>Ga0233434_1000011_pt1 | contig 322738 bp, 265 predicted proteins | sample SI_122_August201_4_FD_182738 | JGI IMG/M metagenome (GOLD analysis project Ga0233434, IMG submission 182738) | Seawater microbial communities from Saanich Inlet, British Columbia, Canada - SI_122_August2016_120_MG | ecosystem: Environmental > Aquatic > Marine > Inlet | place: Canada: British...
CCGACATGCTAACGTCTTAGGCTTGAGCTGCTTCCGGAAACAGACTCTCTTGGTAAGATCATTCTAGCCCTCCACATCATTTCCCCTCTTGCACTTCTTTGCATTTGTGTCAGCTCAAAGCCTTTGTTAGCATGCAGGTTTTAGTTCTCAAGGTCAAACGGCACAGTTGCAATGGGTGTGATTTCAATAATTTTCTTACTTAATGCCCCCCCATTTGATCTAAAATCAATGCCATTAATAATTTCAGAACTGGTTCTTTGACCCCACCAATTGTATGAAAAATCCAAGGTATCCGAATCAGGGTTGCCCATGTGCGGAAGCACAACAACAGGATAAGCATAATCCTCTATGTTATTCCTTTTTATAGTTGGCGATCCAGAAAAGATATACACAGGAATATCATGATTTTTAATCACATTGTTCATAAATATGGACACATCGTTATTATGGCTTCTAAAGCCATATAATCCTCTGACACTATCATTACCGATGACATTGCTATCAATCTGAAACATTCCACCAATCGACAATAGTGATTCTTTCATTATGTTCTTGAGAATTACGCCCGACGACTGAATTGAGTAGATCGCGTCTATTACTGAATGACCAACGTATACAGAATTGCAATCCTCCAGCATAACGAAATTGATGTTGGAATGATTTATGGAGGGAGAACCACCATATATGTGCAACCCCTCAAGCCCTTGCGACCATTTTACCAACAGAGGTTGGCTCATGAGTTGGTCATGCTGAATATCTATTATTTGACTTCTGCCCTCACCTCCGGTAAAATGTATTTGATTGTCGGGTGCTCCTTCACAAATGAAACCACCTTCAACCCTTAATTCAGACGGACCTATGTATTCAATGCTCCAATCTGCATTGTAGATCATTGTACTATCTAAAAAATGAACGCGAACACCTGGATTTATAACCAACCTGCTAGAAGCATCGATCACTATTGACCGGTCCAGATAAACTGTCCCGTTTTCAGCACTCCAAACAATCGTTGTATCTTGGTATATGATAGGTGTAGAGTATGGTCCGACCATTGTAATTTCAGTGGGCTCAGGCTCATTACAAGCCGCTATAAAGACTTGCAGTATCACCAGGAAGAGAAAGACAAACCGTCTGTTTGATTTTTCTAAATATCCACTAAACATATAATCTACCACTTGTGTCATGCTAACGCCTCAGGCTTGAGCTGCTTCCCGAAACAGACTCGCTTTGTACGGTATTTGTATCCATCCACATCATTTTCGTTTTGTACTCTCCTTGAGTGTGAGTCAGCTCTAAGCCTTTGTTAGATGCTTTATTCTTGATTCTCTCTTACATAGAATCTGGTTTGTACTTCTTTGTGGTAAATGAGTGAGTTATCCTCAAACCCAAACTCTCCTTCGAGATACCTCAACGAAAACCAGTCATCTTCCTCTGATTCCCGGCTGACCCTAATCATGAGAGAATCGTTTGACACTCTAAAAGAGTGGGAACCTACAATCCAGTTGTCACTGATAGAATTATCGTTTGCCGTAATGAGCAGAGAATCAGCATCAAGAATCCACTCCAACGTATCCGGAATCAACCTAGTGGAATCGCTTGTAGAACTTGATTCTAAAAACTGGCAACTCCCGTTAGCATCAAATTTTATCCAACTCACTCCATCTTCGGTCAATGAATCAAGTTGGAAATTGTATTCATATGGTTCAGATGATGAAACTGGAAGGGATTGATTTTGGATAGTCCCAAACACTGAAATTGTCCTTGAGGAATCCATGCGGTTCCAAAAGGGGTTAAAGTATAAGACCGTTGAATCAATATGTATCTGATTCAGTTGTCGGTCATGGTAGTATGTGATGGGTGCTTCATACCAGTCAGTATGCAAGCCAGGATTAATTTCAAAATAGGCGATTGTATCAAATGGTTCAAACTCAGAAAAGTAGATCAGACTTAACTGATAATATGTCCCTGGGTAATTGCCAACAGAATCGGGTACAAATGTTGAAATGATGATCTTATCCTCCGCCCAGTAAGACTTGTATGTGACTTCCGACAGCCTTATTTCTCTCTCCCCAACTACTTGGATGTAGCCAGAGGCAGGTACTGACTGATCAACTAGAGTTTGATCTGAGGAAACGGCAATTTCCTCAGAACATGAAATAGAGGAAAGCTTCCACGATCCAATGAGAGCAGATGGTTCATCTTGCTTAGCTGGTTGCTCCTCACAGCTAAGGAGCAATGCTAGAATCATTGAGCAAAAAAGGGAAGAGCGATATTTTGTCTTAAAATGCATCTAACAACTATTAGACTGTTCTTGATAGCGATTATTGGCCGTTGGCAATGTCTGCATAAACGGATAAAATCCGTTTGCTGCTTCGCTGAGACCTTCTGACATCTGAACAGTGTATTTCTCAACAATTTTTATATTGTTCTGCATAAGACCTCGCGAATTTCTTCCATAGAATCTGATAACCCCCAAGCCAATTTATAAAATAAAGTAATAATTGTGCAAATATCATGCTACAACTATCTAAATTTATAAATTATAACTCGTCCAACGGACTACGTACTCCACCCGGCCCACGATTTAAAACATGGGTGTAAATCATGGTGGTCTTCAAATCCTTGTGACCCAACAATACCTGAACAGTCCGAATATCATATCCGCCCTCTAACAAATGTGTAGCAAATGAATGTCTGAAAGTATGACAACTGATCCGCTTGGTCAAGCCGCTTCTATCCACCGCACGCCGGATAGCTCGCTGCAAAACCGTCGCATGAAGATGATGCCGACCCTGCTGGCCAGTTTTCCTATCACTCCATCGTCGCTCCTGTGGGAAGACCCACTGCCAACGCCACTCCCGTGTGGCTCCAAGAAATTTTCGATCCAATGCTCCAGGTAGAACCACCTCACCAAAGCCCTCTGTCAAATCTGATCTATGAATCTTCTGAACTGCCTTGATGTGTTCCTGCAGCCGAATTTTTAACGACCCCGGGAGCATCACCTCACGATCCTTCCCCCCCTTTCCATTTCTTACTACTATCTGATTCCTTTCAAAATCCAAATCACATATTCTTAAATCAAGACTCTCATTCAAACGAAGACCGCAGCCATAGATGAGCTCAACCATGAGTCTATCCCGTCCATGTAATTGCATCAGAACCAGCTTCACTTCACCCTTGGTCATGACCACAGGAACCCTCTCCGGTTTTCTGGCTCTGATTAAATCGCCCAGATCACCTACATCGCGCCCAATGATATTCCTGTAAAGAAACAACAAGGCAGCCAATGCTTGATTCTGTGTGGAAGCACTCACTCTTCCTTTTACCGCTAAATGAGACAAGAATGCATTGATCTCCCGTTCTGCCATATCCTCTGGATGTTTCATATTGTGGAATTGAATAAATCTCACAACCCACCGACTATATGTCTTCTCAGTCCTTATACTGTAATGACGAGCGCGTAACGCTCCACGGTATCGAGACATAAGCGATTTATCGTTACGGATCTGTTCGCGCTTAGAATCATGTTTACGCTTACTTAATTGTTTCCGCTTTGCATCCTCCTGCATGTATAGTGGAATCTTCGACATATGCCTTCCTCCTTAAGTGATAATTGTGAACCAAGAGATGTTTGGAATTGATCAGAGGAATTTGCAGTTGAATTCAATGAATTGAATGGATAGTAATGATACGCAGCCACCCAATACAGAATTGCAATCCAATCTGCAATAAAGTGCTGATCCTGTAATCATGATGTAATAGGAGGTTGGTTAACGTCAAAATCTAGTCATTTAGCCACAAAATTCAAGAAGGTAATTATCGATAACATCACACCCTCCAGGTCTTTCCGCCTGAGGATATTTCCAGGTCACATTAGGGGTAACCCTCATAGGTGAACCCATTGAATTTTATAATTTTAAGCCATTAAATAATCAGGCTTGGGAGGCGCTTTATGAAGGATTTAAGAAATTCAAAGGAACACCACAATTACCGCAATGAACTCACCATAACCGGTTTGTTATTAGGTGGTATGGCACTTCTGTATACCGATATTCCATTTCATATCATGATTCAAACCTTCATTCAACACATAGGATCTGCAACTGCTGCAGTGAAACAATTCTTTGTCTCCATTTTTATTGAACCCTTTGTACAGATGGAATTTTCTGACTTTGTTGGAATACTGATGATAACCATCTCGTTTGGGCTCATGATTGTGCAGATTCGAAAAAAGATGATCTCAACTAGCTACGAATCCCACACCTGCCCTCTATGTGACAGCAAACTCCATCGCATCCATCGCAACAGATGGCAACTATGGTTGAGCAAAGCCCTCTATCTTAGTTCGGGATATTTCCACTGTGAGACGTGTGATCACTCAAGTTTACGCTTTTATCAGAAGACGCCCCATCTTCGTCAAGGATAGTGCTAGATCTTTGTATTAGCCATCCACAGAAGTGAGGTATTTCGTCCGATTCACGATACCTGAATAAGCTAATTCAAGATTCCTGGCCAAGTGCTTCTTGTTATAATTATTCAGCTTGTAGTGATACTTGAGCATATCTTTTTCAAAACAATCATTTATTTCCACCCAGGTTTTATCCCGGTGTAATCTGGCATATTGCTGCAAACCCTCGACATAATTGTCTGCCGGAATATCCACATCACTCTTACGAAAATTGGGAAAAGTGATACCCCGACTCCTGAGTCGTTCTGTGGCAGAATAAAATGAAGAAGCTGGAAAGTCCAATGCCTCCAACGTTTTATTACCAACACCTGTATTTAGATAGTGATATAGAAATAAGTTATAATGAAAGAGGTCCTTAATTTTCACCCAATTCAATTCTTTCGAAAAGGCGAATAAATCTTCATTGGCAGATTCAGTCACTTCCCCAGGGAAGTGTTCTTCCAGAAAGATTACATACTTATTAATGACCCTGCGACGGGCTTCATTGATGGGAATACCCCTTTTCATCAATGCCATGATAGACCCAAAGGCCTGCTGATAATAGAAATATGCTTTGGTAATGTCAGCTACTTCACGATGGTAAATTTTTCCCAATAAAAGACAGGCACCGGCCAGTTCTGAGGCTACTGAAAATTGTTGACTCACTTCCATACTGCTTATGGCAGCTTTCAGGGCTTGATCTGCATCTCCCAGAATGTGATGTATTTCTGCAACTTTGGATTGAATTTTCGCAGTAAAATAGGCATTTCTCACTTTCTTGAGTAAATCCTCATAATATTGTACCGCTTCGGCATTGCGATTTTGATTCACCAGTAGAATGCCTCTGGTGTAGTCAATAGACCAGTGCAAATGCTGAAAACCATGTAAAGCGGCCATTTCATGCGCTTTATCCAGATGCTCACTGGCATCAGCCATATTTTCCTGCTTAATCAGTTGCATTGACAAGCCATAGTGTGCTTGAGACTCCATAACCGTCATCTCATATTTGTTAAAATAAGCAATACACTGCAGCCATTTCTTAAGAGTGAACTTCTTATCCAAATCAGCTTCCAAAATGAGATACTGATAGGCTATCATCTGCTTCATCTTATTTGAAGAAGTGATGCTGCGTGCCTTTTCCAGATATCTGAAAGCCGCATTCGTATCCCCTAGCTGTTGGAAAAAACCAGCATATTCATAGTAAAAATAAGAGAGAGCGCCTTCTTGCTGGGAACCGTGATTGAGCACGCTGATCTTCGCTGCGACCTGCTCATAAAGTTCAATGGCAAAGGCATAATTACCCTCAAGAGTGGCAATTTTTGCATAGGTAATCTTTTGAAGCGCTTCAAGCATCCGATTCCGGCGATCAGAGATTTTTCCTTGATCTAACATCAAGGCCACCTTCTCCTCACTCAGAAATCCAATTTCACCCAGGAGTGCATAACATTCTGATGCATGGAATTTTTCCACGGTGTCATCTGCCTCGCTGGTTCGGTTTAACTCATTACTTAGAAGAATCTTGCGCTGTGCCATGCTTCCTCCATTATATAGATAAATTTATGACTGAGGCCGTGCCACTTTTACTGCTAATACGATTTTTACTAACCTCCACAATATGGTTGTTTGGGTATCAAAGATAATTTGTCAACCTTCAGTTAACAAACTTAATGCTGATAATCAGTCATAATAAGTAAAATAGGAGGTCTAAATATCAATAATCTATAATATTCTTTACTTTTAATAAATTATTTTGATATCTGATTTTGCAGATTAAATCCTTTTGGGCGTCCAAATTGGAGGTAATCAGTAAAACAAAAGTGCAATAACTAATAGTCCCATAAAAATCTCAACCGCCCTTCCCCCTTTTTCCTCGCAGCTTTCCATTTATATTTCCAGCCACACAAATAATCGATTTAAGTATGACGAAATAAATAACGGAACCAATTATGTCAGAGAATATGCTCACCGAAATTGAAGAATTAGAAACCGTTTTTAGTACCGACGAAGGCACAGTTAAAGCAGTTGACAAGGTTTCGTTCAGCCTCGAAAAAGGACGCACAGTTGGCGTCGTAGGCGAATCGGGCTCGGGAAAATCTGTTACCTCCCTCTCCCTCATGCGCTTGATACCCAATCCACCTGGCAGAATCGTCGGTGGCAGACTCAAGTACCATTCCAGATCCAAGGGTCTCGTTGACTTAACTGAAGTTCCAGAGAATGAGATGCGAGAATTCCGTGGCAATGAAATCGCCATGATTTTCCAGGAACCCATGACATCGCTGAACCCGGTATTTACCTGTGGTAACCAGGTCATGGAAGCACTCATCCTCCATCAAAAGATGAGTAAAGCAGAGGCCAGAGCCAGAACCCTTGAATTGTTTATTGAGGTTGAACTACCCCGTCCTGAAAAAATAATTGATTCCTATCCTCATCAAATCTCTGGAGGTCAGAAGCAACGCGTCATGATTGCCATGGCCATGTCCTGCAACCCTCAAATCCTTATAGCCGACGAGCCCACCACCGCTCTGGATGTGACCGTTCAGGCTACCATCCTTGATTTGATGCGTCGTTTAAGAGATAGCCATGATATGGGTATTATATTTATTACCCATGACCTGGGTGTTATTGCAGAAATCGCAGATCATGTTGTGGTCATGTATAAGGGCAAAATTGTTGAACAAGGCTCTGTCTGGGAAATTTTTTCTGACCCGCAACACCCCTATACCAAAGGCCTACTTGCCTGTCGCCCACCCCTGGATCATCGTTTAAAACTCCTCCCCACCATGGCTGACTTTATGTCGGAGAGTGATGAAGGTGAAATGTTAGAGATCAAAAAATCTGTGGATGAAACAATCCATGATCTCATCATTACACCCGAGGAAACAGCCAAACGTCATGAGAACCTTTATGCCCAGGAACCCATTCTCACCATCAACAACCTGAAAACCTACTTCCCCGTTCGTGAAGGGTTATTCAGCAAAGTGGTGGATCATGTAAAAGCAGTAGATGATGTGACTTTTGATGTCTATCCAGGTGAAACCCTGGGTCTGGTTGGAGAATCAGGCTGTGGTAAAACCACACTGGGACGTACCATTCTTAGACTCATTGAGCCCACAGCAGGCAACATCATCTTTCATAATAAGGATATCACCAATATCTCTGGAGATGAATTACGGGAGATTCGCAGAAGAATTCAAATAATTTTTCAGGATCCTTACTCCTCTCTCAACCCAAGAATTACCATCGGATCAGCTATCATGGAGCCCATGCAAGTTCACCAACTCCATGGTGATGATCAAACTCGGCGCCAGAAGGTCCAGGAGTTGTTGGAACGAGTCAATCTGGATCCCAGTCATTATAACCGATATCCCCACGAATTTTCAGGTGGTCAAAGACAAAGAATTTGTATCGCCCGGGCACTGGCTGTTCAGCCCGAATTTGTGATTTGTGATGAATCCGTCTCTGCTCTGGATGTTTCTGTCCAGGCTCAAGTATTAAATCTGTTAAATGAGCTGAGGGACGAGTTTGGTCTCACCTATATCTTTATCTCCCATGACCTCTCTGTTGTAAAATTTATGTCAGACAGAATGGTGGTGATGAATGAAGGTAAAGTGGAGGAAATGGGGGATGCTGACAGTGTCTACCAGGATCCACAGACTGATTACACCAAGCGGCTTATTGCTGCCATCCCACGTGGAGATCTCCATGATATTAAAAAATCCTACCTATCCAGAAAAACTGAATAGATAGGATTCATTATTAAGCCCCTGCTGGCAAGTGCCTGCGAGGTTGAAATTACTAATTTCCGGCTTTTTTCAGCTTTTTATCTACCTCTTCAATAACCTTGTCAAGGGCTTCTTGTTGAAGATCCTGAGTGGCATCATCAAGTTTATCCATGGCTGGACTTAACTGATCTTTTATGGTACCCAGGGGATCATCCTCAGTGACATAGATAAAGACGCCATAGGCCAGTACCACAAACATCAATATCATGAATAGTTTGAATACCTTTTTCATCAAAAATATCAATAATCCGATACCAACAAACGCCGCTACTCCCATGTAGAGCTTGTTGCTCAATAGCAGATCTAAAATATCCTGCATCTTATGTATTCCTTTTATTCGAAGAGCTGTTCAGTCGTTCCATATGATGAAACTTCCGATAATCACATTTGTGTTTAAGCATTGAATTCATGTGATGTTAACCTTGAGTTCAGCAATTCAAAATAAAAACTAATTCGAAGGAGGTGGTCTTTAGATCATCTATGCTTTTTTCAACCGCATGGGTTTTAGCTCCATCTTACACTCTGCGCATCTTCCTACAGAATCTTGACGGACATGGCTATGGATCAGCATGGGACATCCATAATATTCCATTTTGTCTTCTGTTGTGATGACTCCAGGAACCAGGGTCATATTACACTCCGTGCATGTGCCAGGCTCCCGACTATGGATATGCTTATGCGATTCCATTGGACAGGTATAGTAGATTAATTTTTCTGCATCAGCAGGTGCTGCGGTTTTTTCCATGGCAGCATGGTTGTGACCATCATGGTTCGTTGCCGGTGCAGCCTTTTCCTGACCACAACCAACCACAAATACTGCCAGCACGACTGTCATCCATAAATACTTCATATCTTTACCTCTCTTTACTTTTCGTTTTTCGTTTATCATTCATAATTCGTAATTCGTAATTCGTAATTCGTAATTATAGTCACATCAAGACACAATCAATCCCATCCAACATCATATGCACCATCAAACCTATTGCAATCACTCTGGTTTTATCCGGGATTAATAGAAGCGAGTATGCTCCAATAGCCCAAAATGAGTGCAGGGGATGAAAACCAATACTGCACCTGCCAGGATCATATATGGGATGGGCCAACAGATGATCCAGATCCACCACCATGGTAGCTGACATAACCACCCAGTAGTATTTCCAGCTCTTTTGAGGAAGCATATATTTACTCATCCAGGGAGCAATTGCTGCTGGAACCAGAAAATGGGCCAGTATGTGGAGGATACCTCGCATCAGCTAGAAAACAGACTCCCTAGAAATCCCTTTTTCTCAGTGCTTTGCTCAGGGTTAAATCCTGAATTTCTGATAATCTCAGCAGATTCCTCTGTAGTGAGATCTCCACTGACTGAAACTTGCTTCTTTGATAGTTGAATATCAATGGATTCGACCCGTGCATCGGCCTCTAATCCTTTTTGGATTGTTGCTACACAACCATTACAATTCATATCGCTTACTTTGAAAACATGTTTTTCCATATCTCATACTCCACTTGCTATTTAGATTCTCAATATGACCCTGTCATCGTAAAATTCACTACTTTTTATCATCTCTTTAACAGTCGTCTTTCTGCCAATATCACATACATAACCGGCACAACGAATGTGTTCGTGATGGCGAAAAGCATCCCCCCAAATGAAGGAATGGCCATGGGGACCATAACATCCGCTCCTCTCCCAGTTGAAGTGAGTACTGGAATTAAGGCTAGCAACGTGGTAGCCGTAGTTAACATGGCTGGGCGAATACGCCGCTTCCCTGCCAGAATTGCTGCTGCCTGAATCTCCTGGCGTGTGGTTGGTTTAAGCTCTTCAAATTGCTGATCAAGATAAGTCGAGATCAACACGCCATCATCTGTGGCAATACCAAAAAGAGCCAGAAAACCCACCCAGACAGCTACGCTCAAATTGATCTCATGAATTTGAAATATTTCTCTAAAATTCAGACTACCAATTGAGAAATCCATAAACCAGGGTTGGCCATAAAGCCAGATGAGAGTAAAACCGCCAGCCCAGGCGACAAATATCCCTGAGAATACGATTGCAGTCGTGGATGTACGTTTGAACTGCATATACAGAATCACAAAGATTGACATGAGAGCCAGTGGCAGGACAATCCGCATTCTCTTGGTAGCCCGAACCTGATTTTCGTAGGAGCCTGTAAAATCGAAACTCACACCACTGGGAACATTCAGCTCACCTGAATCAATCTTACTATCCAGGTATGCTCTGGCCTGCTCAACCACATCGACTTCAGCATAGCCATCGACTTTGTCAAAAAGGACATAAGAGAGCAGAAAAGTATTTTCACTTTTTATGACTTGCGGTCCCCGGGTAAAGCGAACGCTGGCCAACTGTCCCAATGGAATTTGAGCCCCAGACGAGGTTGGAACGAGAATGGATTCAAAGCTCTCATCACTCTCCCTGAATTCACGCATATATCTGACGCGGATGGGATAGCGTTCACGACCCTCTATAGTCATTCCAACTTGTTTACCACCAATAGCGACTGCAATAACCTGCTGGACATCACGAATAGACAATCCGTAACGGGCAATAGCCTGACGATGGATATCGATTTCCAGATAGGGTTTACCCACGATTCGATCAGCAAAAACAGCGCTGGCCTTTACAGAAGGAATTTCTTTGAGATAAGTCTCAAGCTCTAGTCCAAATGCTTCCATGCTCTCGATATCTGAGCCATGTACCCGGATGCCCATGGGTGCCCGCATACCACTTTGCAGCATGACAATTCGAGCGGCGATGGGCTGCAGTTTTGGTGCAGATGTGGTTCCAGGTAGTTGGGCAACCCTAACCAATTCATCCCAAATATCCTGATTATTGCGTATGTGGCTGCGCCATTGTCTAAATGGTTTCCCACGACTATCTGGGATCAATTGATCATTTGAGTCTCGAACAAATTGGTCATCATCATCAACTTCAAATTTCAGCGTATTCCCTGATCCATCCTGAATGTATTCAGATTTATAGGTCACCACGGATTCAATCATGGAAAGAGGTGCCGGATCCAGGGGGGTTTCAGCTCGACCAATCTTACCTACAACATTCTCCACCTCGGGGATTGAGTTGAGCGCCCTATCCAGCGTTGAGAGGACATCAAGCGACTCCTCCATCCCAGCATGTGGCATGGTGGTTGGCATATACAAAAAGGAACCTTCATCCAGATCAGGCATAAACTCTCTACCTAATCCTGGAAAAACGTGTACCATTTTTTGATAAGGTCGACTCTCTTTGATCACATCAGGTGACCAGCCAAAAATCGAGTCAAAACCCAACCACGCATTCAATCCAAACATCAAAAGAACTGACGGTATCAGCAGAGCAATTCCCCGATTATTCAACATCCACTCAAGAATTCTTGGATATCCCTGGGTAAAGGTCTTAATCAGCCCCAGAATGAAGCCGACCAGGACGGCGACCAACAAAAAATTCATACCTGCACCATATTCATAACCCAAAGGCACCCAGGTGAGTGAAAGCAGGATGATCACATCAAAGACAAGGAGGTAATTCAATGTTTTTTCATGATAAAGCCAGGGATAATTTTTCAGCAGGGGTTTGAGCAACTGAAGAAGTGCAATACTACCCAGAATTACGCCAATGATAATATTGAATGAAACAGCTACCCAGATTGAGAGAGCGAGTAGAATGGCCAGTGATAATTTCCTAGTCCACTGTTTATCAGATTTCTTCGAAAAGACAAAACTGGCAACCACCGGTAAAACCAAAATGGCCAAAACCACTGAGGATATCAGTGCGAAGGTCTTTGTGTAAGCCAGTGGTTTAAACAGCTTTCCTTCGGCTCCTTCCATGGTAAATACCGGTAAAAAACTGATAACCGTGGTGGAAACCGCAGTAAGAATTGCTGGTCCAACTTCCCTGGCTCCTTCCAGAATCTGATTGATAAGGTGTGGAGACTTCTGATCATTCTCAATTTTCTTGAGAATATTTTCGGTCATGATGATGCCCATATCCACAATAGTCCCAATAGCAATTGCTATCCCGGATAGAGCTACAATGTTTGCATCAACATGGAATAGTTTCATTCCCACAAAAGTGATCAGGACTGCAGCTGGCATCATCATGCTGATGAGGATTGAAGCTCTAAGGTGCATGAGCAACACCAGAATCACAATGAGCGTGATGATTATTTCTTCACGCAAGGCATGATTCAAGGTCCCCAGGGTCTCATAAATAAGACCTGACCTATCATAGAAGGGGATAATCTCAAGCTGTGAGACTGAACCATCAGCCAGTGTTTTCGATGGAAGCCCTGGTGAAATTTCTTTGATCTTGGCTTTGACGGCATTGATAGTTGCCAGAGGGTTTTCACCATATCGGGTAACGACCACACCACCAACAACCTCAGAACCCTGTTTATCCAGCGCACCTCTTCGTAAGGCCGGGCCAAAACTGACATGTGCAACATCAGCGATGGTGATTGGTGCATTGTCAATAACCTTCAGGACGGTGACTTCTAAATCATCCAGCCCTTCGATAAAACCCAAACCACGAATCATATACTCCACGCGATTTACTTCTACTGTGCGGGCTCCAATCTCGTTATTAGCATTTCTTACCGCCTCAAATACCTGCAATAATGAGATTCCATAGTGGCGTAAGGCCTGGGGATTGACATCAATCTGATATTCTTTGACATAACCACCCACAGAGGCAACTTCTGCTACACCCCTGGCTGTGGATAGTCCATATTTTACGTAATAATCCTGGATTGAGCGTAATTCGTGAAGATCCCAACCACCAGTGGGTTGTCCCTTTTCATCACGACCCTCAAGTGTGTACCAGAATACCTGACCCAGTGCAGTTGCATCTGGTCCCAGACTTGGTTTGACTTCATCTGGCAAGGTCCCTGATGGAAGGGCATTCAGCTTCTCCAGGATGCGACTCCTTGACCAATAGAAATCCACATCCTCATTGAAAATCACATAGATGGTAGAAAAACCAAACATAGAGAATGAACGTACCGTTTTGACTTCCGGTGTACCCAGAAGTGCCACAGTCAAAGGATACGTAATCTGATCCTCAATATCCTGGGGAGAACGTCCTGCCCACTCTGTGAAAACGATTTGCTGGTTTTCACCAATATCTGGGATGGCATCCACCGGGACAGGTGTGCGATCTATTCCAGGGATATCCCAATCAAATGGAGCTGCCAGGAGTCCCCATATCATGAGTGAAATAAATAGAATCAGAGTGATCAGCCTATTTTCTAAAGGCAATCCGATAAGGCGATCGAGAAAGTTTGTTTTAGCCATGTTGGTGTCCTACTGGTGCAGATGAGGGCGCTCCATCACCACTCATCATGCTCTTCTTTCCGGCGATTTGCATAGCACTATCTATTTTAAAATTCCCATTAGAAACCACGAGTTCATCAACTGTCAATCCGTCGATGACGATGTATTCTGAACCTGCTCTAGGCCCTAAAACTATCTCTCTAAGAGTAAACTGACTCATTTCACCCCCAGTGGTTTGCACATAAACCAGTGCCCGATGACCCGTCTTCAGCACGGAACTTGCGGGAATGAGTAATGCGTGGGTGGCCATGGTCTGAACTCCGCCAATTTCTTGCAGGGGTACCAGATCCATACCACAGATAGAACAATCTCCAGGATAATTTTCAACCACTTCAGGATGCATGGGGCAAGCCCATTTCCCACTCAAATCAGGGGTAACTACCTTGCCACTTCCGTTCAGCATCACTGACACGGTTGCTTCAGCCAGCATTCCAGGCTTCAACAAGCCCTGCTTATTATCCAGGACAGCCCTTACGGTTATACTCCGCTTCTCAGGATTTACCAGAGGGTCAATGTATGAGATATGAGCACTAAAATCCTGCCCAGGTAATCCTGGAACTGAGAAGGAGAGTTCCTGACCATAGGTCAATAGAGGTAGATCTTTCTCGTATGCTTCAAGGATCAACCATACTTTGGACAAGTCTGCAATAGAATAAATCTGCTCCCCAGTTTTGACATACTTGCCCTCCACAGCATTTTTGTGAATGACGACGCCAGTGATGGGACTGTTAATTTGTAAGACTGAACGAGCTTTTCCAGTAGAGGTGATGGTATTTATTTGCGTCATACTCAGCCCCAGGAGTTTGGTCTTTTCTACCACAGCATCATAGGTGGCCTGAGATGTTTTCTGAGCCACAGGGCTTTGATCCATACGATTCATCCTGCTATAAGCCTGGAGTAATTCACTTTGGGTCGAATAGAGTTCTGGACTATATATTTCCAACAAATGATCACCCCTATTCACTCGAATTCCCGTGTAATCAACATACAAGTGTTCCAGTCGACCTGGAAACCAGGCGGCAATATTTTTCACACGGGTTTCATCATAATCAATCTTACCTGAGAGGTGAATCTCACTATGGGCCATTCCATGACGGACTGGAGTGGTTGAAATTTGAGCTAATTTAACTGCAGCTGCTGATAAACTGATCTCTGCTGAAGCATCTGATCCACTCTCACTTGCCAGGGGGATTAAGTCCATAAAACAGATTGGACATTGTCCCGGCTCATCCAGTTTTACCTGTGGATGCATGGAGCAAGTCCACCTTGTTTCCCCCTGATGACTGGAATGATTGGTTGCAGCACCATCATCTACTGCAAGTGGGATTAAATCCATATAGCAGATTGGACATTGACCTGGTTCATCCAGTTTCACCTGAGGATCCATGGAACAGGTCCATATGGTTCCCTGGGAATGATCCTCGTGGTCAGAGCTCACAGCCTCACTGCCCGTTGAAAAGAGAAAACTCCCCAACAGGACACCCAGGATGAGTGTTGCAATGGTTTTCACCCATGTGCTAGACAGAAATGGCTTCATTATTTGAACATACTTTGATATTAATTCATTCATTTTATATGCCTTTCAAATAGCTGAGATCAGCTAGATGTAATTGTGCAGAATATTGAGTCTTGGTCAGTGCTAACTGTAAATCAAGAACATGTTGGCGAGACATGGTGTATGTGAATACATCAGAGCTCTGGCTGATATATTCCTGCTGCATCACCTTTTCAATTTCCCGGGCTTTGGGTATCAATTGATCTTCATACAGGTGAATCAATCTCATATCCTCATCAAGCATGGACTGGGAGACATCATAATCCTGAGCCAGGCTAGAGCTTACAGCCTCCATGAGAGCGTGGGCCTTTTTTTCACGCCAGTCAGCGGATTTCACTGCAGCTTTTTTTGATTTCCAATTCCATAAAGGCAAGGCGATGCCAGCACTCAAACTGAGTGGATCTTTTCCGCTTCCAGCCATGGCTACCCCATCTGTCATCTTTGTATCCGTGAGTATATAGTCTAGTCCAAATTTCAAATCTGGAATATAGGCAGCCCTGGCGCTGGCTTTCATTGCCTGGGTTTCTTGAAGCATTGCCTCCAGACCTTGAAGCTGTGGATGGTCAATTGAGACCTCGCCTGTTGATCTTTCGTACAGAAACTGGATTGTTTGAATTGGTAGAAAATCCGCAGGTAAAGAAGTGTCAATTTCGAGTATTGATCTCAACTTTAGGTTGAGACGGTAAAACTGACTTTCAGCATCACGAAGATCATTTTCAAGTTGAAGTGATTGGATTTGAACTTCAACCAGCTTTTTATGAGAAACAGAGGCACTTTGGTACTGGATGTTGAGAATTTCTTCCAAATCCTTTGAAAGGGCTATTTGGGCTTCAATAATGGAGGTTATAGATTGAATATAACCTGCTTCTACCCACAAACTGGTTATCTGGCGCTTCAGCCCTAATCTCGCCGTCTCCAGGGCCCTATAGCTCTGAATCGACTGATAACCCATGATTTCTCGAGCAGCCCTAATTTTGGAAAACCAGGGAATGGTCTGTCCCAGAGATATCTTGGCTGATTGTGGTCCTTGAGCTGTCTCAACCGGCTCTATATAATAACCAATCCCTAGATTTGGATCCGGCAAACTTGAGATGGTTTGCTCTGCATCCTGATTTGCTCTCCACTCAGCGTATTGAGCCCGAATCCCAGAATTCCTCGAGAGAGACAATTCAATGAGCCCATCAAGGCTCTTTACCTGTGAGGGTAATTCCTTTGGACTCTGTTCCAGCTGGCTTATCCAACCGTCACTTCCAGGGTTAATTTTTGGCTCAGAGCTCATCAGGAGTGAGCATAGCAGAAGCTGAAGGGATAACAGGGTGACCCAGCTTTTGCCCACTAAAACTTTATTATTTCTATACACAACAACATCTCCAAAACAGGATTTTACACATAACAATACACACTCAAGCTTTTGGCCTGGTGTTGAATCCTAGCTGTTAGAGAAGTCTAAATAAGTAAAGGGGTGTGGTCTGGGGGTGGAGCTTCCTGGAAATGATCCAGATTCGTAGAAATTACTTGAGATTGCGCTGGCAAAACTTCCAATTGCAACATGGGAGCAGAAGCAATATCAAGGGAAATGTTGGATTCTACTTTAATGAGGGGAGCTGAAATCAACGGGACAAAGAGCGTCACATTACATGAGGTCATGGACATATCGCATCCCGAGTCAACCTCAGTCTCACAACAACTTACTGTCTCTACACAACAGGCAGCCTGACAATTATTGTGGGTTGGAATAAATGGAACTGCCTGCATCATCCCGATGAGGATAAGTGTAAAAATGGCAGTAATTTTCCAGGTCTTCTTCACAGGTAGTTAATATGACTTAAGTTAGAATAGTTCCAAATTATTTATTAAAAGCAATTATTGGGGTTATTTGTTGTTCTGTACGTAGGTTTTTTTACCGCTGAGGACGAGAAGAGCGCAAACATTGAGAAATGATCAGGAGTCTATTAGCCAGTCATAGACATTTGATCCGGTTTCGCTGCCACCGCCGCCGAGCCACTCGCTGCCCATAGACTGGACTGGACGAAAATCACCTATACCTGCTCCTCCATGATCATCCTGACAACCCACGGCAATTTGAAAGCTAGCTGATTCAAGTGATTCTGGAAACAGGTCTTTGGGTAGTGTGAACATGATGCCTTCGGTTTCAGCATCACCAATTGCGCCGGCAACTGATCTGGGCATATACTCTGCCTCAGACTCATGCTTATCATCAACCAGCAAGATCCCCCCACTGATATACATGATTTGATCTGCCTTAAAACCTGCCTGAAACGTAGATTGGGAATTCTTTCCCAATTCTTTCGTGCCTGTTGCTTTATTGTAGCTGATTCCAATGGCACAATAGGTCAATTGATAGCCATATTCCGGATGCCAACCGGGATCGACCAGGTTTGAAAAATTGAGTTCAAATTCGTAGTGATCTTTCCCCTGCTTCACTTCAAACCCAAGTATATCTGCCAGACCATTTTCAAATTGAGGGTTGGTAGGGTATGTAAAACGTGAATTCAGACCATGGTCATCCCCTACTGGATCTGACATCGCGAGTATGGATGGGGCTGCTCCACTAAAACTGTTCAACTCTTTTTCACTGAGAAGTCGATGTTCTGGTCCCATAAGAGCTGGCACGTCCCTGGTGGTATCAAGTTCACAAAAAGCCAGACTGTTTGGTTGAACAGCGACATCTTCATGTGTCACCATATAGTCCTCGATTTCACCTGAGACCGTCCACTGCCCCATGTGCTTTTCATATCGAAGATGCAGATCAGTCTGTTTCCAGCTCAGATCAAGGTGAGTAACTTCTACATCAGCAAATAGCTCAAATGATAGTTTCATTTCATCCTGGGATGATCTAGAAATGGTGATGTCAAATTGTGATTCAGACTCCTGGTACTCAATCTCCCATTCATCTTCACCAATGGGGTGCATGAAACTCACTTCCTTTAAATTTTTGAGGAGTCGCGGTGCAATGGTTACGTGAGCCTCAGATAAATCGGGTTGGATACCCAGTATATCCTGATAGAAGCTGCGTAGATACTCAGCCAGGCTCCAGGCTTGACTAAAAGTACCAGATAGGTGCAGTTCCCCAACTCTTGGCCAGGCATCTGTTAGCTCCGCAATGGTTCCAATTGCTCCACGTTTATTTATTTGATGTGTGAGATCAATAAAAATTGTTTCAGCATAGTGATATTGATGGAATTGAATTGCCGGTGTGATGGTGGCTGCCGAATTCCAGGTCCAGATAATACCATTGTGGTAGGCAGCATCCTGTACATACAGGCCGGGTTGATGATGATATGGATGGAAATTTGAATCATCCTGTGCCAATGATAAAACCCCATTCCTGGTTATTAACTGGGGTGCCAGAGTTTTGAAAGTAGACCAATCGCAGGTTTCATTGAATAACGGGGGTACCAGAAAAACATTGGGACGTATTTGAGCGTCCTGTGAATCATCAGAGTTGAGATGATCTACCAGATGAGTCCCATCTGAAGATCTAAATTTTTCAAGTGATGTCTTGCAACTGGAAATGGTCTGCTGGACCTGTTCGACCAGATCATAATCCTCATATTTCTGGGCGAGACGTTTGGTTATCTCCAACTGGTCACGCCAGATAAATTGAATGTCTATGGCCCGATCTCCTCTGGGACTCCAGGGACCATCCGGACCCTTGGCATCCATCCATGTATCGGCATCGGCATGACGCAGGAGACCATCCTTATCGACCCAATTCCTCAAGGAACCTGTTGTAGCTCGACGAACGGCTGGCCACATCTCATCCAGGAATTTCTCATCATTGCTGTATCGATAATAATCCCAAACTGAACGGACAAACCAGGGGGTGCCATCAGTGGTATTGTAGATAATGTTATCAGGTTGTGCTCGATTGGGAACCCGACCGTAATCCGGGTCAAATTCGTCCTTATTTTGAAGATCAGCAAATGACAGCAGAATCTGCCTGGCATCCTCATATTGGCCACTCACCAATACAGCACCGGTGAATGAAATAAAAGCATCTCGTCCCCAGTAATCGTCAAACCAGGGCAGTCCGGCATAGATACCCTTGCCTAATTGTTTCATCACCAAACCATCCAGTGAATGATGGGCCCAGAAAATGGCTTTGTCCAGGTCAGGGAGATTGCTGGTAACGAAGGTGGACTCAGCACGCTGGTTAATTCTTTGTTGTCTTAGACTTCGATTATTCTCAATCCAGCCCGGTTCAATTTTCAGCTCTTCAGCTTCTTTATTCAGAGATATGGCAATCACCAGACGATGGGATGAGGTGTATTCCGCCCGTGGTGTCAAAAATGCTGTATATAGCTGCATATCAGGTACTTGTGCAGACAGCCATTCCATAGATTGCGAGAACCAAATTTTTAAATGGGGATAGCTGGAAGGGATATCCAGCATGCGGTTCAAAACCACATTCATTTCCTGACCAGAAGTTTTGATCTCGAAATCTACAGGTTGATTCCCACCCAGAATAGCAGGCTGGATGTTCCAATGCGTGGCCTGATCAGCCTCCAGCTCCACCAGGAGCATTCTCTTCTCGTCCAGGAGGGTCCAGGTCTCACGAATTCCCCTATCTGGATAATGACGTTTTAGTGAGGCTGGGGTTATGCTTACCAGAGCTTCCTCTCTTGGTAATAATTCACCATCAGCTGAGATGAATAGATCTTCAAAGTATCCACGCTTAAGCGCAGTAAGCCCATGCCAGGGAGAGCTATTATACCCACCAGCTCGTGTTACCCAGTGTGCATCCTGTTTGTCTGTGTAGGCGATCTCTCTGGTGCTTCCCGGAGCCAATTCGAAAGTACGGGAACCAGCTTGTTTATTCTCCACGCAACTAGACAGAATGAGAGTGAAAATGATTAAGGCAAGCCACTTTATACGCATGTATCCCCTTCCAGAAGTGAAGAGGACAGGCATCGCTCCTGTCCTCTGTCAATCATGTTAGAAAATCTCGAGATCTACTTAACGAGCATCAGTTTTTGAACCTGATGGAAACCCGATGTCCTCAGCTCAACAAAATATAAACCCGTTGCTACTGGTTGATTGGCATCATTCACGCCATTCCAAACCAACTCGTAGGAACCTGCTCCAATTTGAGCTGGACCTTCACTATGTGACCATACCTCGCGCCCCCTGACATCATAGATCTTCAAGCTCGCCAATGTAGGATTTGGCAAGTCAAATCTCAATGTAGTGCTGGGATTGAAAGGGTTAGGATATGCTGGGTGTAGAGCAATCTCCAGAGGTATCTTTGCCTGATTATCAATGCCCACCCATAAGCGTTCACTGGTAAAGATCCGTGCGGAAGATGCTGGTAAGCTATAAGATCCAAACCAATTGGTCTCGATCTCGACAGTGTCATCCTGGGTATACTCATACCAGGTTCCTGCCCATGGAAACTCAAGATCCATAGTTTGATCTGAAGTGCTAAAGTTAATCGCTACCAGAGCGCCTGCCTCACCATCCATAGTCCGTTGGAATACGATTGATTTCTGTGTATTTGATTTATGTACGGTGTTGATATTGTTTGATCTGAAGGCAGGATAGTTGTTCCGTAGCCAGATCATATTTTTATAATTCTGATGAATCTGAGCCCTATCGGGATCCTCAAGATAGTGCCATCTGAGTAAGTTATAATCAATGGTACGCTCAGTATCCATACCAAACTCAGCCCCCATATAAAACATGGGGATTCCAGAACTTGTAAAAAGTGTCTGGGCAGCCAGCTCAGCCTTTTGTAGAGCTGTCTCATAGCTCAGACCATTGGTTTGGGCTTCAAAAATGATCCTTTGTTCATCGTGACTTTCAATATAGTTCACACAGGTTTCAGCATCTGAGAAACCATCGGCACTGAAATTGATTCCCTGCTCTGTCCTATTCATATCTCCATATGTGGAGCCTTCAAACTGGCCCTGTCTCAGATTTGCTTTCATCTGATCATGGAAGGCATCATGCCAGTGTGAGTTTATACGCGTAGCACTGATAAGACTCCACACATTTGAATCAAAATGTTCAGCTATCTGATAGGCAGTATTGTCTGCCATGTAGGCTTCATTGGCAAAATAACTGATGCCATCCCAGCCTACCCCTGGTGTATGATCATAACGGTATCCATCCACATGATATTCGTTGATCCAATGTCGTACTGTTTGACTGGCCAGGACTCGGGTTCCTGTACGCGAATGATCAAAGTCAGGAAAACCCCACTCGTTCCCCTCAGCATGCATGTAGGGAGAATTTTCGTAATCATTTCCGTACATTTGCTGATATGGTGAACTCCCATCAGCATGATTAAAGACAAGATCAATGAGAACGGCCATACCTCTGGCATGGGCTTCATCTACAAATTCTCTAAAGTCATCAGGTGTACCATATGATGATTCAAAAGCCATGAAAAAAGCAGGGTTGTAGCCCCATGAGGTTTCACCAGGAAATTCTGTAGGTGGCATGAGCTCAATGGCATTCACACCCAGATCCTCCAGATAGTCCATCTTGCTCATCAACCCAGCAAGATCCCCTGAATCCGTAAAATCACGGAGGAGCATTTCATAAATGATGAGGTCTTTCATGTTTGGTTTCACCCACTCATCATCTGTCCAGGGAAAATCATCCTGACCAATACTCGCTACAGACCTCTGGTTCTCTGATGCCCAGTGTTCATTACCAAACATATCTGTCCAGTTCACATCTGTTGCGAGAGGATCACCGACAACTTTATCACCATCAATGATGTAGAGGTATTCATATTCGCCTGGTCCCAGTGGGAAATTCAGCCAGAAAATTCCTTGGGCAGGATCATATTTCATAAGACCGGCCACAGGATCCCACTCATTAAATTCTCCAACGAGAGAGATAAACTTTTTACCTGGAGCGAGAATGGAAAAACTTACGGTTCCATCCAGTTGGTCATGGACTCCCAGATTATACCAGGGCGGGATTGACTCCTCCACGACATCAGGAATGTTCCAGACCAATTTGATATCAGCCATGACGCGCTGATTATCTCTACGGGCAAAAGCTGTCAGTTGATGTGTTCCATAGCTCAAATCCTCAGTATTGGTAGTAAACTCAAAATTGCCCCCACCACTGATATGTCTGGTTGCCCCGTCTAATTTGACTTCGACATAATTGGCATCCTGAGATTCGATCTGGATCAATTGATCGTCATCCAGGATCGCACCTTCTTCGATATTGATTATGTTGACCGTTGGATCTAAAGGTCCTGGATCAAAACTCATGGGAATATGATAGTCACCCCCATTGTTATTGTCCCACGTCCCATCCTCGAAATGGAAGACAAAATCCACACTGGACACAATCTGATTCGAGCTATTAAAGGGTCCAATCTCTATATATGAAATGTTGTTTGTATCCGGACCGATCAGGTCGCTGTCAACAGATAACCCTTCCTGCCCAACCACTGTGTTCTCAGGATGATATTGGTCGATAGGAGCTGACCACCAATTGACACCCCACCAGAGATAACCGATTTCAGGATACTGAACACTGATTCGAATTGTGTCGTTGGGACCTGGGAAAAGCGGTTCCCACAGACCAGGGACATCTACCCCAATATGCCAATCAATCCCTTGTCCGCCATTATTATCCCAATTACCCTGGCCATCCTGGAAAACAAAATCGATTACATCAGCTTCGTCAGGAATGTCAAAATGGAAACTCCACCATCCATCAGTACCTGCAGTCATAGGCAGATCTTCAACATTAGTCCAGTCGTTCCAGCCGAGGTGAATGAGAACATTAGATGCATTGTCAGGCAGGGTCCCGGCAATTGTATTATAATAAATATCTACGGAACCGCCCTGCGTGATTGTAGGTGGTTCCCAGTAAGCAACATCCTGGGCAGCAAGCGGTAGGCAGGCTACCAGAATAAGATTTAGAAGTATTAGTTTTTTCATTTGATCACCCCAAACTGCTTTGGTAGTAAGGACAGACTGCTATCTGGATTCTCCACAATACCACCATAAATTATATTATCCATCCCACTGGCTGAAAACTTGAATGTATCAGCCGAAAAATTAAAGAAATTGAGCAATTCCCCATGTTTGTAAGCCATGATCTTACGATCGTTATTGGCAATAATAAAATTGAATGCTGAAGAGGAAGTGAGGTGCTCTTTTCTGATTTGAAGCACATCTGACATGACTTTAGAAATACCCATATCCCCATCTTCCCAGTCAAGAGGAATCTTCTCAAACAGAGCCGGTACGTACTCACCAGTGGTACCTATTTCCTGGCCAGCGTAAATCAGCGGGTTGCCATCCATCAGAGCCATAAATGCCCAGGCGGTCAGATTGAGATCTCTATCTGGGATCAGTGTTGCTGATCTGGTTTTATCATGATTCTCGCTGAACCGCATCCGTAGAGATCCCTGAGGATACTGAAACTCTTCCAATTCATAGGAGCGTTTGATCTCGGATGGGTCGGCATTCCCCTGAGACAACTGTATGATCCCCTCCCACATGTTCCAGGAGTAGGTCATATCATGACCGTTAAGATGTAAATCAGGTTTAGCCCCCTCCGCCAGAAAAAAGACATCAGATTTAACCTGCTGACAAGCTGCTTTGGCATCGGCCCATAATTCATTTGGGACCAATTCAGCAACGTCAAATCTATAGCCATCAATATCGGTTTCGGTGATCCACCATTGCAGCATTTCAATCAGATAGGCTCGTAATGCAGGGTTGTCATGATTGAGACCAGCCACATCGTGCCAGTCTGCATTTGGAGGAATGATCTCTCCCGCTGCATTCTGGGTATACCAATCAGGATGTTGATCCAGCAGTTCATTGTCCCAGGACGAGTGATTGAGCACAAAGTCCAAAATGATATGCATATCCCTGGCGTGTATTTCTTCTACAAGCTGCTTGAAATCATCCATTGATCCCATATCAGGATTGACTGCATAATAATCCTGAACGGAGTATGGACTACCAACTGCACCCTTTCTGTTCTCTTCACCAATGGGATGAACAGGCATGAGCCAGAGCAGGTCGATACCCAAAGATTTGATGCGATCGAGATCATTGATTAATCCCTGGAAGGTACCCTCCTGTGATTGCTGGCGAACAAACACTTCGTAGATTACAGCATCTTTCACCCATTCAGGTGATGCCGGAGCGTCAACCTTGCTTGCTTCATTTCGCAATAAGTCTATCTCATCAATATATGGTTCCAAATAAACTGCTCCCGGGATGCCACCAGGACCGCCAGTATCCTCAATGCGGAGTACCAGGTGGTGAACTTTGCCATCGGCTAATTTATCACCAATATCAAAAAAGAATTTAATATTATAGCCCATTTGTTTGCCGAATAGTCGTCCATCCAACCATACAACAGCATTGTCATCGATGGAATCAAATACCAGAGCCAGGTTGTAACCGGCCGGGATGTTTTTAGCTTGGATTTGAGTGGCATACCAGGCGAATCCATCATATTCGTCATCAGCCCACACGCCTGGGACCTCAGTGGTTTCCCACTGGGAGCGGTCATAATCATTATCGAACCAGCCTGCTCGGAGACCTACCCGACTTGAATCGTATTTCAAGACCCACGGTGCATCTAATAATTGTGCTTCAGGGGTGAGCGTATCGCATCCAGACATGAACAGCACGATGATGGTAAGCAAAAGAAGTAGAGAAAAGTTTTTCATGGAGATTCCCAATAGAGTTGTAAAACTAGCCTTTGACCGATCCCAAAGTGAGACCACCAATTAAATATTTTGTTAGAAAAAGGAAAAGTGCAATCGCCGGTATGGAGACGATCATGGCTCCAGCTGCATAAAGACCCCATTCTGTTGTCATATTGGCCTGAAACGATTTCAAACCGATGGGTAGAGTGAACATTTCTTCATACCAGAGCACTTGAGCTGCTACTATATATTCTGTCCAGGCCGACATAAATGAAAAGAGGGCAGTGATCACAAGAGCAGGTGATGCCAGCGGTAGAATAATCTTGTAAAATGCCATAAATCTGCTGGCACCATCAATGCGGGCAGCTTCTTCCAAAGAATAGGGTATGGTATCGTAATACCCTTTCATTGACCACACGCAGAATGGCAAGGCCGTAGAAGAATAAATGACAATCAAACCCAGATATGTGTTTATCAGATGGAGACTCGAAAGCATGATAAACAAGGGCAACAGCAGCATGGTAGCTGGAAACATCTGTGTAACCAGTAGACTGAACAGACTGGCCTCGCGACCTGGAAAGCGAAAGCGGGACAAAGCATAGCCTGCCGTGGAAGCCAGAGTGACACCAGTGAGCATGACTGTGGCCGTAACCAGAATAGAATTCCATATCCAGGTACCAAAGGGGTGATCGGTAAAAAGTTTGATGTAATTATCAAAAGTCCAGTCCTCTGGGATAATGGATAAACTCTCAGTTAAAAGATTGTCACCAGGACGAATGGAAATTGTGATGACTCGGAGGATGGGATAAATGGACCAGGCAACTGCCATAAACAAAGCGGTATAAATCATGAAATACTGAAGTTTTGATGTTTTTTTCATTGTGCTTCTCTGCCTAGTCTGTTTTCATCGTTTTGTACTCTTTTTTTACATCAAATTGAACGAGGTTTACAAATAATTGCTTTGTGCTTTTTGTTCGTTTCATTCGTCAATTTCGTTGTAAACAGTTCCTGCTTCTAACTTCTAACTTCTAACTAATATGCCGTTTCTGTGGCTTTGTTCTTCTGCATAAACTTCACTGAGAACAGAGCCAACATGAGGAATATCATAAAGCTAAAAGCTGCTGCGTACCCATATCGATACAAGTTGAAGGCAGCACGATATACAAAACTCACCAGGATATGTGTCTGATCTCCTGGCTGTCCACCATTGGACACCAGCCAGACCACATTGATATTGTTGAAAGTCCAGACGATACCCAGAGTGATTGCAGGAATCATGACCGGTTTCAAGAGGGGCAGTGTGATTTTCTTAAACTGCTGCCAGGCTGTGGCCCCATCAATGGAAGCAGCCTCATAAAGCTCTTGAGGAATGGATTGTAGCCCGCCCAGGGCGATGATCATCATAAAAGGGATACCTAGCCACACATTGGTGATAATGGTGGCAATAAAGGCATTTGTTGGATCGATCAGCCAGGAAATGGGTTCAATCCCAAAAAATTTGTTCAGGATGATGTTTACAGCACCATAATCGATGTTAAACATCCCACGCCAGGTCAAAGCGGTGATATAACTGGGAACTGCCCATGGCAGAATCAGGAGCACACGAATAATGCCCTTCCCAGGTAGTGGTCGGTTAAGCAAAAGGGCCAGCATGACACCAAAGATGACGTGCAAAACCACATTCACTACGGTCCATATCACTGTTCTTAAAAAGAAATGGTAAAACTGAGAATCAGTTAGGACTTTTCCATATTGGGATAGCCCAATTATTTGCCAGTCATTGACAGTGGTCAAACCCATATTTGAAAATGAGATCACTAGATTATAGAAAAATGGATATACAACCACTCCAAATATAAAGAGAGCGGCTGGTGCCACCATGAGAACCCCAAATCGGGATTCCTGAACCAGAACGCCAGCTATACCACGGACAAGAGGAAGAATAAAGGCTACAAATAATTTGTATAGTGCCCAAATTGCCAGGAGAAGACCAGCGAGATAAACCACGATGGCGCTAATATTGACAGCATCTTTATCTATATCCTGCCCTTCAAAAAGCTCAGCCACCTTTTGTACAGCTACCTCCTGTTGATAGGCTGCACCCTCCTCAGGTGTCATACTGCCACCAAGAACATTTTGATATGCAGGACGCATGGCATCCCATATGGCTCTCATCTGTGGTGAGATGGGCATGGCTCTACCTCGGCTCACCTGCTCTATGGAGGTCATGATCACCGGATTCTCGGCAATTTGTGGGCGTTCTCGGACTTCTAAACGAGTGGGTATGGTAGCCAACCTGCTGGCATATTGGAACTGAGCGTCAGCTCCTGTAAGAAACTTCATCAGTTCCACAACCTGTTTTTCCCGTTCGCCACTCAAATAGGGATTCATATAGTAGCCCTTGGTGGCAATCATAGGTGCTGGAAATAATCCGGTCTCATCATTGATTGGCAGGACAGCCAGACCAAAATCTACATGGGGTGATTCCATATATTTGGCCCATGACCATGCTCCATTGATGAGCATACCAGCCGCACCTGTGTTAAACTTTGAGTCTGCGATATCATAGTCGCACTCTATGGGAATGATGCCGTGGACATCTCGCATATCCCTGACAAATTTGAAAGCGTTCACAGCTGCATCATTATTCAGGGTAGGATTTTGATCCTCATCCATGACCCAGCCACCATAGGATGCGTAAAAAGGCATAAAGAAGAAAGGCTCGGTGAAATTCCAGACCAGTCCATATTGGTCCACAACACCATCTCCATCTTTATCAATGGTAAGCTTTTTACCGAACTCAATCAGTTCCTGCAAGCTTTCAGGAGGGCGATCAAGACCAACTTCAGCAAAGAGACGTTTGTTATAGACGAGAGCGAGATGATTTCCCAGTTCATCTCCAATCTGGTAGAGGTGTCCCTCATACCAGGTGAGACCTTTGGGATCAAAGGCGGATAATTCTTCTTCTGAGAAAAAGTTTTCCAGGGGTTTGACAATATTCATTTCCACCAAAGCACCAGTAAAATCACTGGGACCATAGAGGAGATCTGGTCCACCCTCGGTAAAGCCGGTGGCTGACATATAGGCCATACGTACTTCTTCATTTTCCTTATAGAGCAGATGGACGCTGATTTCTGGGTGCAAGCTTTCGTATTCAGCTACCAGATCATTCAGAACTGCACGGCTTGGAGCTGGCATGGGATGCCATAGATGTAGAGTTGTTTTCTCTACGCCTAAGAGGGATCCCAGCAGTAGTAGAAAAGTCAGGCTACGCTTTATATTTTGGCTGAGACGTGATCGAAAATTTCCTATCACCCTAATACTCCTCGGGACTCAAATTCGTATTGTTAATATCTATCATCAATGCCGCTGGTAGCCATGGGCCAAAAATGGGTAAGTGCATCATCAAGATGAGCGCGCCAGGCGCCCCATGAATGACCCTCGTGCCATACTTTCCAATGCAAATTCCATTGCTCATCCTCCAGTATCCCTTTCAGAGACATTGAGCTATTGTAAATGGAAGGTTCATATGTACCTGCATCCATATAAATTTTTACAGGTAATACCGGGGATGCCTCATATTGATCAATGAGATCACCAAACCAGATTGCCGAAGAATAAGCACCGCAGTTCCCAAATACATCAGGATGCCGAAGGGTAAACAGAAGGGATGTCAAGCCTCCCAGGCTTACACCCGCTACCGCTCGATACTCAGCTTCGGGCATAGTTCTGTACTCACTATCGATCCAGGGAACCAGTTCATTCACAAACATATTCATAAAATCATAATCATATGCGTATTCCTCCATCCTGTTGATGGGGTCAACAAAGATGGCGATGACAGGTGGAATGAGTTCTTGTGATATCAAAAAGTCCAATACGTTCTCTGCAAATCCCAGATCTATCTGCTCACTCCCATCATGGAAGTAGATACTACGATAGTGCTGAGTTCCCTCAGCATAACCTGGTGGTGTGTAGACCTTTACTGCCCGAGTGCGGCCCTGGGTCGTATCACTAAACGTTGTCGAAAATAAGGACCCGTGAGGAATGGTGTAGGTTTCGATTTCAGGTGGTTGAATATAGGCTGCCATGGAAAGTTCAGAATTAGGTCCGTATCCACCGCTACAGGTGCTGGGATTTAATGGATCCAGGATCCAATTCCCGTCCACAACAAGTTTGTAGTCGAGCCTGGCATCATTTTCAAATTGGTAGCCAGCGTAATAAAGATTTGTCCCTGAGAGATTAGTTAAGTTTTGGTTCATGGGATCCCAACCTGTGAAATCCCCTGCTACTGCGACTTGAGGATTGGATCCATTTATATAAAGAAAATATGCTGTGGTATCCTCAATATAAGGGATACCTGTTGCACTGTCAGCCCATTGGAGAAAGGAGTCAACCAGGACCTGTTTCTCATCAGCGGGGGCTTGATAGACTGATGTAATAAAATCATTAAATAATCCAGTTAATAGTTCTGGATCTGCTCTGCTAACCGAAAAATCATCGGTTGCATTTAGGTCAAAATTCTGGGTTTCAGGTGCTGTGGTACAAGATGGAACGGTAATGAATATCAGGGAGAGTAATAAGATTTGTAAAAATCTCGCTCTGTTCTTGTTTAGTTTTGTTAGTAAAACCATGGTGAACTGCTAAACTCCCCTTTTAAAAAAACAGGGTGGAGAAGATTTTCTCCACCCTGTTTAAGATTAAAGCAATCGCATAGCGATTATTTCAGCATGAGCATTTTCTTGCTGAAGTTATGATTTCCAGCAGTCATGGTATAGATATAAAGACCACTTGAAATCGTATTTCCTGAATTATCCATTCCATCCCATGTTACGGAGTAGTTACCGGCATGTAGATAGTCTGTCTTCAAGGTACGGACTTCCTGACCAAGAGCATTGTAAATGGTCAATACAACATTGCTGGCTTCTGGAAGTGCAATGTTGATGGTTGTCGTTGGGTTGAAGGGGTTAGGATAGTTCTGACTCAGAGCATAGGATGTTGGAATTCCTGGCAGTGAGGCGATTGATAGAGGTTCACAAGACTGTGGGAATGGAAGCGCTGGATCTTCATTCAATTCACCAAAACAGTTCATGCCAAGATCCATGGTTGCACTGGCATCATCAAGGTCAAAAGTACGATTCAAGCCAAAGCCATTCTCGTTATCAAGTGAGTTGATACCATACTTATACTGCTGTGACACTGCCTGACCGGCTGTGTACAGATAGCTAAAGGTAAATTGTAAACCTTCAGTATCAGTTTGAGTCATGGCGTTTGTACCAACACAAGTTGGATCATTGCCCCAATCCCACCATTGGCTAAGAATACCATTGATGGTCACACCATTGACTTCGGACCAGAGAGTAATATCATCTGAACCAGTCTGTGTGTCGACCAGGGTATCACCGGCAGCCAGGGCACGATAAGCTGAAGAGATATCAACGTTGAATGTGACAGTCACATCCTGAGTGATAATATCAGCAGGAGTTACATCAGAGAAATAGGCAACAGGCTGTAGAATCTCGCCATAGCCATTTGCATCTGAATCAACTTCTTCACCAGTAGCGGCGAAGGAACGGTTGCTTGCGATACTTTCCCAGATTGCAGCATCAACATCACCACCAGTAAGGATAACGAATTTATATTCGAAACCTGAACCGACTGGAACATTGTCGAAACTGGAAAGATGTGTGTATACATTGGTCTGCTCTGGATCCAGGGTCATCTGTACTGCACCACCCCAGTTACCAAAGTTATCATGACCACCGCGGACAACAATCAAGTCACCAGCAGTTGGATCATAGTTACCATTCAGAAGCTGAACGGTCATGTCAACCTGAAGAAAGACTTCGACATTGGTTGCACCGACAGGTTCCTGATTTCCATACCAGACAGTATCAATAACATTTACACCGTCAACTACGTCATAGACACGGTTGTCAATACCCTCTGAGGTATCCCAGTTACTGTTGATACGGAATTTGTATTCCATTGTACCAGCGGGAACTTCAAAAGTACCGACATAAACGCCGTCAGCATCATCATCAGTCAACATGTCACCACCACCCCAGCCGTTCAAGGTTCCCGCTACATCAAGAACATCTGTACCAGGTACAAAGTTACCTAATGTAGTTTGGAAACTCATATCGACTTGAAATGTTACAGGATTTCCAGGAACATATGGATGTGAGCCGAGGCTTCCGACAAAATCCTGATCCATAACGATCCACTGAGAATCATCAGCATCTGTACCTGCTGAGTTCACCCAGAAGTCACCAGAAATAACACTGGCTTTACGGATAAGAGTATGATCTTTTGTTGCATCTGCAACACCGGCAACGGCCCAGCCATCACCAGGATCAACACCATCTACACCAATAAAATCAATGTACATACCGTTTTTCAATAAGGCGATACCATCATCACCGTTGTGATGTACAGGACTCTCATAGGCGAGTGCTGTATCTGCTTCAGCTAAAATGTCTGCATTAGCATCAGTAGCTGCGATCACATAGACATCGCCAGCGGCCAGTGTACCGATAAGAGCGAAATCTCTATCGCCCCCGTCGCCCCAGGCAGTTCCATTATTGGTTCCCTGTACTGAGTATGCTGAAAGATCAACATCTGCACCGGTACCATTATAGATTTCAATAGCCTTATTGCTTGAACTTCCTTCAATGTATTCAGAGAGGAAGAGTTCTGGTCCCATAGGTCCACACATTTGTGGGAATGGAAGCGCTGGATCTTCATTCAATTCACCAAAACAGTTCATGCCAAGATCCATGGTTGCACTGGCATCATCAAGCGTGAAGGTCCGATTCAAGCCAAAGCCATTCTCGTTATCAAGTGAGTTGATACCATACTTATACTGCTGTGATATTGCCTGACCTGCTGTGTACAGATAGCTAAAGGTAAATTGTAAACCTTCAGTATCAGTTTGAGTCATGGCGTTTGTACCAACACAAGTTGGATCATTGCCCCAATCCCACCATTGGCTAAGAATACCATTAATGGTCACACCATTGACTTCGGACCAGAGAGTAATATCATCTGAACCAGTCTGTGTGTCGACCAGGGTATCACCGGCAGCTAAGGCACGCTGTGCTGAGGAGATATCAACATTGAATGTGACAGTCACATCCTGAGTGATAATATCAGCAGGAGTTACATCAGAGAAATATGCAACAGGCTGGAGAATCTCTCCGTAACCATTTGCATCTGTATCTACTTCATCACCGGAAGCAGTGAAGGAACGGTTGCTTGCAATGCTTTCCCAGATAGCTGCATCAACATCACCACCAGTGAGGATAACGAATTTGTATTCGAAACCTGAGCCAACTGGAACGGCATCAAAGCTGGAAAGATGTGTGTATACGTTGGTCTGCTCTGGATCCAGGGTCATCTGAATTGCACCACCCCAGTTACCAAAGTTATCATGACCACCACGGACAACAATCAAGTCACCAGCAGTTGGATCATAGTTACCATTCAGAAGCTGAACGGTCATGTCAACCTGAAGAAAGACTTCGACATTGGTTGCACCGACAGGTTCCTGATCACTATACCATACCGTTGGGATAACATTTGCACCATCTACAACAGTATATGCACGGTTTGCAGGTAGATTTTCAGAAGTGTCCCAGTTGCTATTTATACGGAATTTGTACTCAATGCCTCCAGCAACAATGTCGAATGTACCTTCATAGATACCATCTGCATCGTCATCAGTGAGCATATCGCCACCACTCCAACCATTGAATGATCCAGCAACATCAAGAACGTCTGTACCAGGTACAAAATTTCCTAAGGTAGTCTGGAAGCTCATATCAACGCTAAAAGTAACGGTTTCTGGTTCTACATATGGATGTGAACCAATTGAGCCAAAGAAATTCTGGTCAAATACGATCCACTCTGAATTGGCTGCATCTGTCCCAGCAGAGGCTGCCCAATCTGTATTTCCTGCAGTAACGGTGGTTTTGCGTACCAGGGTATGCTCTGCGGTTGCGCCAACAACACCGGCGACATCCCAAGCGGTACCAGGATCTACACCAAGTACACCAATGACGTCAATAACTTCAGTAGCCGCATCGTAGGCACCATCGCTATTTGCATCATATGCAAGAGCCATAAAGTCATCACCATTGTAATAAGTTGCAGTCCCCAATGAATCAGATTCATCGGTGATATCAGCAACGGCACTGGCATTTCCAATGACATATACATCACCTGCTACGAGTGTACCAGATAACACAGTTGAATCTTGACCGGTGGTAGCACCATTGTTCAGTCGAAGAACTGCGTAACCAGCGAGATCAACATCGCTGCCTGTGCCATTATAAATTTCAATGGCTTTGTTGCTTGAACTTCCCTCGATATACTCAGAGATGAACAAGGATGTTTGTCCCATGGCTGACATAGCCAGGAGAGCAAACAGGGTTACTAGTAATAAGCGTTTCACACTTACCTCCTTTGGTTTATTAAAATCAAATTTATTAAAAACTAGAAATCCAGAGCCACACTAAAATTCTGGATATCCTGTAATCTACCAAAATACTCATAACCATAGTCCAATCGGACCTTCAAACCACGCATGGGAATGAGCAACCCAAATCCTGCTGTTAGCCCTTCCTCAGAATCTTCGAGGAAAAGTGCTTTTCTTCCAGCTCGTGCATAGAATTTTTTAAGCAATTCATATTCGAATCCAACATTGACACTCTCATAATTATTGTTGGGGTGGAGAGCATCCACTGCAAAAATCAAACCCATGGTCTCATTCCTGAAGACATCCATGGCAATACCTGCGCGAAAAACCAGGGGTAAATTGAAATAACCTGTTTCCAGGGTAGATACAATTTTACCATTATTACCATCCAACTCCTCAGCAATGTCATAGAAGTGCTCGAGGTCAGAACCTGTCATACGCATGGGCAATCCAAAATTGGAAATACTCATACCCAGGACCAGACCTTTAAAATCAGTCCGGTAAAGTGTACCAACATCCACAGCAATGGACAGGGCCTGCTCATGCCAGATCGTCTGACTGATAAACTTAGCAGTACCTCCGATTGAGAATCTGTCCGTCATGGCCCTGGCCAGCGTAAGACCGATGGCCATATCTGTAGCGCCAAAGGTCAACCCAGTTCCATCCGGGTCCTCAATGGTTGTGTGAATCAGGTTTCCATAGTCCAGGACGGTTGCTGACAAACCTATGGTTCCCAAACCACCCATATGAAAGACAGATGCCACATAATCGAAACTGGTGCCTGCCAGATACTGAGAATGAACAAAGAGAGCCTCATTCCCTCTAACCTGTGTAGCAGCTCCTGGATTCCAGTAGAGGGCCGTTGCATCATTCACACTGGCAACATGGGCACCACCCATACCGACAGAGCGACCTCCGACTTCAATACCCAGAAAATAGGCGGCTGTGGTTCCAACCATGGATTGAGCTGATATGATGACTGGCATGATAAGCAAGGCAGTCAGTACAATATTTGTTAAACGTTTCATACTTCCTCCCTCCTATTTCACTATTGCCAGTTTGCCCACAGTTTCACCGGCATCACCAGCGTCAATGTGGAAAATGTATACACCATACGCAATATCCAGACCTTCTTTGGTCCTCAGATCCCACGAAACAGTTCCATCAAAAATATCACCATCATGTTCCAGAGTCTGGATATGATCTCCTCTAATGGTATAGAGTCGAATCGTACAATCTGCTGGAAGATGAATAAAATCCACCCTGCGCTCTCCACGCCCTGTGGCAAAACGATTTACCGCTTCCCAACTGGCAGCTGCCAGATATGGATTTGGCACTACTCTGACATTTTCCTTCCAGTCCTCAGCTGCAGATAGCGAGTTTACACTAGCAGCAGTGGTGGAATACTCGAAAACATCACCTGATGAGAACGGTTTTTTAGTGTAGACCCTCATGGTATCACCCAGTGCCAGTGACGGAATATCAGACCAGGCAGTATCTGCGGGATCTGAGAGTGTCATTGGCGTGATGACATCGTTGAAATTCATTGTCAAATACCAGGTCACAAAGCTATCACTTTCTGCGGTTTGGTGCGTGATATAGATCAGAAAATCACGGGCAGTTCCATTGATGGCTTTATAACCGACCAACGGCATCATTTCATCCGTTGTTAAATCTTTGACTGTAAAATTAATGGGGTTGGGCAGCAACTTTTTGTTGAATGACGCGACATACAATACTGAAGTTGCCACTGAATCATCGTAAAATACGAATTCATAATCGTGGGGTATTTTCCGTTGATTCGGATTGTAAGACACGTTGATGCCCATGGATAATTCTGGTGTTTCAGCTGCGCTGCGATTTATCATCGTCCGATCCATATCAGGATCAATCCGCCATACGTTATTGAAGATGTAGCGTACACCATCAACCACGTTGCTCTCTGCTCTGATATCTGGCTCAATCAGACCATGATTATCTCGGACAAACTGATAATTTGAATTTCCAGCATAAAAATTAGAGCTGTTGCTCACCACAGTATCTGTACCGAATAGATCGGTCTCTCGAATCACAGAGAAGGCGGTTGTCATTGCCTGCAGTTCATCAGCATCGTTCTGATCCAGATTGGGCTCACCTACATCAGGACGGCCATTACCCTCTGTACCGTCAGCATCAGGTCCCGGGTAGTAACCTATGAGAACCGTGCGATTTCCAAATTTTCGTATGACTGGATCATCGACATTTTGAGCCCATAGTCCATCACTGCCTGTATCATGAATAATAGTGTCCCCGTCGGCAACATCCATGGTACCACTCGAATCAATATCGAGGAAGGCAACCCAATCACCATCATTATCGATACCATCATTACTCATATCAAGGAAGTGCAATGCGTAACTTGCATCATCTTTGACAGCCTGATTATCGAGAAAATCCAGTTCCATTGTCCCTGTTCCTACACCAAGCACATGTTCAACACCAGTATCAGCAGGACCTACATAACCAGCTACTCTAGCGTTGGGAGTTGCTTCCACAGTATTGGCATCATATGTAAGGTTGTTGTTGAGCTCAAGTATTGTCTTCGAGCATTCTGCAGGATAAATATTTTTTTCCAAATCTCCATGATCATAGGCAACAACAGCATAGAAATAGCGTTGACCATTCACAACAGTACTGTCTACCCATGAATGGCGTAACCCGCTGTTATCACCAAGATAATAAGCGGCCCCATTCACTCGGTCCAGGTCTCCTGAAAAGAAACCCTGGATATCGTTAACCAGATCAAATTGTTCCATGGATTCGTAGAAAATTGAGTTGCCAAAACCATCAGTGATATTGTTGATCTCATTAAATCCAAAATCAGTAGCACGATAAATTTTGTAACCCTCAAAGTCATAACCCAGAACTGGATCATAGGAGAATTCTGATACATCATCCCAATACAAGGTAACTCTCTTGTTACCAGGAACGGCGCGTACCGTAGGTTTCTCTGGTGGCTTGGCAAAGTTATAATTGTTATCATAAATCTGCTGGATCGTAATTTTGTTGTTCAAGATATCATCAAAATCTTCACCAAATACAAGACCTACTGAAAAACGCTCCGTAGCCTTGGCACGCAATGGAAAAAAGCCAGCACCATAGATGAAATCACCATCTACCGGGTTGGTCTCAATATCATTGGCCACATCGATACTGGGTGTCAGTTTGGACCACAAAGCGGCATCGGCAGATAGACGTATCTGACCGGGAGGTGTAAAGTAGGTAAAACTGGTTAAACCGATCTGATCTGATTCATCAATATCGGTTTTATCAATGTGAGGTTCACCAGGAAGTCCTGTATCAATAATTTCACCATTGGCGAGTTGGGTGTATCCTGATGTGGGAACACCGTCCCCTTCACCGAGATCACTTGTACCCGGGACACCATCCAGACCAACATCATCAGAGGTTGGATCCCAGTCACCATCGTTATCAATACCATCATCGCGGGCTTCATCAAGCATAAGGTCACCATTCACCAGATTTGTACGGTAATCCCAATACTGTAGAGGTGGGAGTGGCTCCAATGGATCTTGACGATTGATTCTGTTGGCATAGTGATTCAGGGTATCTTCATCAATTAAACCATTCAAATTGTCATCAAGCAGATTTTTAACATCTTCCATGAAAATGGTCTCACCAGCGATAATCTGTACAATCCGCCCCTGTGACAACACCTCTGTGGTATCATCAACGATGGTAAACAGACTGCGATCATAAGTGGTGGCATCAATAATGACAACATCATCTCCAAGATCATAGGTTACCGGTGCGAATACTTCAGGTGTAAAGAAAGGAGCTGAGCCTGAAAGCTCATTGTCAGCATCATTATCAATTCCATCAAAAGGATTACCTGGTGATTCCAGGAAGGCATATCCAGCATAACCCACAGGACCTTCAAAACAGGGGCTGTAGGCTGGCGGACTATCAAATGAATAGGTAATGTCATTTTCAGCATCAAAGTAGGCAAGATCATCTGATGAGTCACCACAGCGACCACCTGCCAGAGTTCCAACCATCATTCCAAAGGCAGCTTTCAAATAGTTTGTTGTGCCCTGATTGGTTACATCATAAAGCCAGAAAATGGCGTCCTCAGCCAAAAAGTGTGACCACTGCAGGCCCCTGGCAGCAACGGAAAGACCCATTCCATATCTGAGTTGATTTATGGAATCTGCGCTAAACACTTGCCCGGAAGCTGGGTCACCCAGAGATTTATAATTGAACTCCCTGTCATTGTTGTCGTCCATGACGTAGTAGGATTCCTGATCAGCATTCTTGACATTTTTTCCGAAATATCCATTCCAGGATTTGGCCCAACCTGGATCATCGATGTCATTAAGTTTATCTGGCCAAAACGCAGGCCAGGAATCAGGAAGTCCATTATCGTCTTCTGAATTAGGAAAACCATCAGGACCATCATTGTCTAAATCTGTAGACAACGCCACCAGATCTGTATCAGAATTGGCATAGCCAGGAACCGGCTCAAAAGTCCAGGTGGCATCTCCAACGATGGGACCGTCAGTCCAGCCGCGGGGACCATCACTGGTTCCAACCGATCTAAATACCTTGTATATCCGGGCAATGAAGGGATAATCACCATCACTACCGACCCAGGGAGGATCCAGAATCTCCATGATGTCAAACTTGCTAAATTGATTCCCATTCTGATCTACCAGTGTATCAATTGTCGTTGCACTAAAATATCGAAAGGTATCAATCCAGGATTGTTCTGCTTCAACGCCAAGTAGTGGACTCACATCGCCAATGTACATATTACCAGAACCAATAGGCCATTCACCTTCCGGGTCACCACCAATGGTACCAGCTACCAGTCCATAGTTGAAAAATACGGTTCTAATTTTATTTCCAGCGTGAATACCCTTTTTTCGAAATGTGGGATCACCATAGGATTGTGCCTGCAATGAGACACTTGCAATCAATAACAGCGACAGGAAGTATTTTAACATTTTCATTATTTTACCCCCACGGAAAACCCGACTGTAAATCTGCGTGGGTCTCCATACCAATCTTGGTGCATATAAAAGTCATCCAGTGTATTGATGGCTTCAACGGCATTATTTGATTCTGCTCTGAGTTGGGCAAGTGTGTAATCAGCTGAACCAGTATCACCATATACTGTATATTCGTTCATGATATCGAACATGTTATCCAGCTTGGCATAAATATTCATTTTAAAGCCACCTAGTAGCAGATTCTTGTAAAGTTTCATATCATACATCTGAGTAAGCGGTTTGGTACCACCGTTGGGTGTTGCGACTCCCAGGTTACCCTGTTCATCACTCGGGGTGTAAGGCAAACCACTACCTAATCTAGCATTTAAGCTAACTCCCCAACTGTCAAGATTTCCCACGGTGACATTGGCATTCATACTGTGTCTTTGATCCCAATCCAGGCGAAGGAGACGCACTTCAGGTTCACTGTCTCCCTGGCGCGCATTAAATGCTGCAGCCGGATCAGATGCATTTCCTTCTGCAATCTGGAATGTATAGTCGAGGTTGGCCATCCACATTTGAGAATAGCGTTTCTCAAGAGAAAAAATGACTCCACGGGTATTGGCATAGTCCCGATTGACGAACATGGCGTACTTACGCTGATCGTAGGTAAGCACCACTTTGTCAGCCGAAATAAGATTACGAATGTCCCTAAAATAAAAATTGACGGTAAGACCTAAGTCATCCGTCAATTCCTGTTGCAAACCAATTTCATATGAAATTGTATGCTGGGGTTCTAGATCGGGATTCCCCACGAGTGTATTAATAATGCCTGTTCCACTGGCAATCCGATATTCCGGATTAGTAAACAGATCTTCAAGTTTTGGAATCTGGAAGAAGTGTCCATAGGAAACATGGATCACGCCCCTGTCAGAAATTGGATAGCCCAAACCAATACGCGGACTGATTTGCCATTTAGCACTGGCATCTTCGTACCAGAATTCTCGACGTTCTTCAGGTGTGAACTGATTATCGGTTGTCTTCTCGGAGTTATCGTATACACCATCACCATCAACATCTGTAAATACTTCAGTGACTTCATAGCTACCGCTGGAATCAGCATCCACATAGGGTTCCGCATCATCTATATGACCATCACCATCAGTATCGTGCCAACGATGCTCCGGTTTAATTGGAGAATACACATCGGGATCTCTAAGGTCAACGGGGATGACACCATCGGAGTCAAAATAGTCTGCCCTCAGTCCAGCATTAACAATAAGATCCTTGAATTCAAGTTTGGTCTGAGCATAGGCGGAGATTTCCATTGGATTCACGTTCAAGTTGAAACCAAAGGGTATACCCACTTGAGTGTCATAAAAAAGGAAGCGACGATAGATATCATCGAGACGCGCCTGAGCACCAACTTTTAATTCAACGGTTTTATTAATTTGACTGGTGAGATCACCTTTAAAAATTTGGGACTTTGTCTTTCTATTGAACCAGTTATTATTTATACCACCGGTGAAATAGCTGTATAATTGTTGGGTTGATAGTGCATTGACAAGATTGATATCTTCTGGATCTTCATTGATGGCATCAAGAATGCCATCACCATCCGTGTCCAGATACTGTGCGAACGCCCATTCTGATTCGAATTTGTATTCCTGCCACTCATACCCCACATTGGAATATCCCAATTGATAAAAAGTTCTCTCTGTAAGCTGGTGGTTGATGTTAAAAGTTACGCTTCCACCTGTTTTGTACTTATGTAAAATGGCATCTGGATTGAGCTGCATACCTTCATCCCAACCTTGTTGATAGGACTGGTCCTGAAGAATGTTCATACGAAGGGCGAGACGAGGTGTGATTTTGTATGTGAGCTTCAAATGATAGGAAGTCTTCTCATAGGGGTTCATATGAACAAAGGTGGAATCTCCCGTTCCCAGTCGGTAGCCATTGTCCTTGAAAGCCTCCAACGAGTCCAAATGAAGTGGTGCATAACCAACGGTTCCATTGGCAGTCGAATCACCTCCACCAACATAGGTTCCTTTTAGCCACCATTTACCTTCCCCTCCAATACCTGTATTGGGGTTGACTTCATCAAAAAAAGTATCGTCAATATTGTATTGTCGGACACCGTCCATGTGTCCTTCTGCGACAAAACGACGAATCGTCCCAAACATGGTGAGCTTTCCAGGAATAATTGGACCTGAGAGATTTGCCTGAAGATTGTATTGAGCTGTAGGTGAAAAGCTGTCAATATTTCTATATACATCGCTGTTTGAAGAGAGGTGATCCCCACCGTAGCCAGTAACGCTCCACTCGAACTCATCATCGCCATCTTTGGTTACAATATTAACAACGCCGGACATGGCCTGACCATATTCTGCATTGAAGGCACCTGTAATAAGCTGCAATTCCTGAATTGAGGCGTTCTCAACATCAACTGCCATACTTCCATCATATGGATCCGTAACTGGGATACCATCAATCATATACAAGGTCTCGCCGTGACGACCACCACGAATGTGTCCATCAACAACACCAGCCTGCATGGCCAGAACATCGTTAAAAGTTTCAACGGGCATGGCTTCCATCTCTGCAGCGGAAATATGAGAAGCACTTGAAGTGAGATCCTTTACCACAAGAGGACGCTCGGCAGTCACCGTAACAACCTCCCCAGATTCCAGGATGGCTGTGCCAAGATCAAATTCTAGAGGTGTGGTGAGATCAACAGAAACCAACACATCGATTTTACGTAATGACTGATATCCAATCATTGATGCAGTGACTGAATAGTTGCCTGGAGGCAGTCCTGTAATAAAGTAATCTCCATCCATTCCAGCAGAGGCACCAAATGTGCTACCATCCACAATGACATTGCAACCGATCAGGGCTTCACCTGTATCTGCATCGCGAACAAAACCTGATATTTTTCCTGTAGTTCCTGCCTGTAGATCAATGCTAAAAAGAAATAAAACGACAAATAGCCACGTAAGCGACTTAGGGATAATTATTGTCTTCAAAACTGGGTCTCACTCTTTATTAGAATTAGTAACCCTCCTCTGAGTTACGTTATGAGAAATTATATTTAACACCCCCGCATGTCAAGTTAATTTCCGTCATTTTATTAATTCTTTAACTGGTGTTGGCTAAGCATTTAGCGACCTTCTGCAAGAAATCCTACAATCTGGTCAATTCAACTTATTAGCAACTATGTTTGTTTAAGATGTTGAAGTAGAGGCAAGACGATTTTAAACAAAATAAAGATTTGCTTGTCAAGGGTATGATTCATATTTCAAGGCAATGAAAAAGTTCTTCAGCTTAATAATGACACTTCTCAGTTTCGCAATTTTTTTCCTGCTATTGGCTTGTGATAAAAATGAGCTACCACAGGGAGTCGTGGCAGAAGTAGGTGATACACAAATCTCGTTAGATGATTTTAAGCGAGCCTATCTTCCCATTCTCCTCTACTCAGATAAAAAGGAATCTCAGGCAACCAGAGATGAGGTTTTAAATTTCCTTATTGATCAGGCGGTTCTAGCCAATGAAGCCCGACTCTTGGAGTTAGATACAATACCCACGCTGGATGTGTTAAAACGGACTGCCCGGAAAACAGCTTTTACTCGCATGCTTTACCATGATTGGGTCAAAGATAAGATTCCTCCTATTAGTGAAGCTGAGCTCCGCACGGCTTTCAGACAGAGCCATACTTCACTGCTGGTGCGACACCTCTTCCTAAAAGACCAGACCAGTGCACTCCAAATGCACCAAGAACTGGAAGCAGGGGCAAATTGGGATTCATTGGCTACCATGACATTTGAGGAATCTTCCCTGGCTGCTAGTGGAGGACAACTGGGCTGGATAAAATTTGGGGAGATGGATCCAGATTTTGAAAAGGCAGCTTACCTAATTGAACCTGGAGAAAGATCTGAACCTGTTCAGACTAAATTTGGTTGGCACATTATTCAAGTTGACGAACGCAGTAGTGAAGTGATGCTCACTGAATATGATTATTCCCTTCAGCGTTCCCAGCTAAAACGGATTATTCGTGAACGCCATGAACAACATCTTGCTGATTCCGTGGTAAACCAATTGATGACAAATGCTCAGCTCGTTTTTCACCCTGAGATTGCACCAAGGGTTTGGACGGTCATGCGCGAGCAAGTTCGCAGTATTTTTAACACAGAAAATATTCAAGAGTCGCTAACGCCTGAACTTGAGACCTTTGAGGACAAACTAGACCCCATACTTAACGAAGAGATGCTGAGCTTTTCAGGTGTTCAATGGACAGTCAAAGATTTTTTGGAACGCCTACCTGAAATGAACAGACAATTGATGCTCTCAGATCTCAAAACAGCCACGGCTTTTCTAGTTCGGGATGAAATCATTTACCAAGAAGGTCTTAAGCAGAATTTGGAGAATTCATCTGAGGTGAAGGGTGAAGTGAAGGATAGAGAGAATCAATTCCTTGCCAATCTATATTTGCGCTATCAGGCCGACAATCAACCAGTCTCTCCTCAAGTTATCCAACAATTCTATCAACGATACGCCACAAACAGATATCAGGCACCAGATAGCATTTATATTTATGAGCTGCTCTTTGACAATAAAGAATCAGCTCTCCGTATAAAACCAACGCTTCAACCCGATTTTATGAGCTCCTCAGCAGCTCAGAATAAAATATTTGAGATAGTTGATTTGGGTTGGTTCCAGGCTGCTCGAGCTGACAGGGCAGATTATTATCACAAATTAGTGGGTATTCCCTTGAATACGATTCAAGGACCCTTTAAGCGAGATGATGGATTTGTGCTCATTGTTGCCACCAAAAGACACAGACATGCCAAGCCTTTGGAGCAAATCTATGAAATGGTCAGGTTGGATGCCCAGGATGATCGCAACACAAAACTCCGTTTAAATGAAGTACGAAAACTCTCAGAGAAACTTGTAATCCGAATTGATCCATCAAAACTGGACAGCTTGAACTGGCGGGATTAATCCCCTAATCCACAATCAGGATACTATTTTGCCCACCGTAGGGATCAGTTGAGAATACTGCGGCCTGTGGATCAGCAATCCATGTATCTCCATTCAGAATAAACTTATATTGATAGCTTCCCGGTTTTAAGGGAACCTCAATAAACAGACTATCCCCGCGTCTGCTTGTAACATAATCACCAGCCGTCCAATTGCTAAAATCCCCAGCAATCTGGAGTTGGTCAATATTGCTCTCCTTGTCGATATAAAACAGTTCCTGCACCTGATAGTCAGCCGATAGTCTATCAGTAAATTCAACCCGTGCAGGCAGATCATCACTCATCTCCCCTTCAAACGACCAAACTGACATCGTATTTGGAGGTAGTCGGAGCAGCAATTCGTCTTCTTCGTGGCGGATGACCGCTTCTCCATAGATTTTGTGGATCTCTGAAATATTCATACCATATGGAAGCGGAATTGAAATGAATTCTTGAGTGGCGGCATTATTTAAACAGGTCAATATCTTCTCATCACCCCAACCTCTTACATAGGCGTAAATTGACCAATCCTTGTAGAGCTCCTTGAAATCACCCTGACTTAAAGCAGGATATTGATTCCGTAAATTCGTGAGTTCGACAAATTGCTGTTTTTGTCTCATTTGCTCATCTGAAGGAGCTTCTGGATAGGGAAGCCTATTTAAGTAGTCCTGAGATTCACCACTTACATCGCCTACGGCATATCCCTTCATCCCCAGCTCAGTCCCTGAGTAAACAACTGGCAAACCTGGAGCTGTCATCAGCCATCCCAAAGCCAGTAGTTGCTTTTTCCAGGCGTTTTCTCCAAGATCCACATTAAATCGGGCCACATCGTGATTATCAATAAGTGTGGCAAAGGAGGTGTTTGGCAAATTCTGGGTATTCAACTCGTAAAATTTTGAGAAATCACCTATCCCGGCTCCTTTATTAAATGTATTGCGGATCGCGTAATATCCAGGGATATCGAAAAGAAAATCAAAACCAATATTGTCATATGGTTCGATTCTCCAGGCTTCCCCCCAGAAAACTTCACCCAGGAGTAAGAAATCAGGACCTGCCAAGTCCCTGATCCGTTTTGTGTAGGCCTTCCAAAAACTAATAGGAGCATGTTTGACCGCGTCTAAACGAAACCCATCACAACCAGTCTCCTCAATCCAATATTTTGAGACCTCAAACAAATAGTCACTAACCTCAGCTCGCTCCTGAGCCAGATCTGGTAAACCATGAAGCTCACCAATTTCAATTTGCTTCTGATTCTGCCAATCTGTGATAGCATAGGGCTCACCATTTTCATCTGTGTGAAACCAATCCTTTTTACTTTCATCATCAATCCAGGGATGATCAGCTGCGGTTTGATTAAATGGCATGTCAAAAATGATTTTCAAACCTCGTAAATGGGCCGCTTCAACCAGAGCTTTCAAATCCTCCAAAGTGCCAAAATGTTCATCTACCTCATAAAAATCTATGGGGTGATATCCATGATAAGGCCACCAACCCACATAATCTGTATTTGAATTGTCAATAAAGGGTGATATCCAGATCATGCTGATACCCAATGCCTTCAGACTATCCAGCGACTGGGTAACCCCGAGGAGATCCCCACCCTGATAATGTTTCAATGCCTCTGAATTGGTTCCATCGTAGGCTAGATAGCTGTTGGGATTATTTCCTGCATTATTCTCTGGGTTGCCATCCACAAAACGATCAATAAGCAAAAAGTACATGATATCAGCCGATGCAGGCTCAGTGGAAGGGGCACAATTCGTGAGCAGGAATAAAAAAATAACGGTCGTTAAAAGAATCTTGATAAAAATTTGCATCTGTGATCTTAGGATAAGTGTCCAGGGATTTCAATACTAAAACAAATTAATTCTATGAGCTTTTGGCATTGGCTGTTCAGGTGCTCTGCTTATTTTCAATAGATGACTAGAAGCTTAGAAATAAATCTAACCGCCAAAGTCAAGGCCGCTGGCTGAGCAGGTAAAATTGGTCCAGGGGACCTGGACGACATACTTTGCGGGATTGATATTCCATCACATCCTGACCTGCTCATAGGGATTGACCATCGTGATGATAGCTCAGTTTACAAATTGAGTGAAGACATTGCTGTTGTCCAATCTCTAGACTTTTTTACACCCATTGTGGATGATCCCTTCACGTTTGGACAAATCACGGCTGCCAATGCCTTTAGTGACCTATATGCCATGGGTGCTCGTCCTGTCACAGCATTGAACATCGTTGGTTTCCCAGTTGATGATATGGATAATTCAGTGCTACGAGATATTCTGAAAGGCGGTCTGAGCAAGATCAACGAATCTGGGGCGGTGCTTGCTGGGGGTCATTCGATTAAGGACGATGAGTTAAAATATGGTCTCTCCGTCACAGGCGTGGTCCACCCTGACAAAATGATTTCCAACGGTGGATCTCAACCTGGCGATGCCCTGATTCTCACCAAGCCTCTGGGAACGGGAATTGTTGCCACTGCCTTGAAGCGTAAGATCATATCTCCTGAAGAGCTGGACACCATGGTTGAAAGCATGGTCAAGTTGAATAAGTATGCAGCCGATGTAGTTGGAGGGTATTCAGTAAACGCCATGACGGATGTTACTGGCTACGGCTTGATTGGGCATTTATTGGAAATGTTGGATGCCAGCTTTATGGATGCAACAATCTTTGTGGACCAACTTCCTGTTCTACCAGGAGCTTATAAATACGCTGATCAAAATGTGATCCCCGGTGGACTGAAAAACAATCGTGAATTCTACAAACCACGCATTGCAGTTGGCTCTGGTGTCACCGAGTTGGAAGAATTATTAGTGGTTGATCCCCAGACTTCTGGTGGTCTACTTATCAGTATCCCCGGAGAAAAAGCCGAAGCCATTGTTGAGGATCTCCATGCCAATGGAGTTGCGGAAGCCCAGGTTGTTGGTGAAATCAGCAATTCAAGTGCTGAACCACGAATTTCACTTCAGAAATAATCTATTTACAGCAGACAATTGAGAATCCAGGCCAAACCTGGATTTTTTTATAGATAGAAGTGAATCTGACTCAATATCTGTGATTCGGGGCCCGGACTTGCGTCTGGTAAATCCAGAGAGCTGGTGCGATAACTCAATTTCATTTCAACACCTCGAACCGGAAAAAACTCCAAACCCAGACTTGTGCGTTGGATGGCACCTGTAGTGAGATCAATATCGGGATCAAAAAATTCATAACGACCCACAATATCCAAACCCTGGAACAGACGATAACTTAATTGGTGAATTGTGGCAAGATTGGTGATCTCCGGTTGTATCCATCCATTCATTTGGGACCACTCTCCTAACCAGACAAAGCCATGACTGGAGACACCCCAACTGGCAACGGAGCCGTTAATCAGATCATTTTCATCGAAATATGCCAGACCAATCTGTCCTGTAAAAAGATCTCCAGAATACAGATAGCTCATTTTTGCAGCCTTAAATAGCTTGGCATCAAATGCCCTATTCGGATCAATAAAAGGAGTACCTGCCATGAGGGTCACATCAAATCCATATATGAATGAAGATCCCATCTGCACAAGCTGAGGTGACTCAATATATGGTGTGTATGGCATTCCCTCTCGTTGTAATCCCTGGAGAGTGAGATTCCCCCCCCTCGTAAACACGCTATGATCATCTATCCTCCAGCCAAGAACTGGTAGCGCTTTCGCCACACCAACCCAACTCTCAAGTGGCAAGCCCTCATAGCGCAATCCACCAGTAACTCGAAATTCTTCAGAAATTCTGGAAACCTCAGCGTGAGCAATGAAACTCCCCAACTCAGCGCCTCCATAAAGAGCGAACTGCATTGGGAATTGCCTTAAGTCTTCATCTGCTTGAGCGATCATTTGATATCTTGTATCAACACCAAAATAAAGTGGAAATTCACTTTCCTCATTCTCCCAGGGTAGGGAAATATCCTTCAACACAAGGCTTTCACGGGCATATTCCTCCCCATATGAGGTTCGATTTCCACCACCACCCTGATATGAATGACAGGAACCACAACTAACATCCTCCATCAGAGCAAATCTGGGAAGGGCTAAAAGACTACTAACTGTAAGACTGAGGAGCGTGATCCGAATAAGTAATTTCAATTGTCTAATGCTCCCTGGTTAATCCATGTTTCAATAGTAGCAATGGTACTGGCTGAAAGGGCAGTACCGCCCTGTGGCATAAGTCCACCTGTGGTTCCATTAATTCGTCTGACGATCAAACTGTTGGCTCCATCTCCTGGGGTCACAGCAGGTCCATTGGAAGACGTACCAGCCATAAGATTGGAGTAAGAAGTCAAATTTAAGCCACCATTTGAACCATGACAGCCACCGCAACTTGCATTCCATACTGGCTGAACCGCTCCTGCATAACTCACAGGCACTTCTGCCTCACCAGAGAGGGAAACAACGTCTGGTGTAGATGGACTATTTGAGACGATGGTCATATCACCATTAAAGGTACCTGCAGCATCAGGCTGAAAAGTGATGGTTAAAAGCTGTGAGGCTCCAGGGATCAATTCGAAGGGTGTGATTATATCGACGCTATACACACCAAGATCAAAATCCATGGATGATATCAATAGCGTGTCATTACCTGTACTACTAAGAGTGATTTGCTCTTGGCTGCTATTATCGGTTAGAATAGTACCAAAATTGAGACTGGTGTTTGAAACAGTCAGCGCTGGCACGGGTAGTGCCGTCCCCTCCCCGGTCACACCAATAACATGCTCTGGATTTCCCAGGTCATCACTACTGATCAAAATTTGACCTACATAGGTAAATTCAGCAGAAGGTGTAAAAGTGAGCTCAGCATTCAGTGTATCATCAGCCAGGAGAGCGAATGTACCGTGAGGCTGTAATCCATAAACAGAACTATCCTGGATCAGAGTCAGTTCCCCATTAAGCTGGCCCTCACCACTATTGATAATCTGAATCTGACGGATCTGAGGGGAGCCGATGGTTACTGTAGAGTAGTCAATTGAGGTAGTCTCCACATGCATCTGTGGCAATAGGACTTCTGGTTCCCCCATATCGCTACAACTTCCCAGGACAATCAGGAGCGATGTGGCCCCAATAAATATTCGTATTAAATTTTTCATATCGACATATAATTATTTATTTACTATTCATCAAGAACTAACATGACTATTTTTATCATCTTATAGATTTGTTAGCAATTGAAAAGAGTACTTTTTATAGGCAATACATGAGGATATAAATTATTTAGGTAATAACCGATCATTTCAGAACCTATTTTAGCACTAGCAGTTAAATTTATAGAGAGAGCTCATGTCAGAGTCCAATTCAGAAAATACCTCCTCCCAACACAACTACCAATTTGATGTTGAAGGCATGAGCTGTGCAGCTTGTGTCGCCAATGTTGAATCAGCTATTAAGCAGTTGCCCGGTGTCCAGGAGGTTTCGGTTAATCTGGCAACCGAATCCGCCACTGTGACTTCCCAGGACTCCATTCCCATAAAGAAGTTTACCAAAGCAGTATCAAAAATGGGCTACAAATTGGAACCCCAGGGCTCATCCTCTCTTGTTCATCGGCAGCAGCGCACCATCGCCACCTGGAAACGACTACTCCTCATACAGGCCATATTTGGAATTCCATTACTAATCTACGCCATGTTGGAAATGCTGCTAGATATACAGTTGCTTTCCGCCAAATGGAATATTCTGGTACAGTTGACCCTAGCTACCATCCTGGTGATTAGTGGGTTTGGATATTATCAACGAGGATTTAAGCATTTGCTCATGCGTGTGCCTAATATGGATTCGCTTGTGGCACTTGGCACAGGTTCGGCCTACACCTATTCGTTGATTTCTGCCCTAAACATTCAATTGGATTGGGGCATGAGTGGGTTTGAAACTCTCTATTTTGAAGCCGCCGGAACCATTCTGCTGTTTATTACCTTTGGGAAATGGCTGGAAGCGATGGCCAGGGGAAAAACAACTGAGGCTCTCACTGGACTCATGGAGCAGATGCCAACGGAGGCAGAGGTAAAAAGGGATGACACCTGGGTAACGCTTCCTCTCAGTGAAGTAAAAAATGGTGACGAAATCAGAGTACATCCACATTCGAAAATCCCTGTTGATGGAATTGTCATTGATGGTGCCAGCACAGTGGATGAATCAGCAATCAGTGGTGAATCACTCCCCGTTGAAAAGATTAGAGGTAATCAAGTAATTGGCGCGAGTTTAAATCTGCAGAAGGGAATGATTATTCGGGCTGAAAAAGTCGGTCGTGATTCCATGTTCGGGCAGATTATTGATCTGGTGGAAAAAGCCCAGATGCGTAAACCCAAGATTCAAAAACTGGTGGATAAAATCGCGTCCATATTTGTCCCTGTTGTATTGAGCCTGGCTATCCTCAGCGGCCTCACCTGGTTTGTGCTGGGATTCGGGCTGACCTTTGCTATTAATGTAATGATTTCAGTATTGATTATTGCCTGTCCCTGTGCTCTGGGTCTGGCAACACCCACCGCCCTGGTGGTTGGAAGTGGAATTGCCGCAAAAGGTGGCATCCTTATTAAATCAGCTGATGCATTCCAATTGTTGAGTAAAGTGGATATGATGGTACTTGATAAAACGGGCACCATCACTGAATCAAAACCGCAGCTCATTGCTCACTATCCCCAGGATGATTTGAACTATCTGTCTATTGCCATGGGGCTAGAGCAATTCAGCCAACATCCTCTGGCCAAAACCCTCCTTGACTTTGGAAACGAGCAATCCCTTCAAAGAATTGAGATGTCAGATGTAAAAGAGGAAGCGGGTCGAGGGTTGGAAGGAATAAATAATGGTTCTCTGTTCCGTGTTCGAAAAATCGACTCAGCTGATATACTCCCCATAGACTTTACGGAAACTTTAAATCAATATTACGCCAGAGGATATATAGTTTCTGGTGTCTTTTCACAGGATACCATCTTGGGTTTAATGGCTTTTTCAGATACCATTAAGCCAGAAAGTGAAGCAGTTATTAATGCGCTTTCCAATAGAGGTATCCAGACTTTTCTCCTCACGGGAGATAAAGAAGAAGCCGCTAGCCACGTTGCCCAGGAAATAGGAATTCAAAACTATAGATCAGAAGTCCTGCCCGCCGATAAACATGACCATATAAATACTTTGAAAGTTGAGGGAAAGATAGTTGGGATGTTAGGCGATGGCATTAATGATGCGCCCGCGCTGGTTGCCGCGGATATTGGATTATCCTTTGGTGGGGGGACGGATATTGCTATCAATGCTGCAGATGTAATTTTCATGAACAATTCCCTGAAGAATCTGGTGTTTGGACATAGAATCGCACAGGCGACTATTTCAAAAATTCACCAGAACCTGTTCTGGGCATTCATATACAACCTGGCCGGGATACCGATTGCCATGGGTCTCCTCTACCCCTTTACGGGAACACTTTTGAATCCAATGTTTGCTGGAATGGCCATGGCCTTCTCGTCAGTGTCTGTTGTCACCAACACACTTCTGCTACGAAGTAAAAGGTATTTCCGAGAGATATAAAAAAAGGGTCCATTCGGACCCTTTTTTCAAACATTTCTAGTCCATGACTAGTTAGGCATGTTTCCCGCTTTAGGAGGCATACCTGGAAATGCCATAGGATCAGGCATTTTTATCTCACCATGTTCAGTTTCGTACTTGGTGATGTTCTGCTCAAGAGCCCGCAGTAACGCTTTGGTATGACTGGGAGTCATAATAATGCGTGACTGAACATTGGCCTTGGGGGAACCTGGCATGACTCTGACAAAATCCATAACAAATTCGGCAGCAGAATGGGTAATAATAGCCAGGTTGGCATATTCTCCATCAGCTACTTTTTCATTCACTTGAATTTGAATCTGCTGTGCTGGTTTATTCTTAGGTTCCATAATCGATCCTTCCCAGTGTGAGGCTCTGGCTTATGACTGCCAGGGCTTATTTCTGGAAAGATTGGGATTGTCTTCGCCCCATTCTTCCTCAGTATGATCAGGGTCTTTATCCCAATCAATCTCAGCTGCCTGAGTATCAGGTAAATCCTGATCATCAAAACCGGACTCCTCAAATCTTAGATACTCATCACCGTATACCGATTCATCAAAAAAATCGATATCCTGGACAATTTCTGAGACCATAAGGAATTCCAGAAAATCCATGTACTTCTTATTTTTTAGATTTGTCGCGCAGTGTGGACAGATGAGAGATTTAGCTAATTTCTCTTCTGAAAGTTCCTCGCCACAATTCGGGCATACAATATCTTCCATTATACCCTCACCCTTAATATTATGATTAATAGTCTGTTCATAAAAGCGCGCAAATGTAGTCGGCCACATAGGGGGTGCCAAGAGGTTTTTAAATGCGCTAAATTTGCTAGGAAAATCTTAGTTAGACGATATATTGCAACAATTGAAGCAACATTTGAAGGGTAATAATGGCAGTTAAAAAGTACAACAAAACCACACTTAAGAAGTTCAGAGAACTACTTATGGATGAGCGCAATCGTATCGCTGAGGATCTTGATTATCAGAAAAGTGAACTCAACAAAACGATTACTGAAGGCGCTGGTGAATTGTCCTCTGCCACCTATCATATGGCTGATGTTGGGACTGATATGGCCGAAAGAGAAAAGACAAGTTTGTTTGCCCATCGTCAGGCCAAGTACCTAAGTGATGTTGATGAAGCTCTTGATCGTGTCGAAGAACAGACCTACGGTGTGTGTATCATTTGTGGGGATTTAATCGAAGAAGGTCGTTTAATGGCTGCTCCAATCGCTAAGTACCATGTCTCATGCAAAGAGACTCAGAATCAGCGCAACCACAATCAATAAGTGCGCTAAATCACCCTTCTACTTCATTTCTAACAGAGCAATCAGATTTAAAATATTTTTTTCGTAGAAGCCACTCTCACTCTGAGAGTAGATGACATTTAAGTCTGACTTCTCATCTCCAAACCCAATTTTCAGAGAAACATCAAGCTGCTTGATCAATTCGATGAGTCGATCACCAGGTTTTGGTTCCAACTGAAGTAAGATATCCGGGTTAAAGGCTACAATGTTATTTTGGATACCAATCCTATCCTCTGCGCGTGGATCATAATTCATATTAAAATATTGATGTTGAATGTTAAGCGACTGTTCCTCGTTGGCATCTGGAACCAATAACATATAGTCGAACTTTTCAGGTAGGTTGTACATACGCTGAAGCGCATATCGAGCAATCCTGAGCCAGGTTACTTTCTGGGGATAAATAATTGCAATTCGCTGAATATTCTGAAATCTATCCTGAAAACTATAAGGGATTTCTGCTGGTGCCGGTTTTGATTTAAGTAGTCTCATGAGGTCAGTGATTTAACTGAAATCTCCTTCAGAATCAATGACCTATTTATTAATTCCATCCACACTCTGAAAAAGCATTGCTTCGTGTTGAAGAAAAATGAATTTATGCACCATGTTTCGAATTATCCTTTTCACTCTCTTAATGAGTTCGCTTCTTTCAGGTCAAAGTTACCGTTGGCCCATTCGCGCTTCCCAAAGTTTATCAGCAACCTTCTCAGAATATCGATCGGGTCACCTTCATGCAGGTATCGATATTAAAACCTGGGGCGAAATGGAAGTCCCCTGTCTGGCTATTGGAGATGGTTACATTGAGCGCATCTCAATTGGCTATAATGGTTATGGTAAGGGCGTGTGGCTAAGATTATATGACGGAAATGTAGCGGTCTATGGTCACCTCGAACAATTTACCCCAGTCATTGAATCCTTGATCCGCTCTGAGCAATTAGAACGTGACAGATATTCAATGCGTCTCGAATTTGCTCCCAATGAGCATCCCGTCAAGGCTGGAGCGGTCATCGGCTATAGCGGTACATCTGGGACAGAACATCCTCATTTGCATTTTGAAATAAGGGACAGCTTGAGACAGGTCCACAACCCCCAACTATTTTATACTGGAATCAAGGATGTGAAGCCTCCCATTCTTGATGAAATCCTACTCATCCCCCTGGGCATTGACAGCCAGATAGATGGCAGCCGTTTCCCAGTTGTTTTTGACATGCAAACAGACATTAAAACTGTATCAGTGACGGGTCCTTTTCAAGTCGCCATAAACACACATGATCGAGCCAATGGCACATATAATAAATACAATATTTTTAGCGCGACACTTCTGGTAAACGACTCCCTGATGTTCGCCAGAGAATTTGATCAGGTCGCCAGGCGACTTGCAGACGATGTGGATAAGGTCTATCCAGGCCTGAAGGGCAAACGGGGCTGGCGCTTCATGTCCATGTATAATAGCAATTTGAAGGAAGCAGCTCCATTTGCACCTGAAAGTTTGAGCGGGAAGATTTTTCCTGCAGGTCTCTCCCATCTACAGGTCGAAGTGACAGATCTGGTTGGAAATCAAGTAACCAAGAGTCTGATTTTCCATGAAACAGCCCCGGCAACCTGGGACCTTAAACGTGAGGGTGAAAGATATGTTATCACCCGTCATTTTTCCGAAAATGGCTATGAGAATATTCAATTTTATACTGGCAATAATTCCTATATCCCCGTTACTGAAACCCTCTACCGACTGAAGTCCACCACCTGGGTCCTGGGGGATAAAAATTTTAGTTCAGGAGTAAGAGCTCTGGGAACGGCTGGTGCTAAAATAAAATGGATCATCCCCCCCAAAAACCAGGGAGTCTGGGATCTGACTCACAATTGGAGGAGGAAGGGAAATGGATTTATACTTAAGATTGAGAGTGGTGAACCGCTTGTTTTCCCGCTTGCGTACTCTATCACTGGCAATCAACTGCAATTTTCTGGTGAATTGATTCAAACAAACCCAACCACTGTGGAATCAGATATTATTCCTATTAACCATGCTGCTCAAGCCGAAAACATTGATTTAATCATTGGGAAACGAATACTTACCTCTCTGGCGCTAAGCCCCATGCAACTTCTGTCTCATGGGCAAACTGATACGTTCAATCTTGATATGATTAATGCCGGGCTATCCGTGAAAAATTCTGGCAGCTCCGAACTTTACTTGAAAATTGATACCACGATGAGGATGTTAGATGAACAACCCCTCATTGGACTAGTAGTGAGTGTCTTGAACACACCTCAAAGCAACTTTTCTGGACAACTTCGATTTGATATCGCTGGGCAAAACTCAGGCTTATCCATTTTCTCACCTGGTAAAAAGGAAACCTGGAAACGTCAAATTTCTGCTGACTCGACCAAACAGTATGAGTTGGAGATTAACGAGGGTGGCTCCTTCTTTCTGTTCGAGGATAGTGAAGCCCCGACCATCACATCTAAAAAGTCCTTCTCAAGAGTTCGGCGTGGCGAACGGCTGGTTTTCACCATCAGGGACAACACGGGGATCGTCTCCTATCCTCGGACTGGTATTCGAGCAACATTGGATGGTTCGCTCTTTTTTCCTGATTATAACCCGCTCAGACATGAACTATCCTTTCAGGTACCCAAAAGATTAGGATCAGGTCAACATATTTTTGAATTTTCCATTGGGGATGAATCTGGGAACATGAGGGAGTTTAAGCATACCTTCTCTGTGAAGTCTTGATATGTTTATTCCCATCTCAGATACAAATCCGGCCTTACGCAAACCCTACATCACTTACGGTCTTATCATTGCCAACGTAGCAATGTATCTCCTCAGTTATCTCTACAACTTTGAATGGTTTGTTTTCTCCGAAGATTTGTTCCTGGCTCATCCAATTCAAGCCCTCCCCAGTCTCATTACTCACCAGTTTCTCCATGGGAGTTGGAGCCATCTGATATTCAATATGCTCTTCCTGTACATCTTTGGTGACAATATGGAGGGGTCGCTAGGACGGAAATTTTTCCTGCTCTTTTATCTAAGTTGCGGGGCTGGTGCTGCTTTGTTTGAAGTTTACTTTGATCCCTACTTTGGTGCCAATGGTCCCGGTTTACTTATTGGAGCATCTGGATCTATTTCCGGGGTTCTGGCCAGCTATGCTCTAAGATATCCTAAGGCTAAAATCTTAACCTGGGCACTATTTGTACTCTTCTTGAAAATTCGGGCAGCCTGGTTCATTGGTATCTGGATCGCAATGCAATTCCTGTTCGAAATACTGACACCTCTGGGTACCACGGCTTATATTGCGCACATCGGTGGATTTGTTCTTGGACTGGTAATTTACAGCATATACCACAAATATCGACTAAGCAGGAAATCATAATGCAAAGCAAACTTATACAAGTCTCTCTGGACGCTCGAAAAAAAGCCTATGCGCCCTATTCAAAGTTTTATGTCGGCGCCGCGCTAGAAACCTCCAGCGGTATGATATATCCAGGATGCAACGTAGAGAATGCCAGTTTCAGTCTAACTATTTGTGCTGAGCGTACAGCCTTGTTCTCAGCCATTGCCGCAGGAGAAAAAGATTTTACCCATCTCGTGGTAGCTACCGAAAATGGGGTCAGCCCCTGTGGTGCTTGTCGCCAGGTCATATGGGAATTATGTGGGGAAATACCGATAACACTGGTCGATGAAACGGGAGTCCGCACTGAAACAAGCTCCTCCGAATTATTGCCCCAGGCTTTCGGTCAACAGGATCTAGGTTCCTAGGAACCTGATTCACTTTAAATATTCAGGAGATTATTAGGTTATGGAGCATTTGACGCCCCATCACAGTGGTTGGATTGAAGTTATTACAGGATCCATGTTCAGTGGTAAAACTGAAGAGCTTATTAGAAGACTCAGACGAGCTCAGATTGCTCGCCAACATGTAGCCATCTTCAAGCCTGATATCGACAATCGGTTTAGCGAGGACCATATCGTTTCTCACAGCCAGCAACAGTTGGAATCTACACGGGTTAAAACTGCCAATGATATCTTACCCCTGGCAAAACACGTTCAGGTTGTTGGTATTGATGAGGCTCAATTCTTTGATGATGAAATTGTGGAAGTTTGTAGAATCCTGGCCAAACAGAAAAAGCGTGTCATCGTGGCTGGATTGGAAAAGGATTATAAGGCAAAATCATTTGGACCCATGCCTGAACTCATTATTGATGCTGAGTACGTGACTAAGAACCTGGCAATATGTGTCATTTGTGGAAATCCAGCAGGATTTACTCAACGGTTGAATAACACTGGGGACCAGATCCTGGTTGGTGAAGCCGAAGCATATGAAGCTAGATGTCGTAACTGTTATGAAGAACCAAAGGAATAGACTATGCAAAGACTTATTGGATTTCTAGGCATTGCAGCCATTCTGGGGATCGCCTTTCTCATGTCAAACAATCGTAAGGCCATTAATTATCGCGTGGTTTACTGGGGCTTAGGTCTCCAACTCGCTTTCGCCATATTCATTTTGGCAACACCTATCGGCAAACCAGTCTTCATGTTTTTGGATAGAGCCATCAATAAACTTCTATCATTTTCAGATGCTGGAGCAGAGTTCCTCTTTGGGGCTCTGGCTATCAGTCCTGGCCAGGAGAACAGTTTGGGATTCTTTTTTGCCTTCCAGATTCTCCCCACCATCATCTTCTTCTCAGCATTCATGGCCATCCTGTATCACTTTGGGATCATGCAGTTGGTTGTCAAATACATCGCCAAGGGGATGCAGCGAACCATGGGAACCAGCGGCTCTGAAACGCTATCTGCCTCAGGTAATATTTTTGTCGGTCAAACCGAAGCTCCACTCTTGATCCGCCCATTTATAAAAACCATGACCAAAAGTGAATATATGGCCGTCATGACAGGCGGTTTTGCCACCATGGCTGGTGGTGTCCTGGCGATCTATGCCAAGTGGCTCACAGATATTCCAAATATTGCCGGGCACCTCATGGCAGCTTCTGTGATGAGTGCTCCAGCTGCTCTTGTATTGGCTAAGATCATCTATCCTGAGGTTGAAGATTCCCCTACCGCCGGGGATAATATGGTGGAAATGGAAAAGCCCCAGGGCAATGTCATGGAGTCCATCGCAAATGGAACATCCGATGGTATGCGTCTGGCTGCAAATGTAGGTGCCATGCTCATTGCAATTGTTGCCTTGGTAGCTGCGGCAAATTTCGCCCTTGGCATGGTAGGTCTTAGCATTCAACAGATATTGGGCTGGGTATTCTCCCCACTGGCTTTCCTCATGGGGGTTCCCTGGTCTGATGTTACCCTGGTAGGTCAACTCATGGGTGAAAAGATCGTGCTCACTGAACTTATCGCTTATAGCCATTTGCAGGATGTCATGGGACAGATCGATGAAAAGTCCATGATAATTAGTTCTTATGCGCTCTGTGGATTTGCTAACTTTTCCTCAATCGGAATCCAGATCGGTGGAATTGGTGCCTTGGCTCCAGAACGACGTGGCGATCTATCCAAAGTTGCTTTTAAAGCCATGATCGGTGGAGCGCTGGCATCGTGGTTGACTGCTACAGTCGCAGGAATAATGATTTAGGTAATTCTTTTACCGATGAAGCGTTTCAGGCACAAAATTTGTTAGAGCTTATATAAACGGAGAAAACACTAACATGCGCATCATTATTGTAGGACCCCCCGGAGCTGGCAAGGGAACACAGGCTAAACTCATTGTAAAAGATTTTCATATCCTACAGCTCTCCACTGGCGATCTATTACGGGACAACCGTCGACGGAATACGCAATTGGGACAAGCTGCCCAAAGTTTTATGGATGGTGGGAATCTTGTACCTGATGATGTCATCCTGGGCATGGTAGCAGAAGAATTTAAAAAGCCAGAGCTTAAACCCGGTTACATCCTGGATGGTTTTCCACGAACCTGTCCTCAGGCCAAAGGTCTGGATCAACTCCTGGCAGATCGAGGACTGGCTCTGGATCATGTACTGGTCCTGGAAGTACCCGATTCTGAACTAGTGCGTCGTCTGACAGCCAGAAGATCTTGCTCGGAGTGCGGCCATATATATAACATGGTATTTAATCCACCCACGGTGGAAGGAATCTGTGATCACGATGGCAGTCCTTTGATTCATCGCTCAGATGATACAGAGGAAACTGTGGTAAATAGACTTGAGGTCTACAAAAAACAGACAAAACCTCTCATTGATCACTATCAACCTCAAGGTGTAGTAAGACATATTGATGGCACAGGAGATATGCAGGATATATACCAACGTATCCTTGCCGTATTGAAGTAGATATGTATATCCTCGGGGTTACCGGAAATATCGGTTCGGGTAAGAGCACGGTCAGCCATCGTCTTGCCCACCATGGAGCCGTTGTATCCCACTCCGACCCCCTGGCAAAAGAAATCCTACAAAACGATCCTGAGATTTTAGCCAGTCTGGCTCAGAGATTCGGTACTGATATTCTTAATGAAGCCGGTATCCTTCAAAAACACATTCTAGCTGAACGAGCATTTAGTACCCGTGATGATCAACTCTTTTTGAATCATCTGATTCACCCCGAAGTCCGTAGAATTACTCTGGATCGTATAGAGATAGCACGGTCTCAGGGGAAATCGTTGTTTGTGGTAGATGCACCCTTGCTCTTTGAAGCCCATGCTGATAGCATCACCGATGGTGTGTTGGTTGTTGTAGCAGATCGCATGTTTAGAGAGGGGCGGGTGGAAAGACGCAGCAGCATTTCTAAAGTTGATTTTGAGCGACGCGATGCCCTTCAAATGCCCATCGATGAGAAAATCCGCAGAGCTGATTATGTCATCGACAATGATGGTACCCTGATTGAACTATTATCAAAAGTGGATATTTTTTACAAGGATCTTAAGCTTTAAGGTGGGAATGGAGACGAATTGCATGGTTGTCGGTCATCCCAGCCACAAAATCACAAATCATGCGCATTTTCTGATTCTCATCAAAATCACCTGATATTCCTGCTGGTAAGGGTAGTGGCTCAAGAACGCCACGCTTCTCGAAAACCACATCTCGGTAATAGAGAAATAGTTCTTCAAGAATCTCCACACCCTTTGATTCAGGATTTTTCACATAATCCGAGTTGTATATCAAATTATAATTCAACGCTCTCAGGGCCATCAGTTCAGAATGAGATTCTTCGGCCATAACAAGCATATATTTGTATCTGGGTGTGTCAATGAAGGGGTCATTTACTGCTTCAATGGAAATTGAATATATCCAGCGACCGATGAGCCCTGCGATGAAGCGAGACATGGGGAACTGATTTCTCAATACCTGATCCACCTCTGCTCGGATTTTCTTGCTGGCTTCAGGATATTGATCATCCCAGAATTGCTCTACCTGCTCAGGTGTTAGCAAACTCTGCTTAACACCATCAAATAGATCTGAAGTGGTGTATGCGATATCATCGGAGAGATCCATAATGGCACATTCAATAGGCCGAATCTGGGTTCCTTTTTGAGCTAAATCATCTAAACGCTGGTCATTGTGAACCCAGGATAAAATCTCCTGCTGATCAGGATATAGAAACTTAGCCCCGTTCTTTGTGTGTTCCTTACCAACGATTTTATACTTCAAAATTCCATCCAGACAAGCACGGGTGGCCTGCATGCCAGCATTGGTGTAGGATCGACGATCACCCCTCACAATATCCGTCAGGATGCGTAATGATTGCGCATTACCCTCAAAGCCACCCCAGTTATGCATAAGTTCGTTTAAACGTGACTCTCCCTTATGTCCGATGGGTGGATTCCCCAGATCATGAGCCAGACAGGCTGCTTCCACGAGGGCAGAATCAATCTCATATTCGGCTGTCAGCAGGTCTGAACTCCGATTGAGATAGTTCACAACAGATCGACCAATCTGAGCTACTTCGATGGAATGGGTCAAGCGGGTTCGGTATTGGTCAGATTGTCCAGTGACATAAACCTGAGTTTTTCCCTGTAACCGTCGAAAGGCAGTGGAATGTATTATCCGGTCTCGATCAATCTCAAAGGCATTACGATATTCATTTTCAGGGAGGTGACGTTCCCCCATAGACTCACAATCCCATTCAGTGTAAAAAGTATTTTTTAAGATCATAGAATCAAAATAAACGAGAAATTGCCAGCTACCAATGGATTAGCGTAGACCACTTATGGAGCGGAAGTGAGTGTTTTCGGCTATTTACGACGGGCTCTAGGGTGGAAACTGCTGTGTACTTCTTTGAGATAGGTGCTATCCAGATGGGTATATATCTGTGTCGTAGAAATGTCCACGTGACCCAACATTTCCTGTACAATTCTGAGATCTGCTCCCCCCTCCAGCAAATGAGTGGCGAAAGAATGGCGGAAGGTATGGGGACTCACCGGTTTATTGAGATCAGCCTTTTCAGCTAGCTTTTTAAGAATAAACCAAATACCCTTGCGCTGCAGTTGTTTACCTTTATTGTTCAGGAAAAGAATACCCTCGTTAAAGTACCCTTTTTCCAAAGATGGCCGTCCATGTTCAATGTATTCAATTAACCATTTCTTGGCTTCACCACCCAGGGGAACGATTCTTTCCTTATTTCCTTTACCCCTTATGAGTATAAGGTCATCATCGATGAGGATCTGCTCCATGGTCATATCACATACTTCAGAGACTCGCATCCCAGCGGCATACATAAGCTCAAACATTGCTCGGTCTCGTAATCCCAGGGCTGTCTCTGTATCAATGGTCTCCAAAAGAAGTTCAATATCTTCAAAATTTAGAATTTTCGGCAGGCTCGCTGGAAGCTTTGGAGAATCTAAAAATTGCGTGGGGTCTTCAGACAAGTGCCCCTCCATCACTAAAAACTTATAGTAAGCCCTGAGAGAGGAGAAATGACGGGCTACGCTGGTTTCAGCCATTTTGCGTTTCTTTAACACGCGGGCATAATCAGTGAGTATTTGATGATCCACTTTTCCAGGAGAGCTGATTTTTTGTGAGGTCAAAAAATCCCAGAAGTCTGCGAGATCATCAAGATATGCGGCCTGGGTATTTTTAGCCAGATTGCGTTCTATCCGTAGATAGTTCAAGAAATCCTGAAGGAATTGTTCAGAGCGGGTCATGTGAGAATATAGTTAAAAAGAGAAATTTGGAACTGGAAACTTGGTTGGTGAAATCGAATAGATGTCTTTGCGAGGGAGATTAGACCGAAGCAATCTCCAAATCGTACTATTAGAAAGGAGCTGAGATCGCCACGTCCTTTAGGACTCGCGATGACAGGTGTGGGTCATCCCCGTATGTAATTAAGGTGTACTAAATTAGTTATGTATGGCTTTAGCGAAAGCTTCCATGAGATGGGAATTCTCAGGATCTTCCAGAACATTGCCTGTCACCACAAATGAAGCGCCTGCCTTCACGAGTGCTTCGGCCACTTCTGGAGTGTGGATGCCACCACCCACAATAACCGGAACATCGGTGTATGCAGTGACTGCTTTAACCATCTGGGGTGTTACTGAATATTGGGCACCACTTCCTGCTTCCAGATAGATGAATTTGAAACCCAAATAGTCAGCTGCCAGGGCATGTGCCACGGCAATCTCATCTTTATCTCTGGGGATGGGTTTAGAGCCGCTCACGAACTCAGCAGTGGTAACTCGACCGCTTTCGATCAACATATAGGCCGTGGCCATGGGTTCGATGCCAAGCTCTCTCACCACCGGAGCTGCTTGAACCTGATCTCCAATAAGAAACTGAGGATTACGACCGCTGATAACCGACAGATAAAATACCGCATCAACATGGGGGGTCAATTGGTTCACGTTTCCAGGAAAGAGGATGACCGGCAGGGTCGCGATTTCCTGAATTCGTTTCATTTTGCGTTGGGCACCCTCACCAAGTATAAGCGAGCTGCCAACCATGATTCCATCTGCACCGGAATCATTAATCTTCTTAATAAATAACTCGACTTCATCTAAATCCCAACGATCGGGATCTACCAGAACCAGGTAACCCGCTCCTTTTGAAGCCTTGGTTGCCAGCATTTGATCATAGACGCTCAAACTGAATATCCTTTCAGGAATGAAACCAGATTATCCATCTCAGACTTGCTGCGTTTTTCAGTCACAGCTATAAGCAATTGGTTTTCTGAATTCTTATCAAATTGGCTCAGGTCAATTCCCGGGAAAAATCCAGCTTTTGTGGCCTCTGAAACCAAAGTTTTGGCTGAGCCAGGGACTTCCACGACAAATTCATTGAAAAAGTATTTGGTCCTCAGTGAAAACCCTGTGAGTTCGTTGATAGCTTCGGCAAGGTAGTGGGCTTTCTGTGTGCTTAACTCAGCGACTCTCTTCATGCCATTTTTACCCAGAGTGGACATATAGATACAGGCCGCCAGTGCATTCAGCCCCTGATTTGTACAAATATTTGATGTGGCTTTTTCACGGCGGATATCTTGCTCTCTGGTACGCAGCACCATCACAAATGCCCGGTTACCATGAACATCGATGCTTTCGCCAGCGATGCGACCTGGAACCTTACGAATCAGAGGTTCTTTGACAGCCATAAAACCGAGATATGGACCACCGAAACTAAGATGATTTCCAAGAGATTGCCCCTCTCCTACGGCAATATCCACACCCAATTTCCCAGGAGCTTCCAACAGGTTCAGACTGATGGGATTAACAACTGCAATAAGTTGAGTCTTTTTATCTTCGATACTTTCCTTGATGGCTACCAAATCTTCAAGATCACCATAAAAATTGGGATTCTGGATCACAACACCGGCAATATCAGCAGTCAGTTGATCAGCCAGGGATTGAAGGGAAGTGACGCCTTCAGTCAGATCGACAAACTCAAATTCCAAACCCTGATAATGGGCATATGTTATGGCCACATCGATGTAAACGGGATTCACACTCTTTGAGATTAATATTTTTTTACGACGGGTATGACGGGCTGCCAGAAGACAGGCCTCCGCCATGGCACTGGCTCCATCATACATGGAGGAATTGGCCAGATCCATACCGGTGAGTTCACAGATCATGGATTGATATTCATACATGGCCTGCAGAGTACCTTGAGAAACTTCAGCCTGATAGGGTGTATAAGCGGTATAGAATTCTGAGCGGCTGATTAAAACATCTACAACATGAGGAATAAAGTGATCATAGCTCCCACCACCGAGAAATGAGACATGGGAGGCTGTACTGGCATCACCAGTTAGAATCTTTAGCACATCCTGTTTATGTTCAATCTCTGATTTTGCTGGGGGTAATGGAAGATCACCCTCAAAACGCAGGCTTTTGGGAATACTATGTAAGAGCTCTTCAAAGGAGGCTATTCCCACCTCATTGAGCATCTTCAGCTGTTCATCTTCAGTGTTGGGTATGTACTGGTGCATATTCGTCCTATCAGGAAATACTGGCGATGTATTCCGCGGCTGTCATGCAGCTATCCAATTCTGTAGGATCACTCATTTTAATTTTGAGGATCCAACCCTCTCCGTAGGCGTCCTGATTAATTATTTCAGAAGCGTCATCAAGTTTCTCATTCACTGCTTCTACAGTTCCGCCCATTGGCAATAATACATCAGCTACAGTTTTTACAGCCTCGATGGTGGCGATAGCATCTTCCTTGTCAAATGCATCTCCAATATCTGGTAGCTCAACAAAAACAACATCACCAAGCTCACCCTGGGCATAGTCGGTAATACCAATAGTGGCGGAATCACCTTCAACACGAATCCATTCATGGTCACTGGTATATTTGAGCTCTGCTGGTACGTTCATTTCTCTCTCCTCGATCATATCAATTCTATAAAACTTTCAAAAATTACGAACAACACCCAAACAGCAAAAATCCCGCCGAATCTACGATTCAAAACGGGACAATAATTTTTAAATGGATCTTAGATTCAAAGTCACTGCTCGCGGCCGGGATCAAATTTAAAAGACTCCAGAAAGTGTGTGTCAAAATTACCCTCGCGGACTTGTGCGTTTTCCAGTAATTGAATGTGGAATGGAATCGTCGTTTTGGGACCTTCGATAATGAACTCTCTCAGTGCACCTAGCATACGGTCCATGGCTTCTTCCCGATCTCGGCCTGTTGCCACCAATTTTGCTAGCATAGAGTCATAGTGCGGGGGAATTTGATAGCCACTGTAGATATGACTATCTACTCTTACCCCGCGACCTCCTGGGAAATGTACACTTTGGATAAGAAGAGGCGAGGGTCGGAAATTCATAGCGGGGTCTTCAGCATTGATGCGACATTCAATAGAATGTCCCCTTAATTTCATGTTACCAATCCAGTCTGGTAATTTCCCACCAGCATGGCAGCTGATTTGCTCTTTGACGATATCAATTCCCGTCACTTCTTCTGAGACAGTATGTTCAACCTGAATACGGGTATTCATTTCCATGAAATAAAATTTACCATGTTTATCCAGCAAAAATTCAATGGTTCCAGCACCGATATAGTTTACACGTTTTGCACCGGCAACGGCTGCTTCACCCATTTCCCGTCTTAATGCTTCAGATACAACAGGGGATGGAGATTCTTCTAATAATTTTTGGTGACGCCTCTGGATAGAACATTCACGTTCACCCAGGGAATACACATTGCCATGTGAATCACCCAAGAGCTGGACTTCGATGTGACGGGGATTTTCAATGTATTTTTCCAGATATAACCCATCATTGCCAAATGCTGTACCAGACTCTGCTTGCGCCATACCATAAAACTTGGCAACATCTTCAGATCTGTAAACAACACGCATTCCTCGCCCACCACCACCGGCAGTGGCCTTGAGGATAACAGGATAGCCCATTTCATCAGCCATATCTCTAGCTGCGCCTGCAGAGCCCAATATTCCCTTGCTACCAGGAATCACAGGAACTCCAGCTGCTTTCATGGTTTCTTTGGCAGAGGCTTTATCACCCATTGCATCGATCATCCCACCATCGGGACCAATAAAATCGATATTGTGCTTCTTACACATATTGGCAAAATCAGCGCTTTCAGCAAGGAATCCATATCCAGGATGAATGGCATCAGCATTGGTTACTTCTGCAGCAGTGAGAATAGCTTGTGTATTCAAATAGCTAAGATTGGATGGTCCTGGACCAATACATACGGCCTCATCTGCAAATTTTGTGTGGAGTGAAAGTTCATCAGCTTCGGAATAAACAGCCACGCTTTTAATACCCATTTCACGACAGGCACGAATCACGCGTAAGGCGATTTCACCACGGTTGGCGATGAGTATTTTTTTATACATAATTTTTTATCAAGGTTCTATGAGAAATAGGGTCTGGCCATACTCAACGGGCTGGGCATTCTCAATCTGGATGTCAAGAATGACTCCTGATACTTCCGCCTCGACCTCATTCATGATTTTCATGGCTTCAATGATACAGAGCGTATCACCTTTTTTAACATGATCACCCACTTTGACAAAGGCATCTACCTCAGGTGATGGAGACCGATAAAAGGTTCCTACCATGGGAGACTTAATAGCCAATCCTTGCTGTGAACTCTCCTCATCTGCGGTTTCAGCGGGAGCTTGAGCCGGGGCGGCTGGTTGTGAAGGAGCTGGGACCATGCCGGAGTTCTGAACTACAACATTCCCACCTTGCCGAGAAACACGAATCTTTTTACCCCATCTGCCAACTTCAATCTCTGAAATGGTAGATTTTTCCAGTAATTCGATGAGTTGTTCTATGTCTTTAGTATTCAAAATATAATTTCTCCTAAACCCTCACGCGTTCCAGATAATCCCCCGTACGAGTGTCAACCTTGACTTTGTCCCCGATATTTAAAAAGAGTGGTACTGTTACTTTTAATCCGGTCTCAAGAAATGCAGGTTTTGATCCACCAGTGGCAGTATCACCCCTCAGCCCTGGATCAGTTTCTTTTATCTCCAGGATGACATGGGGAGCAACTTCAACATCAACTGGAGTTGAATCTCTAAACAAGACTTTGATCATATCGTTTTCTTTAAGATAATCTTTAACTGATTCCATGAGCTCAGCGTCAATGGCAATTTGCTCATAGGTTTCGTTATCCATGATATGATAATGAGATTCATCAGAATATAGATAGGTCATTTCATTGGCCAGCAATTTGACATCATCTATTTTTTCACCTGATCGAAAGGTCTGTTCAATGACCTGGCCGCCTGGTATTTTTTTTAATTTTGTTCTGACAAAAGCATTACCCTTGCCCGGTTTAACATGAAGAAATTCAACGACTTTCCAAAGATTGCCATTGAACTCCATCACCAAATTGTTTTTAATATCGGATGTACTACCCATAATACGTTACCAGACTCCTTCTTAAGTGGCGCGAAGTTAACCGGGGGCTGAAATCATGGCAAACTTTTTATACGCAGGTATTTCTCAGCGCATGTGAATTTCCCTATGGATTCCAATACGCGGCTCATCCAGAAAAAAGTCTCTTTTGGGACACATCATATGGATGATAATTCACCCTTTTTCCTTGCCTTCCTGCATTAAGATTCCTATTAATACTCAATGGAAAATACTTTCAATATCATTTCTGACAAATTGCTGGATATGGTACCCCTCATCGGTTTATATGCCGAAACTCACTTCAGATTCCGTATTCCCTTTAGTCGTTATTTCAAGCGGGAGCCAGAGCTTATTTTTGATACCCCCTGGCGATTGGAACCTAGTCAAAAACTAAGTATTTTTCTAGTGGTGAAGGATGCACATCTCTATCCTGTCAAGCTGGAATCTGTTGAAATCAAAGTTTCTCAAAATGATCAAAAACTGTGTTCTCAGAATTGGGTTTTAAACCGAGACTCCAAGGATAGACAGATCGATTTTGAATTTTCCTTTGATGATTGCGAACTTCCATTTGGTGAAGTTGAAATTTTCCCCACACTGACTTACTCCATTTCGGGAAAGAAGCGCCATATGCAGATTGATAATTATCGTGGAACCCGTAAAAATCCATTGAGGGTAACCATTGCCAACCAGGGTTTACCAAAACTCACGGGATGGCAAACAGGTGATACTCATCTTCACAGTTCACTGACCAATGATCAGATCGAATTTGGCGCCTCGCTGGAGCAGACCCGCAAGGCGGCTCAGTTGCTGGGATTGGATTTTATCACTGCTACCGATCATTCCTACGATCTCGATGATCAACCTGATGACTATTTGATGAATGATCCAGAGTTGGAAAAGTGGAAGCAAAGTCGCGAGCATATCACAACATTAAATAAGCAAAATCATATCAACATTATCCCTGGAGAAGAGATCAGTGTCGCCAATGCCAGAGGTGCTACGGTCCACCTACTCCATTTTAATGACCCGGTATACTTCCCAGGAAGTGGTGATAGTGGTGAGGACTGGCCTAAACTCAGGTCCCAGCTAAGCATCGATGATGTGTTGGCGCGTCGTTCTCCACAAACACTTTCTGTAGGGGCTCACACCGCATATAAGTTCCCATTGTTCCAGCGGGTGCTTCTTAAGCGCGGGTTCTGGGAATCTCAGGACCACCTCAACCCAGAACTTGATGGTGTGCAAATATTATGTGGCACACCAGCCTACGATGCCTTTCATACCTCAAGACAACTTTGGATTGATGCCCTGCTAAAGGGTCGCAAACTGGGTGTATATGGTGGTAGCGATGGTCATGGCAATTTCAATAGAAATTGGCATGTCACACTACCTATGTGGTCATTGGGAACCCATGAAGATCAGATTTTTGCGCAATCAAGGACGCTTGTTAAATGCGATAGTGCTGACCCGTTAAATCTTGTTGATGCCATGAAACATCGTCGCACTGCCCTTTCAACAGGTCCGGTCGGAGATCTCACAATCACCTCTGGAGAAACATCCTATAGCGTTGGTGACATTATTGTGGCTAAGAAAAATGATACACTTAAAATAATTTGTGCAGGTCTTTGTACTGAAGAGTTTGGATCACTAATGGATGTTTCGCTTTATTTAGGAAACCTTGACACCCAGAAAGAGACGCTTCTTTTTCACGATTCCGAGATATTAGAAAAATGTGAGTTCACTCAGGAATTCACTGTTCGAAATAATTCCTATGTGCGTCTAGAAATCAGCAGTGATGGATCCCGCTGGCCGGGGATTTATGTATCCTCCCCTATCTGGATTGAAATGCTTGAGACTTAATCCTATCTCTTAATTAAATGGGCATTAGCCTCGATAAATTGTTTAGCATCCATGCTGGCTGTGGCATGTACTGGATCAGGTCCCACTCGCATCATGATGATAAATTTACCAACTGGGTTGGAAGTCACTTCCTGAGCACCAAAAGTACTTCGGACACTCGTATTGACACCCCCAGACATGGAAGTACGCGTCTCAATAGTCAGGTCTCCATCTGCAAATTCTTTATCCGGAACGTCTTCAAAACTGGCATCTTCAACAATCAGGAAATGTGACAATCCTTGCTCTAACGTGAGTTCAGCACAACGGAAGGTCAAATATGTCCTGACCTCATCCAGACTATTGTATTGGTTTCCTTCAAAGGTGACTTCAAAAGTATTCTCATTTAATTGATTTTCACCATAACCACCGCTGGCATTCATGGGTCTATAGGTCACAGCACAGCCCAAGAGTAAAATGATCATTGCCAGGCTCACAATTATTCTTAGAAATGATTTCATGATTTCCCTCCAGATATTTTAATTACTTCTTATTGGCTTTTCTGACCTGTAATTCCATGGCCTTCCATTCAGCCGGTGAAAGTACATCAAGAAAGTTGAATTCACCTGCTCCTTTTAGCCATTCCCCTCCATCAATAGTAATGACTTCACCATTGATGTATTGAGATTGATCCGAAACCAGATAGGCAGCCAGATTGGCTAACTCGATGTGTTCACCCACTCGCTTCAACGGAATTCGGTCAATAAACTTTTTTTCCAGCCCTGGGGGTAAGAGTCGATCCCAGGCACCCTCTGTTGGGAATGGACCTGGGGCAATGGCATTCATGGTAATCCCATACTTGGCCCACTCTACAGCCAGACTTTTTGTTAAGGTTTGGACGCCTGCTTTCGCGATGGATGAAGGGACAACATAGCCTGATCCTGTAGTAGCATAGGTCGTGACGATATTTAATATTCGGGCTGATTGTCTTGTTTTGATCCAATGTTTCCCGAAGGCCAGAGTAGTATTGTATGATCCCTTTAGTACTATATCGGTGATGACATCGAAAGCTTTATGACTCAATGCTTCAGTGGGACTCACAAAATTCCCAGCAGCATTGTTTAGCAGAATGTCTACTGAACCGAAATGTTTGAGGGATTCTGCCAGAGCCTCTACAACGGCTTTGTAATCACGAACATCCAGAGCTATGGGGAGAACTTCACCACCAGTAGCTTCACTCAACTCGGCCGCAGTCTTCTGCAGGGTATCCATTTTGCGGCTGGCAATGATAACCTTAGCCTCTAACTCCAGAAATCGTTGGGTCATGGAGCGACCCAAACCTGTGCCGCCTCCGGTGATAAATATGACCTTGCCCTTGAGTAAATCTGATTGGAACATGGGGAGTTCTCCTTTGGCAGAAACTGTTCAACTGGAAAGATTGAAGCAAGGAATATTAGATACTAACAATCACTTAATATGAAAGTTAAAATGTAGGTCAGATTACTTGAGCAACATCATTTTCTGAGTAGCACTATATCCTTCAGCTTGCATCTTATAAAAATACAGACCTGAAGGTACAGAATTCCCTGAAGCGTCCAATCCCTTCCAAGATATCGTATAGCTACCGGCAGCCTGGAAGCTATTTACCAGTGTGGCAACTTCTTGTCCCAACATATTGAAAACATCGATTGAAACATCAGATGCTGAACCCAATTCGTAGGCAATGTTGGTTACAGGGTTGAAGGGATTGGGATAGGCAGCACCCAGTCCAAATGTGTTTGGAGCTACAGGCTCGTCACCAATACTCAAGGGCATAACATCTGGGAACCACCACAGAGATTTGGTTTGGGGTGATACAACAGAGTAACCCCACCATGTATATGGTGTGGCATTGATGCTAATTGGATCATATGTCAACACGATGATACGATCGTCGCCAACCCTTCTGTTCAAACCAATGGCCAGGGTTGATCCATCAAACTCTGTGGTCATATTAACATCGGCACTATCCACCAGATCAAATCCATCCAACCAGTTTAGTCCACCTACCTCATATACGGGATCATAGAGGAGTGTGTCACCAAGGGCTGTGTGTGCCAAGAAAAGTTCACCGGACAATGGATTACCCGCAACAGCCTCAATAGGCGTCACATCTGCAGAGGATTCCACAATATCATTGTAGATATGAGAAATACCCAGGACATCATATTCAAATTCGCCAGGCACATAATCCTGATCTACCCACCCAGTCCAGAATCCAAAAACTTCATCACCAGCTAAAAAGTAGTTCTTATGGCCTTCTTCAAGCCATCCGGCAATAACCTCTTTATTGTCAAATTCGGGCCCGTTTGCGAAATGGGTAAATTCATATATGGTCGTATATGCAGATGCAAGCTCACTAAAAATCTCTCCTGCCCATACATCATGGGGGAACCCTTGAACAAAATAGTATGCATAGGGATATCCAGATATTTCACCACCATTGAAAACAACTAAAGTCGGGTGAGTTGGTTGATAAATTGCATATGAGTGAGGGGTACTGCCATATGTATCACCCGAAATGTCGGTAACTTCGACCCAATATTGAATCACACTTCCTGGATCCTGACCGGGAATAACTGCTGTATACAGACTGTCCTCACCTATCATCGGCATTGAAATACCTACACTTCCGTTTACATCATACCATAACGAAACAGAATCTACGAATTCCTGGCCCCCGGACGGGTTATCATCAAGTATGATGGCAGTGACGGTACGACTCTCCGTGGAAAGGGTTGTTCCCAGGGACTCAACATCAATTGTTATACGTGGATCACTTTCGAGCTCTACATTTATGGCCCAATCCCAAACATAAGAGCGGATATGCCAGCCCCAGTCATTGGTACCACTCCGACCTTCAGGACTTGAATTGGTATTGTAGAATTTCGCACAGGGCTGCGGATCAACATGGTTGGTGGCTGAATAAAAGCCCATGCGATAAGCTTCATTATCCGTTCCCTCATCGGGAAAGCCATTGAAACGGACCACAACGATGAAGGGCTCGTTTTCTGAAATTGGGAAAGGGACCATACTCCCGCCACGTATATCAAAATTCATCCAACCTTCATCAGCTGAATCTGGTTCGATTAACTTTGATCCTGAGCCAAATGCTGGCCAGATCTGTTCGCCCAGGGGGTCATAGGCGTAATCTGAGATAGCACCCTCCACATTGTTAATACCACCAAAAACCCAGTTATCACCTACAGGATATAAAGCAGAGTCTGCATCATAATAACCCAGATGGGAATGCGGTGCTTCATCAGCAATTTGCTCAGTATTGATCTCATCCCAGGGATAGTTTGCTTCATAGATCCAAATTGAGAGCCCAGCACCCGGATAATCAGGAAGATCAGAAAAGTTAAAATCTATGGAGTTTATATATCCATCAGCAGGTGGGACAAAGACCTGCATAAAATAGTCATCGGTCCACCCAACCACACTGGTGTTCGTAGTGAGGCCAGTAGTATTTGACAAAACGGCTTCGTATGCTGAGAGATTGCTCATCATGAGAAAAATTAATGTTAGGTATTTAAATGTCTTCCCGCCACGAAGAGGCAAGACAATGATCCCTTTAGATTCGCATTGATTATTGATATTTAAGCTCTTGTTTTCCATCATTTGGCCCCCTTTTGAGCAAATCCTGTTTTCTGATGGATGAATGATAAGGATAATTGGAGTCAAGAGCTACAACTAAATTTTGGAGAAGGCAATGTGAATGCAGGGTTGCACTCACCTTGATTTGTGTAAACATGACATGAAAGTATATCATATTAATATGGCCTTGATTCGGAGCTAGTACGCAGAATCTATTGTCAGTACTAATATTTGATTGTGGTATACAGTTTGACGTTATTTATCCCTGAGTATCATTAGGTTAAATAGCCTGACGAGTGAAAGAAAGAACGCTTTAAACTATACTTAGATTTTATAGAAAACATGACACCACTTAAAGGAACAGAATTAAAATGAAGAAAATCCTCCTCTTAATTATCATCGGGTTGAGTACCCTCACACTTCTGGCAAATGCTCCATCAGGTACATTGACCGGAACCATCACAGATAGAGACACCAAGCATCCCCTCCCAGGAGCAAACGTGATCCTCGATGGAACCAATTTGGGTGCAGCCACTGATATGAATGGCCGATTTGAAATTAGAAACGTACCCGTTGGTAGTTATTCCATACGTGTTCATATGATTGGATACAAATCACAGGCAAGAGCCAATGTGCACTCACTAGCCAACCGTCCAGGAGTAGTAAATGTGGCGCTGGAGCCAACTGTACTCACAGGTTCAGACATTGTTGTCACCGCCGGCTATTTCGAAAAAGTTAAGGATGCTGCTACCAGCGTGAGGAGTGTTGATTTCGAGGAGATCCGCTCTGATCCGGTGGGTGCCCACGATATTCTCAGTATGATGCAATCGCTGCCCTCTGTTGTTTCTGGGGCCGATCAGACCAACGAAATCATTGTGCGTGGCGGCGCCCCCGGTGAGAATCTGTTTGTTATGGATCATCTTGATGTCCCCTACCCCGTCCATTACCCTCAACAGGGAGCTGGCGGTGGACCGGTCACCATGGTAAACACTGATTTTATTGAAAGAATCGATTTCTTTGCCGGTTCTTTCCCTGCCCGCTATGGAGATAAACTCTCCTCGGTTATGGATGTTACTGTGCGCGAGGGTAATCGTGAAAGTCATGAGTCAAAGGTGAGTTTTGATATGGCTGGCTTTGGTGCCAGCTTTGAAGGACCAATGACCCAAAAAAGCTCGTATCTATTCTCCATCAAACGCTCGTTCCTGGACTTTGTCATCCAACAGAGTGGACTCCAGGCTATACCCACCTATTGGACTTTTCAAAGCAAATTGGTCTATGACCTGAGCCCCAAGGAAAAGTTGAGTCTTAATTATCTGGGTGGAATTGATGCCATAAATATCGTTGGAGAAGACAGCCCCCAAAATCGTGGTGCTGAAAACGTGGACTACAGCAGCCAGCAGCACACTCTGGGTTTAACATACAAAAATCTCTATTCCCGTAAGGGTTACATCCTGGCGTCCATCGGTCAAAACTATGTCACTATCAATATCGATGCCTTTCGTTCAACTGAAGAGGAGAGTCATGACACATTCTATGAAGGATTTACTATTGAGCAGGAAACCATCGCGAAAGCTGATCTCGTTCACAAGTTCAATAAGAAAATCGAAGGGAGTTTGGGTCTTAAACTAAAAATAGCCCCCAACACATGGGATTTGATTTCCTTTGGTGATGAGCTGATATATTATGGTTATGCTGCCGATTCTCTTTCCCCTGCCTTACCCATCACAAGAGATGATTTTTATGCTAATTATTTTGGGGATAGTACCATTGTGGTCAGACCCTTTGATACATTGGCTACATATTCTGGGAAAGACACGACCTACAAGCAAACCTATAATAGTATTGGGGTCTATGGGCAGATAAAGTACAATCCCACAGCGAGACTAGAACTAACGCTGGGCGCTCGTCTGGAATACAATGCCTATATTGAAAAGTCAAATCTATCTCCGCGACTGAACCTCAATTATCAACTTGCTCACAATATCAAGGCAAACCTGGCTGCTGGTCGCTATTACCAGGCACCCTTTAACGCCATGCTCATCTTTGGCGGTGAAGATACCAAGGCCCTGGATTTCTATCATGCCGATCAAGTAGCTCTGGGATTGGAGTACATTCCGTTCGAGGATACCCGTATAACCCTTGAATATTATCAAAAAGAGTTCAAAGATATGCCCATGCAAGAGTTCCTGGTGGACCGAAAAGGATCTGATAGTTTGGGGGACTTCCGAAATATTGGAGCCGGCCGATCAGAAGGCATTGAGTTCTTTATCCAGAAAAAGTATTCAAACAACTGGTACAGCACATTCAGCTACAGCCATTCCGTGTCAGAGGGTATTGATCCCCGAAAATTGGAGACCGTCTACTATCCCTGGGACTATGATTATCGCGATGTGGTGAGCCTGGTTGGTGGCTATAAAATTAGATATATGGATTATGACTGGTACAACAGGTACAAGGAAACAAAATTTGCTTCAGCAACTTCCTGGTTTCCCCTGGCACCTGCCGATGAATACGAAATAAGTTTTCGATTGCGTTATGCTGGAGGCAAACCATACACCCCAAGAAATTATGATCACAATTACAGGAAATGGTACACCAGTAGTTCTGAGGATTGGAATACTGAGCGTATGGGAGAGTACCTTCGCTTTGACATCATGCTGCTCCAGCGATTCTACTTTGAAAAGTTGAATCTGGTTGCCTTCTGGGATATCATGAATGTTTTCAATCGGGATAATCCCTGGGATTATGTATACAACGAAGATGGAACCAAAGATATCGCCCTTCAATTCAAGACCTTCCCAGTCGGTGGGATTACGCTGGAATTTTAAGTAAACTACACATATATAGATCACACTAACATCAGATTGAAATCTGGTGTTAGTGAAATAATTGCATAATACCACTCCACTCAAGGTGACTTTTTGGGCACTTCAAAAATAGTATACAATATTTCTCATGTTTCAACGTCTATATAAGTGACATGCAAAGCAAAAGATCACAAAAAGCCGAAACATCCCCTCAGCAGAGTGCACGTAGCAAGGGTACAATTGTTATTGAAGCCCGAGAATGGCTGCTCAATTCAGTCACTTCAATGGTGCCACGATATGAAGATGCTGAGGATATCGTTCAGGATGTCTTCCACCAGTTTATAGGTGCTTTTGATGAACTACGTTCTCTGGAGGCAACCTCAGCCTGGTTGTATAAAACTGCCAGGAACAAGGTGAGTGATTTTTATCGCAAACGTGCCCGGACCATAGAGGGAAGTCACAATGCCGTTCAATCTGGTGATATTGAAGAAGGTCAGTTTTTGGAGAACCTGCTTCATGACACCGAGTTGCATAGCGCTTCACTTCTCGATCAATCTCAGCTTCAGGAACAACTTGAAGCAGCCATTGAATCACTCCCTGAACTGCAGCGGGAAGTATTTATATGGCACGAAATTGAGGGTCTGAGTTTTAAGGAAATCGCAGAACTCACTGGAGATTCACAAAACACATTACTCTCCAGAAAGCGGTATGCTGTGTTGGCTTTGCGCAAAATACTAAAAGACATAACTATATAATTGGAAAGGAATTTTTCATGCATAAACCATCAATAGGAAAAATAGTAGGAATCGCCATCTTTGTTATCGGCGCAATAATTGTATTTCCATTCGTTACCATGACACTATGGAACTGGTTGATACCTGCCCTGTTTAGTGGCCCCATCATATCATACTGGCAGGCACTGGGTCTCATTCTTCTTTCGAAGATTCTATTCTCAAGTGGCTGCGGTGGCCGTCATTCCAAACATCGGCACCATGGTCCCTGGAAATCACACCTGAGAGAGAAAATTGAATTTAAACACAATCAAGAAGTTCATACTGATGAAGCTGCTCAATCTGAATCTGCTGAACTGGAAAAGGAATAAGGATATGAAAAAAGTAAAACTGAATAAAAGAATGGGATTGGGTCTACTGGTTTTCGCGCTCATTCTCGGTATAGCTGCTTGTAGCGCTCATCATGGTCCCCATGACATGGATCAAGCCAAAATGATGAAGCGGATTACCAAGAAACTCGACTTGAACGACATGCAACAGGGCAAGCTTCAGATTGTCCTTGAAAATGCATCAGTTTTTAAAGAGGGTATGCAGGTAAATCACACTGAGCTGGGCAGTTCATTGAATCAAAACCTCAGGACCGCTCAATTGGATGTGGATGCACTAAACATGCAATTCGATGAAATTGAAACTGAGTTTAGTGCTTTTCGTAAGGCCATGGTCTCAGATTATGCTGAATTTCACGCCAGTCTTGATGACTCTCAGCGGGAAAAATTGGCTTCCAAGTTTGAGAAGATGACTAAACGGCATTGATCTATCAGTATAAATAGCTTCAAAAAAAGAAGCCCCGACGATTCTGTCGGGGCTTCTTTTTTACATCCAATATCTTGACAGTACTTATTTGTAATATTCCTTCAAATAATCCTGAACCATACGGGTTCCAGTAAACTGAACTCCAGTTTTTATAGATTCACGGACCATACCAAGCCATTTTGCCTGATCATCATAATAGGTGGGAATAACCTGCTCTTCCAGCAATCGATAGAGGTGGTCGGCATCTGCAGCATCATTGGCATTGTCGGCATCACCAATGGCCCAGCCATTCACACCATCTTCACAAGCTTCGGCCCACCAGCCATCCAGAATCGACAGATTGGGAACCCCGTTTAGAGTAGCTTTCATACCTGAGGTACCAGATGCTTCATTAGGACGGAGTGGCGTATTTAGCCAGACATCAACACCAGCGGTGATCAGATTGCCCAGCCACATGTTATAGTTTTCAAGGAAAACAATCTTCACATCCCCCAACAACTCTTTCGCCTGAAGCACGATCTCCTTGAGAATTTCTTTGCCATGATCATCACGGGGATGGGCTTTTCCAGCAAAGATGAATTGCACCTTGCCCTTGGCCAGCTTCACCAATCTTTCTTTATCATGAAAAATCAGTCGGGCGCGTTTGTATTCGGCTGCCCTTCTGGCAAAACCAATGGTCAATGTCTTATTGGCTAGAGCTCTCTGAGACTGCGAATTTGCATAATCGAGGAGGAATTTCTTTTGGCCGCGTCTGGCAAAAAGTAATTCCTCATCAGGAACCGAATCAATTTCCAGCAGCCGAGATGGATCTTCACGCCAACCGGGTAAATTCCGATCAAATACTTCTCTAAATATTTTGCCCACCCAGAATCTATGGAATACTCCATTTGTGACATGGCCAATTTTGAAATCAGGGAACTGCTCACGGGCAACGACACCGTGTAGGTCAGAAACCCCATTGGCACTGCGGCTGAAATAGAGCCCCAGCTCAGTCATATGTACCCGACTATTAAGTACCATGGATGGCAACTTCAGATCCTTTGGCAACAGATCACCAATCAGTCGTGTGACTCTATCTGCAGCGAAGTGATCGTGACCAGCCGCTACAGGTGTGTGAGTAGTGAAATGACAGCGTTTTCGCACTTCATCTTCATCACCGTTGAATTCTTTGAGGAGTTCCAGAGTAAGAAAAGAACAGTGCCCTTCATTCATGTGATAGGTCGAAAAATCTTTGTAACCAAGATTGCGAAGGGCACGGATGCCGGCAAATCCCAGAACTGCCTCCTGGAGGATGCGATGATCCTTACCACCAGCATAGAGTCTCAAAGTAATCCTGCGATCATCTTCCTCGTTGCAGTCTACATCAGTATCGAGCAAAAGAACATCTATGGGAGTGCCATTTATTCCCACAAAGGTGTATTTCCAGACCTCTACACAGACTTCTCTACCTCTAAGGGGGAGCGTGATGGTCCCATCTAGTTTTTCCAGAAGTGGATCCGGCTCAAATCGAGGATAAATTTCCGTCTGATTGCCCTCTTCATCCATTCTTTGTTTGAAATAGCCCTCTTTGTACATCAGGGTGACAGCAACCATGTTTACATCTAAATCTGCGGCAGCCTTAATGTGGTCACCGGCTAATATTCCAAGTCCCCCACTATATGTGTGCAGACTTGGAGAAATCCCGATTTCTGCACTGAAATAAGCTACAGTGGCTTGAGTATTTGACATTTATTCCTCGTGTTATTTAAATTTATTTATGTTCAGGAGGAGCCCCAATTCAAGAGACTCTCCCGGGTTAAGCTTCAATTTCCAGTGTGGCATTAAGGCAGAAGCTTGATAGACTCGCTCAAAACCAGCTTCTGACATTGAGATTGTTTCAATGGGTGAGCGCCATAATTGACACTCCTCTCCAAAGTCCATATTTATTTTGAAATTATCCCACTCATTTATGAGGGAGACATTTTGAACATCCCCGTGTTCACCATGACTATTCAGTGAGCCCACTGGTTTACCATTTACCTGATAGTAGCGATCTGGACTATCTCCACCGAGGAGTCCGAAATTCATTTCTAGACCATAAAGCTGGTCAATGGTGGTCTCACCAGTGTTAGAAATCTTTATTTTTACTGATAAATTGTTGTGATGCAGCTCTACTTTTTTTTCGATTTGAATTTGGGACGTATCAATCTTTCCAATGCTAATGATCTGCACCCCAGCTTCATCCTGTTGGACTTGACTAGACTGGATGGCCAGGTTTTCCTGCAAATTTCCTCGATAATGCAAATCTTGAGATTGACTGCTGTCAAAAACGTGATCAATGAGTCCATGACGTCTATAGCCATCTATAAATAATTTATCCTGAAGACCTTCTTCCTTGGTCAACACAATATCATGGATGGAACCGTTGGTGTTTCCGCCATTACCGGCTAGAGCAAGTTTCTCATGATAATGTTCCGAATAGCGCTGGAGGTAATTGGTCACATTGAAATAGGCAGGAAGCCAATCGATCTCTCGGATATGACCTTTATCAGCGGAAATAAAAAGTTGGATGTTATCAGACCGGAGCCGGTATTCCTTGACCCCATCACTATCAAGATCAACCAAACCAGGTAACTTTCCCCCTGCAGCAAGAAATTTTTCTTCAGCTTTGAGTAAGTGTTCATATATGGCATGACGAAGATGTGGAAGATATAGTCCTCCAAAGACCCCGTGCCAATATGCACAGTTGCACTGAGCACGATAAAGATCATCTCTCAGGTCTGCTGGGACTCCACCCTTACTTTCCAATTGGTCCAGATTCAGGGAAAGAAATTGAACACGTTTCTGCATCCAGTTTGACTCGGGGTATTTGGTGAAAAAATTGCGCCACATACCACCCTTGATAAAGGGTCGACTTTCATCAGCCCTACCTTGATTTTCAAGGTCATGAACAAAATGATCCATCCGACGTCCTAGATCGGTGGGCAGTGTCCACTGAGACATCTCAAAATATGAGGATGTGGGTATATAAACCAGGTCACGAGGGATGTGATTTGAATGATACTGTTTAAATGTTGTGGTGGTGAGCCAGTCAGAATTTTCGCTGACCAGCGTCAGAAATCTTTCCAGCCATTTCTGGCCATAAACGGTTTCCCAGGTGCCTGGCCAGATACCAAATTTTTCCCCATCATCAGCCATAACCACCAGACTGTCACCGTCATCCGTAGCATAACTTTTCAGGATATCAATCGCGACCTGAGGATCTTCAAAGGGCATGGCGTAGCGCATTTTTTGACTGATTGGAAATACGCTAAGAACTTTACCTTCTTGCTCGGTGTAGTAATATCCATTTAAATTTTCGGGGTCAGCGCCTGTGGTTAGAAAGTGGTAGTCATCTACTACCATATAATCAATATCGGCCTTGTTTAGGCTTTGTGCCAGGTGTGGTTCCCACACGCGTTCAGTAAGCCAGTTACCCTTAATTTCATAATCCATTCGCTGTAACGCCCAGTCGTTCATTTTCTTGATTTGACCGACCTGATCTGCTTCAGGAATCATTGCCAGGATAGGTTCATAAAATCCGCCACCCAGTACTTCAATATTACCTCGATCTACCAGCTTTTTGAATAAACCCAAAACATCGGGACGATTTCCCTCTAGCCATTCAATGAGAGATCCACTGAAGTGAAAGGCCATACTGATATCTGGAAATTTTTCCAGTACTTGTAGAAATGGTAAGTAGGAGCGGTCACATGCATCATGAAAGACATGATCAAAATTTCCAACGGGTTGGTGGTTATGAATTCCAAAAATAAATTGGACTTTTTTCATTCTTTACATTTCCCAGCTAAAACAGATTGAAATATTAATCTTTTTTAAATAACAGAGCCGGTCGTACAAACGACCGGCTCCAATTATCATAAAAGGATATTACTTACATACCCTTGAACAAATTGATCAAGTCAACAACACGGTTTGAATAACCCCATTCGTTGTCATACCAGTTCAATGTCTTAACAATTCGGTTGCTAACTACTCGCGTATATGATGCATCATATATAGAGGAGTAGGGATTTCCAATGATGTCAGAAGAAACCAGATGGTTTTCGCTATACTCGAGGACATCCTTGAGACGATCCGTTTTGGTGGCCTCAAGAACAGCGGCATTGATATCTTCAACCGTTACGTTACGGTTCAATTCAACAATGAGATCCACTACAGAACCATCCGCAACAGGAACACGAGCTGCAATACCATCCAACTTACCCTTGAGTTCTGGGAGCACCTTGCCTACTGCACGAGCAGCGCCCGTGGTTGTAGGAATGATATTCTCAGCAGCAGCACGGCTACGACGCCAGTCTGAGTGAGGAACATCAGCAAGACGCTGATCATTGGTATAGGCATGGGTTGTAGTCATCACACCTTCAACGATACCAAAGGCATCATTGAGCACTTTAGCCATTGGAGCTAAACAGTTGGTTGTACAACTGGCGTTGGATACAATTCTATGCTCTGGTTTCAGACCATCTTCATTTACACCCAGAACCACTGTATAATCCACGTCATCCTTTGAAGGAACCGTCAGAATCACGCGTTTTGCACCAGCGGTTAAATGCTGAGTAAGGGATTCTTTGGTTCTAAAGACACCTGTTGCTTCAATAACAACATCGATATCCAGTTCTTTCCATGGCAAATCTGCAGGGTTACGCTCACAGATCATTTTTACAGTATCATTTGATGTATGCAGAACATCATCTTTCAAGTGAACTGAAGCATCGCCAAAACCACCCATAACCGTGTCATATTTAAGCAAATATGCCAGGGCTTCGCGTTCGAACAAGTCATTGATGGCAACAACGTTGATATCATCACGTTTATCTAAAATACGAAATACGGAACGACCGATGCGGCCGAATCCATTAATTGCTACTCTCATGCAGCACCTCCTTCTACCCCAAGCTTACCATAAGCAAGAGCTAGATCGACTAGACGCCCGGCCTGGCCAAGACTGTTATCATACCAACTTAGAGTCTTCACCATTCGTATACTTGATTTCATAGTACCCTTGGTATCAAAAAGCAAACTATGGGCATTACCTATCACATCACTTGAGACGATGGGATCTTCTGTAATTTCAATATATCCAGCCAATGATTCGGCGGCTTTGCGCATGGCATCATTAACCTCTTCAGCAGTAGTCTCACCTTTGGTTAGGACACAGGTCAGATCAAGAAGTGATCCCATTGGTACGGGAACATTCAAGGCTGAGCCTTCAATTTTACCTTTAAAACGAGGTAAAATCTGCTCCATCCAATAGGGACTGATGTTGACATTAGGAATGATGTTTTCAGCGGCTGAACGACTACGTCTAAAGTCTGAGGCAGCAGTGTCACGCAATGGCTGATCACTGGTATAAGCATGAATTGTGGTCATCATGGCAGATTCAATACCAAATGCTTTATCAAGAATATCCAGCATCAAAGCCAGGGCATTTGTAGTAGCTGATGCGGCAGATACAAGTTTGTCGCTTGCTTTAATTGTTTCATCATTGACACCCATGACGATCACACGATCAATATCATCCAGTGGAAGTGCCCCAAGAATAACACGCTTGGCGCCTGAATCTAGGTGAGCCTGCATATTTTCACGTGTGCGGTATTTATGGGTTGAATCAATGACGATATCAACATCAAAAGCGTCCCATGGAACATCTTTTGGTGCTACACCATGGATGAGACGAGCCTTCTGATCGCCAACAACAAGATAATTCCCCTCAAGTTCTGCGTCTACTGGATCTCTTCCATCGTTTTTTAGCAAATAGTGCAAGATATCGGATCGACCAATATCACTAATTGCTACGACTTCCATTTCAGGCTGGTTTAAGCTTAAGCGATAGACATCTCTACCGATCTCGCCAAATCCCATCAGCCCGACTCTAATTTTACTCATAGAACGTGCCTCCGTTTCGATCCCTGTTCAAGAGGGAGCGATTGTTAAAGGTTATATATAATTTCAATTCTCAATGCTTCTTTAGGTGAATAATTGCTTCGTGATCTTCACTTAAAAGATCATCCAAATTGTGTATTTCTCCATGGAGCATATCCGTGATTACTGGATTCATATCGAGCTCGTAACGCTGCCCAAAAAGTGTGAGATCCAAGATGATATAATTGAGCGCTATAGCAACAATGGCCGAATTTCTGGTCCAGGCAACCTTATTGGTTGGTAGCATTTCCACGCCACCCAGGAGTGCAGAATCATGATCAACTACCAATAATATTTTGCTGCTCCAGACGTCCTCAAGACGACGACTATCCAAATTGTAGGCGAATACCGTCCCCACATCGATGGGAAGATCACAAAAGGAAAAAATGACTATGTTGACACCGCGTCTTTCCGCCTCCACGAGATCATCATGGAGCTTATTATACTCAGTGAGCCAGATGGACAGATAAACAGATTTTTCAGCATTTTTGATCATATGTCTCGCACGATCAATCATGCTGTCATATCCACGAATATTCCAGAGGTCTCCTACTTCAAGATCCGTATTGACATTCTTCAGGGAATCTTTAAGCGTATCCAGATTGGTGGTGAAGTTGTTCTCCAAAACATCGAAAAGATGATCAGGAGGTAGTGGGATATAACGAGTAGGGTTTGAATCCACACAACTCACCATACCTGTACTTTCCAGGCGTTTTAGGATCTCATAAATCGCCGACCGCGGAATTCCCGACTTGCCACTAATCTCATATCCAGTAGCTGGATTATTCTTTAAAAGACTTAGATAAGTTTTGGCTTCGTTGGATGTAAATCCGAATGACTTGAGGGCAGGAAGTAGCTTTTCATTCATTAGCGTGTCTCACTTCTTAGTTACGCTTAATATATTCTCCAATTATGGTGTGCATAGCATTTTTTAGAGGCATAAAATTATTTCTTCAAGAAAGCTGAATTGCTCGTTTTCCTTTCATCAGTCTGGGCAACACAATACATTGCTGGCCATGAAAAAATTCACCACCCTCATCACACACTATCCAAAGACCATCATATTTATAAATCTTCTGGTAATTACCCTTTTATCTCTTCCTATATATAGAATTAACATTAATCCTGATCTACAGGCCTTGATTCCCGCTGATGATCCAGATGTCATCAGGATGGAAGAACTCGAAGAAGAATTTGGTGGACTGGATGTCATTTTAATCAGCTACCATGCTGATGATGTATTTTCTGGTGAAGGTCTGGAGATGATTGACAACTTGACCTACGATCTGGAAGCCCTACCCCAAATTGATCATATCATTAGCCTGACCAATTATGAATCCATAACCAGTGATGATGAGTCCATGACTGTGGATAAATTCGTACAAGATTTTCCTCAGACTCAGACCGAGAGTGATTCACTGGCGAGAAGTGCCATTGCAGATCCTATGTTGGGCAGATTACTGGTGTCCGATGATCGTGAATATACAGCCATCATCATCTACTCAAATCCAGATGCTGATGAAGTCACAACCGTTGATACTCTGAAAACGGTTCTACGCCCTTATCAAGAAGCGAACCATGATTTGAGATTAGGTGGTATGCCTGTCATAAGATCCCAGATATCAGAAGATATCGGCCACGATACTCGCACATTCATTCCTGCAGGCATGGTTTTGATCGCTTTGCTGCTATATTTCAGTTTCCGGTCCCGCCGCGGCGTAGCTCTACCGGTTCTTGTGGTTCTATTATCGATTATGGGCACCCTGGGCCTCATGTCCTGGTTTGGACTCATGCTGTCTGTGATATCCAGTATTATGCCCATCATGCTCATTGCTGTAGCCAGCGCTTACGGTATTCATATCATTACTCGCTATTTTGAAGATTGTGCTGTGTTGCCCGATGATGCAACCAACAAAGAAGTTGTGACCAGTGTCATCGAGCATATGATGAGACCCTTGTTCCTGGCTGGTCTTACCACAGTAATTGGATTTTTATCTTTGCTCTCCCACATTTTACCCGCCTCCAGAGAGGTTGGCGTACTAACTGCCTTTGGTGTTGTGTTAGCATTTGGTATATCGATTACCTTTATCCCTGCAGTGCTGGTCCTGACCAAAAAACCAAGTTCAGATAGACAAGATAAGAATACTGCAAATCGATTACTCTCAAGAATTTTAGTAAGCATGGGACGACTGGTTTTCCATCACCGCAATATCATATTCGTAGCATTTGCTTTGATTACAATTATCGCAGCCATCGGCATTCCCAAAGTCGAGTTAGACAGTAATCCCCTCAATTATTATAGTCCGGAATCCAACGTTCGGGTGATCAACAATATCATTGAAGAACGTTTTGGTGGAAGCACCACCATGTCGGTTGTAGTTGAGGGAGACATAAAGTCCCCTGATGTGTTAAATCAGATAGATCAGATTCAAAAATTTCTTGGAGGTCGCGACGGAGTTGGCTACACGCTGGCCATTACTGATTTTGTAAAACTAATGAATCAGTCCATGAACGGTGGAGACCCTGCCTTTTATACCATTCCAGATTCCCGTCAATTGGTTTCTCAATACCTGTTATTGTACTCCTGGGAATCCAGCGATGGATATCTGGATTCTTATGTGGATTATGATTATCAGACTGCACAAATCGTGGTTCGACTGAATACCATGGATGTGTATTACATGGTGGATCTCCAGGAGGAGTTAAATCAATTCCTCAACGATAACATCCAGGTGGACAATCAGCCTAAGAGTGAGGGTTATGCTGTGCTGCTCGGGAACTTGATGCCCATGATGGTAAAGGGACAAATACGGAGTCTGGTATTGTCGGTCATCTTTGCTGCCCTAGTGACTGGTCTCGTCTTCAGATCATTATCAGCAGCGCTCATCAGTGCCATGCCCCTGGCTTTTGCTATAGCAGGCGTCTTCGGCTTGATGGGATATTTAGGGATTTATTTGAATACGGCGACATCCATGCTTAGCTCAATTATGATCGGTATTGGCATTGATTATACTATTCACTTTTTGTTCCGCTTCAGAACTGAAATCCGCAAAGGACTCAGCGATGAAGAGGCCATTGTTAAAACCCTAAGTACTACCGGTCAGGGTATCATTATTAATGGATTCTCTGTGATGATGGGATTTGCAGTATGCATGCTGTCTACCTTTATCCCCATATATTTCTTTGGCTGGCTGATTTCAGTCTCTATTTTCATGTGTTTGATTGCTGCTCTGACGCTGCTGCCCCTGGTGCTGATTCTTACCCGTCCGAAATTCATATTTAATAGATAAAACTCCCTAAACCTTTCCTGCTTATAGGATAATATTTTGGTACCCCGAGCTGAGCCAAGGGGTACAGCTTCATTCTTCGGCAAAATCAATATCCCTCGACTCCGCTGGGGATGACGATTCTTATGATCTTTTCTTCGGATTTCTCCTTGCAACAATTCCTTCATTCGTTAGATTGGAAACGTATGATACGAAAAACGTTTCCATCGAGCAGCCAACCTAAAGACCTCATTCTTGAACATGGATTTGAACTCCTCCAGCGTGATGGCATTCGCTCCTTTACGGTAGAAAACCTTGCTCAGGACCTGGGAATGAGCAAGAAGACGATCTACAAGTTTTTCCCTTCCAAAGAGCGACTTCTCGAAAAGATGTTTGAATTCGCATCGGGTCAGGTCATCTGGCATTTCCAGAAGATTATGGAGAAGGAACCTACTGCCATACATCAAATAAATCGAATCTTTGGACTGTTATCAAGCACCGCATCCAAGGTTTCCATACGGCGGCTTGGTGATATAAAAATTCGCTACCCTCAGATATGGAAACGCATGGAAGAATTCCGTCTAAACAGAAGAGATGATTTCCTGACGATCTTCGAGTTGGGCCAGGAACAAGGATTGATTAGGCAGGAATTGGATGTCGCTTTGACAGCAACCATGTTTATGCATATTATAAACTCAACCTTTCAGCCAGAATTTTTTATTCAAAATAATTTGAACCCTACACAGGCACTTAGGGCTTTCCGAGAGATATTCCTAAGAGGCATGCTGACCGACAAGGGGATTCAAATCCTAGAGGAGCTTACATGAAACAGTGGTTTATTAGTCAATCCGTTGATCACCCAAAACGCAGCATAGTTGTCACCATTCTCATCACTTTGCTTATGGGGTCTGGAATCCAACATTTTGTAGTTGAAGATGACTTCCTGAAAATGCTGCCCCAGGATATCGAATCCATGGTGGCCTTGAATGAACTGAAGGATGAATTCGGTAGCACTGACCTCATGTTCCTTGGGTTCGGCAAGCGTGGTGTCGATGTTTTAAATACCGAGAGTTTGGCAATGCTGTGGGACCTCTCCCATGATCTGGAAGAAATCGATCAGGTTGATGAGATAATGTGCATCTCTACTTCCGACAAAATGGAGAGCATTGACGGATTTCTGGAAGTTTCAGCATTACAGGAATACCGTGATCTCGATGAAGAAGAAATTGCATCCCTGCGTAATTACCTGGATGAGAATTCAAAAATTAGAACCAGGAATCTGGGAGAGAATGGGGACTACTTCAATGTGATCATCCGCCCAATCGTAGGTGCAAAAGGTGATGTCTTAGTGAGCGATATGGAGCGGATTGTCGATGCGCATCTCGCAGACTATGATGTTCACTGGGGAGGGCAGGCCTATCTCACTGGCGCCTTACCTGTGATGATCCGAAATGATGTGATGGGGCTCATGCGAATTGGGTTAATTGGCATGCTGCTCATCTTGCTCTTTAGCTTGAGAAATGTTCCTGCAGTAGGAACCATTCTGGCTACTATCATCTTATCCATGGCCTTCATGTTGGGATTTAATGGATGGATGATCTACCTGACTGAATCCGACAAATTTATGTTTGGTGTACTCAATACATCAATGCCCATCATTTTGTTGACCATCGCTAATTCATATGGCGTCCATGTCATTACCAAATTCTTTAGAAAAATGAGAACCAATAAAGATGCTCGAGCAGCAGTGGAGGCCAGTCTCAATTCCCTGGTGCTGCCTATCTTCCTCACAGCACTGACAACTGTTGCGGCATTTTTATGTATGGTTTTTGCCCCACTGGAACCACTTATTGGTTACGGTTTTTCCATTTCAGCAGGAATTTTGTGGGCCTGGATCTTATCTACAGTTTTTCTTCCTTCAGTACTCGTATTGAAAAAATGGAATCCTGACTCCTCAGCCGTATCTCATCCCAGTCATTTTGAGAGATTTGTGATTGCTTTTGGTGAGCAGGTCATCAAGCGACCACGAACCGTACTAATTGGCGGTGCAGTGGTGATCGTTATCGGTATATTAGGTATCTTTAAACTCAATATCGAAGTGAATATGAAAGCATTCTTTAAACCAGAAAATCCCATTAGGGAGAGCCTGGAATTCATGGACAGCGAAATGACTGGGACCATGGATCTTCAATTACTGATCAACGCTGATTTGAAGGACCCTCAAGTTTTAACCCGGATGGAGAGCATACAGGGATTCATGGAAAAATACGAATCTGTCACTCTCTCCATATCAATTGCCGATATCATCAAGCAAATGCATCGCATGGTGAATGATGATGATCCAGCTTTTGAAACCATCCCCGATTCTCGGGATAAAGTGAATAATCTGTTCACGATGTATTCCATGTCAGGGGATCCCGATGATTTTAGCTCTCTGGTCGACTACGAATATAAAAAGGGTCTGGCAACATCCATGATGCGATCCATATCCACGTCTGAAATTGTTGTCCTAGTCGAAGAAATTGAGGCTTTCCTCCAGCAGGATGATTATAAGGACCTGAACATTACAATCACTGGCTTACTCATCGTCTTCAGGGATCTGGTTGCCTTGATCATACGAAGCTCATTCATAAGCATTTTTGCCTCTATCATCATTATCGCTCTCATCGCCAGTTACTTTTTCAAACACTGGTTGTGGGGTCTTTTGGCCGTTGTTCCGCTGAGTTCAGCGGTAATATTGAACTTCGGTCTCATGGGCATATTTGGTGTTGACCTGAACCATGTGACAGCACTTTTGTCGGCGATTATAATTGGTGTAGGGGTTGATTTTGCCATTCACTATATCAGTCAGTTCCGCAATCACCTACATACCCATGGATTGGATGGAAAATTGAGCGAGGAAACCATGCGAGATGTAGGATTCCCTGTGATCCTGGATGCGGCTTCCAACATGGCCTTCGGAGCGCTCCTATTTTCCATGTTCATCCCCATGATTCACATGGGTGGATTGATGGTATTTGCCATGGTTTCTACCTCTACGGCAACTTTGACACTACTGGCAATACTACTTGAAATGAATAAAAAACGTTTGGCCCGTATTGAAGGTATTGCTGTCCCTGAATAAGACTTAATCAAAAAAAGGATTTTGAAATGAAAACTATTACCAAACACTTTTTTAGCACAATACTCCTCATACTGCCGATGATGCTGTTTGCTGAAACTGGATATGAATTGGCCAAGGCCATGGAAGACAAGACCGCACCAGCGGATATGAAATCAAATATGACCATGACCCTAACCAACAAACAGGGAAAAACCAGAGAATCTACCATCAGATCCATTACTGCAGATGACAACCGCAAGCAGATCATCTGGTTTCTTGCTCCCGCTGATGACAAAGGCGTTGCCTTTCTAAAAATTGAGCATGAGCAAAAAGATGATGAGATGCGACTCTGGTTGCCTGCCTTTAAAAAAGTTCGGCGTATCAGTTCCAAGAAAAAGGCAGACTCCTTTATGGGCTCCGACCTTAGTTATGAAGATATGACTTCCAGAGAATTGGAAGAATATACTTATGAAATCTTAGGCGAAAAAGTCGTGGAAGGCATTGATTGTCATATTCTGGAAAGCACGCCCAAAGCAGGAGTTACACGTACATATAAACGATTTGTCACATATGTCAGTAAGGCTGATTTGGTTTCCATACTCGATGAGGCATTCGATACTCGAGATAAGCTGCTAAAACGTCGAGTCATGAAATACCGCAAGGACAAAGGTTATGACCTCCCTACCGAAATATATGTAGAGAACGTTCAGAAAGGTTCCAATACGCGTCTAGTATTTAGTAGCCAGGAAATTGATACCGGTGTAAAAGCAGATCTATTTCAAGAAAAGAATTTAAAACGGATGCCCAAATAGGTTTAAACAATGAAGAAACTACTTCCTTTCATTTTTATACTGGTGTTGACACCTCTCGTCAGCCTTGCTCAATTCAATATTTCAGGTGAATTGACACCCGGATCCATGCTTAGAATAAGTGATGGTTCCCTCATCGATCTCCCATTCCGTTTGGGAAATATCTCACTGGATTATGCTTATGGGGATTTCGAATTTAAATCCAGCTTTTCCCTTGAGACTCGCTGGAAAAATCCTGAAATATCAGAAGACATGTTTCAATTAAGGGAAGCATATATGGTGTGGTACCCCAACTTTGGTGAGGTAAAACTGGGAAAAATGATCCATGCCTGGGGTGCTGCTGATGGAAACAATCCCACTGACAATCTCTCTCCCTATGATTTTTATTATATGTTTCTATCTGGTACGGATCGAAAATTGGGAACGCTGAGTGCCAGCAGTCTTGTTTATGTCGGTAGTTTCCAACTTCAACTGGTTGTTTTGCCTGATTTTGTTGAAAACCGCATCCCCTACGATGAACCAGATTTTCCCATTCAGATTGAACTTCCTCCTGGTGCTGTCGTCACAGATCCTGAAAATGCTGTTGAATGGGGGGGGAAGATTCAATACGCCATGGGTCTAGGTGACATCTCTATCTCATTGTTTGACGGTTACGATCATATGCAGAGTCCAGCTGGAATTCAGCTAGCTCTAGATCCATCAACTATGTTTCCTACGATAATTCCTCAACTAACATATAGAAAAACCCGTATGTACGGTATTGATGGCGTTGTTTTCCCAGGGAACTGGACGGTTCGTGGTGAGCTTGGCTATTTTCAGACTAAGACACCTGAGCTTGACTTAGATGCAAGTCTCCTGGTTACTGATGCCAGTTATATTCAATCAGTTCTGCAAGTTGAGTATTCTTTTTCCAACGGACTACAACTCATGGGACAGTACATCGGTACAGACTATGGCGAGATAAGCAATGAAATCAAGCCAGATATTGTCTTAGCGACTCTCCCGGATGAGATTCAACATGGTCTGTTCCAACAAATGAATAGTATGGATTTCCAGGCTGGAATGGGTACCCCCTTCGCCATGATTGCAGAACGTGTTTTCATTGCTTCATCCATGTTTGAAACTTTGGACAACAATCTAGAGTTACGTGCAATGTTAATGGTCAATTTGGATGAGACTGGATACATGACCAATATTGGGGCGAGTTATGCACTCATCGAAGGCTTTAGTCTTGATGCAACACTTGCCTATTTCATAGGAGGAGATGAAGCAGAGAACAGCTTCAAAAAACTCGAAGATTTCTCAAACCTAAACCTAGGACTCAGCTATAGTTTTTAGGATATTGTCCCTAATAAATGAATAAGTTTGATCGCAAATATAAAAAAATCGCCAGGAGAATATCTCCCCTGGATCTCACCAGCAATTTTTCACAGGAAGATCTGAGCTGGGATGATTTTTTTACAGACAGATCCAGCACAAATTCTAGTTCCCTTTTCCTGGGAAAATATTCAGAGGATGGCATCAAATTTATTATGGAACGATTTGGTCTGGATCGGCAGGCTCGCCATCTTGGCCTAAGGCACCTGGCAGTCGCTGTTGATACCAGGGACCCCTATCGTCATCGGTTGACCATCTATAATGGGCGGCATCGGGATAAAGATCATATCGTTATGGATTTTGTGGCCAAGTACCAACACCTGGTTCCAAAGGACATTGATACCGAAAATGAGTATAGCCGCCAGTTGAAGGTGTTAATGGTTGAATGGCTTCTGCTACAGAATCCAATGACTGAATTTTCACATCGAAGAGGTCCCCTTCCTGGTCAGAGATACCCGGGGCTCGGTCTGGGGGATCAATTGATGGCTCTATTTACACTTATGGGTCGTCATCTTCAGGTTGATGGGATTATTAACGTACCAGAGTACTTTCACACTGGTCTCATCTTCAGCAGACGTTTCGTCTTTTTAAGCCCGTATGTCCAGGCTCATGTTCAACAAGTTGCTCAGGATTTATGGAAGAAATATCGCCTTGCTGTGATAGCATGGGCCAGTGCCACGGAGAGCATCATTAATATTGAGACTGGAAAACCGCAAATCTGGGAACCACGTCGACAAATCATTCCCATTCAAACCCAGTTGAGGCAATATTTTAAATCAGATGAATATGTTGGTATAGCTCAGCGAGTGCAGCAAGAAAAAGTCTTCACTCTGGACGAAGAAAAGCTTCGGGAAGCCCTTTCCAAAATGGAACAGGCTCCCTTTCAGTTTTAAATCTTCTCTACAATATTTACGGTAATTTAACCACAGAAGATTCCCAGGTCGTCTTCTGTGTTTGGGAGTTGTCTCCCTTGACATCTGTTGGTACAAAATTTATCAGCAACATAAATGTCAACAGCACCAGCACAGTCAATAGGACTTGAACTGATGCATTCTTCCTTTGTCTTTCCCCACGAAATGATTTCATAGATTAAACCAGTTTTCCTTTTCTGCTTTGATCATCAATCTTTCAGCCACAGTCTTTTCATAGACATTTTCAGGATAATATGGCAACTCTGGATCTGGTGTAGTCGTTACTACCTTTGTCAAAAGGCTATAAAAGAGATTTTTATCTTGAGCCAGAGGACAATAATGTTGAGCCATAAGCGTATAGTTACCCAAATAGTCTGGGGAAACTCGGATCGCTTCATCAAAGGCTTCACGTATGCCCGTTGTATCGTTCTCTGTTTGTGGATCACGTCCTAACAAAGCACCCTTATACCGATAGTAAGCTCCATAGTAAAAGACGGAATCCAGATCATGTATATGTTCCAGCGTTGTCCAAATGAGTTCCCGTTGTCCCATGCGAATCAGATTACTTTTCGTAGCCAGCCATTGTCCATAATTGGCCATTCCCCAGTAAAGCGCTTCCAGGGAAGTTTGGTCAAGACCACGAACAGCCATACTCTCATCCCCCGTCGAAAACAGCAGGTTTCGGTATTCACTATTTTGCTTGAGAACAGTTTGACTGACGCCATAACCCAGAAGGAATAGACTATCCTGCACCTGTGGGGATTGGGTCAAATATTGACCGCAAAAATAATAGGCTCTTGAGAGTTTCGCCCAGAGTTGAATCGATGTTGAATCCAATTCTGCAAGCTGTTGATAAACGACCAGAGCGGCCTGGGCATTTGCCTTGTCAGCTCTCAGCGACCAGAGGCTATCTGCATTTTCAATATTGATTTCTAATGGATTTGTTGAAACAGGCGTGACAGGTATATCTGTTGATGTACAAGATATAAGAATGGTTGATAAAAATATAAAAACAAATTGTCGCAAAGCGTCAGAGCCTTCCCCATTCGAGTTAACCCCCCCTCCTGAAAATCGGCCAAATATAGCTTGCAGAACTCAACTATTACAAATGCTGTTTAACCCAATTTCGATTTTTGTTTTAGGGGTCTCGTAATAGCAAAGACAATGTGCTAGACGTAATTATACCTATTGTTCAAGTATCAGTTCGACCAGAATAACCAGGTCCCGGATGTCAATCAAGGTATCCTGATTAGTATCAGCCAGTTGTGCCAGGTCAGCCTCCAGCTCAAGGTTTGATATGATTGATTCTAGAAGAAAGACAGCATCGGATACATTGATTTCACCGTCTTGAGTAACGTCCCCCAGCATGAAGCCTGAGCCCCATCCCAAAACAGCAATGTTGTCAACTTGAAATCCATCACCTTCATAATAAGTATCACTTATCAATTCAAATGCCAACATAAGAGAGGATGACTGGCTAAAATTCTCCAGAGAGACTTGTTCTGCTATCCATGCCTGCGTCCCATGATACCCAGGTTCTCCAAGAGGTTGAACCGAACTACCATTTCCAAGTTCTGTAAACTGGCCACTAAGCGCTACCCAGTTATCGCCTGCATCATCTGATGCGAGTACCTGACAAAAATCCCAGTTGAACTCAATATCCCAACTGGCATCAAATCGAAGTATTGGATTACTATACCCGCGTAAATCAAGAGGTACATCCAGAAAAACTGTGGAAACAACATCTGGTTGGTAGTCACCCAAAGGAGAATCTGTCAAATATTGCTCCCCAGCAGGGCCAAGCTCCAACCCCCACGACCCTGAACTCCACATTTGGGAGCCAGTTTCGAAATCGTCAAAAAATATCGTATCCGGTACACCAACTATCCATTTCAATGTATCAACTTGAGTTTCATACCCGGACATTTCCATGCTAAGTACAAGCTGAGCCACTTCGCCATATTGAGAATTAATCTCGAAGCTCAAACCTTCGGTTCCATAGTCATGATAGGCCTGTGATGCCAAACCTGAGACATCCAGGGAACTAAGTGATGGGGTGATGCTGCTATCTGGCGAGTGTAAATATAGGATAGCTTCTGTGTTCTCTGAACCAAGGCCCTTGTTCATGACGCCAAGCTCACAGCCCACAATTTCACCAGATTCCAAGGGACCATCTGAGCTAAACTCAAAACTTTCTACTTCTATCCAACTCCCCGCACAACCGGCAAGATGAATATTCATATCGATATTGCCCTCTGCCATTTCAAATATCAATTCTGTAGGTGGCCAAAATGCTCCATCCGATCCAGCGCCGACTTCTGGTGTAAAATTTATTATTCCTAATTCACCATACATATAATCAACGGCATCTCCATTCACCGTATATCCTACGGTCTCAGTTCCCGTTCCATACAGATAATCATTTTCTTCAACAAGATCTGGACCCATTTGGGCATAGATATCGTTATCGGGCGTGGGTAGCTCAACCGATTCATCATAACCGAAGGGTTTTATGAGTAAATTTCCGTAGCTGTGATAGTTGAATATGGTCTTAAAATCGTGGGCTAGCACAAAAGTACTAATCACTTGTGTTTCTGGTTCAGAGAAGGCAGCAGTTCCTCGGTATGTGGCATCGCATGGATCAGGGCTAGAGCCCTCATCGTTAAACCCCCACTGAAAGCCCCAATTTCTATTCAGGTCGACTCCTGGTGAACTGGTGCATCCTGGATGTCGATTCTTGCGGTGCATTCCACCACCACCTGGATCGGTGAGTTGGTTGTAGACATATCCATCTGGATTAATTACAGGGACAAACCAAATTTCTCTCTCATTTACCAGATAAGTCATGGTTGGATCCTGGTTGTATTCCTCCGCCAGAGACCAGGCAAAATGCATCAAAGTCATCATGGCTGCAGGTTCACGCGCGTGGATGAGAGAAGTGTAAAGAACCTGGGGATCACCATCTGGTAAACCCTGGGCATCAGATATCTTAAAAGCCCAAATCTCCCTTCCCTCATAGCTCTGACCAATGCTCATTTTGGCAGAAACAATTTCTGGAAAACCTGCATGCAGCGAATCCATACTGTTCACGATCTCATCAAAGGTTAAATAACCACCCATACTCCCATAACCCAATTCTCGGGATGCACCCTGACTTAGGCGGGATGCATAATAGGCACTCAGATCAAGAATCAATTCTTCTGTGGCGAATCCCAGACTTTCTACATCCAGCTTTTCGTACTGACTAACAATAGCATCAACATAGACACCGGGTCTAACATCGAACCCTTCAGGGTCTATTCCCAGTACTTGCAATTCAGATATGATCTCATTGGTATTATCGGACCAGATTCTGATTTTATCGTAGGTTGACTGAGCCATCCCCAGTTGGAATAAAAATAGGAAGACAAGCAGAGAAGTGAATTTTTTGATCATTTATGGTTCCATTCAAACATTAATTAGAAATTGTAAAAAGCCATTGATTCGAGTCGATTGCATTGACCCATTCAGAATCTTCATACCTTAAAATACTTAGCTCGAATTTCATGTGAAAGGGACGAAAGAGTGTCGAAATCCAATTTGTGCGGTCCCAAGAAGGCTTATAATTGACTGCAAATCCCAGGTCACTCACACCGGTCCAGTTTTGAGCATCGTCAGATATTTGTCCAACATCGAAGAAAAACCCAAGATCTAACGTGTGCGGAATGTGGGGTATGGATCGAAATGTCAGATCCAGGTTGTTGGACCAAATATAATTCAGGGGCTGATCCAGAGAATCAGCATACCCCCTCATACGTCCACCGCCTTTTAAATAATAATGGGACCCAATCAGTTCAGCATCTTTAATCCTATAAAGACTCGAAGCGCCCCTATCCAAATAGATAGATCGTAAATCCTGAGATGCAACTCGGCTCTTTATCAGATTGGGGGTTGCGCTTGAATTGGCCAGGATATTTGAGCGATTATTCAAGTGAAAATACTTAAACTGCTTATCCCAACTGCTCATCAGGCTTAGCTGGCTAAAATCCTTTGCATAGCTCCCTAAACTGGCTGGAGACATATCGAACCTCAGGCTAAGGCCATAGTTTCCGGAGAACAAAATTTCCTGTAATTCATATTGAACAGCCAGCCGAGTGAATTCAATTTGGTCATTTTGAGCAACTGCGGCATGTTTTGCATCTGTCTTTTCAATTTTTAAGGTCAGGAAGTGAAGTGGGTTCCTCCAATATTTCCTGGCCCAATTCATCTCATAGGCCAGAGAGCTAAATACCATTGAGCGCCAGATTTTTGCTGTGCCGGACCAGGTGGACTTGAATGGAGGACCGACTTGAAGGTTGCTGAAACTTAAGGAGACATCAGGATTACCCGATTCCAGGTTATGGTCGAGAGTGAGCTGTGCAAAATTCCCAGTATTTCGATACACACGCTTGATATTTAAACCCAAACCCACTCCTGCAGAATCACTGTAGCCAAAGCTTGGTTTCCAGAGATAGAGATTCCTATCATCAGGGTAGGCATCCCAACCTTTATAATCATAACGAAAAGTACGTTTGCGTTGACTATCATTATTGCGTCGGTCGTGGTCAAAGAAAGTATTTTCCGCATCTAGATAGACGCGAACCGGACGAAATTTGGATTCTACCATAATTGTACCTGATGAACGGTGGCGAAACTCTTTTAGTGGAGCAGAGACTGTTTCACCTGTTTCGCTATAAATTGTTGCTGTGATGGGTACAAACATTCCACCCTTATTATCAACATTTACTTTGGTCGTAAAATGATTCTGCTCACGGGCTTCAACAGACCAATCAACCAATTTATAGTCCACATAATGGGTGGTGCGGAGCCATTGATCAAAGAACCAATCCAATTCTTCTCCACAACCATCCTCCATTGCTTTGATAAATCGGTCTTCATTTACATGCTTTAGAGCCCAGCGAGAGAAGTAAAGTCTCATGCCGGCTAAAAAACGTTCTTCTCCCAGATAATTTTTCAGCATGGCAAGCATGATAGAACCTTTATCATACGAGTTACTACTGTAAGACCCATAGTAATCATAATCAAAACTCGCGGTAGCCATGGGCTCATTTGCAGTAGAAAGAACATACCGAAGTGCTGATTTTAGCTCAGCCTCCTCATACATTTGCCGATGTAAATGATCTGATTCAAATTGTGTGATATATTCTCGGGAAAGTGCGTATCCATTATTAGGATAGTGATGCTCTATATACCATCTAGTTTGAAACGTGGTGAAGCCCTCGTCAAGCCAGGGATCATCTAATTCATCATTCCCAAAAATTCCGTAGAACCAATTGTGACCCACTTCATGGACGGCTAATCCTTCACTACTAGTGTAATCCAACACAATCATGGGGTATTCCATACCACCCGTTCCCAGGGATTTTGCGAGCGTCATCTGTGGCCAGGTATACATTCCAAATTTTCCGGACAACCACTCAAGAGATCTCTCTCCCCACCTAACCATATCTTTCGTCCATGATTCGCCAACTTCAGTGGTAAATACGGCATGTACATCAATCCCATTCCATTGTCCATGCTCATAAACAAAATCTGGTGAGCATATCCATGCAAAGTCATGTACATTTTCAGCCTGAAAGCTCACTTGACGCCTTGCAGTGCTATCCAGATCAGCCAGGTAAGTATCTCTTCCCTCTTTAAACTCCTCGACCCAATCCTCCCATGCTTGTGAGGTATCAACTCTCACAGAATCCCAACCAGGGTCACCATCAATAACAATGCCTGTAGCGGCCACAATTTGAGATTCAGGAAGGTCAAGATTCACCGTATATTTTCCAAACTCACCATAGAACTCACCCCAGTCACCAAAGGGATCGTCGTGCCACCCATTCTCATCAAATACAACAAATTTTGGATACCATTGGGTGAAGTCAAATTGGTTCTCTTCCCACCCACCGCGACCGATAAGTGGATGAATTATGGATAGCCAGTCCAGAGTGAATAGGAGTGTGTCACCAGGAAAAAGCTGCTCATTGAGTGTTATTTCTAAAATAGTGTCATCTCGAATATCAAAGGCAAGGTCTATGGAATCGCTGACCATTTTTTGAATGCTGATACCAGTCCAATCCTTATCATCATTAAAGGATTGACCGTACTCACCCCACACTTCTTCCGCGATGGTGCCCTCATTGAAGGCGTTGGGGTAGAGATGCATGAGGATTTGATCGAGGGTATCAGGAGAGTGATTCACATAGAGCAGATCTGAGGTTGCTTCTAAGGTTTTCTGCTCTGAGTCAAAATATACATCCATATTATACTCGACATATTGCTGCCAGTACTCACCGAAGAGCGGCATGGTAACAATTGTAAATAACAGAATAAGCTGTATGGATTTGCGTCTCATTGAACTATCCTTTGAACATCAATTAGTCAAAAATATGGTGATTAATTCCTTTGATTGATGAATCTATTCAAGACCCACCTGAAATGTTAGGATAATTCAAACAATTTTGCAGAACTGTTAGTAGTGCCTCTAGCTTGTTGAATTACTCAACTAACTTGATGTGAAGTTCTTTGAGTTGTTGAGTATCAACCAGAGAGGGAGCCTCATCCATCAAGGAAGAAGCCGAGGTCGTCTTGGGAAAAGCGATGACGTCACGGATATTCTCTGTACCAGCCAGTAGCATAATCAGGCGATCAAACCCAAAGGCAATCCCGCCATGAGGTGGTGCACCGTACTTGAAGGCTTTGAGGAGAAATCCAAATCTAGCTTGAGCTTCTGCTTCATCCATACCAATGAGCTCGAACATGCGGCTTTGCATTTCGCCGGTGTGAATCCTGATAGATCCGCCAGCTACTTCATAACCATTGATCACCAGATCATAAGCTTGAGCCCTCACCTCGCCTGGGGCTGTCTGCATTAATTCAACATCTTCGGGATTGGGAGATGTGAAGGGATGATGCATGGCGATATAGCGTTTGCTATCCTCATCCCAGTCCAATAAGGGGAAATCCAACACGAAGAGCGGTTTGATAACCCCGGCTGGGATTAGATTTTCACGTTTCGCCAACTCTATACGCAGTGCACCCAGAGACTGGAGTGTTTTGGCCTGGGTATCAGACACAAAAAACATGATATCATTATGTTCTAAACCAAGGTCATTGATCACTTTTGCCTGGAGTTCTTCCGGGAAAAATTTGCTGATGCCAGCACTGAATGCGGTCTGATCCATTTTCACAAATGCCAGACCTTTTAAACCATAATAAGTGCGTAGCCATTCGGTTAGACCGTCAGTAGCTTTACGTGAATATTTATCAGCAGCATTCTTCAAAACCAATGCTTTAACCCGTCCACCTGCGGCCAGATTGTCTTTGAAAACACCAAACTCCGTTTTTTCGGCATAATCGGCGAACTCCACCAGAGGTAGGTCAAAGCGGGTATCCGGCTTGTCACTGCCGTACATTTCCATGGCATCTTTGTATTTCATGGTGGGAAATGTTTCAGGCAATTCATAATCAAGAATATCTTTAAAAACTCCTCGTGCGAGCCTGGTTGCTATACCGAGGACATCATCCTGGTCAACAAAGGACATTTCAATATCTATCTGCGTAAATTCTGGCTGACGATCAGCTCGTAAATCTTCATCTCTGAAACACTTTACGATTTGGAAATATTTATCGAATCCTGAAATCATAAGCAATTGTTTATAAGTCTGTGGAGATTGAGGAAGGGCATAAAACTTACCCTTGTGGATTCGACTCGGAACGAGGTAATCCCTGGCGCCTTCAGGAGTAGATTTCATAAGCACAGGGGTTTCAAACTCCATAAAACCTTCAGCGTTTAATCTGCTGCGAGCGCTCTGATAGGTTTTGGATCTAATGGTCATTAATTTTTGCAGCTCAGCTGTACGTAATTCAAGATAGCGGTATTCAAGACGGAGATCTTCGCTACCACTTTCACGGTCTGAGACCAGAAATGGTAGGGGTTGTGCCTCATTCAAAACTTCAAGTTCTGTTGCCACAACTTCAATGCTGCCAGTTGGCATATTGGGATTCACATTTCCATCAGGGCGGAGTTGGACGGTTCCTCGAACTGCAACTACATCTTCCATACCCAGTCGTTTGGCCTCAGCGGCAATGTCTCCATCCAAATCTGGATTAAAGGTTACCTGGGTTTTGCCATAACGATCACGAAGATCCAGAAAAATCACACCACCATGATCTCTATTTTTGGCTATCCATCCATTGAGGATGACTTCTTCGTTCACGTTTTCAGCTGTAAGTTGACCACAGGTTGTTGTTCGTTTCAGTCGCATGCTCGCTCCATAGTTTAAAATCGAGGCAATGTAAACCCCAATAGGGGCACATCAATAACTGACATCTATGTTTGAGGGGGAATCTTTAATACTCTTTGGTGTCGGTGGTAATGCTACTTCCGGCGGAGTCGCTGGATGAGGGGTAATACATCTTCCTGTTCTTTTTGGAGAGGTTCGGTAGTGTCCACCCATTGCTGGTCTACAGGTTCTACTATTGGATCAGGTACTTCTTCCAGCTCTTCATCCACTTCATCTGGCTCAACTACCGCCGGGTCTGCGACATCATTAAACATGCTGCCTTTGCCCAAAATCAACCAATTAAAATCGAGGTCATACTCTTCTGATAGGGGCACTAGTTTAGTACACTTGATTTCCCGGTCACCCATTTCCCAATAGATGATGGTGCGTTTTCCAAGTCCACAAAGACTAGCCACTTCCCGCTGGGTAAGACCAACAGCTGCTCGAAATTCCCTTAATCGCTCTGCTACAGGTGACATGATTCCCCTAAATTTGAACTGCAATAATATGCACCCTGAATCCTGTGAACAAAAAAGGAAAATGGGGCATATTTGAATTGATTCATGAAAATCTTCTCCTCTCAGAGGGCGAGCTTGAGATTAAAACAAATTGGTCTCTTTCCCAACTTAGTATTGAATCTCAAATGATGGTTCCCATATTCACTGTATATGAAAGAACTTCGAATTCTCGTTCAGATTATCTTGTTGCTCTCCTTGTTTTCCGTGACTCTTGCCGAACAAAATGTACATGGATTTATCCGTGAAAATGAGACTGGTGAACCACTACCCTATGCCAATGTAATTTTGCCAGAATTAAATCGCGGTGCCACATCCAATGTGGAAGGCTATTTCGTTGTTGGTGATCTTCCCGTTGGGACCCACAAACTGATTGTGTCCATCATTGGTTATTCCAAATATGAACAGACTATTGAATTACCTGCAGACTTGAATCTACGCCTAGATATCAGATTGGAGCAAGCCATTATTGAGGGCCAGTCAATCGAAGTCAGTGCTGAAAGAGAGAAGTTCAAGGAACTGGTTAGCACCAGCACGGTAACACTTGACCGTCGAGCTATCGAGGTTGCCCCTTCCTTTGTGGAGGCAGATGTCTTCCGCGCGTTGCAATTGCTACCCGGGGTACAATCACTCAATGATTTTTCTTCAGCTCTTTATGTCCGTGGTTCTACACCTGATCAAAACCTGATTATGCTTGATGGTATCACTGTCTATAATCCCATGCACCTCGGTGGAATTTTTTCAACCTTTAACACAGATGCCATCAAAGAGGCAGACTTCCATGCAGGAGGTTTCCCCGCTCAGTATGGTGGACGTCTCGGATCAATTCTCAATATTGTAAACCGAGAAGGAAATACGGAGGAGTTGACCGGGAGCGCGAATATTTCTCTCATATCAAGTAAAGCGCTGATTGAGGGACCCTTGCCTACCTTTGGTTCCGAATTGCTAAAAGGCTCGTGGATGATTGCTGGTCGACGCACATATTTTGATGTTGTTGCCAATGCATTCTATAAGCATATCATTTTACCGCGTCTTGATACCGATGACCAGGAAGGTTCTCCTGAAAATGTATTCCCTTATTATTTTTATGATTTCCAGGGCAAGGTAAATCTGGATGTAGGTAGTGACCATCGGTTTACCTGGAGCTCATTTCATGGAGATGATGTCCTGAACTGGGATTACCAGGATGACTATTCATCAGATGATTGGCTGGATGAAGGATGGGATAGTGGGGATGACTACTATGAAGGAAGTGATAGCAGTGTCTTTGATTGGCGTTGGGGCAATTTCACCAACAGCCTGAGTTGGCGCTGGATCATTTCGCCAAAACTAATTGCACGAACTTTTGTCGCCAATAGTCGCTTCAGATTTGCTGTGGATTTTGACTATGCAGATGAGAGTTACTCTCGAAGTGAATATGACACATCAAGCTATCGATCGGCCTTTGGCTTTGATCTATTTGATCGCATTAATGACAACAGCATTGAATCCAATTTAACCTGGCTGGCAAACGAATCTCACAATGTGCTCGCTGGCTTCCAGCATAAAGAAGTACATTTCCAGTTGGGAATGATACTTGGGGCGGAAGAAACCTATAATGGTGATAAAGAGACTTTTCGCGATACCATGATGTGGATGGAATCCAAACCAGCTGAGTCTGCCTTCTATATTCAGGATCGATGGGATATGAGTCCACTCCTTTCCCTGCAAACTGGTTTACGTGTCGCCAGCTATTCTTTACATGACACGACTTATTTTGAACCACGTCTGGGTCTCAAATATTTTCTTTCAGAGAAGGTTTCACTCAAGGGCTCTATTGGTCGATATCATCAATTTCTGACTGTGGCCAACCCTCCTGATGAAAACCTGAGGTTTCTGGATATCTGGTTTGGTATTCCCCAGGATCGTCCAGCCCCCCAATCTGATCACTATATCTTTGGAGTCGAGTATTTGAGTGATTCTGATATTCTTGTTCGTACTGAGGCCTATTATAAATCATTTGATAATCTACTGACCCTCCAACCCACTGAACTTCTGGCTGTGAACGAAGAAGGTCACTTAAGAATTGATCCATTTAATAAATTCTGGGATACTGATGGTTATGCCCAGGGTATGGAAATTCTGGTAAAAAAACTTTCGGGAAAGGTCCGTGGATGGGCTGGTTATACCTATGCCCAAACCAAGCGCAAGTATGAGGGTCAAGATTGGTATTTCCCAAAATATGACAGAACACATACACTCAATGTTGTGGCGGATTGGGCTCTCAATGATGCCCTCCACTTTAGTACCGCCATTACTTATTCAAGTGGCAATCCCTATACGGCTGTCATTGGTAGAACAGAGACCTGGGAAGATGGCTCCTGGGATCTAGACAACTCATGGTATAACCGGGAGAATTTTCTATATGGTGATAAACATGGGGTGCGCTATCCAGGATACTTCCGTTGGGATGTAAGTTTTAAGAAGCGGAAACCCTTTCTCAATGGACACCGTGAATGGTATTTGCAGGTATTGAATGTGACGAATCACTTAAATGTGTTTAGCTATCTCTATCGGAATCATGGAGCGTACAATTATAGAACCTATGAGTACGAGAATAAAGGTGTGCAAAGATTTGGTATTCCCATGTTTCCATTTTTACCAACATTTGGGGTGAAATTTGAATTCTAATCGACTGCAACCTTGCACCCTGGACATTGAGCCAGTCGAAATGTCCGGTGTCTACGAGAGAAGACTTCGACAAGCTCAGTCGTCGGAGCACGTTCATGTTAAATACATTTTTAGATTGGCACTGGGCATATTTAGTCTCTTGGTAATCATCTCCTGCGGAAACTGGGGCTGGGAAGCTATTGACACTGACAATGAAGAAAAGCTGAACGTATTTGGGCTTATCAGTCTGGATGATTCCGTATCCAGCTTTATAGTCGTCCATAAAACTCTCGATACTGCGGGACCTGATGAGGAAATAGTCGGGTATGACACCATTTATTACGATGCTTATGAATACTATAATTACGATACAGGCTTGTTTGAACAGGATACTTTCTGGTACGACCCTCCGTATATCAGAACCTTGAATGAATCACTTTACAATGTGAAGGATGCGACGGTCACTATTTCAGATGGATCGCAGACTTATTCATTCATAAGGAGTCCCCAGGATCGTAACGATCAGAATTACTGGTATCGCGATATTTTCAGTGATCCTAGCATATATCTGAACACAGATGGTAGTTTTAATCCCCTTCCCAATACACAATACACTCTGGCTATTACAACTCCAGGGGGACATAATCTCACAGGTGCTCTGATCACCCCTGCAGTCCCCAGAATTAGAAGCAGTGAATTAGCAGATACCGTTTCAATCAAAAGTCTATTTAATGTGAGCTGGAACTATGATGGTGATTTTAATTCAACCATTACCACTGGATTAGCCGTACAAGATTGGGAGCGATCTGTTTGCGGGATCGGGCAGTTTGGACTGATGGAACCGGGAGATACTACCTGGACATCCTCAGTTGACTCTTGGTGTCTTGAATCCACTCAAGATGAGGATATGGTCTCCCAGATAGGTATTCGGCTACGCTATCTGGATGAAAACTACTATCGATACTTCCTAGCAAGTGATTCCGAATTGGAAGCTATTTCAAATTTTCTCATCGGTGAAGGCAGTGTTGGCACAGCCTATGGGGTTGAAGGTGGATTCGGTGTATTTGGGGCGATGAGTGCCGATTGGGTCAGTCGTTACGCAACACCTTAAACTATTTCAACAAGACTATCTTAGAATCAGCATGTTGTGCAAGTTTAGAGCTGGTCTCTCTGAATTCTACATGTACCAGATAAATTCCTGCCTCAAGATTACGTCCAATTGAATCTTTACCATCCCAGCTGAATTCATATAAACCGCTGACCTGATTGAATTTTTGAATTTCAATCACTTGTTTACCCTGTAAATCATAGATGCTCAAATTGATATTTCCATCTGCTGGAAGTGAAATCTGAATATTGGTTTCAGGGTTAAAGGGGTTGGGGAATGCCTGCACCAAGAGCTGAGATTCAGGAGCTTGAGTGGTATTTCCACTTAAAGAGATTGTATAGCCTGCAATAGCAATGGGGATAGGTGATAGATCCATTTGATCATAATAGGATTGAAATTCATCAACTTCGGGCAGGTCGTACTCAAATAAATCCCCAGCAAAACGTGGAGCTATTGTCTGATAGTTCATGGTAGCACGAATGTAATAAGAAGCATCTGGATTAAGTCCGCCCACCCTATAGTGTATTTTATCGCTCCCAGTACCCTCTTCGAGGCCGTTCCGATTGAAATCGGGGTCTTGGGTCGCTAAACCTGTAATTCTTGTAGAATCCGCTGCTACACCATCTGACAGGTATCCTACTGGAGGTATTCTATTGTCTTTTAGATAACCTGCGATTCTCAGGAGGGTGTAGGTCTTCTCACTATTCACATCCATAGGTATGTTCTGATAAATTTGTACCTGATCCTGATCGCTGATACTCTGGTGATGCTGTTCATAGCCCGGATCCAGTCCAAAGATTTCCCCATTTTCATCCCAAGCGCCAGAATGGAAGACTATATTCCCAGATTGATCTTCAATTTTCAGTTCTAACCAGGCTCTTCTACTGGGGTAGGCTGTAGGAAATTTATGCCCGGAAAGATTTTCTACATTTACCTCGATAGTCAATGAATCCGTCGATTGATTCCAATCCGTTGTAAGATTTAATCTCACGGACTGTCTCTCCAATAGTCTCATACTTCTATCAATAGTTGAATCAAAATGTGCATCTGATGCCATGACACCCAACTCAACTCTGAAATTTTTGAGCATTTTCAACATGAACACATTTCCACCAACAAATTCATGTGTATGGAGCGGGTTACGCGATCCCAACCAGGGAGGTCGATTTGACAGAACGATATTTTCTTCGATAACAGGCATATGACAGGTCTGGCACTCAATACCCAATTCAGGAAAATCACTATTTAACCACTCCAGATAAGGCACTTGTTCAGGTGCCTCCCCGGCGACCTCGCCATCATCATTCACATAGGGTGTAAAAAGAGTATGGCAAGTTGCGCACAATTCAGAATCGGAGATATGAGGACTCATGGTTGGCGTGTAATTGGCCATGGTTGTCATGGGTCCAACGACTGGATTACTAAAAGGACCATAAATGAGTCGACTATCATCGATGGTAAAATGACCTGAAAAGCTCTCGCCCTGACCCAGATCTTGATCCTGTATCTGGTGACAGACTGCGCAGCTCACTCCATCCATACCAAGAGGATTCTCCAGCATTTCAGAGATTGTATAGTCTGACTGTCCATCATATGCAGCCTGGGTGTTTCCCATAGGGGCATGACAACTTGTACATTTATCTTCAATAACGCTTTGCAGTTGAGGGTTTGCAGCTATTTCAGCCTGCACTTTAGCCTGCCAGAGAGGATCAATGGCTGAATTCGCCATCATAGTTGATCGCCAGTATGTGGTTGGGGATACATCTTTCCCATGGCTGTCTTGCAAGGCTGCAGTATTGGGTCCCGCCTGTGTATGACAAACAGCACAAGTACCTGAACCCGAGAACAACGTGCTGGTTTCAGTTGGCAATGTTTGGGCGATTAAACCTGAAACACTGACTAACAGGATTAAGATTTTATTGATAAGATGCATATTCTCTCAACTTTTGATTCAAGGCGGCTAGAATAATCCTCCATAGGATAATTAAAAGCACGAGCCCCAGTTATAACTGGAGCTCATGTACAGGGAGGAAGTCCTCAATAAAGGACAATAACTAACGACCTATGGTCTATTACCTCTACCAGGACGGTTCCCTCGACGTCCACCGCCCATTTCATCATTTCCACCACGAGGTCCTCTGTGTCCACGACGGCCTTCACGGGGTCCAAATTCATGCTGATCAAAAATCAATTGTTGATCTGGTGTCAGCAGAGATCTGATCTGGGTTCTGTGCGCTCCCATGAGAGACTCAACAGCTGTCCGGTTGGCTTCAATAGCCGCTTCAAGTTCGGCAATCCTATCCGTATCAGGATTTTCACTGTTATTGAGCAGTCTCAGCTCTTGTTCAAGGGAACGGGTGGTTTGACGAATTTCCTGCATGGCAGGCTGCATACTCTCACGGAGGGCTGTAATCTGCTGCATCTGTTCAGTCGTTAAATTTAAGCTTTCATCCCAGGTCATTTGCGAACCGCCACCACGACGGCCCTGACCCATTACGATTGTCATAGAAAGTATAATGAGAATAAATAGTTTTTGTTTCATGCTACTTCTCCTTTAGTTATTAATGTTTAGAGTAATTCCATAGTTCATACTCTTATAGTCATACAGGGGATCATTGGAAACATTCTGAGTCCACCCTGTATTCACGAGCATTTCAATATCTGAAAACCAGGCACTCTGATCTTGACCCAAATCCAGACTCCAACTCACTTGAACCTTTTGCTTTTTATCTGAGCGGTCAAAACCAAGATCACTATATGTGTCATTCTCAATGACGTAGTTCATAGCCTCAAAATCAAACTCATACACAGGGACATCCCTGTATTTTTTTTCGTCAAAAGCATAAATCAGCTTTAGTTTCTGCCTGCCACCCATTCGGTACAATAAGCGCAAGGATGCAGAAGGACCTTCACTCCTGAACCTATCGATAAATGGATTGTTTAATCCATCCTGTAAGGCCAGAGCGCTGGCATCTTCGTTGATAAGAGTTTGATAGTTCAGCCACAGCGTTGCACCGAGTTTAGGCCCAAGAGCCTGGCTAAGTCGAAGCTCAGTTTTAATAAGATAATTATCAGGTATGGAGTCCACTTCGACTGCCCGGGTAAACCTGCCTGGAAGTTGATCATCTATGACGACTTGTGGCCAAAAATTTTGATAAGCCAGGGAAGTCCTGATATTTACTGAGGTCTTTGTGTTAAAGGACTGGTTATAAGTTAGATATATCTCATGATCAGTATTTGAGGCTTCGGTAACTTCCTCAAAGCGATTAAAATTCAAATCATAACCACTAATAAACAGCTGTGAAGCCTTGAGGTAGTATTTCCATTTTAAATACATGCCAAAGCCGCTGCTGTTGTAGTAGCTGTAGCTGTCATGGAAACGGCTTAAATAAGCGAATAGACCTGCAAAGATCTGGTTATCCTTGATATCAAGATAGCGAAGTTGAAGACCAAGCTCTGCGTCGGTACTGGAGTATTCAGCATATGGATATATCTGTGAATGTGAAATATCTATATAAGCCCTTGAATTGTCTGAGAGAACTGAGCTGAGAGAGAATGCGCTTGAGCTATACGAAGCATCAGGCACCAATTTACTTCCTAATAGATAGTCAGCAGTTCCAACTGAATTGTCAAAAGTGTAAGTGAGTTCACCTGCTATTACTGGACTGCTTAATAAATAGATGATTACAGCTGTTAAGATTGCTGAGAAATTGATTCGCTCTGGAGTGTTCGTTAACATAGTCTGATTCGGAATTTTCATAGAAGTTGGGGGAGGAAAAATTCCTCCCCCTTCATCAGATCAATTAGTTCGCGTTTTTCACTTTGCTGGTGGATTTTTTACGTGCCCCTGGGTCTGGGAGACAATCACCTGATCCAGGACCATTACCGCCACCAAAACCGGGTCTTCCACCACCGTGACCACGTCCACCACCATCGTGTGGCGGTACAAAATCATCATCAGCATAATTTGGAATGCCATCACCATCGTCATCGGGGGCATTGTCGTTATATCCATCACCATCTTCATCTACGAAACCACCAGCACCAGCACCGGGACCATTCCCACCACCTTGACCACCTTCTGGTGGTACATAATCTTCATCAGCATAATTAGGGATGCCATCGCCATCATCATCTGGTGCTAAATCATTGTATCCATCGCCGTCTTCATCAATAAATTCACCAGGTCCATTTCCACCACCACCGAAATTACCATGACCATTTCCATTCTGACCACCTTGGGCATAGACAGGGCTGGCAATTGCGAATAGACTAATCGCTACTGCCATCATCATCACCGTTAAGAGTTGCTTTTTCATATCGTTTCTCCTTTGTAAATTTTTTCTGTTTCAAAAAAGCTGCTCTCTATAGTCCAATCTCTGTGCCAGTTATCACCCATCAAGTAAAACTATGATATATATTGTTGTTATTCATAGATTTACCTATGCGCATACGATTAATTCGTTTGTCAATATGCTCGACAAAACACGTTGAATTCGACAAAATTGTCGAGAAACTATTGTATCAAGTCCTTGGGATTGTCACCCCTTGGGAGAAAGATTAATTATTATTTGAGGTTATACTTTTGGAGTTTGTAGCGGAGAACACGTTCACTGATTCCCAGACGTCGAGCACATTCACTCTGATTCCCACCTGCTTCCTCAAGGGTGTTTTTAATCAGATCAACTTCCAGACCACCAACAGAATCCTTTAGCTTCCCCGAAGTGATCTTCTCGTCAGCCTTTGTCTGCAGCTTAAGTCCTTCTGCTAAAATCTCGGGACCCTGACATAGCAGGACGGCACGTTCAAGCAGGTTCCCCAGTTCACGGACATTCCCAGGGAAGTAATATGTCTCTAGAGCCGCCATGGCTTTACTAGAGAGAATCATTTCAGATCGACCTTCTCTGGCAGCAAATTTTGCAAGAAAATATTCTGACAATACTTGGATATCATCAGGTCTACTTCTCAGAGGTGGTATCTCAAGATTGATTACATTCAATCGATAATATAGATCTTCCCTAAACTCACCTAACTCAATGGCGTGGAGCAAATCCACATTGGTGGCGGCTATCACTCGGACATCTGATTTGAGGACCTTGTTTTCCCCAATTCTTTGGAACTCCCCACTTTGAAGAAAACGTAAGAGCTTGGTTTGCATGTCCAGTGGGAGATCACCAATCTCATCCAGAAAAAGAGTTCCTGTATGCGCTTCCTCAAAGCGACCAACTCTGGCAGCGGTTGCTCCCGTGAAAGCGCCTTTCTCATGCCCGAACAGCTCACTCTCAATTAGATGGCTAGGTAGGGCAGCGCAGTTCACAGCAACCATAGGCTCATTACCCCGTGGAGAATGCTGATGTATATACTCAGCCAGAACTTCCTTGCCGACACCGGTTTCTCCTGTAATAAGGACAGTAACCTGACTATCAGCCACCCGCTTAGCCTGCTGGAGTAAACCTAACATCACCGCGTCCCTGGCCAGGAAACCCACCTCCCCTGAATCGTGTTCCAGGGAGATATTTTGTGGATGTTGTGAGCTCCGGATGTGATCCTCAATGCCCTTGATAAGAAGTTCAAGTTGATCAAGGTCAACGGGTTTGGTTAAGAAATCCCAGGCACCTGATTTCATGGCATCTACGGCAATATCCACAGTTCCGAAAGCAGTAATCAGGACCAGAATCACATCGGGATGGCGCGATTTAACTTCCTTTAAGAGATCAGCACCTGTCATATAGGGCATTTTGTAATCGGACAATACAATGTCAACTGGATGCTTATACATGTGGGCCAATGCAGTTTGAGCAGACTCAGCTGTACTCACATCATATCCAATTTTCTTTAAAAATCCTGCGAGGGACTCCCGTTGGATTTGTTCATCATCGACGATAAGTATTCTGGTCATTGTTTTACCGGTAATTCAATTTCAAAGGTTGTCCCTTCACCTGGACGACTCATCACTTCTATCGTGCCATGGTGGTCTGCTATTATTTTATGCGTCAAGGCCAACCCTACACCTGTCCCCATGTCCTTGGTTGTATAATACAAATCGAAAATACGACTGAGTTGATCCTCAGCAATACCTGCACCAGTATCCTTGATGTTTACAATTATTAGATCACCTTGTTTCTGACCACTCAGTGTGATGCTGGCTCCAGACTCACAGGCATCCAAGGCGTTTCGAACCAGGTTCGAAATTGCCTGTCTTAAATATCCAGCGTCACCATCAAATTGAAGGGTACCTGCCTGTACGGTGAGGGTTATCTGTTGTTCCATGGCCTCTGATTTATATAAATCCTGAATGCTGTTTAAAAAACCGACCAGATCGAGAGATGAAATATTAAGGGGGGTCGGTCTGGTGTATTCCAGGAAATCCTGAAGAGATTCATTAATACGTGAAATTTCTGAGACCATGGTGCCGGTAAGTGATTCAAATTCTAGCTGATCTTTACCAGTTGAAAATTCTCGTTTCAGTCGCTGTGCAACAATTCCAATGGCGTTCAGCGGATTGCGTATTTCGTGAGCAACACCAGCAGCAAGCTCCCCTACAGCCGCCTGCTTCTCACGAAGTCGATTTAATTTCTCTAGCCGGTACACCTCTGCTTCAATGCGCTTCTTCTCTTCTTCCAGCAATGCTGCATTTCGTCGAACCAATAGAAAAATAAGCAACACAAAGGCCAACAGTGTAAAGAGAGTTGTACGAATGAGAATTTGATAGACGATTTGACCTTTTAGACTCAACAGTGTATCCGCTTTGAATCCAATGCGAACTTCACCCAGACTTGAATTAAAAAATACAGGACGTACCACTTCCAGCAAACTGCTGTCCCCTTTGGAAACCTTAAAGAGGATATCAGCCAGGGGCTCACGGGTCCAGGAATCGTCAACCATTATACCAGACTTTGTGACATAGTATGGCTCACGGTCATCGAGAGCCAACTTCAAATATTGTAATCCATTTACATGTAGGAGTTCTTCCAGGGCGGACTCCATGGCCGTGAGATATTTAAAATTCTGCTCTGCCTCCAACGATAACTGGCACGTGATTACACCCCCCCGATCTCTGGGGATTGCGACTAAAAATTGATCTGCAATGCTATCATGAGGTGTGAAAATAGACTCCCCCTGATCAACTCCCACAATGATGAGCTCAGATTTTTTGGATAAAATCGGCTGTAGCTGATTTTGGAGCCACGTATTGTCTTCCGTTAATTCGGCCTCGGTATTTTTTGAAACGGTTCCAAAGCCGCCATCCTTTTTCCCGTCACTGTCATAGGTGGTGATAGACATGATGGTTTCATCATTCACCCATTTGTTTAGATCACTTCTTGATAATTTCTGAGCTTGATCTATTTGGTTCAGGATACTGAGCATATCTATGGCTCTATCGATATAGGACCGTTTTAATTCCTCAGTGAGATATGCCTGACCACTACCACTCTGGGCGATCACTGCAGCGGTCATGGAAGACTGATCCTGGATGAGCTGCAGAACGTTACGATATCTAGACTTATACTCAAGGTAGCTGGATAGCATGAGGAGGATCAGAACAACAATATAGAGACCTATGTACCAGGGATTTAGTTTTAAGATGTTTTTTACAGCTCTGAGCAAGTCGGTCCCCTAATCATTCGTTTTAACTGGATTAAAAAATAGATATAGTTGGAACAAGACCTAAATAAATCTGAAAATATGAATTTGCTTTGGGATAGGAATGAAACAAAAATGCCCCGGTTCCTTCGATAAACTCTGGAACCGGGGCATTTGAAGATTAATGTGAAGTAGCTTTATTTCTTTTCGGCAACCTTTAGTCGATTCATGGAACGTTCCAATGCTCTCAGCGCTCTCAGTTCGTCCTCCATCTCATCCTGTTTCCTGGTGAGATGTTCTTTGGCACGATCAAAAGCTTCCTGTGCACGGGTTAGGTCGATATCATCCTGTGGTTCAGCTGATTCTACCAATAACTGCACACCATTATGGGTGATTTCTGCAAAACCTTTAGCAGAGGCATAGGTCTTTTCTACTGAACCCTTGACAACTTTGATTTCACCGATGGCTAATGCCATAATGGACTCAGTATGTCCTGCCAGGACACCGAATGCACCATCAACACCTGGGGCACGGAGGTAATCTACCTCACCCTCATCATACACCTTTGTTGGTGTAACGATTTCTAGATGAAATTGGCCTGCCATTTTTATTTATCCACTCTTCTTTGCTGTGGCAATCACATCGTCAATATTACCTTTATACATAAAGGCATTCTCGTTGTATTTATCCATATCACCAGCAAGAATTGCTTCGAATCCAGTAATAGAATCTTCTAGAGAAACATATTTACCAGCACTACCGGTAAATGCTTCAGCCACGAAGAAAGGCTGTGAGAAGAATTTCTGCATGCGACGAGCACGGTTCACCGTGTTCTTATCATCATCAGACAATTCATCCATACCAAGAATGGCAATAATATCCTGAAGATCTTTATACTTCTGTAGAACAACTTTGACTTCCTGAGCAACATTATAGTGACGATCACCAACTACGCGGGGATCAAGAATTCGAGATGATGATGAAAGTGGATCCACAGCTGGGTAGATACCTAACTCAGCGATTCCACGCTCCAAAACGGTCTTGGCATCAAGGTGAGCAAATGTTGTTGCGGGAGCTGGATCAGTTAAATCATCTGCAGGTACGTAGATAGCCTGCACCGATGTCACAGAACCTTTTTTGGTAGAAGTAATACGTTCCTGAAGATCACCCATTTCTGTAGATAGAGTTGGTTGGTAACCCACAGCAGAAGGCATACGACCTAGGAGAGCAGATACTTCAGAACCAGCCTGTGTAAATCGGAAGATGTTGTCAACAAAAAGTAAAACATCTTTACCTTCCTGATCACGGAAGTATTCAGCCATGGTGAGACCTGAAAGCGCCACACGGAGACGAGCCCCTGGTGGTTCATTCATCTGGCCAAAAACCATTGCTGTCTTATCGATAACACCTGATTCAGTCATTTCAAGATAGAGATCATTACCCTCACGAGTACGTTCACCTACACCAGAGAATACTGAATAGCCACCATGTTCTGTAGCAATGTTGCGGATCAGTTCCTGGATCAGTACTGTTTTACCAACACCTGCACCACCGAAAAGACCAGTTTTTCCACCCTTTGAGTAGGGCTCCAGCAGATCAACAACCTTAATACCGGTTTCCAGAATCTCACTTGATGTGGTTAAATCTTCCTGTTTGGGTGGATCCCTATGAATGGGGTTTCGCTCCACTTTTGGGGCTGGCTTTCCATCAATCACATTACCCACAACATCAAACATACGTCCCAAAGTTTCAGGACCTACTGGAACGGAGATAGGAGAACCAACATCAGTAACCTTGGTGCCACGTGTGAGACCATCGGTTGAATCCATAGCGATTGTACGGACAACATTTTCACCCATATGCAGGGCAACTTCCAATACCAATAATCCGTCTTCACGTTCAATATTCAGAGCATTTAACACTTCTGGCAGTTGACCGTCCTCAAAACGAACATCAACTACAGCACCCATAATCTGAACTACTTTTCCTTGATTTGCCATCGTATGAATTTTCCTCTTATTCCACTAAAGCTTCGGCACCACTCACAACTTCCAGAATCTCTGTGGTAATTGCAGCTTGACGTGCCTTATTGTATTCCAGTCGGAGACGATCGATGAGGTCTCCAGCATTATTCGTAGCTGCTTCCATTGAAGTCATCCTGGCTGCCTGTTCAGAGGCGTAGGATTCCAGTAAAAAGCGCCACATTTGGATATTTAAATGACGGGGTACCAATGATTTGACAACCTCGTCCTTGGAAGGCTCAAATAGATAATCTGTGCTTACCTCTTCGGCATCATCCTCCAAAACCAGAGGGAGATAGTGGTATTCCAAGATTTTCTGTTGAGCTACATTCTTAAACTCATTGAAGATGACTCTGACGTCATCGAATTCACCTGACAGGTACCGCTGAGTAATGCCTCTGGCCATTTTAGTCGCGTGACTAAAGTTGAGCTCATTCCAGAAATCGGCATAATGTTCGACCACATCATAGCCTCTTTTTCCAAAATACTCGTAGCCTTTACGGCCTATACAGATGAGTTTTGAATTTTCCTTGCCAGCGGCATCAATGATGGATTCCGCCTGACGTAGAATATTTGTATTAAAACTACCACATAATCCACGATCTGATGTCAATATGACAAAAGCCTTTTGCTTGGCTGGTCTCATAGTTAACAGATCATGTGTGGTTCGATCAATATCTGGAAGAAGATGGTTCAGCACACCATGGATACGACCAGCATAGGGTCGCGCTTGTTCCATGTTGCCCTGAGCGCGGCGAAGTTTAGCGGCCGCCACAAGTTTCATGGCACGCGTAACCTGCTTGATACTTTCAATAGTACCTATCCGCTTCCGAATGTCTTTTAAATTCGCCATAGCGATCCTGTATTAGGCTACGAACCCCTTAACGAAGTCCGAAACAGTCTTATTCAAAGCAGCATCAATTTCTTCAGTCAGCTTGCCTTCAGCAGCAATCTTCTTCAGGAGATCTGACGCGGTGGCTTCCATATTGCTCAGGAATTCACTCTCAAACCGTCGCACATCTGAAGGATCGATCTCATCCAGGAAACCCCTTGCAGCAGCATAGAAAATGGCAATCTGCTTTTCCACAACCATGGGAACAAACTGATTCTGTTTCAATACTTCGTAGAGAATTTTTCCACGGGTCAACTGTTTTTGAGTTTCAGGATCCAGGTCAGAACCGAACTGAGCAAAAGCTGCCAGTTCACGATATTGAGCCAAATCAAGTCTCATTCCACCAGCAACCTTTTTCATGGCGCCGATCTGAGCGTTTCCACCTACACGAGATACCGAGATACCCACATTCAATGCGGGACGTTGCCCACTGTTGAAAAGATCCGTTTCCAAAAAGATCTGACCATCAGTAATGGAGATCACATTGGTAGGGATATAGGCAGATACATCTCCCATTTGTGTTTCAATGATGGGTAGAGCGGTGAGTGAACCACCACCTAAATCTTTATTCAGTTTAGAGGAACGTTCCAGTAGACGACTGTGGAGATAGAATACATCTCCTGGATAGGCTTCACGACCTGGAGGTCTTCTCAGTAGTAGAGACATCTGGCGATAAGCCACAGCATGCTTTGAAAGATCATCATAAATGATGAGAGCATGTTTGCCATTATCACGAAAATATTCACCTATAGTAGCACCGGTGTAGGGTGCGAGAAATTGTAGTGGAGCTGGATCAGAAGCATTTGCAGCCACAACAGTTGTATACTCCATAGCACCCTGAGCTTCAAGCTCAGCCACCACGCGGGCAACAGTTGAGGCCTTCTGGCCAATGGCTACATAGATACAATAAACTGGATCGTCTGGTGTCTCTGCACTATGGGTATATTTCTGATTCACGATGGTATCAAGAGCCACAGCGGTCTTACCCGTCTGGCCATCGCCAATGATCAACTCACGCTGACCACGACCAATGGGAATCATACTATCAATAGCTTTGATGCCTGTTTGCAGTGGCTCGTTTACCGGACTTCTGGCCAACACCCCGAGAGCTTTGCGTTCAACGGGCATGGTTGAATCTGGTTTGATATCGCCTTTGCCATCCATGGCAGCACCAATAGGGCTGATCACGCGACCAATAACCGCATCTCCAACACCAACGGAAACAACTTTTCCTGTACGTTTGGCCTGGTCACCCTCTTTCACAAGAGAGGTATTACCAAATAGAACCAGTCCAACTTCGTCCTCTTCAAGGTTCATAGCCATACCCACAACACCGTTGGGGAGCTCAATCAGCTCAGAGGCCATAACATTTTCCAGTCCACTGACACGGGCAATACCGTCACCAACCATGATGACTTCACCAATCTCGGCTACATCAATAGAGAGATCTAATTTGCCCAGTTCTTCCTGGAGTAATTTTGTGATTTCGTCTGTTCGAATATCTGTCATATTCTTGTCTTTCCTTTAGGACTGAATCAGTGTTTGTCTGATACGTGCTAGTTTACTGGAGAGGGAGGCATCCAAAATGGTATTGCCAACTCGTAATGTTAAACCACCTAGAATATCCTGATTTACTTCTGCAGTAAAATCAGCTTTCGAGGCTGTGACTGTTTGTACAGCCTGGCGAATGCGATCAATAGTTGAATCTGCTAATTTGCTGGTACTGACGGCATGCACCTTCACCTGATCACTACGAGTATAAAAAGCAGTTTCCAGGCTATGCATGATCATTCCCAACAATTTCATATCCCGTTCATCACCTAATTGGGCAATAAATGCCTGATTGATGGGATGCAGATCAGGATACACTTTGCCAAGCAGTTGAATTTTATCGGCGGCTTCAACTTTGGTCGAGGCCAAAAATGCCTTCAGCGCCGGTTCCTGCCGATATCTGCCATAGAACGATTTCATTGAGCGATATACTGGCTCAAGAGCATCCTTCATTTCAGCGATATTTAATAGTAGGTTGGCGTACTGACGGCTTTTTGCTGATGTGCGCATTAATTCTTTCCGTAATCCTTGAGAGCATCTTCTATGAGACGTTCGTTGTCTTCCACAGTAAGTGATTTTGCGACAATCTTTTCAGCAGCAGCCATTGAAATATCCACAATCTGAGTCCGGATTTCAGCAATCGCTTTTTCGCGTTCTGCGACAATCTGAACTTCAGCCTGTTTAAGAATCCCGGCAGATTTGTCCTGAGCTTCATTGAGAATTTCAGTTTTCATCCGCTCAGCGGTTTCTTTACCAGCAGCCACAATGTTTTGGGCTTCCTGTCGAGCTTTGGCTACCATCGCTTCATATTCACCGGCAACCTTATCAGCTTCTTTACGAGCTGCTTCAGCTTCCTCAAGTGATTCACGTATGAAATTTTCGCGACTTTCCAGCGCTTTGATCATGGGTTTCCAGGCTTTGGTACCGAGGATCACCAACACAGCAATGAAGGTGATCCAGGTCCAAATCATTAAGCCTGTGTCAAACCGTAGCAGGTTTTCCATAGTTCCTCCGAAGGAGAGTTTTCAGGCTTTCTTATTTCAGAGCGATGAGGAGAGCTACAACCTCACCGATAATTGCAACACCTTCAAGCAGGAAGAGTGGCAAGTTTACGGCACCAGTAATACTGGCAGCGGCTTCAGGCTGACGAGCAATACCTGCAGCAGCGGCTGCGGCCAATTTTCCAATTCCAAGGCCTGCGCCAATAACGATCATACCTGCACCAATTGCGGCACCTAGATAAGCAAATTCCATTTTAAAACTCCTTCGTGTGTGTTTCTACCAGCATAGTCTCACTGCTACATACATGTCTCATATCCCTGAACTGAGTATGAGCATTTAGAGCATAGTTGATAGAAGGTTTATATTTTTTGTTGTTAAAGATCAAAACTATTAATGATGTGGGTGAATTGACTGACCAATGAACACAGATGAAAGCAATGTGAACACGTAGGCCTGAACAATACTCACGATAATCTCTAAAAAGGTAATACCCACATTCAAAGCGACGGAAGCAACGCCCACATAGGCATTGTGAAGTAGAAATATGGGCGCAAAAATAGCCAGCATGGCAATATGTCCTGCAGTCATGTTAGCAGCCAGTCGCATGGTCAATGCGAAGGGTCTCACAAACATACTCAAAATCTCAATTGGTATCAGAATGATGTACACGGCTTTTGGTAGACCACCAGGAACCAGATTTTTCCAATGCTTAAAGAAGCCATGTTCCAGGATGCCTGCAACAATAATGGCTATGAATGTGATTAAAGCCAGGGAGGCCGTCACATTGATATTGCCAGTTGCAGTAGTTCCACCATGTCCATGATTGATATAATTAAAGAAGGGCATGAGACCGAGAAAATTCATAGTCAGGATAAGAAAGAAAAAGGACATCACTAGAGGTCCCCATTTTAATACATGATTCTTTCCGACGGTAGGAATGAGAATCCCAGTCCTGACAAAGTCGACGACATACTCAAAAGCATTTGAAAAACCACTGGGAACTGGACGCGCTTCTTTACGATACCGTCTGGTTGCGTAGAGGGCAGCTGAAACGAGCAAGCCAGCAGCAATCCAGAGCATGATAACGTGTTTGGTGATAGAAAGATCAACACCGAAAAGTTCAAAATGAATCATCACATCGCTGTTAGCGACATGCTCAATGATTTTATCCCCAATATTGTTACTGGTTCCGTGGCCAGGTGCAGCCATCAAGAATTCTCCCCTGTTTTTTGTGCGCTTCTTGCCATAAAAAGCGGCCAATAATAAGCTTCGACCCCATGCCACGCAAGAAAGTTTATAACTAATGTTACAATAAATGTCACATTATCTAAAGTCCCTGCTTTCACGAGGATAGCTGACCATATCCCCAGCAGAATAACCTTAAAGAAAAAGCCCACAATATTTATTTTTTGAAGGTTTTGAGCATCATTTGTTTTTGAATATTCTGCCCAGAGCAAAAGTCCGCCACTTATCAGCACTGGAATAATGGCCCCTGCGAGCACGGATTTCACTAATTCGGGATGTCCAACGAAGAGCAAAGCCAGGAGTGCTAAACCATTTAAAATCAGGGCTGAAACCCCTAATATCTGCCAAGCTTTCATTGATCTCCATCTTTCATATAGAGGCTCTTATAAAGCTCATACATTCCAATAACTACGCCCAATAAGGCTCCAGTAAGAACACCATACTGAGGCCAACCCATTTTTTCATCGATAAAATATCCGATAGCTCCGAGGCCCAAAACACTCCCGGTCATGGTAGAAGCCGCTGCCATATACTTTCCGGAACCGTCAGATTTCAAGTGTGACTAGATCTCTTCGCCGAGGGCTTCAAATTCATCAGAAGTGGAAGTTTCTGGAACCATTGAACTGCGACCATGGAAAACGGCTCCATCCTCAATGATAAGTCTGGTCGCAATAACATCGCCCTTCAGTCGCCCGGCTTTCCCCAGGGCTACCTTCCCCTTTACTTCTATATTGCCACCTACAATACCACCAATAATGGCATATTCCCCTTTGATACCCCCCTTGACAACACCTGACTCTGAAACCGTAACAAAACCTGAAGCTTCAATGCTACCATCTACGGTCCCATTAATGTGTGCACTACCATTGATATTCATATCCCCAGAAATGTGAGTCCCCCGACCGACAATAGTTTCAATGCGATGTATTCGATTGGCCATTCTATTTTTCCTTCTCAACAGCTGGAGCGCTTGTTTCGTTCAATTCAGTGATAAATGTGGCAGGATCAAGGGGCACCCCTTCGTACCAGATTTCAAAGTGAAGATGGGCACCTTCAGAGATGCCAGTATTGCCCATGATGGCAATAGGTTCAGCGCGATCCACAACTTGCCTCTGGGTTACCAAATTTTGTTCATTGTGACCGTAAACAGTGAGATAGCCATTACCATGATCAATGATAATTGTATTCCCAAAGCGATAGGTCCAATCTGAGAATATCACATAGCCACGACCTGCGGCCTTTACTACCCGGTCTTCAATGGAGGACAGATCCAGTCCAAGATGATCCTGGCTAAAAAGTCCTTCTCTGACCTGAAATCCGGCATTTACAAAACCCTTAATAGGTAAGTAGGTCGGAAGGTCATCTAGTAAACCCATGGTTTCAAAAGGCGAGAGCTCCCAATTGTCCTCAAAGGAGGCACTGTCCCCTGCATCTGCACGGAGGTTATAATGACTCCCCAGGGTACTTTCTATGAAATGATTGATCTCTTCAATGCGTTTGGCATTCTTTAATAATCCAGCAACTTCCTGTCTTTCACTAAGGAGATAATCATTTTCTCGCTTAATCTCCCGATACTCCAGTGCTTTGGGTAGGTAATAGGTCGAAAATAGGATAATACCGGCCAAAAGCACAAGAATGAGCAATTTGAGGATATTAACTGCATTCGCCGTGATTGAATAGGTTTTGCCATTGGTTTCGTTATCCGGTAGGATGAGTATGGTATATTTTTCGTGCTTCATGATTTCTTGTTTCTATCTATTCCTGTTGGTGGGGATTGTTCCGGATACAGATTTCTATTTTTTCATAGACTCGAACAGTTCCAGTAACCGCTCAAGATCTTCATCACCAAAATACTCGACTTCAATAATCCCCTTCTTAGGACCCGCCTTAATCTGTACACGAGTTCCCAGAACTGTCATGAGGGATTCTTCACTTCGAGTTAAAAAAACTGATTTTTTAGGGGGAGATTTCTTTTTTTTCGCTTTAACAGGAGTTTTATCCTTAAGCTTTTTGACATAGTTTTCAGTTTCGCGAACACTCATGTTGTTCCTGCGAACCTGTTGGAAGATGTGAATCATTTCTTTTTCTGAATCAAGCCCAAGAAGTGCTCTGGCATGACCGGCTGATACGACCAGGTTTTTTAAGGCAACTTTAATTTCTGCAGGTAGCTTCAAGAGGCGCATCGCGTTGGTGACCGCTGCCCGGCTTTTGCCAATATTTTCGGCAATTTCCTCGTGTGAGAGATCGTACTTTTCGGATAGAAGTGAGTAAGCTTCAGCCTCTTCAAGGGGATTCAAGTTGTCCCTTTGTAAATTTTCAATGAGAGCTAATTCCATCATATCCACATCTTTTTCCACTGTAAGAATGTGAATTGGAATTGTCTCTAAACCCAATTCCTGGCAAGCTCTCAGACGTCTTTCCCCGGCGATGAGTTCATATTCACCATTGACTTCGCGAACTGTGATGGGCTGTATCAGACCTTTGGATTTAATTGATGCTTTGAGATCCTCAAATGCCTGAACTGCTTTTTCTGAATCAAAATCTTTTCTCGGTTGAAAAGGATTTGGTCGAATATCGTTAGGCGAAACTGAGAGGGAGGAAACAGATGATTCTTCAGGTGCACCGAGGGAATCAAGAATTGCATCCAGACCCCGTCCAAGTCTTTTTGGGACTTCAGGCATTTTCAAGCACCTCTTCTACCAGATTCATATAGTTAGCAGCACCGACAGAATTAGCATCGTACAACATAATGGGTTTTCCATAACTCGGTGATTCACTCAAGCGAACATTACGGTTGATATACGTCTTGTAAACTCGTTCCTTAAAATAGGTTTTTACTTCTTCAACAACCTGCTTACTCAAATTGAGTCGACTATCATACATGGTCATCAGGACACCTTCAATAACCAGCGCTTTATTGATTGTCTTTTGAACGCGGCGTACAGTGTTCAGAAGCTGACCCAGGCCCTCAAGGGCATAATATTCACATTGAATTGGAATCAGAATTGAATGAGCAGCGGTAAGTGCGTTTAATGTGAGTAGACCGAGAGAAGGTGGACAATCAATAATGATGAAATCATAATTCTCTTCAATTTCAGCAACTGCCTCTTTCAGAATGCGTTCCCTGGCGATGGCCGAAACCAGTTCAACTTCTGCACCAACCAGCGAAGGGCTTGATGGCACAAGATCCAGAAATGGTAATTCGCTTTTATGCATGATATCAATAATAGTTGCCTGATTAAGCAACACTTGATAGATGCTCTGACCATCCACCCGCACGGGGTGTCCAAGTCCAGCCGTAGAGTTTGCCTGGGGGTCTAAATCGATAAGTAGGGTCTTTTTCTCAGTTACAGCCAAACCTGCAGCCAGGTTGACTGAAGTTGTCGTTTTCCCCACACCCCCCTTTTGATTCACGATGGCTATTATTTTTGCCATAAGATATTGTTTTTTAAAGACCTTTAGTAATTATGTTCAGGCTTTGAATATAGTTGGCCTGTATCCTAAAAACAACGTGTAGCTGAGTATCAATCTGCATTAGAATTGAAAACCCTCTTCCTCAATATTTCAGGCATCGAAACTGAGAGAATAATTATCACAGCACCAGTTAATGCAGCGCTTGATAGTTCTTCTCCCAGGAGTACCCACCCCCAAATGCTTGCTAAGATTGGAATGAGAAATGTTGTGTAGCTCATTTTTACAATTGGGACCCGCTTAACCAACCAGAAATACATGGTAAACCCAATGGCGGAACCGAAAATTGCGAGATAGGCTGTGGCTCCCACGGTGACGACATCCAATACCACATGCTCCCAGGGTTCAACAATAAGGCCAGTGATAAGCAGCAAAGTCGCTCCGATGAGCATGGCCGATGCATTCGCAGCTACGGGATCAAGATTATTCCCTTCCCTTTTGAACAATACATTGGGATATGCTGCTGCCAGGATGGAAAGCAAGATGACCACCATGCCTTTCGCCGTCTGTGGATCGAAGTCTGCCCCCTTGAGATCAAAAATAAATAATGTGCCTATGATTGATCCAACGAGGCTAAATATGCTCGAAGCATTAATTTTTTCATTCACCAGCATCCGATGAGCGAATACAGCTATCATTACAGGTAAGGTCGCCCAAAGGATTGAAGTGATATTGCTATCAACAAATTGCATCCCCCAATAGGTCAGGCCATATCCAAAAAAGAAGTTACCTATCCCCAGGGTCAGAATGACATGTCTATCCTCCCGTCGAGGCAAAATCGGCCTCTTGCGCCATTTCTGAAACAGGACCAGAACCAGACCTGCCAGCAGGAACCTTATAGAAGCCATTAGAAATGGCGTATCACCAACACTCACTTTGATGGCGATCCAGGTACTGCCCCAGATCAGAACGAGAGTAATGTATAAAAAGGGAACGATATAAGAGGACATTTTCACGCGGAGAAATTAGCGTGGTTCTGTCTTTTGACTATGTAAATGTTTGGGTATACCAAGATTTGCAGCTGGTTTCTCAATCAAAGGATTCAGCCTTTCCAAATCTGGGAAGAGCTGCCGATGTATTCAATTATTTATCAGGATTTTCAACTCATGAATCATCATTTTTTAATTTTTCAGGAAGAAGATTCCCAAAATATTTTGCTGAGTTTGTTGATGAAATTTAAAGCTTCAACACAGGTTCAAATATCCCAACTCCTTACAGACAAAGGTCTACGTGTAATTCTCGTTCATTATATGCTACTATTAACTTCTATTAGTAAACACTACTAACACTATGTGCTTTTAATATTTCTCACTCATTTCGGCATGTATATCGCAAAGCTAGATTTTGAAATATAGATTTGTTATGAATGCAATAGACATAAAAGAGCGCCTCTCAGATAAAACCAGACCGGTATTCGCTATTGGTGTGGCTGCCGACCTGGTGGGTGTTTCTGTCCACACCTTGCGAATGTACGAGACTGCAGGTCTTATCATTCCACAACGTACAAAATCCAAACGCCGTCTCTATTCCCAATCAGATATCGAAAGACTTCAATGCATCCGCGTCATGATCGAAGATCGCGGATTCAATCTGGCAGGGATTAAAGGGATGATGTCCATGGCTCCCTGCTGGGAGATCAAAGGTTGCAGTGAGGCAGATCGTGCCTCCTGCGATGCATACAAATCATCATTAGAACCATGTTGGATGGTAAAGTCGACAACTTCAGCATGTCAGGACGAAGAATGTTCTGAATGCCCTGTTTATCGTGAGGTAACGACCTGTCATAACATGAAATCCTATTTACAAGAACATTGGAAGAACGCATGAGTACTAACATGAATCGCCGCGATTTTATAAAAGTCGCAGGTATGGGTGCCGGAAGCCTGGCCTTTGCCACACCCCTGTTTGATTTCTCCAAGGGAGAAATCTTAGCTCCTGACACAGTTCCCGGCATGTATGCCAAAAGAACTCCTACCTACTGTGAGATATGTTTCTGGAAGTGTGCAGGTTGGGTACATACCAATGAAGAGGGTAAGATCTGGAAGGTCACTGGCCATGAAGATGATCCCCATTCGAATGGTCGACTGTGCCCCCGTGGTACAGGTGGTGTGGGTATGTACAACGATGAAGACCGTTTAAAAACACCCCTCATCCGAACAGAAGTTGGCGGTGTTCAGACATTTCGTGAAGCATCATGGGATGAAGCATTCACCTATATCGCTGACGGGTTGAAAAAAGTTGCCAAGGAGCATGGACCTGAATGTACGGCCCTCTTCTCCCACGGTTCAGGTGGCAAATATTTTGGTGACCTGTTAAAAGCCTTTGGATCCAATAATATTACAGCGCCTTCCTACGCCCAGTGTCGTGGACCTAGAGAGGTTGGCTTTTTTGCCACTTATGGTGAAGGTGTTGGATCACCAGAGCGGGTAGATATCAGGGATACGCGTTGTTTGGTTCTTATTGGTTCACATTTTGGCGAAAACATGCACAATGGCCCAGTTCAGGAGATCGCTCAGGCAACGGCCAAAGGTGCTTCCATTATTACTGTAGATCCACGCTTTTCCACGGTGGCTAGTAAATCAAAATTCTGGCTGCCTATCAAACCAGCCACAGACATGGCACTCCTACTGGCCTGGATGCACGTCATTATCAATGAAGGTCTTTATGATAAAGACTATGTTGAAAAGTATACCTATGGTTTTGATGATCTAAAAGCTCACGTCGCTACTATGACGCCTGAATGGGCCTATGGACTCACCACCATCAAACCAGAAACCATACGTGAGACTGCCCGGGAAATGGCCAATGCCAGCCCACGGGTTATCATTCACCCCGGACGTCACGTCACCTGGTATGGTGATGATACTCAGCGATTAAGAGCAGTGGCTATGCTAAACGCACTGTTGGGTTCATGGGGACGTAGAGGTGGTTATTACAACCCTGAAAAAGTAAAATTCAAAAGCTATCCACATCCTCCCTTCCCCAAGCCAACCCGAACCTGGAAAGATGCCTTCCCTGGAAAATACAAGTTGGCTGGATTGTCTCTCGCTTCGGGAATTTGTGATGCAACAATTCCTACTGTAGAGCGGGATTGTTCATTTAAAGCCTGGATTGTCAATGGCACCAATTTGATCCATACCTTACCCAACCAGGCCAATACCATTAAAGCCATTCAATCTCTTGACCTGATGGTAGTTGTTGATACAATGCCAATGGAAATCACTGGTTATGCAGATGTGATTTTACCTGAATGTACCTACCTGGAACGCTATGATAACATTCGTGTAAGTCCACACCGGGAGCCTACCCTGGCTCTACGTATGCCAGCAGCTGAACCAAAACACAATACCAAACCAGCTTGGTGGATGGCCAAAGGTATTGCTGATAAAATGGGTCTGGGTCATTTCTTTCCATGGAATGATATCGAAGAGAAATTGGATTGGGAATTGAAGCAGGTAGGTTCCTCTCTGGAAGAAATGAAGCGTTTGGGAGTTAAGAAACTGGACCGTTCCTATGACGATCTCTATCCCATGGAAAATCTCGAAGATTTTGAATTCAATACCAACACCGGTAAAATTGAGCTTTACTCAACGGCAATGGAAGATGAGGGCTATGATCCTCTGCCAAAATATAAAGCACATGAAGAGCCACCAGAAGGCTACTATCGCCTCATTTATGGTCGCGCTCCTATGCACACTTTTAGTCGCACTGCCAACAACCCAAATCTTACTGATCTCATGGATGAGAACAGTGTCTGGGTAAATCCAAAGGTTGCCAAAGAATGGGATCTGAAAAATGATCAGTATTTGTGGCTGGAAAACCAGGATGGCGTTGTCAGCAAGACCCCCATCAAGGTGCGGGTCACGGAACGTATCCGCTTTGATAGTGTGTACATGGTTCATGGTTTTGGACATACCAATAAAAAACTAACCCGGGCACACGGTCGTGGTGCCAGTGATGCTGATTTGATCACACGAGTACATATTGATCCTGAAATGGGTGGCACAGGTATGCGGGGTAATTTCGTCACCTTCCGTTTTGAAGCTGGAGAGGAGGTGTCATCATGAGATATGCTATGGCTGTAGACACCCTTAAATGCGTGGGTTGTAGCGATTGTGTCGTAGCCTGCCAGACTGAAAATGATGTTCCCATTGGTCACTGTCGGGATTGGATTGTCGAAAAGACCACCGGTACTTATCCAGAGCTCCAGTTGGAGATTCGCTCCGAACGTTGTAATCATTGTGCCAATGCTCCCTGTGTGAGGACTTGTCCCACAGAGGCCAGTCATTATGCCGAGGGTGGCATCGTGCTGGTTGAAGAAAGCGAATGTATCGGTTGTAAGGCTTGTATCACATCCTGTCCTTACGATGCTCGCTTTATTCATCCAGAAGGCTATGTCGATAAATGTACATTTTGCATCCACAGGGTTGAGAAAGGCCAGAATCCAGCTTGCGTCTCTGTCTGTCCCACCCACGCCATGATCTTTGGTGATCTGGATGACCCAAACAGCGACATTTCTCGAGCAATGGCTACTCGCAAATGGAAATCACTCATTCCCGAAGCTGGGACTGACCCCAAAGTATTCTACCTGATATAGAGGTTTTTATGATTGAAGAAATTATCACCAGTGGACGTATGAACCCCGAGATTGACCCCATCCTCCATGTTTGGGGTGGGGAAATTCCCTTTTATCTCTTCCTGGGTGGAATCTCAGCGGGAATCTTGATATTCTCAGCTTATTTCACTCTACGAGGAAGGCAGGAAGAGCTACCAGTTGCGGTAAAATGGATGCCCCTGGCAGTCCCTTTTCTGATCGGGATTGGCTTGATTGCTCTCTTGATGGATCTTTCCCATGTTCTCTATTTCTGGCAACTATTTACCAATATTCGATGGGAATCACCCATGTCCTGGGGGGCTTGGACGCTGGGTATCATCATGCCGCTGTCCATAGCCTGGATTGCCACCTGGGTTGAGGATATTTTTCCAAAATGGGATTGGAAGTTTGACGAAGTTAAAACGGCCATAGAGTGGCTCAAAAATTATCGTCGATATATGGCTCAAATTCTCATTCTGTTATCCGTTATACTAGGAATGTACACAGGGATTCTGTTGTCAGCTTTTAACGCGAGACCATTCTGGAATACAAGTATTCTGGGGCCACTATTTTTGGCTTCCGGTCTTTCAGCCAGTGCTGCCTTGGTTTCTTTCTTTTCGAAATCAGAAGTGGAGAAACGCTTGTTTACGCGTATCGATATCATTTTAATCGGAATCGAATTATTCATGATCGTCCATTTATTTATGGGCCATCTCGCTGGTACTCAGGTTCACATTCAAGCCGCTCAGATGTTCCTTGGTGGTGCCTTTACGGTTCCATTCTGGGTGTTTGTTGTAGGTCTTGGATTGTTACTACCTGTGGTGCTGGAAATTCTTGAACTAAAACATAAATTTATCCCAGCCATTGTGCCTGTTGTGCTCATCGTTGCCGGGAATCTCATGCTGCGCTTTATTGTGGTAAACGCCGGTCAAGCCAGCCGCTGGTTGTATTAAAGCTTAAATATTATAAGGGTTATTGATGATGAATACGAAGTACATGAATCCATACCTGGCAGGTGTCTTGTTGGGATTGGTTCTACTCATGGCATTTTTCTTTTCGGGCCGAGGTCTGGGGGCGAGTGGAGCCGTGAAATCAACAGTGGTAACTGTGGTCAGCACTATTGCACCTGAACACGCTGCCAACTCACCTTTCTACAGCAAGTATATTGGTGAAGGTAAAAGTCCAATGAAATCCTGGTTGGTATTTGAGATCATGGGTGTATTGGTAGGTGGTTTTTTATCGGGAGCGCTGGCTGGAAGACTAAAACTCAAAATTGAACATTTTCCAGGAATCTCGGCGAATCGACGTCTCATTTTCGCCATGATCGGTGGTATTCTTTTTGGGTTTGGTTCACAATTGGGTCGTGGATGTGCCAGTGGCTCAGCTCTAACTGGAATGGCTGTTCTTTCACTCAGTGGTTTTATCAGTATGGCAACAATGTTTGGGACTGCTTTTGCCCTGGCATATTTTTTTAGAAAAAATTGGATATAGGGGGCTATCATGGGACCACTCATACCACAGGAAATTATCGGGCAAGACTGGAATCTATTTATCGCATTCATAGTAGGAATCGGGTTTGGATTTATTCTCGAACAGGCCGGATTTTCATCAAGCCGGAAATTAGCAGGTGTCTTTTATGGTTACGACACGGTTGTCTTAAAGGTGTTTTTTGGCGCAGCTGTCACAGCAATGCTGGGATTACTCTTCTTTAGCCTATTTGGCTGGATAGATCTTAGTCTGGTTTATGTCAATCCTACTTTTCTAGGATCAGCAATAGTTGGCGGAATCGTCATGGGTATTGGCTTCATTGCTGGAGGATTTTGTCCAGGTGTCAGTTTCAGTGCAATAGCTATCGGGAAAATCGATGCAATGGTATTCCTCGGTGGAATCTTTATTGGTATCTTCATGTTCGCCGAAGCCTATCCTTTACTGGAGAGTTTCTATATGTCAGGTAATCTTGGTGCTCTAAAACTGTCCGATGTGCTTGGAATATCCGGCGGCTTCTTGGCATTCCTGGTGATCATCGCTGCTCTAGGCATGTTCTGGTTAGGTGATCTGGCTGAAAAGAAATTCCCCCGAGAGGAGTATTGATATGACTATTAAAAGTATAGTAATGATGGGTCTTTTTATGCTGGGATTGGTTATAGCCATGGTTCCGGAGAACACTACCAAACCATACAAACTCACAGCTGAGGACATGCTGGTCGAAGTTCAAGGTGCAGCTGAAATGGTGACTTCAGATGAAGTGGCTCACTGGCTGGTCTCAAAAGATCCCAGCCTCCAGTTGATTGATGTACGTACACCTGATGAGTTCCAGAAATATCATCTGGAAGGTGCCATTAATATTCCCATTTCAGTTATTCTCAAAGATGAAAACCGGGATTATGTGGATCAGGGCATCAAAATGAATGTACTCTATTCCAATGGAACCATCGGCTCACATCAAGCCTGGATGATTCTGCGTCAACTAGGTTTTGAAAATAATTATGTTATGCAGGGTGGTTTGAATTACTGGTTTGATACCATCATGAATCCCCAAAAACCGTCTTCAACTTCTCCTGATGAAGAATTTGCTAAATATGATTTCAGGAAAGCAGCCAGCGGTGTTTTTGGCGGCGGTGGTGGTGCAGCCCTAACAGCGCCAACTCAGACCAAAGCTGACAAACCCAAAATAAAACGCAAAAAGAAGAAGAAAGCTCCCGCTGGCGGTTGCTAAATATTTTTGGACGGGGTGGTAAACCTCAGTTTGCCAATTACGACCAAGGGCTGCAGCAATGTGGCCCTTTTTTATGCTCATTCGCAGACAATGGGGATTCTTAAACCAATCACAATATAATAACTGTTAAAACACAGGTTGCCTTTCTGCCTGATTTCTTCTACCTATATCGCGATGGAACCATGACACTCACCATAAAGGATTTACTCTCTATGCGACTTTCGCCGATCCGTTATATAGCAATAATGACTGTATTGCTATTTTGTCAACTTGCTCATGCACAAAACCAGGTTGAATTGATCACCGATAAATTCTTCTTAAAAGTACATGAAAATTCGAATTCTCGAAGCCAGCAAAGTGCTGCATTACAAGTGATGGATCTACCTGGTGTGGGAGACATCCTTTCCACTCATAACACCATAGATATAGCCCCGGCATTCACCTCTTTTTCCATGGAAGACAATGACCCATATGGCCTTGAAAGAATCTTTGTAGTCAATATTTCGGCTAGTGAGGATGTACTCGCCGTTATCGATGAGTTAAATGCGTTGAGTGATGTGGAATATGCAGAGGCCATGTATATCCGTGAACTCTACGACACTCAAATGATACCCAATGATGCCTATTTCAGTCAATCCTGGCACCATCCAGTAGTCAGCACTCCTGATGCCTGGGATATCCAAACGGGGAGTGACACCGTGGTGATTGCTATTATTGACACTGGTGTGGATACCGATCATCCCGATCTAATGGGCAATTTATGGAACAATCCAGGGGAGATAGCTGACAATTTTATTGATGACGACCTCAATGGAAGAGTAGATGATATCTATGGTTGGGACTTCACCCAAAATGATGCAGATGTCAACCACGAATGGAACTGGCATCCTTACAATGCTGAAGATCATGGGACCCATTGTGCTGGTATAGCATCTGGTGTGACCAATAACCTGATTGGCATTGCTGGAGCCTCACAGAACTCAAAGATCATGACCTGTAAAATTTTTCCATATCTTTCTGATGTTGCAGCTGCCAACGCCATTATTTATGCAGCAGATAATGGAGCTCACGTCATTAGTAATAGTTGGGGAGGTGGAGGTGCTTCAGCTACTATCGGTAGCGCCATTCTCCATGCTCGCAATACTAAAGGGAGTATCGTTCTGTTCGCTTCAGGCAATGATGGCAGTTCATCACCCCATTACCCCGGTGCAAGTGATGGCGCTGTGTGTGTTGGAGCCACAAATAGTTCAGATGGTCGTGCTAGTTTTTCAAACTATGGGTCCTGGGTAGATGTATGCGCCCCCGGTACCAATATCTGGAGTTGCACAGATCCAGCTAATCCTTCCCACAACAGCCAATATCAAGCCTGGGATGGTACATCCATGGCAACACCACTGGCAGCCGGAATTGCAGCACTTATCAAATCTCAATTCCCATCCATTACAGTAGATGCCTTAGAGGCACGACTTATTGATGGCGATGATGTGGGAAATCTGCAGATGGGTCTCAGAGTGAATGCATTAAAAGCACTGACATCCTTCAATGTGAGCCATACTATTTTAACGAATATTGTGGATCCAACTGACCCAATACACGTCGATGTTGAAACTTTTGCAGAAGCAGGAACCTCCCTTTCAATCACAATGTACTATTCAATTTCTGGAAGCGGTTATTCAAGCGTTGAGATGTTGGAAGTATCACCTGACAATTGGTCTGCTGAAATTCCAGCACCTGAAAATGGTTCTGTGGTTGAATATTACATTCATGCTTCAGATGATGATGGTAACCACGTTTACAATCCTCACAGCGCACCTGAGATTCCTCACTTTTTCCTGGTTGGTACATCAGCATTCTTCCCTACTCTCATATTTGAAGATGCTGAAACGGAACAGGGCTGGTCCCTGGGGATTCCTGGCGATAACGCAACGGCTGGTATCTGGATTCGCGATGAACCAATTGGAACCTGGGAAGGCCTTGAGCCAGTTCAACCTGACGAGGACCACTCCCCTACAGGCTCCATGTGTTTTGTTACAGGGAATGCACCATTTGACGGGTCAAACACAGGTGCTGGTGATGTTGATGGCGGACGAACTACCCTGGAGAGTCCAGTTTATCCTATTCCACCAGGCATCTCACCAGTGATCAGCTTTTGGCGCTGGTACAGCAATGATCTAGGTGATACGCCGGCTCAGGATAACTGGGAAGTGCAAATACGTGATCAGAACAATGTTTGGATTTCACTGGAGAAAACGACACAATCAGACAATTCATGGACCGAGCACCAGTTCCTGGCCAAACATATATTTGAGCAGCCCAATCAGCTTCAGTTCAGATTTATTGCAGAAGATCTTCCAGGCGGCTCAGTAGTTGAGGCTGCAGTCGATGACTTGCACATATTTTATACAGGTGAGGTCAACTTTACGCCTGGTGATGTCAATCTGGATACCCAGATTAACATTCAGGACCTTGTTCTTATCGTTGCCCATATCCTTGGCAATTCCACACTTGAGGGGAATGCAGCCTTTGCTGCCGATTTCAATCTAGATGCTACTGTAAATATTCAAGACGTGGTAACCCTGGTATCCGCCATATTGGGAGATTAATCCGCGGTAAATCCCTTGAACTCCTACAAATCGGCATTAATATTGCCTTTGTTCCATTGAGTATAGAAAGCACGAAAGCAGCATTTTATGCATGAGATGTCCATCGCCATGAATATTATTAGTATCGCCTGTAAAGAGGCTGAGAAGGATGGTGCGTCATCAATCTCCAATATTGAACTTGACGTTGGAAAATTATCAGGCGTGATGATCGATTCTCTAAAATTTTGCTATGAATCTGTTTGCAAGGGCACTCTGGCTGAGAATTCTACTCTGTCAATCAAAGAGGTGCCTGCCCGGGCAAATTGCAAAAAGTGCGATCATACTTTTGAAATAGACTCTTTTATGGCTCTCTGCCCTAATTGTGAAAGCTATGAAATCGATATACTCCAGGGACGTGAGCTCAAGTTGAGGGCCGTAAGCGTAAATTGATTATTATTGAAAGGATTTGAATATGTGTGATACCTGTGGATGTGGAGCCGATAGTACGACCTTCAGGAAGCACGGCGAAGATCACCACCATCATGGAGATGGACATTCTCACAGCCATGATCATCATGACCATGGACATAGTCACGACCATAATCATACCCATGATAGAACAATTGCAATAGAACAGGATATTCTGGGAGAGAATAACTTACTGGCCCAACGGAACCGTGGCTACTTCGAAGCTAAAAATGTGTTCGCCATTAATCTGGTGAGTTCTCCTGGTTCAGGTAAAACCACCCTTTTGGAAAAAACTCTGGCCACGTTGAAGGAAGAAATTCCAAGCGCAGTCATCGAGGGTGATCAACAAACCATGAATGATGCCGATCGGATTGCAAAAACCGGTGTACCGGTACTTCAGATTAATACTGGAAATGGATGCCATCTCGATGCTGAAATGATTCATACGGCCTATGGTGAGTTAAAATTGCAGGACAATTCTGCTCTCTTTATTGAAAATGTGGGCAATCTGGTTTGCCCAGCTCTATTTGACCTAGGTGAGGACAAACGGGTCGTGGTTATTAGTGTGACTGAAGGGGAAGATAAACCCCTTAAATATCCCACCATGTTCGATGCTGCTGATATCTGTATCATCAATAAAATTGACTTGCTACCCTATGTGCAATTTGATGTGGAGAAGTGCAAGGAATACGCGCTTCAGGTAAATCACAACCTTGAATTCTTTGAAGTATCAGCCACAACAGGTGAAGGCATGCAAACCTGGTATGATTGGCTGAAGGAAATGTCAAAAAAATAGTCTGGTAACAAAAAATAATGTTGAGACGTCGACTGACAATCAACGGAATCGTTCAGGGGGTGGGATTCCGCCCCTTTATTTATTCCCTGGCCAGGGATATTGGACTTGTTGGATCTGTTTATAATACCTCGGATGGTGTGAAGGTTGAAGTTCAAGGCAACCTACCACAACTCGAACAATTTGAATCACGTTTGCACTCTGAAGCCCCCCCCCTTTCAACCATCATCTCAGTTGAAATGGAAGATATTCCAACTCGAGATGATTCTGAATTCACCATTGTTAGTTCCCACGACAATGCTTCAGTTTCAACACTGATTTCTCCCGATGTCGCCCTGTGTGATGACTGTAAGGCAGAACTCTTCGACAATAAGGATCGTAGATACAGGTATCCATTTATCAACTGCACCAATTGTGGTCCGCGTTACACTATTATAGAAGATATACCCTATGATCGGCCCTTCACTTCAATGAAGCACTTCCCACTCTGTGAGACCTGTCATGCTGAATATCAAAATCCTCAGGACCGACGCTTTCATGCCCAACCCAATGCTTGCCCAGCTTGTGGTCCACAGGTTTGGATCACGGATCATTCAGGTAAAAAAATCGAATCTACTGATCCTGTATCAAAAACCATTGAGCTTCTAGTCGAAGGTAAGATTTTAGCCATAAAAGGTCTTGGTGGTTTTCATCTGGCTGTAGATGCCACCAATGCGGATGCTGTTGCCCGACTAAGACTGACAAAAGGTCGTGACGAGAAACCTCTGGCTCTCATGGTGAGAGATATTGATGCAGCGCAACAGCTAGTAGATATCAACCCTGACGAAAGAGCAACCCTCCTCTCGATTCAAGCACCTATTGTGCTTTGCACTTCTAAAGAGAATACAAAAACTGCCCAAAATATTGCACCAGGCAATGATCGCCTGGGGATCATGCTCCCTTATACCCCTCTCCATCACCTTCTCCTATCAGAGAAACTGGATACTTTGGTCATGACTTCTGCGAATTTTAGTGAAGAACCAATCTGTATCGACAATGATGAAGCTCTTGATCGTCTATCTGGTCTAGCGGATTATTTCCTTCTGCATAACCGGGATATCTATTTACGAAGCGATGATTCTGTGGTAATGGAGATGTCCGGCGAGATTCGTCCCCTTCGTCGTAGTAGAGGATTCGCACCACGTCCCCTCTTCATGCAGAAAAAGGGCCAATCCGTACTTGCCGTTGGTGGTGAACTCAAGAATGTGATTGGGCTATCCAAGGATGAAAAAATTTTTCTGAGTCAACATATTGGTGATCTCGAAAATCTGGAGGCTTTTGAGTTTTTTCAGATGACCATCGATCATATCCAACAAATTTTTGAAATTGAACCCGAACTTATCATCCATGATCTCCATCCCGAATACCTCTCCACCAAATGGGCCAAAGATCATAGCATCCCACTCCTCGGTGTTCAGCACCACCATGCCCACTTGGCATCCTGCATGGCAGAAAACAATCTGGATGAACCGGTTATTGGTATCATTATGGATGGGACTGGGTATGGAACTGATGGGACCATCTGGGGAGGAGAATTTCTCATTGGTGATGCAAGTGGTTTTGAGAGAAAGACTCATTTCGAGCCTATGCCCCTCCCCGGGGGAGAAGCGGCCATCAAGTCACCCTGGCGTATTGGTCTCAGCTATCTACATCACGTCTTTGGCAACAATCTGCCAAAGATACCTGCATTCAAGGATCGTGAAATCCAGCCAATCCTTAAAATGCTTGAAGCAAATATTAATTCACCTCTCACCAGCAGTTGCGGACGATTATTTGATGCGGTTGCAGCGCTTTCTGGAGGCCGACAGGAAATAAGATATGAGGCCCAAGCAGCCATAGAATTTATGCAGGCTGCTCGTAACGAGCTTGGGACTGATTCAAGTCTTTTCGAGTCCAGTAACATCAATGGAACAAACATTATAACAATGAACTCAATCATTGAGAATCTGGTATCCAGGATAAGGGATGGAAAAGATCAGGTCAAGTTGAGCCAGTGGTTCCATTCAAGTCTGGTTAACACATTTTCACACATGACTGATATTTTACGAGAAGAATCTGGAATTGATCGGGTCGTTCTAAGCGGTGGGGTTTTTCAAAATCGTCTGCTTTTTGAATCACTTCTAGAGAAGCTTGAAACGGCTGGGTACAAGGTTTATACCCATAAACAAGTTCCCACTAACGATGGCGGGATTGCTTTGGGCCAGGTAATCATTGGCCAAAACTACTTGCGGAAGTAAATTGATAGATTAGCATAAAACCGAAAACAAGATGATAGGAAGTATATTATGTGTCTGGCCATTCCTGGAAAACTACTAGAAATCTTTGACGAAAACGGTCTCAAAATGGGCAACATTGATTTTGCAGGTTCAGTAAGCAAGGCTTGTTTAGAGTATGTTCCGGAGATTGAGATAGGTCAGTATACTATCGTCCATGCTGGCTTTGCTTTGTCTGTTCTCAACGAAGAGGAAGCCAAGAACTCTTTTGATGCCTGGGATGATTTGATAGATCGTGCCAATGCTGAAGGAATTGAGATGGAAAAGCTGGAGCGTCCCGATTGAAGTATCTCGACGAATTCCGCGATCCCGTAGTTGCCAAAAAGATTCTTAAGGAAATTCATTCTGTTACAATTCAGCCCTGGGTCATCATGGAAATCTGTGGTGGTCAAACCCACTCAATCATCCGCAATGGAATCGATCAAGTGCTTCCAAAAGACATTGAGCTTGTCCATGGACCAGGCTGCCCTGTGTGTGTCACTCCTTTGGAAATCATTGATAGAGCCATCGAAATCGCAGGTCGCTCTGATGTAATTTTCACTAGTTTTGGGGATATGCTACGGGTTCCAGGTAGTCATAAAGATCTGTTTATGGTTCGGTCCGAAGGTGGTGATGTTCGTACTGTGTTTTCCCCTCTTGAAAGCCTGAAAATAGCCCGTGAAAATCCAGATAAGGAAGTCGTCTTCTTTGCAGTAGGATTTGAAACGACTGCACCTGGTAATGCCATGGCAGTGGCTCAGGCTGCTAAAGAAGGATTAACAAATTTTAGTGAACTGGTAAGCCATGTTCTGGTTCCTCCTGCCATGGAAGCGCTCCTCTCCTCAGCTGCGAACCGAGTTCAGGGTTATCTAGCAGCTGGACATGTCTGTACTGTCATGGGCTGGGATGAATATGATCCAATTGCAAAAAAATATAAAGTACCCATCGTCATCACTGGCTTTGAGCCAATGGACGTGTTGGATGGTATCCTGCACACGGTAAAACAACTTGAAGCTGGTACCCATAATGTCGAAAACAGATATGCCCGCATTGTTGAACAGGGTGGAAATCAGCCTGCTCAGTCTCTGATTAAGGATGTCTTTGAAATTGCTAATCGCAAATGGCGTGGCATTGGTGAAATCCCAGCTAGCGGGTTTAAAATCCGGGAAAAATATGCCGCTTTTGATGCAGAGCTAAAATTTTCTGTCGGTGATATCCATACTGAAGAACCTGAAGCCTGCATTAGTGGGGTCATCCTTCAGGGGTTGAAAAAACCACATGACTGCCCGGCTTTTGGCAAGGAATGCACACCTCAAAATCCTCTGGGTGCCACCATGGTTTCGAGTGAAGGTGCTTGTGCGGCCTACTATAAATATCAACGCATTCTGAATGAATAATAATTTTCGAAAGAAGTGAATCAAACAATGGATTTTCCTGAAGCTCTATCCTGCCCTGTTCCCATTCTGAGTCATGACACGGTCCAACTAGCTCATGGTGCTGGAGGGAAACTCTCCAATGAGATGATTGACAAAATCTTCCTCCCCCGCTTTATGAACAGTACTCTAGAGAAGATGGAAGATCAGGCAGTCCTTGAAAATCCTGGTGGCCGGATAGCATTTAGTACGGATACCTTTGTGGTTGACCCAATCTTTTTCCCCGGAGGGGATATTGGTGATCTTGCCATAAATGGTACCGTCAATGATATTGCCATGAGTGGTGCCATACCTAAGTATCTGAGTGTTGGTTTTATACTGGAAGAGGGACTTCCCTTTGAAACACTGCACCGGATTGTCCTCTCCATGGAAAAAGCAGCTAAATTAGCTGGTGTTCAGATTGTGACTGGAGATACCAAAGTTGTCAATCGTGGTAGCTGCGATAAACTGTTTATCAATACCAGCGGTTTTGGTTTTGTACCTAATGGTGTCAACATTTCAGCCTCAAATCTTGAAGTTGGGGATAAAATCCTGTTATCAGGGACGCTTGCCGATCATGGAATGGCCGTTATGACTACACGTGAGGGCTTATCCTTTCAGTCTACCGTGGAGAGTGATACCGCTGGATTAAATCATCTTGTCCAGGATATGCTTGCTGTAAGCACCAATATTCATGCCTTGAGGGATCCAACTCGGGGTGGACTGGCCACCTCGCTCAATGAATTTTCTTCATCCTCCCAGGTAGGGATCCAACTCTATGGGGATGCCATTCCTGTGAAGGAGAATGTGCGTGGAGCTTGTGAGATTTTGGGAATTGATCCACTCTATGTAGCTAATGAAGGCAAGTTAGTTGCAATCGTACCTCCAGAGGTCGCAGATGAAATGCTGAATGCCATGCGTGCCAATGAACATGGAAAATCTGCTACCATCATTGGGGAAGTTACTGATAAGCATCCTGGAATCGTAGCTATGCAGACAGGTCTTGGAGCCAATCGAATCGTCGATATGCCAGTTGGTGAACAGCTCCCCCGTATTTGCTAATCCTTGTCCAACTCAAGCGTTAATCCATCAACATCCTATGTAAATAGGTGAATTCAATAGCTGCCATGGTAGCATATTGCTTAAGATTTGCACCTGCTGCGTGCCCACCTTCAATATTCTCATAATACATCACGGGGTGTCCCTGCTCCTTCATCCGAGCAACCATTTTGCGTGCATGACCAGGGTGGACACGATCATCCTTAGTGGATGTAGTAAACATGGGCTTGGGATACTGCTTGTTTGGGGAGAGACGATGGTAGGGAGAATATTTTTTCAAATATGCACGTTCAACTGGATCATCTGGGTCTCCATACTCACCCATCCAACTAGCACCAGCTAATAATTTATGATATCTCAGCATATCCAGGAGTGGGACTTGAGCCACTACCGCATTGAATAGATTTGGTCGGAGCGTAAAGACAGCTCCTACCAGGAGGCCTCCGCCACTGCCTCCCATGATACCTAGTTTTTTGGGAGTGGTTATTCCACTGCTGATTAATTGTTCGGCGATGGCAATAAAGTCATCGTAGGACTTGTGTCGATTTGTTTTCAGTGCGGCTTGATGCCAGGAGGGACCATATTCACCTCCACCTCTAATATTTGCCAGAGCAAAGACACCACCTTTTTCCATCCAAAGTTTCCCTGTTTTCGACCAATACTGGGACTTCTCTGAGACTTCAAAACCACCGTACCCGTAAAGAAGAGTCGGATTGTTACCATCCAGAGGCACATCCTTCCTGCTCACGAGAAAGTACGGTATCTTTGTACCATCTTTACTGGTGGCAAATTTTTGATTCACCTCAAGATTTTCACTGTCATAGCGTGCAGGTGACTGGCGGATCACTATTGGATCTGCCATGGCATCCTCGAAATATCCAAGCGTGGTAGGGGTGATCAAATCATTGAAGGTATAAAAGAAATTGGCGTTTAGTGGATCTGCCCCATATATAGAAATGGTACCTCCCTGAGGGAGTCTAAGATCTTCCAGTACCCAGGTATTTTCGTTGAGGACTCCTCGCATTACCTTATCCACAACATCTTCTTGAATAGTTAGTAAAAGATGGGTGGATGAAAAAGCTACATCCATGATTGAACTTTTTGCGTTGGGGATAAATACATCAGTTTTCGCATTGCTTGATAAATTCAGGGCTATGAGCGATCCCTTGGGGCTCCCCATCCAATCTGACCTCAAAATTGCAAAAGCCTGATCCTTCCAAACACCTTCTAAATCAGCGTCAATGGGGAGCTCTATTTTTGTTGTTCCCAAGTCATCATTGAGAAGCAATATCTCATGAGTCCAAAAATCTTGTGATTTGCTGATCAACGAATAATTATTGTCTGCAGTGAAAGTAGTCCATCCCCAAAGTCCCACATTTTCAACAGACATTCTGGTAATTTCTGGACTTGATGCCATATCATCACCACGTGACCACACTCTAATGCTGGCAGGATAGCCACTTGATGTCATACTCCCCTCGCCAAAATTTGTCGCCACAAAAACCTGATCCTCATTTATCCAGGATACAGTTGATTTTTCTTCAGGGGCAAAAAAACCATCATCGATAAAGGATCTCTTCGAAATATCGAATTCGCGAACAACCACAGCATCTTTACCCCCTCTTGAGAGTTCAATCAAGAATCGATTATAAGTTGGTGGTAATCCTGAAGTGCTCTTGTAAACCCAGTTCTCCTCTTCTGCTTCAGCTAGAGTATCTATATCGAGCAATACATCCCATTCCGGTTTGTTTTCAAGATATGCTGCCACGGGTGATCGTCGCCATATGCCTCTGATATGTACATCATCTTGCCAAAAGTTGTAAATATAGTCACCCCTGATTTGACCATAAACTATCCTGTCCTTGGCCTCATATATGGCCAGAGCTTCACTTTCAAACTGTTGAAATCGGGGATCCGACTGCAGCTCAGTCAGGGTCACAGTATTCTGTTCCCTTACCCAATTTAGTGCGGTTTCGCCTTCTACTTCTTCAAGCCAGATATATGGGTCTGTTTCATTCATGTCTGGGATACTTTCTGATTTTGGTACGCAGGAAACTATTACCAGGGCAAAAACCCCGATAACAAATTTAATTTTTCTCATAATAGTATCTCCTTGTTAGGCACAGTCCACGCATTTATCTGATTCAGGTAACATCATCAGACGACCCAGCGGGATGGGTTGTTTGCAGACTCTACAAAGACCGTAATCGTCCTTGTCAATGTAAGCCAGAGAGGCTTCGAGTTTTTGGAGTTTGACTTCAGTTTTTGATAATAGGAGCTCATTGACACTTTTGTTGTTTATGGCATCCATACGGGATATTCGCCCGATAGCAGCATCAGGTGCGATTGGCTGAGTCATTTCCTTGAGCTCAATGACCTGTTCAGTAGCGCTCATAATTTCTGAATTAATGCGTTCACGTATTTGTTGTTTTTCTTCGATATTCATATACAAACCCAAGTGGAATTAATCCAAGTTTAATAAACTGCGTTATAATTGATTGTGGAGTAAGTTAATTATTAAAGCGATTTTATAAATAGAAAAGGCGACGATAAAATCGTCGCCTTTCGTTATGAATGCATCCCCAAGAGGAAAACGGAAAATCTGAGATGCAGTTAGTTTCTAAGAGGTCGCCCTCGTTTCAACATGTATTCTATGCGTGCACGAGTTTTTGGTTCCCCTCCAAGTGAGACAAAGGCCTCTCGCTCTAAATCGAGGAGATACTGTTCGTCAAGGGGTCTCATGATTCCACCCTTATCCCCTCCGGTAAGTACAAAGGCTAGTTTCTCAGCGATGAGCGCATCGTGCTCTGAGATTTTCCCGGATTTCAGGAATCCCTTCACGCTACTCTTGACCGCCAATCGTCCACCTTTACCAGGCAGAAACAGATCAGTCCGCAACTCAGGTGGCTGATAGTCTTCACTCATGGATAGGACTTCTGCCTTGGCCCGTGATACACGATGATCTTGATTGACAATAATGATATCGTCTTTTGTTAGATATCCAATCGAGACAGCATGTTTAGCTGACATAGAAACCTTGGCAAAACCAATGGCTTCGAATGCCTTCTGAGCAACCTGGAAGGCACCAGCGCGACCCTTGGAGAGACGATCCTGTGCTTTCATGATCATTCTCAGGTTACCACCAGCGCCAGGTATCAATCCTACACCGACTTCTACGAGACCGGTATACAATTCTGCTGCTGCGACAATCCGATCACAGGCACCAATGGTTTCATATCCACCACCCAATGCCATCCAGTGTGGTGCTGCCACCACAGGAAATGGTGCAAATCGAACCTTTTGAAGAGTATCCTGCATGGCCTTACTCATGGCATCCAGACCTTCCCAATCCTTCTCATCAATTGCACGTAACATCAATGCAAGATTAGCTCCAGCTGAGAAATGGGTCGCTTCTGAAGCGATGACCAAACCCTTGTAGTTATTCTCAGCCACCCAATCAACTGCCTGATCAAACATACCGATAATAGAGCCATCAATTGGATTGAACGTAGGTTGAAGCACTGAATGCATAGTCACGGCGGCAACCCCATCACCAAGATCAATCAAGGAAGCTGACCAATCCTTTTTGATAAGCCCACCGGTTTTCTTCACAACATTGAAATCAACAAACAGTGGATGTGTTGGAACAGGCTGCATGGATTCGCTTGATGGATCGTAATAGGTCTTTGCCTTTCCATCAAACCCATAAAATGATGTGAATCCTTTATTGATCATTGTTTGGATCCAGGCTGGAATTTTACGGCCGTCACTCTTCATCCGTTCAGTGCATTCTAACAATCCTAGCGCATCCCAGACTTCAAAGGGTCCAAATTCCCATCCGAAACCCCATTTCATGGCATTATCAATGTTCACGATATCATCTGAGATCTCTGGCAAGCGATTGGCAGAATAAATCAATATCCCAGCATTCAACTCCCACAGAAATTTTCCAGCAACATCGTCAATACTTACCAGACTTTTTAATTTCCCTGGGAGATAGGTTTCATTTTTAGAAACCCTGATCGCATCATATTTCTTTTTTACGGAAGGTTCATATTCCAGGGTATCCAGATTCAGAGAAAGGATAGTCTTTTTATCTACCTTCTTGTAAAAACCTGCCTTGGTTTTTGCCCCCAACCATCCGTTATCGAGCATTGATTGCAGATAGCTCGGAATCTGGAATATATCGCGCTCTTCATCAGCCTCACCCTTGTCATAAGCATTTTCTGCCACATGAACGAGGGTATCTAAACCAACCACATCAGCAGTTCTGAAAGTAGCTGATTTCATATGCCCGATCAACGTACCGGTCAAGGCATCCACATCTGGAACATTCAGACGTTTTTCTCTGGCCAATTTCAGGGTCAACATCATACCGTAGACACCAATACGATTAGCAATAAAATTGGCTGTATCCTTAGCCCAGACGACACCTTTCCCCAAGTCATCTTCTAAAAATGCAGCTATATCCTGCATGGCTTCCAGATCTGTCTCTGGTCCACCTACTAATTCAACCAACTTCATATAACGAGGTGGATTGAAAAAATGGGTAATGAAGAAGCGCTTTTTCATATCGTCAGGCAATGAAGCCGCCATATCAGCCTGAGAAAGACCCGAAGTATTACTGGTCAGAATAGCTGTAGCATTCATCTTGGGAACTATTTTCTCAAAGAGTCCCTGCTTCCAATCAAGCCGCTCGGCAATGACCTCAATAACCCAATCCACTTCACCAATCTTGTCAAGATGATCATCATAATTACAGGGTGTGATCGTCTCCAAAGTTTTGGGGTTATATACTGGACTGGGTTTCAGCTTTTTCATTCCCTCCAAGCCCTGTTCGGCCAGTTCCTGATTCATATCGAAGAGGAAAGTAGGAATTCCGGCGTTTGACAGGTGAGTCGCAATCTGTGCGCCCATGACTCCTGCGCCCAGAACGGCTACCTTTTCTACCTTTAATGCCATGATTAATTCCTCTCGATAATGGTTGCGATACCCTGCCCAGTTCCAATACACATGGTTGCCAGTCCGTATTTGGTATCGTTCTGTTCCATCACATTGAGCAAGGTGGTTATAATTCTGGCTCCTGAGCACCCCAGGGGATGTCCAAGTGCAATAGCCCCACCATTTAGATTGATCTTCTCAGTTGGCCAATCTCCTTTGCGAATGACATAAAGCGATTGAGCTCCAAAAGCCTCGTTCAATTCGATGGTATCCATTTGATCCAGGGTCATACCCACATTTTTAAGTGCTTTTTCAGTAGCAGGCAGTGGTCCTGAACCCATAAGCGTTGGATCTACACCGGCGACAGCGCGAGAGATAATTTTGGCTCTGATCTTGAGGCCTAATTCTTCAGCCTTGGTATTGCTCATGACGAGCACAGCTGCGGCACCAACACTGATGGGACTGGATGTTGCTGCAGTAATGCTGCCTTCCTCTAAAAATGCCGGTGACAGTGATTTGATCTTAGCCACATCTGGTTCTCTGGGACCTTCATCTTTGGTGACGCGAATGCCTTCGATTTCAATGGGAACCACTTCGTTATCAAATTTTCCTGCAGCTTGAGCAACCAGCGCCTTTTTGTGTGATGCAATGGCAAAGGCTTCCTGATCCTCGCGATTTATATCTAACTCCTGAGCAAGATTTTCAGCAGTTTCACCCATACCCATGTAGTAATCAATTTCATAGAGCTCTGGATTAAAATCCGGATTATAGCCTCCCATGGGCACACCAAACATGTCCTCCACACCAGCCGCAATACCGATCTCCTTATCACCAGCCATAATGGCGGTACTCAGTTGATGGAGGGCGTCCATGGAAGATCCACAAAAACGATTCACCGTACTGCCTGTAGTAGTATTTGGCAAACCTGATAGCAGGGCAACACCGCGGCCCATCAACATCCCCTGATTTCCCTCAGGAAAAGCACAACCCAGCACGAGATCATCCACCTCGTCAGGCTTTACAGCAGGATTTCTCGCCATTAAGGCCTTGACGACCTGAGCGGTAATATCATCGGGTCTCATACCGATCATTTCACCATTTTTAAGACCTATTGGACTCCGCACTGCGTCAACAATTACACTATATCTTTCACTCATTTAATTAACTCCTCATTCCTTAATCATTCAGCGGATACAAACCGCGTTTGAGTAGAAGCTGGAAAATCACCTTTTGCTCTTCAATAACGTCAGCATGATAGTCCAAATCAGATAATGCTTCATTCAACTTGCCTAATTTTATCTTGCGATCTTCTTCAGGTAAGATATGTCTCAATATTTTTTGGCCATTGGAAACAATAACCTCAAGATTTCTGAGAACAGAGACCCTCAACACTGATGCGACTTCATTCCGTCTGGGGTAGGTTTCATCCAACTGTAAATATCTTCTCAGAACACTGAAAATGATCTGCTGGGCGATGACCATATTAGCAAAGGCTTCAATCTCAAATTGAGTGTTCTTAAAATCCTGACCATACTTCAAAATGAGCTCATGGAGAGTTTTGAGAACAATTCCCCGACCCAATTCAACTGCTTTAATCTCTTGGACCATTGCATGATCAGAAGGGATATCAGCTATTGGCATCCAACCGTCTCCCATCCCAAGAATCTGGTCTCGAATGGGCAACTCTTCCAGGATAGCCTTTTTCATAGCGATTCCAGAAATAATCAGCTTGTTGATCTCGTTGGTTCCCTCAAAAATGCGATTGACACGTTCATCGCGTAGGAGACGAGCTAGTGGATACTCCTCAGAAAAACCATAGCCACCAAAGATCTGCACACCATCATCGGCATTAATCCACATTGCTTCAGAGGAAAAAATCTTATTGGTGCTATTCTCGATAGCGTGGTCTTCAATTACAGAGTATAGATGGTTGTAGTATTCAGGATCATCCTCTTCGTAGCGCTCAACTGCTGAATCAATTGATCCTGTTGATTGATAGGTGATAGTATCTGCTTCGTAGCAGCGAATCACCATATCAGCGAACTTACGCTGCATCATTCCAAAGGCAGTCAAAGGTTGGGCAAATTGCTTGCGCTCAACAGCGTAATCCAGGGCGGTTTTAATGACATGTTTAGCTCCACCCATTGTTACAGCACCCAGTTTCAGACGACCGATATAGAGCACATTGAAGGCAACAGCAGCGCCCTTGCCTACTCCACCCAGTACATTTTCCACTGCTACCTTACAATCATTCAATACAAATGTTGTGGTGGAGGATCCCTTAATTCCCAGCTTGTGTTCTTCTGGTCCACGCTCCCAACCAGTGCTTTCCTGATCCAGAATGAAGGCGGTCAACTTATCTCCATCAATCTTGGCAAAAACGACACCAATATCTGCCCAGCCTCCGTTGGTGATAAATTGCTTCACCCCGTTAAGAATGTAGTGTGTACCTTCCTCATTGAGCTTGGCTGAGGCGGTTCCATTGAGGGCATCTGACCCTGCTCCGGGTTCTGTCAGAGCATAAGAGCTCATCCATTCCCCACTCATCATTTTAGGAATATATTTTTCTCGTTGCTCGTCGGTTCCATACCAAAGAATGGGCAGCAAACCGATACCGGTATGATCGGTAACTGTAACCATTAGCGAGGAACTTTCACCAACTCCCATAGCCTCTAAGGCCAGGGCAGCAGCTGTTTTATCAAGTCCCATACCCCCATACTGTTCTGGGACATCCAGTCCCATCATCCCCATTTCCCCCATCTGCGTCATAAAATCTCTGGACAAAGCTTCATCAAGTTTTTCTATATCATCGGCACGAGGAGCAACAGCTTCTTTTGCGAAAGACTGTATCGCTTCAAAAAACTCTTTTTGATCATCACTCCATTTTTCTCTGGTGAAGATTTCATCAACGCCAAAGGGTGTGGTTAAAAATGCGCCACCCTTATTCATCTCATTCTCCTTATTTTGGATAAAATTCTATTGTCTCAATCCTGGACGGCAATACCATCTAGAATGAGCTCCATATTCAAGTCTACATATTCTTCCAGTGAAAAGTCATTCGGTTTAAACAGTGCAAACCAAATCATACCATGTAGAGAGGTCATGATTGACATGGCTATCATGCCTTCGTTAACATCCCTGAATTCCCCAAACTTTATGCCACGCTTGATGAGCGCTTCAAATTCGTTTAACACACTGCCGTATAGGTGACTCGCCATTTCCTTGATTTCTTTATCACGGTTGGCAAAGGCCCAGATTTCGGGCTCAACTAAAAACCAGTTGGGATTCCTTTTAAACAACTTGGCCGTGAACTTGGCAATGTGGAGAATGATCTCCCGAGATGGTTTTGCACGCATCAACCCACCACGTTCAATGGGGGAAAATTGATCCATCCAGTGTTCAATTAGAGCAATAAATAAATCCCGTTTGCTTTGAAAGTGATGATATAGGGCTCCTTTACTCAAGCCAATCTCTTGAACAATATCATCCATTCTCGCCTCGGAATAACCCTTCTTTACAAATATGGTAAGGGCTGCTTCTAATATTTCGATTCGACGTTCTGAGCTGGGTCTTCTCTCTGTCATATCTGGCCTTAATATTATTTCATTACTTACATACCGACTGGTCGGTATGTAATATAGACCTTTACTATCCTTCTGCAAGGAAGGTTTGTGAGTCGCTAAAAAAGAGTCTGTTCTGGAGGTCAAATGAACCCTATCATTCAATGCTTACCATTTTTTGAATGCAAATCCTCGCCTGAGATTTATATTATTGTTATTTAGCAGTTATTCATTTTATACAATTAAATAATAAGGGGAAATTAGAATGCAGAGAAGTGTGCTATTTATGGTCATGAGTTTGATGATTTTGGTGTTAATTCAGTGTGGTGGGAAAACAGATGAACAACCTCCAGAGGATTTGACCTACCAACAAGAAATTCTCGACAAGGTAAAACCAATGTTCGCTGTGGTTCCGGATATGATGCCGGGTTCTAAAAATGATACAGAAGCTCGGGTCAAGCTTGGGGAAAAACTCTATTTTGAAACTGCTCTATCCAATACAGGTGATATGTCGTGTAATACCTGCCATGATCTTGCAAAAGCGGGAGTTGATAACAAACCTACATCAGAGGGGACCAATGGCATTCCAGGTACCAGAAATTCCCCGACTGTTTTTAACGCAGGATTTCACTTTTCTCAATTCTGGGACGGACGTGCTGCAGATCTAAATGAGCAGGCTGGTGGACCCATTTTAAATCCAGCTGAAATGGCAATTTCTGATTCCGCCACTGCCGTAGCTAAAATCAAAGCCATTCCTGAGTACACTGAATTATTTACGAAAGCCTTTGGTGAGAATAGCATTGATTATGAAAATATTACAGAAGCCCTCGCTGCATTTGAGCGTACACTAGTAACACATGATCGTTTTGATTCATATCTAAAAGGCGATCTGACGGCTATCACCAAGGCTGAGGTTGAAGGTTTGGATCTCTTCCTGGCTAAAGCTTGCGTAACCTGCCACATGGGCTCGATGATGGGTGCAAACATGTATCAGAAAAATGGTCTCATTAAACCATACCACAATTTGGAGGATGAAGGTCGATTTGAGGTAACCGGGATAGAGCAAGACAAGTTTATGTTCAAAGTCCCTACTCTGAGAAATATTGAGTTGACCGGCCCTTACTTCCACGATGGTGGAGTAGCAAGTCTAGAAAAAACCATCCAAATGATGGGTGATATGCAGTTGATGCAACAGATTTCAGACGAAGAAGCTGCTAAAATTGCTGGCTTCCTGAAAACCATGAATGGAAAGCAGTTTACACAGGGTTAGGATTCTGAAAAATCTTGCGAAGGGTTAACAAACCTTCGCAAGATTTGTTAATGATCGATGTAAAAAGTCAGGATTGACGCGCTTAAGTCCCCACCCAACAACCCTGTGATAATCACAAGCAAGGCTACTACCGTACTCAATATTGGAAAGATCCACCAATGCATGGCCCAGTCCTTTTTCTCCAGGACTGCAAAGGTGCGACCTACAGCTAGCAGAATAATGAGCCACACCATAGCATTTCCCATAGAAGCATGTTTATCAAAAGCCTCTATCACTCCCTGGTGGAGCGTTTTCTGATTAGCAACAAGGGTTTCAGCCATATTGCCACTGATGGCTGCGAAAATGGCAAAGACACCAGCCATTAATTGCAGGAGAAAGGCGGTCTGTGTGTGCTGCTCCTGGCTCCTCGATGCACCATATACTTCAAAGCCAGCTGCAACCACCAAAATTGCGATTGGGAAATGAACAAAAAAGGGATGCAATTCAGCCATATCGCTAATAGAGATTTTGTTTATGAGATTGCAGTACAGCTTTGTCTAAATCAGATTGTACAAAAACTAATAAGTTCATGGGACCAGTGGCACCATAATCATCTGGTTTCTTCAAACTGTGCTGAATTGTGCTGAGGCCACTCAATACGCCCATAGGGTTGGAAGTCATATCACGCATCACATCCATATGTATAGTTTCACCATTTGAACCGGCATATTCGATGCTGTCTTCTAAAACCAGCGACCATATTGTTATGTCAGTCACAGTTGATGAAAAGCTGTTCAAGTCAAATTCAAGATGCAGGCTATCTAAACTCTCTGCAACGTCGATGGGACTGATATAAACAGGAGTCATATCCTGAGAGGCATTGAAAACCCGCCCAGACCAGTCATCCTCATCGAGAGATGAAACCAGGGTTCCATCCAGAACCAATCCTGGAGCAGCAAAAATATTGTAGTAGGCTCTACGACCTTCAACATCGACAGGATTGTATAGATTCATAGGGTCAAAAGGATCTGTCCAATTCACATGGTATCGGACTAAGCTAAAATCTTCTGGAAATGCTACTGAAATATTGTCAAGGTAGTGGTTCGCCTCAGGACAATTCACACAACCAGTATTCGTAAATAACTCTGCTAACACCACCTTGTTGATGGACAATTCAATTTCATAAAATAAGGCTTCAATGAGATTGTGGTCAGCATCGTAACATTCGATGATAAGTTCAACAAACCCTGGCTCTTCTCCCAAAATAACAAGCTTGGTATTTTCTCCGAGAATATTTTCTATTCCCAGGCGACCTCCAGGATTCTGTTCACCTACAATCACTGCAACAGAGTCAAGAACATTAAGTTGATCGTTTGAGAGTTCTGTGGAAAAATCCAAGGTTTGGCTAGCTCCAACATCGATCAATAGTGGGATTGATTCAGTGATGCGGATGTGGAGTGAATATGTAGCGGTCGTGGCTTCAACTTCTGGATTTGATATTGGATTGTAACGAAAGAAAAGTTTAAGATTGCCAGTGCTCAGGCCGATAATTTCAAGCTCTCTTCCACTTGATGGGCTCACTACATCAATTACCTCTGCAATGTTCTCATCAAGTCCTTCAATGAGTGAGAAATCCCCTCCCTCGATCTGAATTGAGACTGTATCCCCGATGACGAGGTTAATGCGTTCAATGGTCGCTTTGGATTCAATTTGGATTTCGTCGGGCCTCCAATCACAGGATCCAATTATCAAAACTGCTGATATGATGGTAAGCAGTTTTTTCATAATCGCCACTCCAGAGCCATACGGAATCCCTCAAAGGGATTCAGAACGCGACAAACACCCCCGGTACACCGAACGCCACCCTTTTCCTTACCATAAGATGCTCGTAACCATAGCCCATCCATGGGTTTCACAGATATTTCACCACTTACCCAATGTTGGATTTCTTCATCATTCGTCATTAGACTTGGATCATTACTTGTATCCCAGATAATTGCGGCAGAATAATTATGATTATAATCAGCACTGGCAATAAAATGCCCACTCTGGAAGTCATGACCCTCAAGAACATCCCCTTCATACAATTCCCCATAAACCTTGGAGGTCTGCAATTCAACAACTGTGGATAAAACCAGTGTTTCATTTGGGTGCCAGGACAGGTATGCCGGTACAAGGGTAAAATGCTCCATAATCTCAGCAGCGGACTGTCCACTGAGAACAGATCTGGTGTAGGCTATCAACAATCTCTGATAAAAACTCGAACCAGAATACTCAAATTCTGCATAATATTCCTGCCAGGGATTCTGGTTTAAATCCTGTGTGGGTAGGACTCCAGGTGCACCATCTGGTGAAGACTGGGAAGTTTGTGCTCCGTTGATGACCATTGACCATGAGTCTGAAAGTGTTTTTCTCAATTCCAGATTCCAGCCCAATTCATCACCATAATCGACAGGGTGGGTCACATTCCCCAATAGACTAATATCATGTTCTCTGATTCCAGTAGGCCCCATTTGCCAGGGCAGTGGTTTTGTGGCCAGGAGCATAGGATCACGTTTTTGTGAGGATGTTTCGGGACCGTTGAGATAGCGCTTATACTCAAACAAGGTGGTAAACCATTCAGGAAACCAGTTCAGCTGCAGATTAAAAGCCTGGCCTTCCTGGCTATAATTTGGATCGGTACTAATTAAACTTTGTCCATTCTCCAGTTGTTGTATACTCTGATTGGATATGGGATAATCAAAAGCTTTCCAGGTCTTATTGTACTCTAGATACAAATCCCAATTTTCTCCATAAATGGACTGTCCCCAGCCAGCCTGAAGGGCGTTCATTTTTTGAGTCACTGTATCTGTGACAATAGATCCCATATCTGCATCCAATTCCTGCCAAACGAAATCTGACTCCATCCGACTTGCAATAAAGTAGGGGATCAGAGACCACACACCACTCTCACTATTCAGGGTTGCTTCAGCGCCTGCTAGTTCAAAGGTAGCTTCTCCATCAGGTTCGCGAAGATCAGAGCTGGGAGAATAAAAACGATACTGATTTTTAAATCCAGCAAGGAGATCAATTTCATGATTTTCAAGAAAAACTGAGGAAAATCGCAATCCCATAATCTCATTATCAAAATCTATTGCCTGGTTTTCATCAAGATTCAGGGCTAAACCTCTGCCAAAAACAGCAGAAATATCACCAATCTCAAGGGAGCGGGCATTTCCAATATAGCTCAGGAAAAAACGATCTATACCCTGGTACTCAAAACCATATTCTGGAGGTTGACTTGATTCTACGGATAAATCCAGATACCATTGGCCAAGCTCAATGGATCCATTTATAAAATTTTCGAAATAATTGTAATCTGTACCGACTTGTTCACCGCGGCCAAGGTTGGACTTGAGACCAAGGTTCCAGGACACTCCCTCTGCTATTAGAACAAGCGGAATCGTAAGGAGGATGAGTGTTCTGAGCAAGTAGAACAAAAGGGGTGGATCAGCTCTTTTTCTGAAGGGTTAGCGCTTTTTTAATTTCAATTTCCATCTGGGCTTCATCACCAGGAAGATAACCAGTATGCTCCCATAGAATCTTACCATTGGCATCAACCAGAATTGAGAACGGCATGGCAGTGGTATTAAAATTTTTGTATAATTTTTGTTCAGTATCAAGGAGTATGGTATATTCAAGTTTTTGTGACTTAACCATGGATTTTACTCGACCAACTGTACGAGAATCATCAATAGAAATACCGATGACTTGAACATTTTGATCAGCATAAGTTTCGCTGATGCGATTCAAATGTTTCATCTCTTTTCGGCAAGGAACACAATAAGTTGCCCAGAAATTAATGAGAGTTACCTGGCCTTCGACCAACTTGTTTAGACTATGGGTCTTATTCTTCATGTCTTTCAGATTGACCTTGGGTAGGTTTTTTTCCTGACCAAAAGAGAGGGTAACAATCAGGAGGAGGGGCAGTAATCGCATCATTTGATCACCACAACTTGTCTGGAGACGGTCTCCCCTGCGCCAGTCGCGCTAATTATGTAATTGCCTGATGGCAATCCCTTCATATTCCATTGGAGATGATTCTTACCAGAATTTAATTGATAGTTCCTGGTCAAAATTTCTCGTCCATCCAGGGCATACAAAATGATTGAATAATTCCCTGTACTTTTAAGATTCAAATCAAAATTGACTGAGGCATTGGTTGGGTTTGGATAAATAGGAGAGAGCTCAAATGAGTTCGGTCCCCCGAAAGACCCATCAATAGAAACAGCAACAAATTCCAATCTGATATTAACTGAATCAACTTCCATAGTTGAGGAATCCACTGCAAACATGGTCCAGATCCCTATTCCTTCTTCAGAATATGGAAAGGTGTCAAGGGTGAAATCAGCGGTATCTGAAGCAGCCAGATCAAAAGTATACTCATCTAGGAAGGGTGGTAAACAGGCTGGTCCAACGCAAAAGGAAGTGTTCCATGTTGCGGGTTTTTGATGGGTGACTCTGGTTACAGAAATCGTTTGGGATGAGGTGGAAAGACTGATTATTTCACCATGAAGTACGACGAAGTCTTCATTGCCGACATAGGCACTATCGTGCTGAACAAATTCAAAATTATTGATTTGCCCAAAAACTGCTGGCACCACGAAGAGAGCCAGAATAAATATTTTAAACAGTTTGTGCGTTTTCCCCATCATCTGTTTTGACATCCTTTTCTTTGGTTGGCCACATAAATACTAGACCCATCATCGCTCCGTACCCAGTACTAATGTACGGATTCGATGTGATCGCACAGCTACCAGAAGCGCAACCAATATAATAGTAATAGAGGAATCCGAAGATAGCTCCAACCGCCAAACCTGATAACATTTTGATGTATCTTTTATTCATTATTGAATTCTTTCATTGTTAAACATGCCCTTTTCCATGTAGGAGGCATCAAAACCTGCCAATCTTAATATCCGAGCACCCTGTCTGGAACGATTACCTGTGGGGCACAAAACCATCATGGGCTGATCCTTATATTGATTTAACTCCATGCTCCGATCCTCTAGTGAAAGCAAGGGTATCCGAATGGTATTTGACCAGGGCGCAGGTTGGGATACAACTTCAGATTCCGTTCGAACATCAATCAATATATAATTACTGGAATCAGAATATTGTCGGCTAAACGACTCATAACTAAGAGCAGGAATATCATAGTGATCACCATATATGCCTTCGACACCGATATAAATGGTGCCACCAGTTCCCAGCAAAATCAAAGAGTAGGCAATGAGGCGATAGATCATGCGGTATTATGGTTCTCGACTTTTGCAGTAATTTCAACGGTAGCAGCCAACATGGCGCTTACAGAGCAGTAGGTATCTTTAGAAAGTTTGACAGCTCGCTCCAATTTTTTTAAGGGAAGATCCTTGCCATAGAAGTGATAGGTCATATCAATTCGAGTGTAGACCTTTGGATGCGTCTCAGCACGCTCTGCGTGGATATCAATTTCAAAATTTTCCAGTGGGACCTTCATTTTCTTCAACATCGTCTCAACATCTATACCTGTACATCCCCCGAGACCAAATAAGACCATCTCCATGGGACCACTTGCAGCCTCATGACCACCTACCTTTTTTGAAACATCAATCATGGTCCAATGGTTTGAAGCACCCCTGGCGGCAAAGGTTCCGCCTTTTACCTGTTGAATCTTAACTTCTGGCATAATCTGTTACCTTAAATTTCGTTCTCTAACAGTCGCCCTACCACCACCTAATATGGTCGCCGGGGACGACAAATCAATTTCTATAAAGCTTCTTCCAAAATCAATGCGTTCATTCTTTCCACGATGTCATCAATATTATTGAGACCCTTTTCAAGAGCTTGTGCTTCCAGGGTTCCCCAGACTGCCTCACCACATGCCAGACAGACAATACCTTCCATCTTCAGTGGACCAATTAGTTTGGGATATTCCTGAACCAGATCTTCAATAAGCATATCTTTTGTTATCATAATTAATATCCTCTTATACTGAAATTACTTATTGGCCACATTTGCTGCGACGAGGATGGGATCGTAGACTGGCGCAACGGGTGGAGCATAGGTTAGATCCAACATGCCTATCTCCTCTACAGTCATTTTTGCTGTAATGGCAGTGGCCAGAACATCCAGACGTTTGGCTACATCTGCCTTGCCAATCATTTGTGCACCCAGAAGTCGCCCTGAGTTTTTCTGTACCACAAGCTTCACTGTCATTGGCTTTGAACCAGGGTAATAATGAGCCCTATTCCCACCCGTAATGGTGGTCGTTTCTGTGTCACCCAATTTTTCGCTTTGTCCCGCCTGTTTCTCAGTGAGTCCAGTCTGAGCAATCGTATAGTCGAAGACTTTGGCTACCGAAGTTCCTAGAATACCAGGAAATTTGGTCTGGGCTCCGGCCATGTTTTCCCCAGCAATACGTCCTCCCTTATTGGCAGAAGTCGCCATGGGGATCCACACACTCTCTTCCAGTACTTGATGGTGTAGCTCCGCGCAATCACCACCAGCATATATATTTTCCACACTGGTCTGCATATGTTCATCAATGAGGATGGCACCACTTTTACCAACTTCGATTCCAGCTTCAACTGCCAATTCTGAGTTTGGTTTTATACCAGTAGAAACAATGACCATATCTGTTTTAATACGACCGGCTGAGGTCTGAACCTCAAGTCCATTACTTAATCTTTCAAGGGTGTTTACTCTGGTTCCCAGTTGAAGATCAACCCCCTTCTCGATTACATGCTCGGTTAATTTCTCCAGCATGTCTTTCTCCATGGAAGGTGCGATCTGATCTCCCCTCACCACCATGGTCACATCGATATTGAGGTGTCTGTAGGCTTCTGCCATTTCCAAACCAATATGACCGCCCCCGATGATGGTGGCATGATTAATCTCATGATCTGCGATGTAATTTTTGATCCGGTGTCCGTCTGCTAAACTTCGGAGGGTAAAAACACCTTCAGAATCGACACCTGGAATAGGAGGTACAACTGCTCGGGCACCAGTTGCAATCAGGAGGCTATCATAGATTTCTGCAAAATCTTCATCTGTACTCATATTGTGAACTGTTATGGTTTTACTCGATACATCAATATTTCTGACTTCATGCCCAACGCGAACATCGATATCTCTTTTATCACGGGCCATCTCAAGTGTAAGCACTTGCAATTTGCCACCATCCTCAATGACACCGCTGATCCAATATGGCATTCCACAGGCTGCAAAACTGATGTGTTGTCCCTTCTCAAAGACCACGAGTTCTGATTCAGGCTGCATGCGGCGGATTTTACTGGCAGCACTCATTCCAGCCGCGTCACCACCGATAATCACATATTTTTTATTCATAGATCCCCTCTCAGGATAGCATTTTCGAACATATCTTTGAGTGTGGTATCAGAGCTAAGTGACAAACTATTTTGGAATAGTTATTTCCTAAAATGGGTACAAAAAAAGGGAGCATTATGCTCCCTTTTATTTTCAATTGTAACTTGTAACTAACCGAGTTTGGCCAGGATATCACTTCGGTTCAGGATGAGGTAGTCAGTACCATCATATGCGAGTTCATCACCAGCATATTTGCCATAGAGGATAACATCACCCTCTTTGATCAATTCCTGCAATTCTTCATCATTACCTACAGCTGCGACACTACCACGACGGGGTTTTTCCTTGGCTGTATCCGGAATAATAATACCTGAGGCTGTTGTTTCTTCCTCACCTGCAGGAATAACTAATACACGATCATCTAAAGGTTGAATTTTCATTTCTTTCTCCTATAAACCTAATAAACTATTGATTCTATTTCTGTCAAAGCCAACGACGGGACGATTATTAATCCACAGCTGTGGAACGCCCTGTTGACCTGTTTTTCTTAACATATCTTGAGCAGCTTTTTGATTTCTGCTAACATCTATCTCTTTAAACTTAATTCCGTTCTCTCGCAAATAACGTTTTGCAGTGGTACAATGTGAACAAGTCGGGGTAGTAAACATAATAACTTTTTTTGATTGCGCTGTGGTTGTTACCATTTTTCACACATCCTTCTTCAACTGATCTAAATCTAATACTTTGAAGAGGCGTTCGGATACAGATTCAGGAAGCTCACATTCATCTTCCACAACCTTATACAGCTTGACTGAACGTTGCATAGTATCATAGTAGACCTTACACTCTGGACATTCCTCCATGAGCAGACCTACTTCCTGGCATAATTCAGAGCCGATATCTGCACCGAAATCCAGACAGATTTTCTTTTGCAGCTCTACATCATGTTTCGGTTTCATTATACTAACCAACCTTCACGTTTTAAAAAGGCACTCATCCGGTCCCTCAAAAAGAGTCTGGCCCGCATAAGTCTTACCTTCACATTGCTTTCAGAAAGTTCCAGAATTTCTGCTGTTTTTGCAGTGGATAGCTCTTCCAGGTCTCTTAGAACAAATACTGAACGATATTTTTCATCCAGATCGTCCAGAGCGACCTTCAGGGCAATCTTGAATTCCTCGTCAGACACCTTGGTTTCGATATACTCCGGCCAATCTGCTATTTTCAGACCGTGGAGATTTTCAAAATCCGGTTCCTGGATGGAATAGGAAATCTGCATCCTGGATTGCTTTCGCAATTTACCGAGAGCGATATTTACACCAATACGGTAAATCCAGGTATAGAAACTGGACTTCCCCTTGAAGGTGTGAATCTTTTGAAATGCTGTAATGAAGGTTTCCTGAAGCATATCTTCAGCATCTTCATTGTTTCGCAGCATACGCAGTCCCAGATTGTAGATACGGGAAGAATACATTGTCACCAATTGTGACTGAACCTTCCGGTCTCCATCTCGGGCTGCCTGGATTAGCTCCGGCGTCTCTTCAGTTGTCAACTCGCGTTTAATTGGATGCAATTCCTATACAGTCGTTACAGACAGAATCAAACTTTATGAAAGAACCAAACCAGTTGAAACCATGGTATAACGAATATCGGCTACTTTGCTAACTGTCTTTTCAGCACGCTCGCTTTCGCAAGCTCCTTCACCAGTGTGTTCTCCACCTTCAGCACAAGCCTGGTGTGAACCTAAGGGGTTTGAGATTTTTTCTGCGATGAAGAGTCCTTCCATATCAACATTACGACCCACAGCCGTGGCTGGAATGATGAAAGCTTCATCTTTAAAGCGAACTGTTAAAACATTTTGTCCGTCACTCACTTGCATCCAGCAACCTTTATGTTTGCATAGATCAGTCACTGTACCTGAAACGCGAAGCATCTGACCATTCAAATCCTGGGCCTGGGTAAATACCTCTGCAACTGGTGTTACTTTGGTCATGGTCAGGCTCTGTCCAAATTGATCTCCAGCTACCTCAGCAGTTTCAGAACTACAGGTCATCAGACCAAGACTTAGCATTAATACTACCATCAAAAGTGTGTGCTTTAACATGTTAACCCCTTTTTAAAATATGCTGTTTTTTCTAATTTTAAAATACATGTAAATCCCCGTACTTCCCATGACCAGCATAACCACTGCCAGCACATCATAAAGAAGAAACCCGTATTTTCCAAAAAAATCACCTGTATGAAGATCAAGAATGACCCAGCGCAATGGGATACTCTCTTCTTCAGCGAATATGTCTTTGGTTCCCTGTCTTTCCCGGGTGGTCTCCAAACGATTCTCATAATGACCGGGAAGAACGCTGAGGGGAACGCGAGATTTCTGGATGGGCTTCAAATCATCCTGGTGGACAAGCAGAATGCCTGTAATCGAAATAACAATAAGCAGTACAACTGAAACCAGACTAATCCATTTACTATAACCAAAAGTATATCTATGAAACTTACGCCAGGTGCGCATCGATCGAGAGGAACCCTTGCTCAAAGTGACTCCAGTCGGTTGACCATCTCCGCAGCGACGAGTTTTTCATGAAGCTCGGAAAGATCACCATTGGTAATCTCTTCCAAACGATATAAGGTCAGGTTAATCCTGTGATCTGTTACACGACCCTGTGGATAGTTGTAAGTCCTGATCTTGGCACTTCTATCACCGGTAGAAACAAGTGTCTTACGCATTGCGGCAACTTGATTGTCATGTCTCTCACGTTCAGCAGCCAGCATGCGGGCACGCAAAACTTTCATGGCTTTGTCTTTGTTCTTATGCTGAGAGGTTTCATCCTGACATGAAACCACCATTCCAGATGGAATATGTGTTATGCGGATGGCAGATTCAGTTTTATTGACATGCTGTCCACCAGCACCGCTGGCACGAAAAGTATCAATTCTCAAGTCTGCAGTGTTGATTTCAACATCAACTTCTTCAGCTTCCGGCAATACAGCAACTGTGGCCGCTGAGGTATGAATTCGACCACTACTCTCAGTCTGTGGAATACGTTGAACCCGATGAACACCACTCTCAAATTTCAAGGTACCGTAGGCATTTTCACCTGTCACCTGGATGATGGCTTCCTTGGTGCCCCCTCCACCCAGTTCGTTCAAAGTGATAAACTCATGTTTCCAGTTGTTCGTTTCAGTATATCGCAAATACATACGAACCAGATCTGAAGCAAATAGGGCAGCTTCGTCACCACCTGCTCCAGCTCTAATTTCAAGGATGGCTGCTCCTTGATCGAGGGGATCTTTAGGAATCAGGAGAATTTTTAAATCGTCTTCCAGTTTGGCTTTTTCAGCAATAGAATCGTCCAGTTCTTCCCGAACGATTTCTTTAAGTTCATCATCATCACCCTGGAGGATAGATTCACCCTCTTCGATGTTGGTCATGAGCTCTTCATAGCTATGAAAAACCTCTAAAACGTGGGATAATTCGTTGTGCTCACGAGCTATTTTCGCGTACTTGCGATTATTAGCCATGAGCTCAGGATCAGAAAGTTGACCCTCGAGTTCTTTAAACTTCACCTTGAGATCAGGAAGTTTATCCAGTAACATTAGTCAATAGCCTCTGCTACAAAAGATTGACCCTGATATTTTTCCAGGTCATCACCAAAAGCAAACTTGAGTGATTCAAGTGCTACGGTGAGCTGGTCATCATCAGGTTCTCTGGTCGTGATGTTCTGCAGCCAGATACCTGGAGCAGATAGCGCCCTCACCCAACCGATATGACGATACTTTGAGCTTAGCTTCAATATTTCATATCCAACCCCGGCAACCAGTGGAATTAATGGCAGATGTGTGAGTAATCTTATCTGTAGAGTCATTTCCCCAGCGAAGAGTTTCACAATGCTGTCGATGATGGCAAACATGATAATGGAGGATAAAAGCACAATAAAGATAAAACTGGTCCCACAGCGTGGATGCTGTGTTTGAAAGGGTCTTGCAGAATCTAGATCCAATGTCTTGCCAGCTTCAAAAGTGTATACTGCCTTATGCTCAGCACCATGATACTGAAAGAGTCTTTTTACGTCATCCAATAGGGATATACCCCAGAGATAGGCCAGGAATAAGGCTATTCTGATAATTCCTGATACAACGTTAAAGGTGAATGCTGTCTCAGAGAGATTGAGCAGGTTGCCTGTGACAAAGAGTGGTGTCACAAAGAAAAGACCCAGTCCAATAGATAAGGCCAGCATGGTACCAAGGAAGGATAAAATCTTGTCCTTCAGTGTCATCTCGGCTGAGCTGTCTTCCTCATAGGCGATTTCGGCAGACTCATTGAGCGTGCCAATACCCATCTTCATGGACTCGAAAAGTGCGATCATACCGCGCAGAACGGGTTTTTTAAATATGGCAATCTTTTCTGTGAGTGAAGTGAATTCCTGGCGTCTGGTAATAATCTCGCCTTTGGGATTCCTCACAGCAATAGCATAGGCACCAGGCACACGCATCATCACACCTTCGATGATAGCTTGCCCACCGACCAGAATTGTCTGCTGGGCGGTGAGAAATGCCTGGATGAAAACGCGAAATGAGCGTTTGGGCATCAAATCAGCTTTGGAACGGATCTATTTAGCTTTTTCAGCTGTTCCATATTTTTTACGGAACTTATCGATACGACCAGCCGTATCCAGCAATTTCTGTTTTCCAGTAAAATATGGGTGACATTCGTTGCAAATTTCTATATGCAGCTCACCAACCGTGGTATAGGTCTCAAAACTATTCCCGCAGGCACAAGCAACCTTGTGCAACTCGTATTTAGGATGGATTCCTGGTTTCATTTTATGGGTACTCCCTTCATCAATTCAATTTAGCAACAGCGTCTGCAAACCTGCCAAGACCTGTTTTTATAGCGTCTAAGGATGTAGCGTATGACAACCTAACATGTTCCGGTGCTCCAAATGCTGCGCCAGGAACTATTGTAATATGAGCTTCATCCAATAAATATTTTGTCAGATCCATGTCATTTTTAATTTCAACATCTCCAACTTTTTTCCCAAAGAGATCTGAAACCTTTGGAAAAACATAGAATGCACCTTCTGGCATAAGACAGGTAATGCCAGACATTTCGTTTAGTGCTTTGACCATATAATCGCGTCGTTCAACAAATTGTGCACGCCAGTCATCTAGAAATGTAGGGGGTTCTGTTAAAGCAACTTCCGAAGCATACTGGGCAATGGAGTTCGGGCAACCTGTTGCCTGACCCTGAAATTTTCCCATGGCAGATGCCAGCTCTTTGGAGGATGCTGTGTAGCCCATGCGCCAGCCTGTCATAGCAAAAGCTTTGGACATGGTCTGAACAGTAATTGTTTTCTCGTATGCACCTTCGAACCCGGCCAAGCTCAGATGTTCTCCATCATAGACAAGGGCTTCGTAACACTCATCACTTATAAGCCAGAGATCGTTTGAAGTAGCAACATCTACGATAGCTTGTAAGCTTTCGCGATTCAGGACCGCACCACTGGGGTTGGAAGGTGTGTTGACAATAATCCCCTTGGTTTTTTCTGTGACACCTCTGAGCAATTGCTCACGGGTTATCTGGAAACCATCTTTTTCATGGGTCTCAACATACACAGGTTCAGCACCACTTACTTTCACCACTTCGGGGTAAGTCACCCAATATGGTGCAAGGATGATAACTTCATCACCTTCTTCAAAGAGGGTCATCATAATGTTGAATAATGAATGCTTGCCACCGTTGGAAATGACAACCTGATTGGTCTGATAATCGAGGCCATTATCCTTTTTCAATTTATTTACCACGGCTCGTTTCAAGCCCGTGGTTCCCGAGGCAGCAGTATATCGGGTATGTCCCTCTGCAAGACCCTTATTTGCGGCAGCAATTATGTGGTCTGGTGTATCAAAATCCGGTTCCCCTGCACCAAAGGAAATGACATCAATACCTTGCTCGCGTAGACGAGCGGCAGCTTCTATCACAGCCATAGTGGCTGAGGGCTGTAAAGCGTTGATTCTTTTGGCAAAACTCATTTCTAAATTCCTCTCCTTAAAAAGCCGCGCAATATATCTGCACCCCCCCTGTCTTGGCAAGGGAAAGGTGGAACATTAATCCGGATATGACACTCAGTAAACATGTAGAGGCTTTTCAAAGAAAAAGGAGCGCGGAAATGGCTCCACGCTCCTCAATTACTTCGATGTAATTTGATTGATAAATCTATGAATTCATCGTCTGGATAAACTCTTTATTGGTACTTGAACGCTGCATCCGCTCCAGGAGAAATTCCATGGCTTCCACAGGCGTCATTTCGTTAAGCAATTTTCTTAGTATCCAGGTTCTTGAAAGCTCAGCCTTGGAAAGCAGTAGCTCTTCCTTTCTGGTACCGGAACGATTGATATCAATGGCAGGATAGATACGACGATCACTGAGACGACGATCGAGAACCAATTCCATGTTACCAGTACCCTTGAACTCTTCAAAAATAACATCATCCATACGGGAACCAGTTTCAATAAGTGCTGTGGCCATAATGGTTAAACTACCGCCATGTTCAACATTTCTGGCTGCACCAAAGAAACGCTTGGGGCGATGGAGGGCATTTGAATCAATACCACCAGATAGAATCTTACCACTATGGGGAATAACCGCATTATGAGCACGGGCAAGACGTGTGAGACTATCCAGAAGAATGACAACATCCTTTCCAAATTCTACCATACATTTTGCTTTGTTGAGAACCATGTCTGCAACCTGAACGTGACGCTCTGGTGGTTCATCAAAGGTAGATGCAATAACCTCAGCATCAACCATGCGACGCATATCCGTCACTTCTTCTGGTCGCTCATCAATGAGTAGGACAATCAAGGTCACATCAGGATGATTTCGCACAATTGAGTTTGCAATATCCTGAAGAAGAATTGTTTTACCCGTTTTGGGTTGAGCGGTAATAAGACCACGCTGACCTTTACCTACAGGGCTCAGTAGATCCATCACACGCATTGAATAACTCTTGGGACCACGTTCCAGTGTCAGTTTGGTATCAGCATATAGTGGAATGAGCGTGTCAAACTGAGGTACTATTCTGCCTTCTTCAGGATTCTGATAATTGATTGCCTCAATTTTTAGAAGGGCAAAATAGCGTTCGTTGTCCTTAGGTGGACGAACCTGACCCCAGACTATTTGTCCAGTGCGTAAGCCAAATCTTTTAATTTGAGACGGTGACACATAGATGTCATGGGCTCCAGCCAGATAATTATTGTCTGCATCGCGGAGGAATCCGTATCCATCTGGTAGTATTTCCAAAACACCCTTGGAAAACATCATGCCCGCACTCTCGGTTTGGGCTTCTATGATGGCTTCGATAAGATCCATCTTTTTCTGACCTGTGACGGCCGGCACTGCCAATTCCTGGGCAATATCAGCCAGCTCTTTCAACTTCTTATCCTGAAGTTGGGTAATGGTAAAACTCATTGAAATAAACCTGTTCTTTTGTGATTGATATTTTTGTTAAATTTCTGTGAAAAATTATTTTTGGGAGATTAAATCTGCATCTTCAGCTATTTGAATTGCGAAGGTGAATTTAAACCAGACCCATACCTTGTCAATTAAAAATCTAATTTATTATTTATCTGTGTGATATAGACCGTGAGATCCATCTTGGTTTAATCTCAGCATGGTTGATCCGATAAAGACTTTGAGAATTTACATAATTCCTTGCTTTCATATTTCATGAAGACTCAGCTCTGATCAGAATTTTCAAACATAGGAAAGAGAGATTCGGCTAGATAGTGACTCCCTATGAAGCAGATAGATTGGTGGTCATTTGATCTGAGTTCGAGTGCTCTCGCATAGGCTGTCTGGAGGTTCGTTGCAATCATATCGGGATTGACACCCAGATGAACGAGGGTTTCCTTTTCAACTGCAGAATGTCCTGAAAAGGCTGTGAAGATTACCTCCCCCGACCACTTGTTAAGCAGATCAAGCATAGGCTGGATATTTTTCCTCGCATTAAAGGCAGCCACAATTATCGAATTTGTTTTACCTAGCTCCTGCAATGAATCGAGCAATCGTGTAAGTCCCTCAGGATTATGGGCAACATCGTAAAGGACGAGAGGTTCTTTTTGCAGAGCTTGCATACGACCCTGCCAAATCATGTTATCCAAACCATTTTGAATGATAGATGCATCCAGATTGAAACCCAATTCATCCAGACTTGCCAGCACGTTAGTGAAATTCTCAACCTGATGCTGTCCAAGCAAGGGTAATTCAACCTCGATTGCTTGACCAGCTAAACTGCATCGGACACGCTGGGACATGCCACGAAACCTTACATCTTCGATTTTGACCTTTTTGGGGACGTAAACATAGGGCGCATTTATCAGTTGACTCTTTTGTTCAACGACCTTTTGGACAATATCAGGGTTCTTACCAAGAAAAATGGGGCACTGCGATTTAATGATGCCTGCCTTTTCTCCTGCAATCTGAGCGAGATTGTCTCCTAGAATATTCTCATGATCCAAGGACACACTGGTAATAATACTGGCGATAGGATCCACAACGTTGGTAGCATCCAGCCGTCCTCCCAGCCCAGTTTCAATGACAGCATAATCGACTGATTGTTGGTTAAAATATTCCATTCCCAGCGCGGTGAGCACTTCAAAAAACGTAATTCCCAACTCGTCAATATGAGACCGCCACGCTTCAACTTTCCTGACAATAAACTCATCTGAAACCAGAGTACTCCCCACCCTAATGCGTTCATTGGGTGTTATCAAATGGGGCGAAGTGAACAAACCCGTCCTTTTGCCATATGCTTCAAGGATGGCAGCCAACATGGCTGCGGTGGAGCCTTTTCCATTGGTCCCTGCAATATGAATTACAGGATAGCTGGCATGTGGCTTGCCGAGCCGGGTCATAAATTCTTCAACCCGGGATAACTCGAGTTTGACTCCTGGTGTGGTTAACCCGAAGATATAGTCGAAAACAGATTTAGAATCCGGATTCACCAAGTTGAAATATCCCCAATCTCTATTGAAATGGTAAGATGTGTTTTATTTGTAAGATTCCAGAACTTCTAGTTCAACCTTAAACAACTTATCAAGAGGTCTCCCTAAAAAACGGGATGCTGTTTCTTCAAACTTTTGAGGAAAGTCAGAAACATAAAATTTATGCCTACCAGGATCTCCATCCCCATGATTCAATAATCCTAATTCATTTAGCACTTTTTGTACCTGGGTCGCTGTTTCCTCTCCTGAATCAACGAGACGAACTGAAGGTCCAATCACCTGTTGAATGATGGGTTTGAGATAGGGATAATGGGTACAACCCAGGATAAGCGAATCTGGTTTCTGGGATTTGAATGACTCCAAATAGCTCTCAAGCACTTGCCTTACAACGCCATCATGGGGCCAATCCTCTTCCACAAGTGGAACCAACAGTGGACATGATTGATCTGTCACTTCCATCTCCGGATCGAGTGTCCTGATGGCAGTCCGGTATGCGCCTGATCGAATGGTTGAGGCAGTGCCAATCACTCCAATCCGTTTATGTTTTGAGGATCTAACGGCAGCTTCGGAGCCAGGTTCAATCACACCTACGATGGGAATGCTAAAACTTTGCTGTAACGTTTGTAAAGCCACAGCTGAGGCTGTATTGCAGGCCACAACAATCATTTTGACCTGTTTTTCTCTCAGGAATGAAGAGATTTGATGGGCAAAGCGAATGACCGTTTCTTCAGATTTTGAACCATAAGGAACTCGAGCTGTATCCCCAAAATAAACGAGGTGTTCATGGGGTAATAAATCAATAATGGCCCGCACGACTGAGATCCCTCCCAGTCCAGAGTCAAAAACACCAATGGCTTGTTCTGGGTTTAGTTCATTCACGGTGACAGTAACTTTTCATGTCGTGTTTTATATTTCATCAGAGCATCAAATATACCCTGTGCAGCCTTCTGTCTATATGAGGCCTGTTTCAACCTACGAGCATCATTTTTATTCGAAATAAATCCCAATTCGATGAGTACGTTGGGCATAGAAGCTCCAATAAGCACAATAAATCCTGCCTGTTTGACACCCCTGTTTTGCCCCACGAGTTTTTTATCAAATTCTCGCTGCGTCAGATCAGCCAGGGTTTCACTTTGCTGCATAAATGAGCTTTGAGCCATGGTGGCAAGAATGAGTTGTTCAGCACTCAACTTGTCATACTGATCTGTATTTTTTTCAAGCTTTATTACTGCATTCTCCATCTCAGCAACGGCAACCGCTGCATCCGTTTTTCCAGGTCGGAGCAAATAAGTTTCAAAACCTGAAGCCTTCTTATTCTTATTGGCATTTACATGAATGCTCAAGAAAACTTTACCACCGGCTTCATTAGCAATTTTTGTGCGTTCCCAGAGCGGGACAAATACATCGGTATCCCTGGTATAGATGACCTCAATATCCGTACGGGCTTCAATCAACTTCCCTAATCGCTTGACAACATCGAGTGTTATTTCTTTTTCCCTGAGCCCATTGCCACGTGCTCCGGGATCGTGGCCACCATGCCCGGCATCAAGTACAACCTTATCTAACTTCCACTTCTGGCGTTCTTTTTCAAGGTAGTGTGATTGATCAATGACATAGGGTCTACGAATTGTGAGCAATATTTCTGGGGGTGAGTCACGATGCAAAACGTCCACACCTTCTACTGTCCCTCGTAGTCGGAAAGTAAGCTGAGAGGTGCCATCCAATTGATCGGCTGTGACTTTTCGGATACTACTGTTTTTAGGGATTTCAGTGTTATCAAGTATGGGCTTATTTACTTTAGCTCCAGGCAAAGTGACATAAAGCCACTCCTCACGGTTAATCCAGGCTTTTACAGAATTCGCATCATAACGATTGGCAGTACGAATCCTGATAACTGTTCCATTCTGTCGTTCTTCAATGTTGGCTGACACGATATCAAATGGTGAGTATTGTGTGGGTTCAGCGGCTTGTTGTACTTCCATGTCATCTTCAGTCGTCCCTGACAAAATGGTAACCCCTGAAACCAGCCCCACCATTTTGAGGATATCCACAAAATCATCCATGGGCAGATATGTATCCCCATCGAAGAAAATCACAGAATTGGCCATCTGAAACGTTTTGTCCTCAACCATGACATAGTGATTATAGGCGGTCACTTTGAACTTTAAACGCCCGATACGGAAGACCGACTTCCTGACGGCTGGATTAAGGAAAGCCGAAATTTTATAGGCATCCAGCAAATCCTGGAGTGAAATATATTGATATTGGTTTATTACATAAACTGGAATCGCTGGGACATATCTCTCATCAGCTGCTTTTTGAAGAATAAGTTCAGTCCGTCTTGCCTGTAACGAAGTGATCGAAAAAAGCAGGAGGAGTATTAGAACTATATATCGATGTCGGTTCATATTTAGCGTTGAAAATAGTCGGAGGGGAATTATAAGACAACGGACATCTGAAGACTTATCGCAAGTTGTTTGGGCTTATTAGGGTCCTCAAAGGAACAGGTTTGGACCAATTTCATTTCCATTTCAATCCAATTGAGGGTCTGTTGCTTTAAATAGAAGAACCATCGATCACCATCATCAAAAGCTGTATAAAAACTAAAGCTTTCTGCCACGCTGGTCTCATACACACTCAATCTCATGGTGTAGTCCGGAATAGAAAACCTCACATAGCCAATTGTCCATTTCCAGCTACCCTGCTCACCCAACACACGTTGCTGAACAAGTAATGCTGATTCATTACCACTAAAGGCTGATTTCAAATTCACACGATACTTTAGATCAGGTGAAAAATTTTGAACCAGAGATATGGCAAATCTGGTGAGCTTATGACTTGAGTATTGCCCTTCCCAAATATCCTCCTCCAAAACTGGTTGCTCAAGTTTTCGACTATAATCAAGTTGAAAGACACCCTCATCCAGCTTACGGATGACTTGAAACTTGTGCTGCAGAATTGTCCTATAATCGTCAACAGATTGAAGCTCGACTGAATTACCTGTATCGAGGGCATAGCGAATTTGCAATTTACTGGCGAGTCGTATTTGGGCTCGAGCAGAGATTCCTTTTTCATTAGAGGCCGAGGTACCCAGAAGGGTGGATATGAACCCGGGGGTTAAGACCTCGTCGGTAATAAAATGTCTATATTGAAGAGATACCTGCAGTTGTGGGGTTAAATATGCCCACGCAGCAGTCATTCGATGATCATTGAGATCAAGACTATTTGTGTGGATCTGAATTTTTTGTGAATTAGCCAACTCCCTTGAAATCCCTAACTCGTAGGCGAGGCCTGCTTTTGCCTGGGGATGATAAATTATTGCTGCAAAAAGTTGAACCTTTGAAATGAGTGTCTCAAGAGCCAGGCCCAAATCGTTTACTCGCTTGGAGTCAAAACTCTTTCCTACAGGGTGGATTCCGTCTGCATCTTCCCTGAATTGAGTGCCGTTGTACAAGCCTTTTAGAGTGCGACTGGAAGCAAAGACAGCTCCCTGAATTTTGTTGTATGAAAAGCTTCCTGCAACTCCCTGAAAATAATCAATCTCCCTACTTGAGTAATGAGGTCGAATATTTGATTGCCTGGCATGTAGAAGTGATCTGGGATTTAGGCTTGGGCGAGAGCCCTGTTGATTCAGGATCAATCCACCACCCCAGTTCACATGAAAATCACCAAAAATGAGGTGATCAATCCCGGGGATTGAATGGCTGCTCAATGTCAAGATTGAATGGTCAGTGAGTTGATTTTCACCAGGATCCTGTTCTGTGAGAATATTTACTGATCCCCACTTGTTCCAAATGCGACCTTTATTCAGAATTCGCCAACCCTCTAGGGAAGGAGAATATTGTAATCGTTGGCGCAAGTGAATTTGAGTTTGCTGGGAATCAGTCTTTATATCTTTGTTCAGCAAAGCCAAATCTTTTCCGTGAACTCTCCGCTTTAACGACTTGTGGGTCTCATTTCCCTTTTGCCATGTATTAATCGTCTCAACAGCTTCCCTGGAATAGCCGTGCTCCATGAGTGAAGTGGTATCAGCCGTATCAAGCTGAAATGGTTGAAACAACGTATTCAGTAGTTGATCTAAGTATTGAGTCTCATCAGGATCGCCCAGCTCGTCATTCCCCAGATTAGTATCCATTTGAGCGTACCCACCTGAGATGATTATCAAGAAAACCATGATGAGCCTCATGGTAAAATCAACTCCAGCCCAAATCCATGCGATACGGGTAAGTATGGGTGCATGACACAGGCATAGTGAAATGCAATTCTTTGTGTGCGGATACGCCAACCCGCAGACATCATCCCGCTTAGGTCACGATAACCAACACCTATCTGCCAGAATGATCCTGAAGATATCAGTAGTCCGAGGCAGGTTTCAACAGGAAGAGCAGATTCTTTCTCAAGTGCGACTGTTATGGTTGCTGGTCCGAATTCATATTGCCCACCTATTTGAAAATTCTGGGGCAGGGATATGTCTTGTCCCCATTGAATGACATGCTCAACCACAGAGCCCACCTTAATTTGATCAGAAAGCTCTGCGTATGAACTCAAGGATAGGGACCCTCCCTGTCGCCTATTAAAACCTGACATGGAAAGACACTGATAATTTAATGTCATTCCAACACTAAAGCCCTTCTCGAGTTTCCAGGTGGTTCCATTGATAAGTTTTACTTCCGAATACTGTTCATCTCCAAAGTATTCCAGGCTATGAATGTAGGATCTTTGCCATATTGAGCTCTTGATGGACAACGAACCAGCCTGCAAATCAAGAGATTGGAATGGATTCTGGTAGGAGAAACTGATCTGAGGTTGATGACCTATATTCATTAATGCAGGATTTACCGAGAATTGTTGGGGATGCTGACCCAGGACCCTGATGTTTGCCGTTGCGGCAGGCCATCCGAGCCCGTTATACTCGAAAGCTCCAAATACGGGAGATATGCGTGTAATGACTGCAATTACCACAGCATAAACACACATCATTTTTTTGATGTGAATCATGATTTTTCCAACTTTTGACTTTGAGGATTGTTTTTAAAGTGTAGGCTATATTAATGCATAAATTGCCGCGTGGCAACAGCTTTCAACAAAGGATATCCGAGCATGATCACTACTTTTTCAAGAGAAACGAAAGATGATCTCATCCAGCAGATTCAAGCCTATTTTACCTCTGAAATGAGTCAGGATTTAGGTAATTTTGAGGCAGAATTTTTATTGGATTTTTTCAGTGAAAATATGGGACCACATTACTACAATCAAGCTATCCGTGATGTTCAGAAACATCTCTCAGGATATGTTGACACGCTCAATGAACGTATCGATGAGCTGGAAAGGCCCCTGCCTGAATCTGCCTAGCGGTATACTAGGGTAAAATAAACTTTGGGGAGTAGGTACTCCCGATCACCATCTTCCACTGATATAAAGCGTGCATCTCCCCGCAGATCAATGCGCTTACCCAGTTGGTATTTGACGCCCATCAAAGGGCCCTGGCCGTGCCAATGGTCCGTTTCACGGTTTGTCGCGGTGTATGCAATTACCCGGTCATGAGTCAGGTAACCTATCCAACCTTCCCACCCCTTATAATTGTAGAAAAGCTCAGCACTCCATTCAGACTGTTCTCTACTGCTATTAACCTGCTGAATAAAAGAATCCCATTTCAACTTACCTTCATCCTCCCAGCGAAAGGCCGCCTTAGAATGAATTGACCAGCGTCGGCCAAAGTTGTATCTGATTTTTTTGTTTAGATCCAGAGATCTGTGAACAAAACTTCGAGAGGGTTGCTCCAATTCGATAAATATATCATCGTAGTCATAGTCAAAGTAATTACTGCGGATTCTTGCCCTACCATCTCCAGACCACTTCTGTTTGCGCCAGGCGACGCCCGACCAAAATACCAGGTTGCGGTTCCAATGATTTTCTGAGCTACGGGTATTAAAAAGGTAAATGAGGTGGAACATTCCCAACTTGGTACCAATCTCAAGACTATAAAACGGAGATGGTTCCCACAGCATTCTGATTTCCGTGTTGAGACGCCATTCATCACGGTCATCATCATTGGTGGTATCTGGTGTATCATATTCAAGTCTCGAAAGAGATGATATCCACATGAGTGTGTCCACAAGTCCTGCATTTTTCCAGAGGACGGACTCCTTGAGCTGATAAAGGATCTGGGTATAATCCACATAGTATTTGTTCTGAGAATTCTCAATTTTGAAAGCTGTCAGTGTTGAAAAATTGGGATTATTTAACTCAAGAGAGGTTTCATTTAACAATGAGAATCGTTTCCTGTCCTCACTTGACAGATTGACAGTAGAGTTTTGATCAACTCTTTCTCGGCTGATCTCGGTCAGTTGGTCTCCCCAATCGAGGCGATGAGAGAGATGGAGATTTTTTCTCAGGTGATAGGTGAACAAATTTTGCCAATTCAAGTTTTCATTGTTGCGGGATTGAGAACTCCCCAGCGAGTCCGTAAAAAATGCCTGCAGACGGGCTTCCTGGTAAATGGAAGTTTGAAAGGTAGAAACCTCCCCAAAACGAACAAAATACTCTCCTCTGGCATTGAGTGTGTGATTCAAATGTTCAGTTAATTGATCTCTGGATCCACTCACCATTATGAAGGATCTCTGATTGGCGGACTGCCAGGGCTTTCGAATATCCAGCTCACTTGTCCAACCCCTGTCCACAATCCCATAGCGCTCTACCGACCTACCACCAATAAACAGGGACAGGTTATCATTGTGCTTTAAACCAGCGAGCAAAGCCCAGTTATCAATGGTTGAGGCTAGACCTGTCCGATGGTCCTTGTGTTGAGCACTCTCCAGACGAATACTTTTATTCCGATTGCTACCCCATGAAAAGTCGCTGCGTAAACGGTGTTCAATGGAAAATTGTTTTTCATTCGACAGGTTGTTATCATAGGAAAACACTTTGTACTTAAGGACATCAGTCACTTCAAGATCACTCCCTACAAAACCATGCCTGTAATTGAGATTAAAATCATTGCTGGTTGAGAGATTGTCCTGACGAAAGATATAGGCCAGGGAATCCTGACCTTCAGCCAGAAGGCTGTTGTGCAGCAGCATACCCAGAATGGCTACTGCAAACATTTTTCGCAATTTGGGGAGGAAGAGGTTTGTTGTATTCAGTAACGTTGAATTGTAATGGGACCTGTGAAGCTCAGCCCATGGGATACTCTGCCGGGAATTATGATTCTGCCTGTTCCGCAATCAATTCTCATTCTTTATTGAATGCGTGAAAATCGATCTCTTCTTTGGTTGTTTTTCATTTATTACGCACCCCATCCCTTTTGGTTTCCGTAACAACGTGAAACACCTTTTCGCCTGGTTTTGCCATGCGAAATCTTTCCCTGGCGATGCGTTCCAGATAATCTGGATCATTTAACAAGCGGTCACGCTCACTCTCTAACTCAGCCTTTTCTACTTCCAGGCGAGTTATGTGTGACTCCATATCTCTGATTTCCTGTTTGAGTCGGAGCAGACTATAGAGTCCCTCGTCTCTCATCACAAAGATTTGAACAAGAATCAGTAGAATGATTGCTCCGGATATCCAGGCGACTTTATTCTCGAATATGCCACCGGATTTGCGGTTAGAGCGACTTTTAGTTGAGCGTGACCGTTTATTTGCCATGTGAATCCCTACTTAGGATTAAGGGCCTTAAAACCTTTAAAAGTGGCCAGATCGCCCAACTCTTCTTCGATACGTAGAAGTTGGTTATACTTGGCGATACGATCGCTGCGTGAAGCTGATCCTGTCTTGATTTGTCCTGCGCCAGTGGCTACAGCGAGATCAGCAATGGTTGTATCTTCAGTTTCACCAGAACGGTGAGAAATAACACAGGTCATCTTGTTCTCATGAGCCAACTTGATGGTATCTAGTGTCTCAGTTAATGTACCAATCTGGTTCAATTTGATCAAAATGCTGTTCATAGCAGTCATATCGATGGCTTTTTGTAGCCTGACAGGGTTGGTTACTGTGAGATCATCACCAACCAGCTGAATTTTGTCACCCAGTTTAGCGTACAATTTTTGCCAGCCTTCCCAATCATTCTCATCCATTCCGTCTTCGATTGAAACGATAGGATACTTGGAGGCCCAATCAGCATAAAAATCTACAATTTCATCTGAGTTGAGTGTTCGACCTTCGCCAGTGAGACTATACAAACCTGTTTTGGGATCATAAATCTCACTTGAGGCAACATCAAGGGCTATGAATAAGTCCTTACCAGCTTTGTAACCAGTTTTTTCAATGGCTTCCAGGATCACTTCCACGGCCTCTTCGTTGGAACGCAAGTTAGGTGCAAATCCACCCTCATCTCCAACAGCAGTATTCATTCCCTTACTTTTGAGAACACCCTTGAGCTGGTGAAAAGTTTCAGCTCCCATTTGTAGTGCCTGCTTAAAGGTCTTGGCTCCCAATGGGAAGACCATGAATTCCTGAAAATCAACATTGTTATCAGCGTGCTCACCACCATTTAGAATATTCATCATAGGTGCAGGGAGCAATGTAGCGTCCTCGCCACCCAGATATTCGTATAAGGTGAGATCAAAATCCATGGCGGCTGCTTTGGCCGTTGCAAGAGATATACCCAGTATTGCATTGGCGCCATACTTGGACTTATTATCCGTTCCATCTGCAGCAATCATTTTTTCATCGACTGCACGCTGTTCTACAGCTTCCATTCCAATAACCACATCCGAAAGGACATCGTTCACATTTGCTACAGCCTTGGTCACGCCTTTACCTAGATAAACCGATTTATCTCCATCACGTAACTCCATGGCTTCGTGCTCACCAGTGGAGGCTCCTGAAGGTACAGCTGCGCGTCCAAATGCACCACTTTCCAGATAGACATCAACTTCAACAGTGGGATTCCCACGGGAATCCATGATTTGACGACTAAAAACATCAACAATCTTTGACATACAAACTCCGATTAAATTTTTCGTTTATGAGGTAATTAATAGTGTTCAGTGCGGTACTCATCAGCACACAATGTAATCCAAAAGCATTGGGTCTGAAAGGCCGAGAGTAGGAAGTAATCAACTGAATTTCTGAGGCTAAATGTATCAATCCCAGTAATTATTTTTGATAGCCTTCAGGCATTGCCAAAACTATTATTACGCATGCTGGAAACGAGAATAGAACAACTGATCCTGAGCATGTTGGGCATCATCCTTTTAGGGACCACTGGCTATGTAATTATTGAACATGTCGGTTGGTTTGATGCCTTCTATATGACAGCTATTACTCTGGCTACGGTTGGATTCCAAGAGGTCTGGGAAATGTCTGATCTGGGTCACCTCTGGACCATCTTTATTATGTTTTCAGGAATCGGATTATTCTTCATTATTGCTGGTCACATCGCACAGCAAGCAGTGGATCTCAAACGCTACAGGAGGTTTCGCATGGCGAAACGAGTTAAAAAATTAAACGATCATTACATCCTCTGTGGGTATGGACGCATGGGACAAGCCATTGCCAAGGAGCTTCAAAACGGTGGTAAAAGTTTTGTTGTGATTGAAAAGGATGTAGAAAAAATCGCCACCCTGGTTCAGAATGATATTGTTCTTATCGAAGGTGATGCTACTCAAGACGAGGTCTTGTTAAATGCGGGCATTGAGAAAGCCACTACACTTATTGGTGTTTTAAAAGATGATCAGGACAATCTGTTTTTGACCCTCTCAGCTCGAAGCTTGAAGAGTGATCTTTTTATTTTAACCCGAGCTACGGTTCCATCCTCCATCCCCAAGATGACCAGGGCCGGAGCAGACAATGTGATTAACCCCTATGAAGCAGCCGGAACCAAACTGGCGCGACAAGCTATGGCACCGGGTGTTGTTGATTTCATCGAGCTCATCATGAATCGGGGAAATCTTGATCTGGTTTTGGAAACCATCACCATTGAAGCCAACTCCCAGGCTGAAGGCAAGTCAATCATAGATCTCGAGGTGCGGAAAAATCATGATATCATCATCACTGCAGTTGAACAGCGTACGGGCGAGGCAAACTTTAATCCCGATCCCAACTATAAACTGAATGCAGATGATAAATTGATAGCCTTGGGCTCGAAGGAAAATCTTAACGGTTTTGAAAAACTTTGCGAGGCACTGATTTAATGTTCCGAAACGCCCCCCTGCTATTCCTGGTCTTTACATTTCTGCTTTTCTCCTGCTCAAAAGAAGAATCAGCTCCTGAAGCTGAACGCACTGTGATTGCCACTTTGGACAATTTTGAAATAAGCGAAACCAGCTTTCAACGTACTTACCTCCCAGTTTTATTGTATGGCGATAAATTCGATAGTGAGGACAATCGCTCTGACATGATCAATTTCCTCATCGGTCAAAAAATCCTCGCTCAAAAAGGTAGAGAAGCGAATTTGGATACCAGCGCTCATATCATGCGAATGAGAACGATTATTGAAAATCGTGCTTTATCTCGACAGCTATACAGGACCTGGGTTAAAGACAAATTGGTCCTCCCTACCGAGGATGACCTCCGGAAGGGTTTTAAACGGGGACAAAAAGGACTGTTTGTAAGACATCTCTTTGCAAAAACTGAGGAAGAAATCAGGGGGTACTCCCAAAGGTTAACATCTGGTAATGAATCATTCTATACCCTCGCTCAAGAAGTTTTTACTGATACCATGCTCTCAAAAAATGGTGGTGCATTGGGCTGGATGACCTTTGGAGATCTGGATGAAACTCTGGAAGACACATTGTATGGGCTGAGTGCAGGTCAAATATCCCAACCTGTAAGAAGTCAATATGGTTGGCATATCCTTTCCGTTGATGATAGTCAGGAAGAAGTTTTTATAACTGAGGAAGACTATCAAAAGAATCGTGATTTGATCTATAATAAAATCCTCGAGCGTCGCGAAAACCTTCTGGGCAAACAGGTACTCAATGATTTTATGGTAGATTTCAAGATCGAATTCAATCGCGAAATTGCCAGACAAGTATGGCCAAAAGTTATTGCTCATTTAAATCCTGCAGGGGCTCAATCTGGACCAGCACTTGAACTATCCGGCTTAACAACCAGCCTTGATAATTTGAGACAGGAAACCCTACTCACAGTGAATGGGGAATCCTGGTCAGTTGCTGAAATTTTAAAAAGATTGCCGGAATTGGATAGATCTCTTCTTTATGGCAATTTGTACATCGCTGCTTCAAATATCATAAGAGATGAGATGATATCTCGGGAAGCCCGAGACCTTGGGCTTCAAAATCACCCCGATGTAATGGAGGAAGTCCTGGATAGTCAGGATCAAATAATTGCAGATACTTATGTGGGTTTAATCGCGGATACACTTGAGTTTGCTACTGATCACTATCGGAATTACTACAACACCCATAAGCTGACTAAATACCATGCTCCTGATAGCTTGAAAATTGAGATTTATGGTTTCTCAGACAGTACGGTTGCCCGCAAATCACTCTATAAACTACGGAACACTAACATTTCGACGAATCCTGGTGATAAAATTTTCTGGATCACTGCTGGAGGTGCAACCAATCCTCTTTTTACTCTGAGCAGAAGTATTGCCATTGGTACGCTGGCTGGTCCTGTGAGATATAACAAGCAATGGGTTCTAGTTAAATTATTAGAGCGCAAACGCTTCCCGCTCCCCTTTGACTCTATCAAAACGAAACTTGAGGAGGATATGGAACGAGAACGGTTTGCTACGACCAGAGGCATTTTATTGGATGAGTTTCGTCCTATGCATAAAATTTCAATTAATTATGAATTGTTAAACAGATAAGATAGATTAGGAATACAAGAATGGCTTTAACCTGTGGAATTGTTGGATTACCAAACGTTGGTAAATCTACGGTTTTTAATGCTCTAACTGCTTCAGATATCCCCGCTGAAAATTATCCTTTTTGCACCATTGATCCCAATGTGGGTATTGTGCCCATTCCTGACGAGAAGTTGCAGGCGTTGACAAAAATATATGAACCTGATAAGACTACACCTGCCGTCATGGAATTTGTGGATATTGCTGGCCTTGTCCGAGGTGCCAGCAAAGGTGAAGGCCTGGGGAATCAATTCCTGGGACATATCAGGGAAGTCACAGCTATTGTCCATGTCGTGCGTTGCTTTGAAGATGACAATGTCACTCATGTGGAGGGCTCCATTGATCCCATCAGGGATATTGAAACTATAGAGAGTGAACTCATCATCAAGGATTTGGATTCAGTTGAGAAACAGCTTCATCGAGTGACTAAGCTGGCTAGATCAGGTGACAAAGATGCAAAAGCGGATGAAGGATTACTCACCAAAATCCGGGAGCACCTCGATGAGATAAAACCCGTGCGGAGCATGGAGCTGGATGAGGATGAAACAATACGGACTAAGAGCTACTTTTTACTCACAATGAAACCCATTCTCTATGTAGCCAATGTGGATGAAGATGAAATTTTAGCCGAAGAACGTGGATCACTGACCCAGCGTCTGTTCGATTATGCAGAATCTACCGGAGCGGGGGCTCTGCGTTTATGTGGCAAACTTGAACAGGAAATTGCCCTACTGGATGATGAGGAAAAAGTTGTCTTTTGTGAGGAATACGGACTCGTTGAGCCAGGTCTCAATAAACTGATCCACCGGGCATATGACCTCCTCCACCTCCAATCATTCTATACAGCAGGTCCAAAAGAAGTTAGAGCCTGGACCATCAAGCAGGGTTCATCTGCCCCCAAAGCAGCTGCAGAAATTCATACCGATTTCGAGAAAGGCTTTATCAAAGCGGCCATCTTTAAGTTTGATGATCTCATGATTCATGGTTCTGAAAAGGTATTGAAGGAGAAAGGTTTAATCTCTTTAGAGGGTAAAGAGTATATCGTACAAGAAGGTGACTGTATTTACTTCCATTTTAATGTGTAGTTAAGGCCAGTACTGTATGCCCAAACTTGATCAAATTTCCATTTACCCCATCAAATCCTGCGCTGGAATTGATCTCCAAACGAGTAAGGTACTGGATCGTGGGTTTCCACTTGATAGACGTTGGCTTCTCATTGATGAAGCAGGTCAGTTTATCTCTCAACGTACTACACCTCTGCTGGGTCAGATTAAAATATCTCAATATGACGATCATCTCCTGGTGAATTACCCTGCAAAATACCCGCTTATGCTACCTACCAATGTTCACAGTAATGTTCGACAGAAAGCCATGATCTGGAAAGATAAGGTTGATGGATTATGGGTGGGTCAGGAAACTGACAACTGGTTTAGCGCTGTCTTGGAGCAAAAGGTCCATCTTATTCATATGAATGAGGATGTACACCGTCCCCTGGTCAAAAATAATCTCCCCCAGGATCGCTCCTTTGAAGTCAGTTTTGCAGATGGCTATCCATATCTGCTCACCTCTCAAGCATCTCTTGATGATCTCAACAATCGACTTACAAGCCCCGTACCCATGAATAGGTTTCGATCCAATCTGGTGGTGAGTGGGTTTGAAGCATTTGCTGAAGATAATTGGCAGAAAATCAGCATCGGTGAAGTTGAATTTATGGTGGTAAAGCCATGCGCTCGCTGTCAGGTCACAACCATCGATCAAAAGACTGGCGCCGCTTCCAAAGAACCCTTAAAAACCCTGGCGACTTATCGAAAGCAAGATGGGAAGGTCATGTTCGGCATGAATCTCGTTGCCCTAAGTACGGGGAGTGTAAATCTTAATGATCCGATCACCATCATCAGTTAGGAAATCTTCGTGCTAAGAATCGCGGCTATCAGCCTGACACTCCTCATACTCAACATAGGGCTGAAGGCCCAATATGTACCCATTTCGCCCTATATGACCAATCCCGCCCTAACAATTGGCTACGTAGATAGCTGTGCACAATTCTGGATGAATACCCTTGATGAAAACAGAGGGGGATATTTCACAAATATTGATCGTGAAGGAGCTGTCATCACTTCATGGGGTACCAATAAAAACTTGTTGACTCAGACACGGAACGCCTATGGTTTTACCCGAGCATATATGATGACGGGCAATGACCAGTATCGCGAATATGCCAGGGCTGGTCTAGACTTTATGTATGAACATGCATGGGATGCAATCAATGGGGGATGGTATTCACAAATGGACATCAACGGCAATGTTCAGGGAGCGACAAATGGTCGTTCAGCCTTCGATGAACACTATGCATTGCTAGGACCCTCGGCCGCCTTTGAAGCATTTGGCGATTCAACTGATCTTAACATGCTTCTCCAGGGTTATTCCCATTTAGAAGATCTATACTGGGATGACAGAGAAGACTCTCATGGTTATTATGACTGGGCTACCTACAATGGATCTGCCACTTACAATAAAAGTTTTAATGCAACTGTAGATGCCATAACCACCCACTTGTTAAGTCTGTACCAGCAAACAGGGTCCCAAATTTATCTGGACAGGATGCATGAGATCTCAGAAGAGATCATTGAGCACCTCGTGGGATCCATGCCTTCACAAGCTATTGGTTTTGTAGAAGAGTTCGATGCTAATTGGAATTGGGACAATGGTGAAACCATGACCATCATGGGTCATGTGCTCAAGTCTGCCTGGTGCCTGATGCGAGTCTATCATATAGATCAACAGCCTGAATATCTTGAAGCCGCTGAAGCCCTCATGGCAGATGTCCTGGACAACGGATATGATCATGACTTTGGTGGTCCATATAAAGATTACAATCGAACGACTGGTGGTATGTTAATGTGGGGTAATCCAGATACCGCCAAAGCATGGTGGCAAATGGAGCAGGCGGTTACTGCCGGGCTCCAGCTATATAGTGTCACTGGAGATGAAACATACCTTGAAGTAGCTGACGAAACCCTGCATTTTTTCATGCAGCATTTTGTGGACCACACCTATGGGGACGTATATGAAAATAGGACCCGATATGGAAATGAAACCTGGGGTTTGAACAAAGGTGGTGGTGGCAAAGCAGCCTACCATTCTATCGAAACCGGGTATTATACCTATTTATATGCTTCACTGTTTTTGCATGAGTCTGCCCTCCCTCTTTATTATTGGTTTGAGCCATCACCTGTGGATCGCATTGTCTCATTGAATCCTCTGCTCTCCACCTTATATCCAATTGCCATTGTATCTGTACAGCTCGACGGTGAGAATTGGAGCTATTTTGAGGATTTGAATTTATATATCCCTGCCAATATCGGTGGAGAATTTAGAGTAGTGTTTGTCCCGGCATATCAAACCAGCACAGATGTTGATTCAAAACCATCTATTTCCAGACTATCAGCTGTCTATCCAAACCCCTTCAACCCATCCACCAGCCTGACGCTGGAAGTTGATACAAAGGGACCCGTCAACCTGGCAGTGTATGATCTGAAAGGTCGTTTGATCAGACCCTTGTTAGCAAATGAATTCGAGGCTGGTGTATATGATGTTTCTTGGGATGGCCTGGACCATGCTGGTCGCGAGGTTTCAGCTGGAGTCTATCTTTTTAAGGGTAATATTGGTACTCACCTAGTATCTCAAAAGGGATTGCTCCTCAAGTAGCCTATATGAGACTCCACCATAGAAAATATGGGGAAGGTGAACCTCTCATCATATTGCACGGTCTATTCGGGTCGTCAGACAATTGGCACACCCTGGCTCGTCGTTGGGGACAATCATTTCAAGTTTTCACTCTAGATCAGCGTAATCATGGTAGTTCACCTCATGAATCAGCCATGAATTATGCGGAGCTGACACAGGACCTCCACCAGTTCATTGCTCAGGAACGACTTGAAAATGTCCATATTGTGGGACACTCCATGGGTGGTAAGGTGGGGATGCGTTTCGCCTCCCACAATCCAGACATGGTCAAAAGTTTAACGGTACTGGATATTGGGTTGGATCGTGTGGAAGGGAAACATGACCTCATTCTGAAAGCTCTATCAGCAATTAATCCAGATGAATTTTCCAGTCGCGATGAAATCAAAATGGAACTTCAAAATCTCATTCCGTCACCCCCCATTCAGCAATTTCTGCTAAAAAATATCCTGAGGAGACTAGATGGTAGTCTGGCCTGGAAATTCAATCGAGATGCCCTATTGGATCATTACAATGACCTGACAATGAATTTGGAGCTTGAACAATCTTTTATAGGTTCAGTTCTATTTCTTAGAGGTGAAAATTCAGATTATCTCGAACCATCACTCCCTACGGAAATTCTACAATATTTTCCCCTTGCTCAAATACAAACTGTTGAGGGGGCTGGGCATTGGTTGCACGCTGACAAACCAGATGTGCTGTCCACTTTGGTTTTAGATTTTATAAGTTGATTGTCATCCCTCCCCCCTGCATATTTTAAGCACAAATTTTTGTTACGTTTTAGGACCTACTAAGAGAGAAATACTATGAAAAAAGTTTTAAGTCTGATTGTCATCACCAGCTTCATCTTCAACTGCGGACCAACACCCACAGCAGCACCAGAAGTTATGGTTGATCCATTACGTTTTTCAGAGGCAATGGCAGAGTTTAAATCGGCTGATTCCTTAAAAAAACCTCATCCAAATTCGGTACTTTTTGTGGGCAGTTCTAGTATCCGGGGTTGGAAAACACTAAGCGCCGACTTTCCTGAACTCAATGTGCTTAATCGCGGGTTTGGTGGATCTCACATGTCAGACTTGATCTATTTCATGGATGATATTGTTTTCCCATACCAGCCTAACGCCATTGTCGTTTATGAGGGAGACAACGATATCGCAGCCGGAAAGACGCCTGAAATAATACTTCGCGACTACAATACCTTCGTATCCAATGTGCTGGAAAAATGGCCCAATAAACCCATCTTTTTTATCTCCATAAAGCCCAGTTTAGCCCGAATTGATCATTTGGAAAACATGGCTACAGCCAACGCCCTGATCAAGGCACGTACAGAGGAAGTTGAAAATCTATACTATATTGATGTGTTTACACCCATGCTGGGTGAAGATGGCACCCCTCGCCCCGATATTTTTGGGCATGATGGCTTGCACATGAATGAAGTGGGTTACGCTCTCTGGACCAAAGTAGTTAAGGAAGAATTGGGTCTATAAGTTACTGAACTGATGAGCTGAAGGTTGGCTTGGCTTTGATCGACGGGAGGTAAAAAACTCTCTGAGCACCATATTGTTGTTAGGTAACTCCTGGCTTCTGGCTTCTAACTACTAATTCTTAAATCATTCACCGATAATTTTTACCAGAACGCGTTTATCGCGTCTGCCATCAAATTCACCATAGAAAATCTGTTCCCAGGTACCGAAATCCAGACGACCTTTAGTTATGGCAACAACCACTTCACGGCCCATAATCTGTCGTTTGTGATGCGCATCTCCATTGTCCTCACCCGTGCGATTATGGTGATAGCGCTCGGGACTGGCATCAAATGGAGCGAGCCACTCTAACCATCTCTTATAATCTTCCTTTAAACCGGATTCTTCATCATTGATAAAAACTGATGCAGTAATATGCATGGCATTTACTAAGCAAAGCCCTTCCTGCACACCGCTCTCATGAACTATGGATTCAACATCTCTCGTGATGTTGACAAAACCCATCCGCTCAGGAACTTTAAAATGGAGATATTTGGTAGTTGATTTCATCAGTCACCTATTGAGCCAGGATGAGTCCTGATAGTTCCGGCACTACTGCTACTTTCTCAATAGTTCCATGACCACCAGCATTTGCCTGGTTGGCATCAGCTAAAATGGTCCAGGATCCTGAGGGTAATGAGAAATTAGCAGCCGCTTTCTTATCGGCATTCAACAACACAAGAATCTTAGTTTTATTTCCCATGGCAACACCATAGGAAAGTTCACCGGAACCATCAATAAATTGTCGGTATCCGATAGTCACATTTCTAAGTTCAGCATATTGATTTCTGATGGCCACCAAACCGCGGTAGTAATTGACAATATCTTGATTAAGCTCTTTTTCATCCCAGTTCAGCCAGTTGGTTTCATCATCTTTCTCATATGAATTATGATCGAGGTGACCCGCATTTGGGTCAATTCCAACACTGTTGGCAATCACCTTAGCGCGTCCCCAGCTCTGCCCCTGTGCTATCATCACTGGACCTTGACTGGTCAAAAGATTTAAGGCCGCCAATTTATGTATGGCCAGCTCTTCTGGCGATAAATGTGCAACCTGTGCTCTGGTGACCTTTTCATCTGCCCCAACTTTACCCAGGGACAATCGAATAAAATCACCCAAGGTGTTGTCATCATGACTTTCCAGATAATTCACACTTTGTGAGGGATCCCTATAATGGCCACCCTCACTTTGTAAATAGCCACGCATGAGTTTTTTGTAATGCTCAGTATCGTTTCCATCCCAAAGCTTTCCAAAAATAAAACCAGAATCATTTTCACGGGGGTTGCGACCTTTAATGCTATTGCGGAAGTGATCATTCCAGGAAGCCCAGCCATGATCAGCCAGATCACCGGGATTGTATCCGCCTCCGCCCCAGGGTTCGCCAATGAGGATCACCTCAGGATTTACAGCTTGTGTAGCGGCCGTAATTGCATCTACTGTTTCAAGATCAATCATGGTTGCAAGATCAAAACGAAAGCCATCGATGTGGTACTCATTCATCCAATGCAAGAGACTCTCAATGATCATTTTCCGAGACATGGTATTCTCGGTTTTAAAATCATTACCACAACCACTATGGGAGAGATAATCGCCCTCTTCATCTAACCTGAAGTAGTAGTTTTTGTCAATGAGTTTAAAGGGATTGTCATCATATTGGGAAACATGGTTGTAGACCACATCGAGGATAACTGATATGCCTTCCTTGTGCAAAGCACGTACCATTTCCTTCATCTCATTGACTGCTCGTCCATCCTGACCGATCCAGGTCCCCCGATCCTTCACACCATCTGATCCATAATAGATTTCTGGAGCGAAGAAAAATGAGGTCATATAGCCCCAATGATTCGCTTCGTATGGATTCCAGTCATTCCAGGTGCTGAGTTCTGAATTCTTATAATCGATTTCAATGTTCCCGAACTCCTGGAGAGGTAAAAATTCTATGGCATTGAATCCCATATCCTTCAAATGGGCAATACCGCCCTTTTGTAAGGGTTCGATGAAGCCTTTATATGTTCCTGGCTGCTGTGCTCCTGATGTTGGATGGGCTGTCATATCTCTCAGGTGGGCTTCAAGAATCACGAGATCACCAATTGCTGCCGAGGTTACCTCATCTCCCTGCCAATCAAAATTGTCCTTTGGTAATATGATGGATTTGCTGGGATACTTAAAATGATTCTGGCGCACTACTGCTTCGGAATATGGATCTGGAATGATGATCCCCTGAGAACCAGAGGCTGAATAGGCATAAAATTTTGTGAGCTTATCATTGGGGACACCCACTTCCCAGACACCATTATTCTTTTTGAGCATGGCAAGGTTTTCACCGTTGGCATCATCAAATTTTTCAAAAAGAACCAGGTTTACCTGATCTTCTAATGGTGCAAATAGACGAAAAACCATTTCATCTTGATTTCGACTAATCCCCAATTTCTCATCAACGGTGGCCATATCATTGTTACTTAATGTCATATCTTTTACTAACTCCGAATTATTGCTACAGGCTACCATGATGACGATAAGAACCAAACTCAGGATAATTTTCCTGGGACTCATATAAGTGTTCCCCTTTTCTCCAAAAACATACTCGAGGTGCTTGAAATTGACTGCTGGCTGACATTTAAACAGTTTTCGAGCAATTGCGAAGAAACATAATGTGAAAGAAGGGATTATAAAGCCATATTCATCGTAGTAATTTGTAACTCGATGGGTGATAATCGCTCTAAGAGCAATAACGAAAGAAGGATTAGAATGAAAAAAAATAGAATTATCGCCAGCTCAGCCGCCATTCTCTTTGTGGTTTTCGGTATCTTTATGATAGGTACAACATCTGTATCTGCTCAAAGTGCTCCAGATTTTACCCTCACCGATCTTAATGGAGAAAAAGTTTCACTATCTGATTATAAAGGTAAAATTATCATCTTAGACTTTTGGGCTACCTGGTGTGGGCCATGTAAAATGGAAATTCCCAGCTTTATAAAACTTCAGGATGACTACAAGGATGATGTGGTGGTTTTGGGCATTTCTCTGGATCGGGGTGGTGCAAAAGTAGTGGTTCCCTTTGCCGAAAAGATGAACATAAATTACCCAATCGTATATGGTGATGGCAATGTCGTACAGGCTTATGGTGGGGTACGCAGTATACCGACTACCTTTGTCATCGATAAAGATTTTAATATTCAACGTAAGTATGTTGGCTATACAGATCACAAAGTCTTCGAGAATGATATTCTGTCTTTCAAGTAAGGATTGCACAAAATTATTTGCAATAGGCGTGACTGTCGTTTAGTTTCGCCCCGCTAAAGGACTGGAGGAAAGACTATGGCTAAAGCACAAGCATTTGGAGATAAAGTACGCGGGAAGATACGTACCCATAAAAAGATGGTACGTTACATCCTGCCCCTCAAAAAAGACAAAAGCAATTCTCTTCGTTTTAGAGAAGGAATGCTCGCTGTTCCTGAGGAAAAAGAGCATGCTGATTATATCACTGAGCAAATGGATTCACTGATTAAATAAGCATCACTCCAGGCAACAATTTCAGAAACGCCCCGACATGGGGCGTTTCTTTTTTTAGATGATCACAGTAGAATAAGGTATGTTGATTGCATCCGAGCGCACATACTTTGCCCCACCCATTTCATAATCATCCAGACAACTATTTTAGAAACGCCCCGGAATGGGGCGTTTCTTTTTTATACCCTGCCGATTACATTTTCAGCCTATGGATCAACAACAAACCCTTGCGCGAATCCGCGAACTCACGGAAGCTCTTACTGAGCATAATCACCGTTACTATATACTCGATAACCCAACCATATCTGATGCTGGTTATGATGCGCAGCTACGAGAGTTACAAGACCTGGAAACCGAATATCCAGAATTGATGCAGACTGATTCTCCTACCCAAAGAGTTGGGAGTTTACCTCTATCAGGTTTTGATCAACTCACACACAGCATCCCCATGCTTTCACTATCCAACGCCATGGATGAAGAAGAGTTAGTCAGTTTTGATGCAAGAGTCCGTAAAGATCTTGAGATTGAGCGGCTGGACTATGTCGTTGAACCAAAACTTGATGGTCTCGGTGTAGAATTGATCTATGTGGACGGCGTTTTCACGGCTGGATCTACCAGAGGTGATGGTTTTACTGGTGAGAATATCACTCAAAATCTACGTACTTTAAAAACCCTACCGCTAAGGCTCAGGGGCGACTCCCGAACCATTCCTCCCTATCTGGAGGTTCGTGGTGAAGTATTTATGGCGCATCAGGATTTTGAACAATTAAATCAACGACAGCTTGATCAGGAAAAGCAACCCTTTGCAAATCCACGTAATGCTGCTGCGGGAAGTTTGCGACAGCTTGATTCGAGGATCACAGCTAGTCGAAACCTTTTGATCAATCTTTACGCTGCTGGAAGTATTGATAGCTTCGCCCCTGAATCACAAATGGAGTTTATTCAAGCCCTGAGGGATTGGGGTTTTCCAGTGAATGATTTGTACGAATTATGTCCCAACATCGAGAGTGTGATTCATTTCCATAAAAATCTTGAAAGCAATCGAGAAAATCTGGAGTATGATATCGATGGTACCGTGACCAAGGTGAACCGTCTGGATTATCAAAACCGCATGGGTATTCGGAGCCGATCCCCACGGTGGGCTATTGCCGGTAAGTTTAAAGCACGCCAGGAAATCACAAAAATTTTAAGCATCGTCCCCAGTGTGGGAAGAACTGGTGCGATCACTCCTGTGGCAAATCTTGAACCCGTTCATCTCGGAGGTGTCATCGTAGCTAGAGCAACCCTCCATAATCAGGATGAAATTGATCGGAAAGAAGTTCGAGAAGGTGATACCGTGGTGGTTCAGCGGGCAGGCGATGTCATTCCAGAGGTTGTGAAAGCCCTGCTGGAAAAACGACCTGCAGGTTCACAACCCTACATCATTCCAGATCGTTGCCCGGCCTGTGATGGTCATGTCATCCGTCTCGATGGAGAGGCCAAACACTACTGCCAGAATATTTCCTGCACTGCTCAGATTAAAGGGCGTATTGAGCATTTTGTTGCCAAACGCTGTATGGATATTGATGGCTTTGGGACCAAGTTGGTGGGACAGTTGGTGGATACAGGTTTCATCACCAGTATTGCAGATATCTATTCTCTCAACCTGGACCAATTAGCTAATCTGGAGCGCATGGCAGAAAAATCGGCCCTCAATATCATTGAGGCAATTAATTCAAGCAAATCTGCAGATTTGTGGAGGTTAATCCATGGATTGGGTATCCGAAATGTGGGTGAACATATTTCCAAGGTTATTGCCAATAAATATGGTTCTCTCTTGGCCATGGGAGAAGCAAGCGTGGATGATCTGGAGGCCACCCATGAGGTTGGTCCTATTGTCGCCAGAGGATTGGTAGAGTTTTTTAGAGATTCTGACAATCAGAAAATCCTGGCAAAATTATCTGGACATGGGTTAAATCCTACAATCGATGTGAGCGCCCGGAGTGAAGGCATATTTTCAGGGCTCTCCTTTGTATTTACTGGAAAGTTGGAGCATTTTAACCGAGATTCAGCAAGAGTATTGGTTGAGTCGCTTGGTGGTGCATCAGCCAACACGATTAGCAAAAAAACAGACTACTTAGTTGCAGGACCAGGTGCAGGTTCCAAAATGGAGAAAGCCAATAAACTGGGTGTGAAAATTCTCACTGAAGATGAATTTCGAAGTATGGTAGGAGCGCAATAAATGTTTAAGAAAATTTTGATCGCCAATCGAGGCGAAATTGCACTAAGAGTGATGCGAACCTGTCGGGAAATGGGCATTGAAGTGGTGGCCGTCTTTTCTGAGGCTGATCGCACTGCTCCCCATGTCCTTTTTGCTGATGAAGCCTATCACATTGGTCCAGCCCCCTCCACAGAAAGTTATCTCAACTACGCAAAAATACTTGAAGTAGCCAGAGAATCTGGTGCAGAAGCAATTCATCCTGGTTATGGGTTTTTATCAGAGAATACAGATTTTGCCAGTGATGTTTCCAAGGCGGGCATCGTTTTTATCGGCCCCCCCGCATCCGCGATTAAGATCATGGGTGACAAAACCATGGCTCGGCAAACCATGCTCAAAACACAGGTTCCTGTTGTACCCGGTACAGAAGAGCCTATCGCTGACATCTCCAAGGCACAAAAAGTTGCTGAAGAGATCGGTTTTCCAGTTCTAATAAAAGCGGCTGGTGGTGGCGGTGGCAAAGGTATGCGCATTGTCAATTCTTCAGATGAATTTGAAGATGCCGTGGGTAAAGCCGAGAGAGAATCACAATCCGCGTTCGGGGATGGACGGGTATATGTGGAAAAGTATTTGGAAGAACCCCATCACATTGAATTTCAAATTCTGGCTGATACCCATGGAAATACAATCCACCTGAACGAGAGGGAATGTTCCATTCAGAGACGCTATCAGAAGGTGATTGAAGAATCTCCTAGTCCATTTATAGATGATAGTCTCAGGTCAAAAATGGGTCAAGCTGCAGTGGAAACTGCCGAGAGCTGTAAATATGTTGGCGCAGGGACTGTGGAGTTTCTGGTGGACAAACATAGAAATTTTTATTTCCTGGAAATGAATACACGTCTTCAGGTAGAGCATCCTGTTACGGAAATGGTGACCGGAATAGATCTGGTTGCTGAGCAAATTCGCATTGCCTTTGGCCAGCCTTTGTCTGTCAAGCAAAGTGACATCAATACCACAGGTCATGCGATTGAATGTCGCATCTATGCTGAAGATGCGTCTAATGACTTTGCTCCTTCCACGGGAGAAATTGTCATGCTCCAAATCCCCGATGGTGCAGGAACAAGATTTGATGGAGCCATAAGACAGGGTATCGAGATCACACCGTACTATGACCCCATGCTGGGAAAGCTGATTTGTTGGGCAAAGGATAGAGATTCAGCACTTAACCGAAGTGAACGAGCGCTACGTGAATTTTATATTGGTGGTATTGAGACAACCATTCAGTTTTGCCGATCTGTAGTGAAGCATCCAATTTTCCGCGAGGGGACCTACGATACTCACTTCTATACCAATTTCAGGGATGAATTACATGCTGATCTGGCAGATTCAACTGATGAAGTACTTTTGGTTGCAGGTGGTTCACTTTTTCATCATCAAAATCAAATCAAACATAGTTCTAATTCATCTGACTCAACCAAGAAAACGCGGTCAAACTGGGTCAGCGCACAGCTAGGGAGAAATGCTTGATGAAGTTTGAAATCAATGCCAACAAGCACTCCATAGAAGCCAATATCACTATTGATTCCAACGAGTTGGTCATTAAAACCAGTGAAAATGATCTGCGTTTTGAGGCGATTCAAGTTCAACCTGGAGTTTATAGTGTCTTGATGAATAATCGCTCATTTGTAGTTGGGGTTTGCCCCAGCGAAGCAAATCGATTGAATGTAAATGGAACCCCCATTAATCTGGAACTCCTAGATGCAGTACATCTTCATCTTAGAGAATTAGGTTGGGATGCTCTCAAGGAAGTAAAAGCTGGTCTTATCAGCGCTCAAATTCCTGGTCTAGTGACCAAGATTTTCCATGCCCCCGGGGATGAGGTCAAGGAGGGTGATCCTCTTTTCCTTATTGAAGCCATGAAGATGGAAAATGAGATAAAATCTCCAGTCGCAGGAACTGTCAAAAAAATAGGTGTGGCCGAGGGTCAAACCGTTGAAAAGGGAACAAATATCATCGAGATTGTGTAAGCCATTCTGATGATAATCAAAATAATGGAAATCAAATGCTAGGTAGAATGTTCGGAGCTGGACTCGGGTGGGCTTTCGCAGGACCCATCGGAGGATTAATTGGTTGGTGGTTAGGTGGTCAAGTCGATGCGAACCCCAATTTAGGTCAAGGTTCTGGTCCAAGAATTTCACAGCAGACCAGACCTGGCGATTTTGCCATTGCCATGTTGGTTCTGGTTGCTGCAGTGATGAAGGCAGATGGAAAAGTAGTCAAGGCAGAATTAGATTATGTAAAGCAATTCCTCATAAAAAGTTTTGGTCATGAAAACGCCCAGGAAATGTTGGTATTATTAAAGAATTTACTGGAACAAGACTACTACATCTATGAAATAGCCAATCAGATAAATAGTCATATGAATACAGCTGAGAAACTTCAGCTCATGCATGTTCTATTTGGGATTAGCCAGGCTGATGGTCAGGTCCATGCCAGTGAGGTTGAAATCATTCAGGAGATAGGTCAACACTTAAAACTTAATGCCCGTGACGTGGATGCGATCATGGCCATTTTTGTTAAAAATACCAACTCCTACTACCAGATATTAGAGATAGATCGATCAGCGAGTGATCTGGAGATTAAAAAGGCCTATCGTTCTATGGCAGCGCGTTTTCATCCAGATAAGGTTCAGCATCTTGGACCAGAATTCCAAAAAATGGCTGAGGATAAATTCAAAGCTATCAACGAAGCTTACCAACAGATAAAGACTGAGCGCGGGATCTAGGAGCACGCTATGAGTAGCCAAGGGGAAAAAGCCGGACAATATCCTTTTACCAAGGGAATTTATGAAGAAATGTATCGCTCCAGAAAATGGACGATGCGGCAATATGCCGGTTTTTCCAGCGCTAAAGACTCAAATGTCAGGTATAGATATTTGTTAGATCAGGGGACCACGGGTCTTTCTGTTGCTTTCGATTTGCCAACTCAGATTGGATATGATTCTGATGACCCCATCGCTGAGGGTGAAATCGGGAAGGTTGGCGTACCCATTGACACGCTTGCTGATATGGAAGTGCTTTTCGAAGGCATCCCGCTGGACAAAGTATCCACATCCATGACCATCAATTCGACAGCTATCATCCTGCTGGCCATGTACCAGGTTGTTGCAGAAAAACAAGGGGTGAGCAGTGAAGAACTGCGGGGTACCATCCAAAATGATGTTCTGAAGGAATACATCGCACGTGGGACTTACATTTATCCTCCTCAGGCATCATTACGTCTGATCACTGATGTTTTCTCTTACTGCAATGAGCATATCCCCAACTGGAATACCATTTCTATCTCAGGTTATCATATCCGTGAAGCAGGCTCCACGGCATCCCAGGAATTAGCATTCACATTTGCCAACGGAATTGCCTATGTGGAAGCGGCCATAGCGGCAGGTCTGGATGTAAATAAGTTTGGAGCCAGACTTTCATTTTTCTGGAATGCCCATAATGATTTAATGGAGGAAGTGGCCAAATTTCGGGCATCGCGTCGCATTTGGGCTAAAATCATGAAGGAGCGTTTTGGCGCTACCAATCCAAAGGCAATGATGTGTCGTTTCCATACCCAAACAGGTGGTTCTACACTCACTGCACAACAGATTGATAATAATATTCCCCGAGTAACCATTCAGGCGTTGGCAGCTGTGTTGGGTGGCACACAGTCCCTGCATACAAACTCGCGGGATGAAGCGCTTGCCCTTCCCACTGAGGAGTCTGCAAGGTTGGCCCTCAGAACCCAACAAGTCATCGGATATGAAAGTGGTGTCACCAACTATGTCGATCCTCTTGCAGGTTCTGAAGTTATCGAAAACTTGACTGACAAATTGGAAGAAGAAGTGTTTGAATATTTAAAGAAAGTAGATGAGCTGGGCGGTGCGGTGAAAGCTATCGAGCTGGGCTACTTTCAGAATGAAATCGGCAATAGCGCTTATCAATATCAACAGGATATTGAGCAGGGGGAGCGTATTGTGATTGGACAGAACAAATTTATTGATGACCAGGAAATTCAACCTGAAATCCTGAAGCTAGAGGTAACTGCTGCTCTGGAACAGCTGAAAGAGTTAAAATTCGTCAAAGACGCACGTGATGGCGATGCTCTTGAAAAATCGCTATCTAATCTGAAAGCTGCTGCTCAAAATACTGAGACAAACTTATATCCCTTTATTTTATCAGCAGTTCGTGAATATGCCTCCATTGGTGAAATTTCTAATACACTCCGATCAGTATTTGGTGAGTATCAGGGTCAATAAACATGAGTCCTAATAGTTACCTCAACTCATGAACTCCCATCCCGATCTGGATGAAATCATTTTTCTTAAAACGATTGACTCCACCAACCTCGAAATAAAAAGACAGCGTCACGAGTTTCGAGGTTCTAATGTCTTGGTTGTGAGTGACGAACAGTCTCAGGGTAAGGGGCAACATGGTCGCAAATGGGAGTCTGCAGCGGGGTTAGGTCTCTGGATGTCGCTCCATCTTGGTCGAGAGCCTTCTCTTTCCCACAATCTTCAGCTTTTATCCCTCTATACAGGCATCATTGTCCACAAAATCATCTCACCTCTCATTAACGCCACCATTCAGCTGAAATGGCCTAATGACATCATGATCAGTTCCAAGAAGTGTGGTGGTATACTTACGGAGCTACAATGGCAGGGTGACAAGGTTAGCTCCGCTGTAATTGGTGTTGGATTAAACTTAATCCATGAAAAGGATGATTTTCCCGCTTCAATTCAGGAACAGGCTACCTCTCTCAAATTGGAAGGATTGGTTGACCCTGATCGGTCCCGCTTAATAAAATCATTTATTGATGCATTTTTTGGGAATATGTCCAACCTGGATGATGGAAAACGCCTGGCGTCTGACTGGAATGGAAATGCCTATGGGATGAACCAAAAAGTTCATTGGGAGGCTCCCAAGGGAAGTTTTGAAGGGCAATTCTCAGGAATTAACGACAGGGGTGATGCACTTATCAGTGTTGATGGAAAACTAAAAGCCTTCCAAACTGGTGAACTAAGACTCGCTGAATCTCATTAGGAAATATTAAGTGATCTCGCGACTTGTTTTACCAGATGAACATCCTGCATAATGTAGAAATGAAGACATTCCACACCGTTATTTAACAAATCCTCACACTGTTCCAGTGCATGCTTGATTCCAATTTCAGCTCGCTCATGGGAGGTCTCAGCAAGTTCTAGGCTTGTCACTAATTCATCAGGAATGTTTACTGAGAACGCGTGGGGCAATGAGCGCAATTGGGTCTTACGTGTGACCAGTTTGATTCCAGGAATAATAGGAACTGTAATGCCCTCTTCCCTACACTGATCGACAAAATTGTAGTAGTCCTGATTATTAAAAAACATCTGAGTAACAATGTACTGAGCGCCGGCATCGACCTTCTTTTTCAAGTATCGAATATCTGCATTTTTACTTGGGGCGTCGGGATGCTTCTCTGGATAACCACCTACACCAATACAGAAATCTGATTCATCAGCATCCAGGATATCTTCCAGATACTTGCTACGATTCATATTACTAATCTGTTTTACCAGATCTAGAGCGTAGTCATTTGCTTCTCGTCCCATGGGATGCGCTTTTTGATACTGCAATTGATCGCCTCGAATAGCCAACACATTATCAATACCCAGATAATTCAATTCTATCAAGGCATCTTCTGTTTCCTGTTTTGTAAATCCCTGGCAGAGCAGGTGAGGAACAGCTTCTAGTTGATAACGATATTTAATAGCGGCGCACAAACCAATGGTTCCCGGTCTTTTTCGCTTGATGTGTCGGGTAAAGGTGCCATTGTCTTGCTCAATAAAATATGAATCTGCTGCATGACTGGTCACATCTATAAAGGGGGGCTTGAATTCTATCAGTTCATCAATGATCTCATAGATTTCACGCGCACTTCTACCTCTGGCAGGTGGTATGATTTCGAAACTTAAAAAGGGGTCTTTTCTCTCGGAGAGGATATCACTAATTTTCATTCTATATTATAGAATTATTTTTGCTAGATGATATGGATTTGTTCCCTGGAGCAGGGAACTTTTTCTAATTAAGGTGTTTTTCCAGTAATTGTTGTAACTGAACAATGGTATAGGGTTTCGCCATATAATCGGAAAAACCTGCTTCATCCAATGTGTCTAATTTATCTCTGGTAAATGCAGTGACCGCTACCATTGGGACTTCCTCAAAGCGATCCTCTTTCTTGAGGACTTCCCCCAACTCAATTCCACTAATTCCTGGTCCCAGAGCAATATCCAGCAGAAAAATATCTGCCGATTTATCCTTCATCAATTCGATAGCTTCCTCCCCTGTTTCAGCGGCAATAGATAAGTACTCGAGCTTCCTCAGGAGCAATAATAGATACTGTCTCGATGCAAAATCGTCTTCAACAACCAATACTGTCATTTGATTATCCATTCCTTTATGTTCAACTCTGATTCACTTCTAGTGGTATGTTTAAATAAAAAACATTTCCTGTGGGATGGTTGGGTTTGACTCCAACAGAAGCCCCATGTACTTCTGCAATCCTTTTGACGATTGCCAGTCCAAGTCCAGATCCACGCATCTTGCCATTGTCAAGCTGCACACTCCGCTCAAAAATCGCATTTTGATTTTCCTCACCGATAGTAGTACCAACATCACTTACGCCAAACTCGATCTGGTTCGTATGTTTTCGCATACTCACTTCTACCTGTTTTCCCTCAGGTGCATACTTCAAGGCGTTGCTTAAATAATTGCGGAATATTTCAGAAATAATTGGATTGACTGTGTGGACAATATCTGATTCTATGCTAATCTGAAGTTGACTACCCTCGCTCTTGAAACTGGGCAAAAACTCGTTAATAACTTCATGAGCCAATTCACTGAGATCGATTTTCTCCATGGTAATAGCTTCACCCAGCGTTATGCGAGCGAGTGAGGTGGTATTTTCAAGGACCTTCAACAGTGCATCGGAGCTATCTTTTATTAATTGAAGTTCCTCGCTGACATTATCGCCGTTAGTTAATAGTTCTGAAACTCCAGAAATTACCCCTGCAGGATTCTTCAGATCGTGGGATAGAATATCCAGGAGTAAAGCTTTGATATTATTGGAATCGCTCAATTGAATCGAGAGTTCACGATGCATGGATTCTGATTTTCTAAGTTTTTCATCCTCAATATTGATCTTAATTGTCAGGGCGATCTGATCGGAAACAAAGTTCAGAATTTTCAGATCACTCTCACTGTAGACAAAATCTGTGGAATAGCTTTGAACCGCCATTATTCCAATGGGCTTCCCTTCAACAATTAAAGGACAACCAAGCCATTGCTCGGATGGGGTTCCTAACAGATCTATTTTACCTTCCTTGTTCATGGTATAGAACTCTTCTTTTGTCACTAGAATCGGTTTACCATTTTTTACTACATGTGCAGATATTCCCTTTTCAGCTCTGATTGGATCTGGAGGAGGTGAATCAAATTCATCTTTATAATAAGGATAAGTAAATTCATCTGAATCTTCGTTATAGAGAGCGACATAAAAATTTCGTGTATCCAAAATTTTGTTCAAACTTTGTTGAATGGTCTCAAATAGAACTGGTAAATCCTTTATCCTTTTGGCCAACTCACTAATTTCATACATTACTTCCTTGGCGCGGGTGGTTTGATTCTGTTCAGTGACATCTTTAATAAGTATGATCCCACCCTGGATTTGATCAGAACCTGAAAGAAGTGTTTCAAAAGCCGCATCAATATCAATCCGTCTCCCCTGAATCTCTAGTGAGCCGAGGTATGAAGTATGATTCCCCAGAAATGTTTCCTCCATTGCAGGAATGATGGGTTCTAATTCTTCGAGTTCGTAGATTGATCTACGTTTCTGAGGCGGAAATTCAAAACCCAATAGAGAAGCTGCCTCAAGATTCCAGTCAGTAATCTCTGCTTTGGAACTATAGCGAACAAGACACGCTGGAGATTTATCAAAAATTGTTCTATATTTTAGCTCAGAGGATTCAATCTTTTTATAAGCCTTGGCCAACTCTGCATTTGACTTCATTCTGAAAAGTGTGAATCCAGCCAACAGTGAAGCTATCAAAAAGGTCACCACCATGGCCAGAGTCCGCATGATCCGGGCAGTCCCAATATCCGAAGATCCGGGCACTATCTGGAGCTCCCAGGACTGACCCAGAATTGTGAAATTATGTCGACCAACCGTTATTGGATTCTCAAAATTCTTAGGTTCTCCCCTGAGAAAAACTCGTTCACCTGATAGAATTACCTCATAATTGAAGTCTTTGATTTTTTTACTATAACATTGAGCTATCAGTTCCTCGATTCGAAACACACCATTTACAAAACCACTGATTTTATCATCGACAACAATTGGGAAGTAAGTGGCAAAACCATTGCCCCCCTGAACCAGTTCAATGGGCGGGGTAGCAGTATCTATTTGGTAAAGAAGAGATCTGGAGAATACTTGTGCGGCTCCTTTGGCAGCCTTTTGAACCAGGTCCACGCCCACGACAGGCAGATTGTTGCTTAGCGGGGTTACCCACTGTACGATTCCATTCTCATCGATCCAGTTAACAGCCTGAAAACCGGGAAGCTCATGTTGGATACGAAGGGCAGTTGCTCTGAATTCTGCTTCACTCAGAGCAGGTTTTTGCTCCATGCGTTCACGAAATATATCTAAACGAGTTAATCTTGAGTCTAGAAAGTCATTTAGTCGTATTCCGCTCTGTTCAGCAGTGACCTGGGTCTTGATCCCCAATTTTTCACTTTCCTGATCCGTGACATAATAAATGCCAAGCCGGCCACCAACCAGAACAGTAATAAATATGAGAATAGGGATGTATATGTGTTCTGATAATTTCATTTAGTGCGCTAGTTCAAGCCCCTTCAAATCAAAGTTGAGCTAGACATTAATCAATTACAGCTTAATGAGAAAGAGAAATCTATAAAGATGTCTAAGAATTAGGGATTTCCTTATGCATCTCCCTTCAAAAAGCGCTTAAAACATGGTTTTATGGTATCCGAAGGTAGTCAACCCATTGACTGGACTCTTCCCCAACGTGATGAAAAGTTGGGGAAGTCTTAGATTTCTTGTTTTCTTAAAAATGCAGAAGTTTATTCACTTTGATGAGGAAGATGTTATCAGCTTCCAGACTCATCAAAGATCTCAGGTCCTCACCAGGATTAAATCTCCAGGCAGGATCGTATGCTGATGCACCTCTAGACCAGACCAAATACATCACCGATCCAGTACTATATTCCCAACGTAGGACTACATTTGAAGTTAGTTCACTATAGTTAAAGTCCGAGTACACACCAGAGATGGGAGAATAATCTGCTATTCCATCCTGATCAATGTCAACACCGCTGAGAGCGCCGTTTCCATCAAAAGAGAGCAGATGGTCAGGCAATTCCTGAAAGCGTCGGCTGAAATCTTCCTGTGTGTGGTCATCGACTCTGCGAAAATCGAAATAATCTGCCCCCATGATGAAAGCTTGAGCATATGCCTGAAGTGAGAGTGTCGTACTCAGGGTGACATCAGCTCTAAAGGTCATGGTGGTCTGAGCAAGTTTTAAACCTGAGAAAATATAATGGTGTTGATTTGAGGTATCTTCCATGGTCGTGATCCAAGCCCAGGTATCATCCATAAAATGAAAATTGGGACCTAGAGACAGGGAGACATTTTTTTTCGGTCGCCAAGTAAATGATGGCGATAAATTCAAACTATGGACCTCGTCCCAGCTATAAAAATAGTTACCATTTATACCGGCACTCATCTTCTGACGCCAGTCTGTTCTAACGTTCGCCCACCCATTTACATTTTTTGAACCGCGAATGGAGGGTCCACCATGCAGATGAAAGGGTACAATACCGCCGGTGTTAAAATTTAGACCTCCGCCAATGCCCCAGTTGTTCTTCAAGGTAGCATGACCATTGACATTTCCGCCTACACCCTTGGATTCACCTCCAATAGTCCAGTTGGCCCATTGATTCAAATTAATATTGTAATTGAGGAAGAGGTCTCCGGGTTCCCAATGGCGATATCCAACCCATATGAATTCATTAATATTATCTACTGAGCGCATAAAACCCAAATCATTGACTTCAAGACCAGGGCTGGTCGCTAGGACACCACCAAACATGTTTAGCTTACCATCCGATTTTCCAACAATGAATTTTCCTCCCACTCCTGAAAGAGAGGTGGCAGATGAATCCACACTGAGATGTTTAGCATCCGGTCTCTGAAAATAGCGAGCGGGGTGGAGTTGAGTGCGAAGTATTGCATCTTCGCTTCCCAGCACATGACTGAAAGCCAAGGCAGATTCAATGGAATATACTCTATCTGAGGATTGATGATTGAAGTCTAAACCACCTGTGAAGGCTTTTTCCCGCAACCAATCCATGTTTGTACCATCCAATGAACGCAAGGTTGCAGTAAAAATCCCACCGAGAGTCGTAAATCCACCGCGATAGTCCTGTTGAACTCTGGTAAGCAAATAGGTTGTGGCAGGTTCAATAACATTGCTGGATTGATGACCATCGTCATAGGTAACAACAGCTTTTTCCTCAGCTGTTGCAGCTGTCATAATACCCACAGATAGACCATTATCTAATTTCCCCGTAAATTTTCCAGCTGCCAGGATACGGGTAAACTCTGGAGCATCAACTGTGGAGACTGTCCCACCATCAGATTCAGCACCACCCTGGGGAGCTCGGCCAATTCGTCGAGAGTAGAATAGTGTGTTTGAGGAATTATCACCATCACCAAAGCCTAAGGAGAAATTTAGAATGTTACCCCCTTCAATGAAGAAGGGTCTTTTCTCTCTGAAGTAACTCTCGAATTCAGTAAGATTAAACTCTGCTGGATCTGCCTCAACCTGACCAAAATCAGGATTAATCGTTCCACTGAAAGTGAGTCCAAGATCAAAATTCTTCCGAATATCCACACCAACACTGGCAGAATTTTCATATTGGTCAAATTTACCCTTATGGGCATCATTGAAACCGGATCGTCCCAGGACATAGGGTGTTATATATATGGGTTGTTCGGCTTGGACATTGGTCAGATCAGTGAGCTCACCATAATTTGAGACAAACCCTGTTTCCTCATGGGACCAGTGATTCCAGATGGCCAGCTCATTATCATTGCGTGGAAATTCACGATACACATTGAGACCCCAATTGAGGGACTCAGCACTATTGAAGCGAAGCTCTCTGAAAGGAATCGCAAACTCTGCCGTCCATCCCTGTTCATCGATATTGACCTCGCCCTCCCATACAGCATTCCAGTCGAAATCGGCGTTATCATCATCAAAACGTCGTAAGTCCTGCTTCACCCCAGCTGCGTTGAGACCAAACTCAAATGCCGTTCTGTGGTCATGGTAGCTGTCTATTGTTATATATAGCCAATCAGAAGGAGAGGATTCATCACGTCTTGTGAGGATTCCATCAATCAGCTCAGGTTGGTCGTCATATGCCCGAATTCCTACATAGAGGAATTCGGAATCATAGGCTACAGCAAATTCTGTACGCTGGGTTGCTTTGGAACCATCATCGGGATTACGCTGCAGAAAGTCACTTTGTTTTGGAAGTTCTTGCCAAACTTTATCGTCGAGTTTTCCATCTACTTCAATTGGGGTTCCGTTCAGGCGGAAAGCTGAAACACTCCGCTCCTGTGCACTCCCTTTTAATTGTGGTGATCCAATCATAGCTATTGGTATTAATCCACAGAACAGGAGAGTAAGCAGTCGCATTTGTTTCATATTTTTCCATTCCTTTCACCTCAATCCGGAACCAATGATCTATTGCTTCCGCACTTCAGCATTTACAATCTCACCTTGTACCTTGCCACCGTTGGCCAGGTAGACGATTACATTTGAATTGGGCTCTTTCACGAGGATAGAACCCTTTACTACAGAATTCATATCGATGATAATTTTGAGTTTTCCATCATGAAAAAGCACAACATCTGGTTTTCGATTTATGATGATATCACCATCTATCATAGAGCCATTAAAAAGCGATATATCCCCTGAGACAGTTTTAAGAAACCCTCGGAGTCTTGAGTCATCCAATTCAATATCGCCACTCACAGTTTCGATACTTTCTACAATGTCAGACCCTGAGTCACAATTCACATCTCCACTCACAGATTCAATTGATCCATCTACATCACTCTTTTCATAAAGATGAATATCACCGCTAACCGTTTCGAGATTTCTGGTTTTTGCACTCTTCCCAATTGAGATATCACCACTGACGACTTCAATATTTTCAACTGAGGCTTTTGACCCAATTGAGATATCTCCACTTACTGCGGAAACATCTCCCTTAACATGGGCACCATTACCCACAAAAATATCACCACTCACCGTGGAGACATTTCTTGAGCTCTTTTTGCCCTTGGCAATGTGAATGTCTTTGCTTACTGAGGATTGTGCATAAGCTAATGAGCTTAATCCAATAAGGATTGACACGACTGAGATGAATGCTCTTGATTTCATAATTTGCTCCATTATTTACTTTCTCTCGAAATGATTTATCGTGCTGTTTCTTTAATCGGTCGCACGAATCGATAAAAGGTTTCTAAAAAAGTGGTTCTTACCACGCACACCAGTTAACCCAATCTCATGCCAGCCAAAACAGCATTTATCTATATAATTATATTTATTTCACTTAGAGTGTGATAATTCTATTTTTTGTTGCAGTTTCTATCAACAAATATATCATTTTAACATACTCCTATGTCGGATTGATATACTCAATTGGCTGGATTGAATGAGTCGCACATAATCTCAGGAGGGCTTGGGCTTTATAAAAAAAAAGCAAACGATTTCTCGTTTGCTTTGTACCGCGGAGAGGGGTCGAACCTCCACAAGCTGAGCTTACTAGATCCTAAATCTAGCGCGTCTACCAATTCCGCCACCGCGGCTTAAAAAAGCGTCGCAAGATAGAAACTGCCTCGTTCGAAGCAACAAAAAGCCCCAGTAAAAACCGGGGCTTTTTCCATAATTATTTTAAGACAGAATTACTTGAGCATGACCAACTTTTTAGTGGCACTAAAACCAACAGAGCTACTCATCCTATAGATATAAATTCCTGATTCAACGCGGACACCATTCTGATTTAATCCATCCCACATGGTTGAGTATACACCAGGTTGGTGTTCACCATTTGAGAGTGAGCGAATTTCCTGACCGAGGAGATTAAATATTCCTACGTGAATTTCAGAAGCTTCTGGCACACTATAGCTAATAGTGGTCGTTGGGTTGAAAGGGTTAGGATAATTTTGTTTGAGCTCAAATGCGGTGGGCAGCTCAGCTTCATCATCAACACCGGTGGTGAGTGAAAATACAAAGTCCTCACCGTTGCTGGGAAGTGGTAAACCACCCTGTGTAGCAACAATTAAATCGGTAATCGACACTGTCAGATCGCCCAGGGGAGCATTTGCTGCAATCATAAATTGCACCTCTAGTATTCCACCGCTACCAGTAGGAATTTCCTGTCCATTGAGATTGACACCCAGAATCAGGGAGTGACCATCTACTTCATTGCCAACAAAGGTAAAATCAGATCCTCGGCCAATGCCTTGAACGGATTCAATAGTCAGGTAATCCACATCATCAACAATATTGAACTGAATTCCTTTTACCGGAGTTAATAAATTATTCATCTCAATGGTCATCAGTGCAGACAACCCGCCTGGGGTTCCACCACCACCAGTGAGACGGACTTCAATTCCACCCACTGTGAGTAGACCATTTAACCATGTTGTATTTAAAGCAGTGCCATCGGGGTCAGTAACTACAAGTAAAAATTGTGGATCTGCGTTAAGAATCTCATGAAACTTTAATTCAATAATTTCATCTGCGACAGTTGTGGGCACTGAGAAGAGAATGGTACATATTGGACCATTTCCTGGAATGATGCTGTTGCCGCTGGCATCAAAAATCAAAACACTAACAGTTGAATCTCTATCATTAAATTCTACAGAAAAATCGCCATCCCATTCGCTATTGCCATTAACATCAGTATAGGGCTCGCCAGGTGTGTATTGGTTATCGCCTTCACCAAAATCACTTGTATTAGCTGTTCCATCAGCACCAAAATCATCATAGGGTTCAGCTGCAGCACGACCTGCAGGGACAACCGCTGCTACTGACAATTCATTGGGGACATCTTTCAAACTGAATTGTAATCCACCCACAGCACTGGTGTTTTCCAGATTTATTTCGAGAGGGGCAATTGGGTTTGCATTTTGAGTGGAGGCTCCAATAACAGACACAACTGTCTCACCAAAGCCAAAACTGGCGATGATTATTAGGCTGGTGATGACTAGAAAGCTTCTACGCATATTTCCCTCCACATGCATGTGGTTGATTTTCATTAAAACTAATTATACTACTGAACAATCGCGTTGATTCTTATCACAGTCCGATTCATTCACTATACAAGTTGAAAAATAACGCCTTCAAGGGGTGATACAAACTTTATTTGCCAGTCTATATACTGTAACAAAATTGTTAGTGATCAAGAATACCGCCTTACTTACCGTGACATTTCTTGTATTTAAGACCCGATCCGCAAGGACAGGGATCATTTCTTCCAATCTTTTCTTCCACTTGAATGGGTTTTGGTTTCTGAGGAGGGCCAGGCTGAGCGCCGCCCTGATTTCCATCCCCACCTGTTTGTGGTAAGGCATTCAGAAAACCCATATTTGAGGTTTCTGCATGGTTGGAAGAAAGATTTCTGGCTTTGCGCATTTTATTTTCGCGCTCATCGACAATACGAGCATGAAAGAAGAGTTTGAGAACTTCACGATCAATTAGATCAAGCATCTTTACAAATAGTTGATAGCCCTCTTTCTTATACTCGATTAAGGGGTCTTTCTGGCCAACAGCGCGGAGGTTAATTCCTTCCTTCATCTGATCCATCTCATAGAGATGCTCACGCCACTTCTCATCCACCACTCTCAGATATACAAATTGCTGAAGACGTTTAAAATTCTCCGAACTTCCCGTTATCTCAACTTTCTGTTCATATGATTCCCAGATAAGCTTCTTGACGAGCTCTCTCAATTTATCGGCATCGAGATCGACAGATGGCGTTTCTGCAATCTGAACCATGGCGGTTGAGCCGAGGTCAGCCTGCAATCCATTCCAGTCCCACAAGTCCACGTCAGATTCAAGACCCGAATATTTTTCTACTACGGTATCGACATAATTCTCGATGACTTCGCTGTATTCCTCTTTGAGATCAAGACCATCCAGGGCAGCCTGTCGGCGATCATAGATAACTTCGCGCTGCTGATTCATCACATTGTCGTATTCCAACAGATGTTTACGAATACTGTAGTTGCGAGCTTCGACCTTCTTTTGGGCTCGCTCCACAGCCTTTGTCACCATACCGGCTTCGATGACCTCACCCTCTTGTAAACCGAGACGGTCCATCACACTGGCCACTCGATCAGAACTAAACAGTCGCATCAAATCATCTTCGAGACTCAGATAGAAACGTGAAGCACCTGGATCACCCTGTCTTCCAGATCGACCTCTCAGCTGGAGATCAATTCGACGGGACTCGTGACGCTCGGTGCCCAATATCTTAAGACCACCCAGATCCTTGACTTCAGGACCCAGTTTGATATCTGTTCCACGACCAGCCATATTGGTAGCGATAGTCACAGCATGGGCCTGTCCTGCTCTGGCTACAACTTCCGCCTCTCGGCCATGTTGTTTGGCATTGAGCACGTTATGGGGAATTTTAAGTCGCTTGAGCATTCGAGAAAGTGTCTCTGATACTTCAACGGTGATGGTACCCACCAGTACGGGTTGTCCAGATTTGTGAGAAGCAATAATCTCTTCGATCACTGCATTAAATTTTTCCCTACGGGTTTTATAGATTTGATCGTTTTCATCGGCCCGAACAACATCACGATGTGTAGGTACCTCAACCACACCAAGTTTATAGATGTTGAAAAATTCCTCTGCTTCTGTGACAGCAGTACCTGTCATGCCGGAAAGCTTTTTGTAGAGTCGGAAATAATTCTGAAGCGTAATCGTCGCCAGCGTCTGGCTTTCTTTCTCGATCCGGACTTTTTCTTTGGCTTCAAGAGCCTGGTGCAAACCATCACTATATCGACGACCGTGCATGATACGACCCGTGAACTCATCGACGATCATGACTTTGCCTTCTTGAACCACATAATCTACATCTTTTTCAAATAGCGAGTAGGCTTTGAGAAGCTGACTTAAATTGTGGATGGTATCTGAGCGCTCACCGTGGAGGGCATAAAGCTTCTCTTTGCTCTCATTCAGTTCTTGAACTGAAAGGGCTTCATCGCTCTCAATATCATTTAGAAGGGTGGGTAAATCAGGGATTACAAATCTATCAGGATCATTGGGTGATAAAGCTTCACGACCTTTATCGGTAAGATCGACACTGTTCTGTTTTTCTTCAATAACGAAATAAAGTTCATCATCTATCTCGGGCATGCGTTTATCACGGAGATAGTCGTTCTCAACACGCTGCTCAAGCTTCTTGATCCCCTGTTCCTGGTATAGCTTCTGGAGACGACGATGTTTAGGACTTCCCCGACGTGCCTGAAGGATCAGTTCTCCAGCATCGTATTCCAGCTTAGGATCCTTGAGGGCTTCTTCAGCCTTTGCAAGAATGGAGTTGACCAGTGTGGTCTGACGCCGCATGAGCGTATCGACCAGGGGTCGTAAATCAGTATAACGTTGGGCAATTTCAGATTCAACGGTTCCAGAGATAATAAGCGGGGTTCGAGCCTCATCGATGAGCACACTATCAACTTCATCAACAATAGAGTAATAGTGTCCGCGCTGGACCTGATCCTGCTTACTGATGGACATATTATCGCGGAGGTAGTCGAATCCAAACTCACTGTTGATACCATAGGTCACATCACAGTTGTACATTTCCTGACGCTTCTGAGGATCCATCTGAGCCAGGATCACACCAACTGATAGCCCGACATACTTCAAAAGGGCACCCATCCATTGTGAATCTCGTTCGGCGAGATAGTCATTCACAGTGATGATATGCACACCCTTCCCAACTAAAGCATTGAGATAGATAGGCATGGTAGCCACCAGAGTTTTTCCTTCACCCGTCTTCATTTCAGATATTTTACCCTGGTGCAGAACAACTGCACCCATGAGCTGAACATCATAGGGAATCATGTCCCAGACCATTTCCTGACCGGTGATATTAATTGTCTGTCCCATGAGAAGGGCTGCACCCTTTTTAACTATAGCAAATGCCTCAGGTAATATTTCAGCAAGAATTTCTTGTTCCAGGTTATAGACGGCTTCTTTTATAAACTTGTGATCCTTGCCTTCACCTTCAAGCCTGGATTGGAGTTCTGAAGTATCCTCACTGATCCGCGTTTTAAAGGCCTCTGTTTTGGAGAGTAAGGTTTCCTGTGTAGCATTCGAAAGTGCTGAGTACTGTTCATTAATCTGTGCGACATACGGAATCAGCTGTTTGGTCTCACGATCCGTACTGGTTCCAAATATTTTGGTAATAAATTTACTAATCATGGCGCTAAAATAACTTCCTCGGAGGGTTTGTGAAGTGCTTTATTGAGAGTGTGACATTGAATATTCATCATCGTCCATATTAACCTATTCAGAAGACTTATCACAGACGATGGTAGTGATACGACCATGTTTTCCATTGCCATTAAATAGAGTTCAATTAGCTTTGTTCCATCGTTTTACATGTCTGTGGGGGCATTAGTGATTTCTCGTTCATGTATAGAAATTGTTCATCAAAATGGGGAATTTTCAAGTGTGGGTAACTTTTAAAAAGTTATTGTACCTGATTATCTTCACAACACTAGTTGCTGGTTCTGGCTATACCACAGACCTACCCATTCGGTTCGACCATATCTCAGTAAAAGATGGACTTACTATGAATGCAGTCCACACCATACTTGAAGACAGTCAAGGATTCATGTGGTTTGGGACCCGTTTTGGACTGAATCGCTGGGATGGTAGAGAGATCAAAGCATTCCTGTTTGACCCTCTGGATGATACCTCCATTCCAGGCTCGCACATAACTGCACTCCATGAGGATGTTGATAATGTTATGTGGGTCGGTTCGTCAAACGGCGGATTCAGTCGTTATGATAGGGATAATGAGAACTTTGAGAATTTCAAACATGATCCTGACAATTCTAACTCCCTGGTAAGTAACAGGGTCACCTGTTTCCTTACTGATTCACGGGGAGCCTTATGGATCGGGACTGAGAATGGTTTAAGCAGATATGTCGATTTAACTGGAACTTTCACCTCATTCTATCCTGATCCTGAAAATGACCGATCACTGGCTCAGGATCGCATCACCTGCATGGCAGAAACCCCAGGAGGAATGCTTTGGGTAGGTACCGAGAATGGTGCTGCAACAGTGATCTTCCTTGAAGACTACAGCATGAATCGCAGGGTGAAGATCCGCCGCTCAACATCCGTAGGTCTGACTGCGATGTTGGCTGATTCCATCGATGAATGTCTCTGGATAGGTCGATTCGGTGTAGGTGTTCACAGATGGGACTATAATACTGATAAGTTCGAAACCATAAATGATCCCGACATGGCCGTCTCTCCAATGGGTGGGGTCACTTCTATAAGCAAGGATAAGAATGGTTCTATCTGGTTCGGTTCTCCGGGAGGTCTTGCAAATTATGTTCATGATACAAAGAACCTCACCTATTATTATCATGATGAAAATGATCCGGGGTCGCTAGGTGACAATCTCACATACGCAACCCTTATTGATCGCCAGGGAATATTCTGGGTGACCACTGAATCCGCTGGGGTAAGCTATTATGATCGCTCTCTGATTCGCTTCAAACTTGTCCAGAGTGAGACGAACAACATCAATAGTATCAGGGCAAATGCAGTGTGGTCAATTTCCCAAGATCCCCTGGGCAATATTTGGTTTGGTACCATTGAGGGAGGTACCAGCATGATGGATGCCAATACTGGTGATTTCTCTCACTACAATTCTTTAAGCACATTGGGCATCTCTGAATGGTGGAGCCGAGATTATATATCCCGGGTTAGATCAGACAGGAATAACAGGATCTGGATCGGGACATTTTCCTGTGGTCTGTTCACGATGGATTATCCTGACCGTATCTTAAAACATTATCGAAATCGTGAAAGTGATTCCAACAGCTTTGCAGACAAAACAACGAGGGACATATTAGAGACACGTGATGGAAACATCTGGATCGCCACAGAGACACAGGGTCTTGAGCGCTATGATGGTGCAACTGATGCATTTGAACATTTCAGGCACGATCCAGATGACCCCAACAGTTTGAGTAGCAATTTCACCTATTCTCTCTTAGAGGATAAAGCCGGATTCATCTGGATCGGTACATCGGATGGAGGGCTGAATCAATTCGATCGAGGATCAGGAAAGTTTAAGAGATTTATAGTAGATCAATCAAATAGCAACTCCATAACCAGCAACTGCGTGCAAACACTCTACGAGGATGATGCCCAAACGCTCTGGATTGGGACACGAGGTGGTGGCTTGAATAAGTTGGATATGGGCAGGACTGAAATATCCCTCCTTGATCTGCACTTGAAACCTACAGACATCTCTGTTTACGGCATTCTTCAGGATGATAAGAAATTTTTATGGTTGAGTACAAATCATGGAATCATGAAAGCTCATCCTGACACTGGGCTTGTTAATCAATATACCACCAGTGACGGCCTGCAGGAGGATTTCTACTTTCAGTCCTGTTTGAAATCTGATGATGGAGCGATGTATTTTGGTGGTGGTGATGGGTATAACGTGTTTTATCCCGACAGCATCAAAAACAACACTTATATACCACCCATGGTTATCACAGGCTTATCAATCAACTACCAACCTGTGCAGATCGGTGAAGAGATCGATGGTAGGGTCATCCTAGAACGTTCCATCACCCAAACGGATGAAATAGATCTCACATATCGAGACAAGGTCATTACCTTCAAATTTGCGGCACTGAACTTCTCTGCCAGCTATAAAAATCATTACTCCTATAAGTTAGTTGGGTATGACGAGGATTGGATTGATGCGGAAATTACACCTAAAGCTCAATATATGAATATTCCTGCCGGGGATTACACGTTTAGGGTAAGGGGATCTAATAATGATGGTGTTTGGAACTTGGAAGGAGCTTCTATTGAGCTCTCCATTGCACCCCCCTTTTGGAAAACATGGTGGTTTAAGACTCTCGGTATGTTAACTCTCCTTGGACTCATGCTGGTGTACATTCAACTCCGAACCTACCGACTCATTGCTCAACGAGATAAGCTGGAAGCTCTGGTGAGAGAGCGTACTGCACAACTCAAAGTCGAAATTGAAGAGCGGCAAAGAGTTGAATTGGAAAAAACCGAGTTAAAGTTGGATCATCTCAAACGTGAGTTGCTTACTCAATCCCTTCACCTCAACGACAAACAGCAGATCATGGATAATCTTCAGAGCGAACTGGAGAGCTTTTCAAAATTGAGCTGGAATGATGTTAAACCTCGAATTAAAAAGCTATTGCATTTTCTTCGGGATCGTAGTTCCGTAAAACAGGGTTGGGAAGATTTTGAAATCTGGTTTACAGAAATTCACACTGGGTTCTATTCTGAACTACGCAATAGCCATCCCGGGTTATCAGAGAATGAATTGAAGGTTTGTGCCCTCCTCAGGTTAAATCTTATTTCTAAGGATATTGCCAAGGTAATGAATGTTCAACCTTCCTCCATTGATATATATCGCCACCGGATTAGAAAAAAATTGGAGATTGGTAGCGAAGAGAATCTTTCAACATTTCTCTCCAAATATTGACTTCCACTACCTTTACTTTTTCTTTACAAACTTAATTTTTTAATCTCAAATTGTATCTTTATAAATACATCTTTAGTCAATTATATATAATCACTTAGAGACATTACTCCCTTCCTCTAAAACATCAATATTCTAATCTTTACATCCCCTGATTCCAGGCTTGGGCGTGGATCAAACTTTTCTGCGTTTGTAAAGATTTAGTAAAGATGCGCAATTCCACTCCAAGTGGTAGGTTAACACCAGAATTCAAACCCAAACTAAGGAGGGGATCATGAAATGGTTACATCTAATGATTATTGTGTTGGTTAGTGTTGGTACACTTACAGCTACGACAATCAATGTACCAGAAGATGCTGTCACGATTCAGGTAGGTATGGATATCGCCAGTAATGGTGATACAGTCCTGGTGGATCGAGGCACCTATGTAGAAAATATCAATTTTAATGGCAACAATATCGTGGTGATGTCTCTTCGCGGTCCCGTACTGACCATTATTGATGGAAATCAAAATGGCGCTGTTGTTCATTTTCTGAACCAAGAGGACGACAGTGCGGTTTTAGACGGATTCACAATCACAAATGGAAGCGGTTTTGACAATGGTGATGAAATCGTAGGAGGTGGGATTGCCTGTCGTAATGGCTCTTCACCGACTATGAAAAATCTCATCGTCACTAATAATGCAGCCTTAGGTGGTGACGACCCTGCTGGTGGTGGAATCACTATCGCAGCGGATTCAAGCCCCATCCTGGAAAATATTGAAATCTCCTATAATCGATCAAAATGGGGTGGTGGGCTGGCTATTGTCACCAATTCAAATCCAATTTTGCATAATGTGGTAATTATAAGGAACAGAGCAACAACAACTGGTGGCGGTGTCTATATTGGGGTTAACTCATCTCCTTATTTTGAGGATGTATACGTCCGTCTCAACAGGGCTGCCTATTATGGTGGTGGATTTTTCCTGCATGAGAATGCTAACCCCACGTTTAACAAGATTACCGTTAGAGCCAACACGGCTCCTAGCGGCGGTGGTGGATTGATATCAAATGATGGAAGCAGTCCCAAGATTGTCAACTCTATTTTTAAGGGCAATGTCCCCGACCAGATTATGTTTAATGGCGATCCCCAGTATGATCCTGATACATTATCCATTGCCTACTCGAATATCCAGGACGGTCAGAATGGAATTACCGTTAACTCAGGTCTATTGAACTGGCTCGATGGGAACACCTCTGTAGATCCTTGCTTCCTAAATGTCGACTATGATGATTTGCAGGCACTTTCACCCTGTGTTGATTCAGGAATAGCCAACTTCGTTGTTGGAGGAGTAACCTGGATTGATATGGAAGCCGCTGAATATGTTGGCTCCGCACCTGATAAAGGTTCCCATGAAGTACCACCACCACCAACTGTCTTTAATGTGCCGGCGAGTTTTAGTACCATACAGTCAGCAATCGATGCCTCGGTAAATGGGGATATCGTCCGGGTAAATGTGGGTACCTATGTTGAGAATATCAATTTCAACGGAAAGGACATCACCGTTGAATCAGTAGGTGGTCCAGAATTAACCATCATTGATGGCAATCAAAATGGATCCACTGTCCAGATAATGAGTGGAGAATCTGAAAACGCGGTTCTAGATGGATTTACGATTACCAATGGGTCTGGGACGCCTGGTGAAACTTCGGATATGTTAGGAGGAGGCATTCTTATACATTATGCTTCATCACCCATTCTTAAAAATCTGATCGTATCTGGTAACTCCGCAGTGATTGGAGAAGAACCTGACGGGGCCGGGGGTGGAATTGCAGTCAGTGTCCAGTCAAATCCAGTTTTGGAAAATATTATCATCGCCAACAATAATTCAGTCTGGGGTGGTGGTCTTTCCATTGCTCATAATTCTTCGCCATCAGTTAAGAATCTAAACATATATGGCAATACGGTATCTCAGGCTGGTGCAGGTGTCTACATTGGTCAATATGCTGATCCTTATTTCGAGGATGTTTATATCCACGACAATATTGGTGAAGCTGGAGGTGGATTATTTCTACATGACCACGCCACACCAACATTAAACAAAATCACTGTAGAAGCGAATAGAGGTGCTAATGGGGGCGGTGGCATGCTAACCAACCATGCCAGCAATCCTAAAATAGTGAATTCCATTTTTTATGGAAACATGCCAGACCAGTTCTACCTCATGTATTTAGATGTAGACAATCTGCCTGATACAGTATCTATTGCCTATTCAGACGTTCAGGGTGGCGTAGCTGGTATGCATCCAGGGATTGGCAGAATCAATTGGATTACTGGAAATCTGCAAACGGATCCTCGCTTTACTAATGGAGATCATCTGGGTCCCAGTTCGTCGTGTATCGATGCCGGGATAGCTCAGTATGCCTATGAGGGCGAGACCTGGATCGATATGTCGGTGAATGAATACAGAGGTGTTGCTCCTGATATGGGTTCCTGGGAATCTCCGGGACCACCACAAACGCTACGAGTCCCTTCTAACTACCCAACAATACAGCTTGGAATTGAAGTAGCATTGGATGGGGATACGGTTCTAGTGGCAGCTGGTACCTATGTTGAAAACATCAACTTTCTGGGAAAAAACATTGCCGTTCTTTCTGAAGGTGGCCCCGAAGTTACTATAATTGATGGTGGCAATATGATGACCACGGTGATGATAGTTTCTCAGGAAACTACAGCGATTTTGGATGGTTTCACAATCACTAACGGTCAGGGGTGGGTAAATCCTGATGGATATTCTGTTGGGGGTGGTATTAATGTCAGACAAAATTCAACGCCCACACTCAGGAATCTTATTGTTGAAGGAAATACAGCAGTAGGAGACACTGCAATGGGTGGCGGCATCATGTGTGCTTATGATGCTGATGCTCTCATAGAGGATGTTTTCATTCGGGGCAATGAGGCCGATTTTGGTGGTGGTATTTTGGTCTATCAGTCGAGCCCTACACTTCGCAGAGTAAAGATAAGTGATAACTTCGCTCGGACTACTGGTGGTGGACTTGCACTCTGGACCTCCAATGCCCTGGTTGAGCAGGTTGCGGTCTATAAGAATGTGGCTGACCAAATGGCTGGTGGCGTATGGATTCATATGGATGGCAATCCCACTCTTGATCGCGTGACTATTGCTGATAATAGGACCACCTTGCGATGGTGGCATCTAGGGGCAGGAATGGCTTTGAGCGATGGTGCTGATGTGGTTTTAAAAAACTCAATTGTTTGGAATAATACTTCCCGCGGGGAGTTTGCCGGGCAAACTGATACCACCAATATTGAATTCTATCACTTATTGACTAACAATTCTCTGACCATTCTCTACTCAGATATCCAGGGAAGTGAGGCTGGGATTACCACCAATGATCGTGGTACTGTTACCTGGGGAACGGGTAATTTAGATGCCGACCCTCGATTCGTCTACAACTCTTGCGACAGCCTAGAGTCTGATTCATGCAGTCTCCATACCATTCATGAGGACAATTATAACCTTTATGTGGATTCTCCGTGTATTGGTGCTGGTGAGAATGGTATAGATATGGGTGCTGGTAGAGAGGGAAGCATGATGGTGGCCAATGATCCATTATCAGCTCTAGTGCCACAGCAGTTCGAATTGAATCAGAACTATCCCAACCCCTTCAACCCCTCTACTACAATCAACTTTGAGTTGCCTGGTGCCGGTTGGGTCAGATTGGTTGTTTATGATGTTACAGGTCGGGAAGTAGCTACACTTATTGAAGATCAAAGGCTTGGGGGCAAGCATTCCATGCAATGGTTTGCGAATGATCGTCAGGGTAATCTCCTTGGAACAGGAATTTATCTGTATGAGATGAACTTCATCGATGCCCAGGGTAAACAATTCCGTGAAGTCAGGAAGTTTACTCTGCTGAAGTAGTGTTTGTTTAACGCGGAGCCCCGGTTGGTTCAATCCAATCGGGGCATTTTCAGAGGAAAGTATGCGTTTCTTAAGAAGATTATTAACTGTTGTATTCATTCTGGCAATACCACCTGCATCTACTTTGTTTGCTCAAACGCCTGGATTCTTTAAGGATATTTTTAGTGATGGCGGCGTTTCATTAACTTCGAGATTGTATATGGACGCCCCTGAGTTATTGGGGCTTTCGGTAGAATACCTGGGTACTTCAGATGAAGATATCCAAACGGAGGTCATGATCTCAAATGCGTTTGACACTAACGGACATCTCCTATATCCAGATGGATCTCCTCGTTTTCGTATGATTTATACCAATGGTGGTTCATCATCGAGCCATGGAAACTCTTTAGGTGAGGTCGGTAGAGACCGTGTAAGAAATTTTTATGCCAGGGGGGGCAGCTTTACGGGGTCTTGCGCCGGTGCATTTATAGCCAGCCTAAGCTATCAGGAAAGTGGTATCTCCCCTGCGTACTATCATATTTGGCCTGGAAGAACTCATACATCAGGTCTTCTGGATAGCTATACAGGACACTTTCTGCCAGCTGATTCTCCCCTCCTGAATTACTTCAATTTTGGAAATGATCACCTCATTGAAAATGTGAGGCACAATGGGGGTTGTTGGGCACGGGAAAATCTGGATTTTCCAATAAAAACGGAGATTCTGACTAGATATGACTCACGCCATGTGAGAGTGGAAATGCATGACAAGGCCAGTACCTGGGCCTACAAACCAGATACAACCCAAGGACGAGTCGTGGTCACCGGCTCTCACCCTGAAGGTGCCTGGGACGGTGAAATACTTAGTATGATGCAGGCAATTTTATTGTATGCCCTGGATGGTGTCGGCAATCCTGTGGTAAAAGCCAATTTAATGAACAGTGAAACTCGTACTATGGATTTGTTTACTGAGGACAGTTTACCAGAATTTACGCGTATTGGGGACAGACAATACCATCACTACACCATTTCCATTCCACCTGGGACTTCGGATATTTCCATTGAGCTGAATGCTGAGGCGGGTTTTGATTTTAATCTTTATGCCAATCCAGGATCATATGCCTTCGAGGATTCGACTCTATATGCTAGTGAAAATGATGGAAACCAACATGTTCTGAACTTTTCTCCACAAGAATCCGGGCTATGGTATATCGGGGTTGAATGTGCCACGACGGTAGAGGATTTCTATACCTCATATTCAGGTCAGCTTGAGGTCTTGAACGGAGTTGCTTATGATGTTACAGCCTCCTGGAATACTGTGGGAGTCGCTGATGCGAAGACGCTACCATCAAGTTTTGAACTGCATCAAAACTACCCCAACCCTTTCAACCCCTCTACCACTATCAATTTTGAGATGCCAGGTGCTGGATGGATCACTTTGATGGTGTATGACGTGAATGGTCGTGAAGTGGTTAAACTGATTGATGATCATAGGCTTGGGGGCAGGCATACCATGAAATGGTTTGCCAATGATCAGCAAGGAAAACCACTGAAAACCGGGCTTTATCTTTACGAGATGAAATTCAAGGATACTTCAGGAAAGTCATATCGTGAAGTCAGGAAGTTTACGCTTCTGAAATAAGTCAAGTTCATGCACAAAGCCCTGGTCTTGCCTGGTAGACTGGGGCTGTTATTGCTTATTGACCCTAATTGAAATGGTGGGGACTGTTGGGGTTTTGGAGTTGAACGATTCACCTCCTGGGTTTGAGTTGTATCCCAACTTTACCGATCCCTTCAGCCCTGCCAATATTTAATAATACTGTCTCTGATTAGTGGAATAGTTCATGGGGGACTAAAAATGATTGAGCTTTTAAAGTGATCTCAGAAAAAACAAATAAAGGATTAAGAGGGGTCTGTCTACTTGTCATCATCATTCTAGCATTGATCCTCCCCAATACATGCACATTTGCACAGGAATGTAAATGTTATGACCAACCAACTCAGCGAGGATTGGATCCACAGTGTATACAAAAGTAATGCGTTTACTCAGATACTGGTCATACTCATCTGAGTTCATACCATCCCCGGTCTGTGCCACATGGGCCGGGGCCTCCTATTATTTTACAGTTCTTTTATGACGAAGCGGGAGAATAAAAAAAGCGTGTTCCCCTTCTCATCGCACTCCGACTCCGCTCGGTGTGACGATTTAGGGAACACGCTTCTGGGTAATTAGCGTTTTGGGCTAATTAAATCATGGAGATTTTACCCTCAGACAAGGCATCATTTAGAATTGCATCCAGGATACCATTCACAAAACTACTGCTCTCCTCTGTACTGAATACCTTGGCAATTTCAATTGCCTCTGAGATGGACACTTTTGGTGGAATATCTTGAAAATAAAAGAATTCGGTAAGCGCCATCCTGAGTATCAATCTGTCAATAAGGGCAATACGGGTCAGATCCCAATTTCTGGATTTGCTGGCAATCAGGTCATCGAATTCCTGACGATGAGCCATAATCCCATTTACCAGATCCCGAGCAAATTTAAGCAAATCATCAGATAACTCGCTCTTCTCTGCCAGGAGGTCGAAGGTTTGATCCAGGTTATCATTTTGGATCTCATGAGCATATGAGACCTGCACAACAAATTCCCGGGCTCGTCGTCTTTCTTGCATGAACTGAGGCCTGATCCTTTCTACGCGTTATTTATATTTTCGAGAATAAGCGTTTGCCAGAACGGTGCATCTGTTTCAGACGTCCCAGTTTGCGAATTCTCTCTTCAGCTAGAATGTCAGCTGCATCCATTGTGGGAATATTTTCATCCTGAGAACGCTGAAAAATTTCCTGGAGGATGGTATAGATGTGATTTACACGGTTGTAAGAACGCTTTTCGTTATAGCCCTCGAACTCGCCATAGACATTGATGACTCCACCAGAGTTAATTGCATAATCGGGAGCGTACAATACACCACGATCCAGGAGGATTTTACCATGTTTTTCGTAATCGGAAAGCACATTATTTGCAGCTCCTGCCACAACCTGACATTTCAGACGATCAATGGTTTCATCATTGACGGAGGAACCCAGTGCACATGGGGCGAACACATCCATTGGAACATCATAGATATCATCCGGGGCAACCGCAGTCACATTTTTATATTTGAGCATATCTTTGACACGATCTTCTTTTATATCGGTGACAATTACTTTTGCTCCAGCTTTAGAAAGATGCTCAACCAGATAGATTCCAACATGACCGAGACCCTGGACAGCAATGGTCTTACCTTCCAGACTGTCTGATCCCCAGGTCTTATTTGCCGCAGCTTTGATACCCACAAAAGTACCATAAGCGGTGAATGGTGAAGGGTCTCCAGAGCCACCCAGGTCTGGACTAAGACCGGCGACGTAATCAGTTTCTTCATGGACCCATTCCATCATTTGAGGCGTGGTGTTAACATCCTCAGCAGCTACATAGCGACCACCAAGACTGTCTACCAGACGACCAAAAGCCCTAAAAGCAGCTTCATTGCCGATATCCCGTACACGACCAATGATAACTGACTTACCACCACCAAGGTTTAAACCTGCCAGAGCTGATTTATAAGTCATTCCCTCTGAAAGCCTAAGTACATCACGAAGCGCAGCCTCTTCATCATCATAGTTCCACACACGACAACCACCCAATGCGGGTCCTAAATTTGTATTGTGAATGGCAATGATCGCTTTTAGACCTGTTTCATCATCTTTTGCAAAAACAACCTGTTCGTGGTGGTTTAATGCAGGTGCATCAAAAAATCCCATTTCTCATTTCTCCTTTTACAATTCTATAAATCTAATCTGCTAGAAGATGTCTACTGATGACCAATCTTTGAATCTCATTGGTTCCTTCGTAGATCTGTGTAATCTTCGCGTCGCGCATCATGCGTTCCACTTCAAATTCACGGATAAATCCATACCCCCCATGAATCTGAACAGCTTCTGTTGCTACATACATAGCCGTATCGCCGGCAAACATCTTGGCCATGGAGGCCTTTTCCCCAATAGTTTTACCCTGATCCTTTAGCCAGGCTGCCCGATAAACCAGTAATCGACTGGCATCCACACGAGTGGCCATATCGGCCAGCTTAAATCCAATTCCCTGAAACATTCCGATAGGTTTGCCAAATTGTTCCCGTTCCTTGGCATATTGAATCGATCTTTCCAGAGCTCCCTGGGCAATCCCTAATGCCTGTGCTCCAATTCCAATACGTCCTACATCCAGAGTTGCCAGAGCAATAGTGAAACCCTGCCCCTCTTCCCCGATAAGGTTTTCTTTGGGAATTCGGCAATTTTCGAAAATCAATTCACTGGTGTCAGAACCACGGATACCCAGTTTATCTTCTTTCTTACCAGTGGTAAATCCATCCAAACCTTTTTCAACTACGAAGGCAGAAATACCTTTATAGCCTGCATCTTTATCGGTTTTTGCGAATACGATAACAAAGTCACTGCTGATACCGCTAGTAACCCAGTTTTTTACTCCGTTGAGGACATATGAATCCCCATCAAGGGTGGCAGTGGTCAGCATGGCCTTGGCATCAGAGCCTGATTGTGGCTCACTCAGGGAGTAGGCGCCCAGTTTCTCACCACTTGATGTGAGTGGTAAATATTTATTCTTAAGGTACTCAGAACCAAATTTTAAGATTGGGTTAGAAAATAGAGAATTATTGACTGACATAATGACGCAGGTTGAAGCGTCCACTCTGGCGATTTCCTCAAGTGTAATGGCATAGCTCAATGCATCCATTTCAGTTCCACCATAGGACTCGGGGACTTGCATACCCATAAAACCCAGTTCAGCTAATTTTTGGATTACTTCAGTTGGGAATTCAGCTTTTTCATCTCTTTCCATCACACCAGGTTTGATCTCTGCTTCTGCAAATTCCCTGATGGTCTCTCGGACCATCTTTTGTTCTTCTGTCAATTCAAAATTCATATTTTTCCCAGCCTTTAATATTGTTTGTCTTGCTGAGCCTGTCGAAGTATGACAAACTCTAACATTCGTGTTTATCCATCGACGAGCTAAGGATGACACAATATGGTATTATTGATGTGATACTATATGGTTTAAGTATAATCATAAAATCCCTGTCCCGTTTTACGCCCAAGATTTCCAGCAGCTACCATGCGCTTCAGTAGTGGGCATGGACGATATTTCGGATCTCCCAGACCTTCATGGAGGACTTCCAGAATAGATAGACAGACATCCAGTCCAATCAGATCTGCCAATGTCAGTGGACCCATGGGATGGGCCAGCCCAAGATGCATAATTTCATCAATGGCTTCTTTGGTAGCGACACCTTCCATAAGGGCAAAAACAGCTTCATTTATCATGGGCATGATAATACGATTTGCAACGAATCCGGGATAGTCATTGGCTTCAACAGGAGTTTTTCCCAGTGCTTTGCAAAGTTCCACAGTTGTGGCAACCGTTTCATCACTACAGACATGTCCGCGAATAATTTCCACCAACTTCATCACCGGAACTGGATTCATAAAATGCATGCCGATCACCTGCTCTGGACGGGAAGTCTGAGCTGCGATTTCTGTAATTGATATGGATGAAGTATTGGAGCTGAGAATCACACCGGGTTTTAAAATTTCATCCAGATCCTTGAACAATTTGAATTTGATTTCTCTGTTCTCAGTGGCTGCCTCGACCACAAAATCGCACTCCTTCAAATCTGTAAGATCAGTTGAAGTTTTTAAACGTTGAAGTGTGGCGACTTTATCAGATTCTGAAATTTTTTCTTTTTTTACCTGTCGGTCCAAATTTTTGGTGATAGTGGTTATGCCTTTATCAAGGAATGCCTGCTGAATATCCATGAGGATGACTTCATAACCAGATTGTGCAAAGACATGGGCGATCCCATTCCCCATAGTTCCAGAGCCGATGACACCAACGATACGAATACTCATATTAATACCCCTTAAATACGTTCCACGATGAGTGCTGAAGCTTCCCCACCACCAATACAAAGTGTGGCCAGACCAAACCGTGCTTCTCTAGCCTCCATGGCATGGAGGAGCGTTGTGAGAATGCGAGCACCAGAAGCACCTATAGGATGTCCTAGAGAAACGGCACCACCATTTACATTTACTTTTGTATGAGGGATATTTAGTTCATCCATGGCAACCATGGTGACGACTGAAAAGGCCTCATTAATTTCGAAAAGATCGATTTCACCCAGAGTCATCCCCGCTCTTTTAAGGACATTGTTAATGGCCTTTACGGGGGCAGTGGTGAACCATTCTGGAGCATGAGCCGCTGAAGCTTGAGCGACAATGCGCGCCATGGGTTTTAATCCCCGTTTTTCAGCCTCACCTTCACGCATGAGGACCACAGCAGCGGCCCCATCATTAATTTTGGATGCATTGGCAGCTGTAATGGTACCATCTTTTTGAAAAGCAGGTCTGAGCTTGAGCATTTTGTCAAAATTACCGCGACCAGGTTCCTCGTCAGTATCAAATGATGTTGGATCACCTTTGCGCTGAGGTATATCAACAGGGGTTAGCTCATTGTCAAAAGCACCTGATTTTTGGGCGGCCTGCGCACGGAGATAGCTCTCCTTTGCGAAGGCATCCTGAGCTTCACGAGTATAATTGTATTCTTTTGCACACAATTCACCACTCACACCCATGTGTATACCGTCATAGGCATTTTGTAGTCCATCTCTAAGGATTCCATCCACCATTTCGCCATTACCCAGTCTTTGTCCACTACGAGCTCCAGGGAGATAGTACGGAACATTAGACATACTTTCCATTCCACCAGCGACAACAATATTGGCATTGCCAACTTCAATGGCCTGAGCGGCCAGCATGACGGCTTTCAAACCTGAGCCACAAACTTTGTTGATGGTCAGACATTCAGTGGCATCTGGTAAACCTGCATATATAGCAGCCTGTCTGGCAGGAGCCTGTCCCTCATTTGATGTAATCACATTTCCCATGATGACTTCATCAACATCTTCGGGTGCTATCTGGCTACTCTCCAGAGCTGCTTTGATGGCTACCGCCCCTAACTTTGGCGCAGGAATAGGTGATAATTCACCTTGAAATGCTCCAACCGGGGTCCTTTTAGCACTTACAATAGCTACTTTGCGAATGGCTCTGACTCTGCTCATGATGTTTCCTTATATTTTTCTCAAACCTGGGATAATTCGCTTTTTTAAATTCCTGCAAATCCAATCAGGGACTCAATCCAGCAGAACACAAAATATATTGCTCATACAAAGGTCAAAAATCGTTCCAAACCTGAATATCGTTGCGAGGATGAATAGTTAGATCCTGTAGCTCAGGAATCTTTTGGTTGGTCATAGGCTTGAATAATCCGTTTGACCAAATTGTGTCTCACAATATCCCCTTCATCAAATTCAACAAAGGCGATACCGTCGACCTCTTTCAGGATTCTTGCGGCTTGGATTAAACCAGATTCTTCATGTTTAGGCAGGTCAATCTGAGTGGGATCACCAGTAACTATTATTTTAGAATTCACACCCATTCTAGTTAGAAACATTTTCATTTGCATCAGGGTGGTATTTTGCGCTTCATCGAGGATGATGAAAGCATTGTCCAGCGTTCTACCCCGCATATATGCAAGAGGGACAATTTCGATAGTTTTCTGATCCATGAGAAGGCGCACTTTGTCGTGGGGCATCATATCAAAAAGGGCATCATAAAGTGGTGCTAAATAAGGGTCTACTTTTTCGCGTAAATCCCCTGGTAAAAAGCCCAGACGCTCGCCGGCTTCCACTGCTGGACGAGTGAGAATAATTTTTTTAACTTCCCGATTTTTTAGCGCAGATACGGCAAATGCTACTGCCATATATGTTTTACCCGTCCCTGCGGGTCCCAGCCCAAAGACCATATCATGATCTGTTGTTGAGGCAAAATATCTTTCCTGACCGGGTGTGCGCGGTTTGATCACTTCAGAGCGAGTGAAAAGGACGACAGAATCAAGACCTGCTTCACCCAGGACAGATTTACCGGTCTGACTGAGGCGGATAATGGTAAGCACATCGTCTTTATCGATAAACCTTTTTCGATTCAAAACCGCAATCATTTCGGCTACAATATTTTCAACAAGAACGAGTTTAGATTCGTCGCCCCTGATAATGAGTTCATCGCCTCGCACATACAGGGCAACTTCAAGATGATTTTCGATCAGTTTTAGGTTGGTGTCGTTGGCGCCAAGTAATTCAACGGGGTTAACCTCCCTGATCGGAAGGCGTTTTTCAGAAGCAGATTTCGCAGTTGTCAAACCCATATGGCGGGATGAGATTAATTTGTAAAGGGTGTATTTCCAAACAAAAATTATTCACAAAATTCTGTTCAGGCCAGAACGATATGTCACCTGTTTTATTGTGTAATTTTTTATGATAAACAAATAATGTTATTGGCAAATGTCGTGAGGGGCACATTTATTGCGTTCACAATACTTTAAAATTGGTATTTATACTCGAATCGGGTAGTTTGCAGCATGGTTTAATTCACATTAGGTTTCAATTTATGAGTTGGGGAACTCCTTTTCACCATCTCAATGGAAGAAGTGGCACTCCCACTTCTTCCGAGCAGGAATGATTTCATAATTTGAGGGGAAAACCAGATGGATGTAAGCGAATTAACTTGCAAGCCAGGACAACTCACAGTCTTAATCCTTGTCGCAATCCTTTTTCTAGTTGCACCCTGCATACTTCAGGCTGGTGTTACCGGTAAGATCAGTGGTAAGATCAATTCAGCTGAAACAGGAGATCCTGTCATTGGTGCAAGTATCCAGGTTGTGGGCAGCAACTTTGGTAGCATCTCTAATCAAAATGGTAGATTTTCCATTTTGAACATCCCACCAGGCACCTATACAGTCAAATTTTCATACATTGGACTTGAAACTATTTTACTTGGTGATGTCCAGGTGGCTGTTGATTTGACCACCTGGCTTGATCTCACTTTGAACCCTTCTATCCTTGAAGGCCAGAAGGTTGTTGTCAATGCACCCATTGATGCCATCGAAAAAGATTTGGCTGGTACACGCTCCGTGGTGACTCAAGAGCAATTCAATTCGCTTCCAATATCAGAAATTTCTCAAGCATTGTATCTGCAGGCCGGGGTGGCTGGTTCAGATGACGAGCTCATCATTCGCGGAGGACGCTCTAACCAGGTGGCCTTTCTCATTGATGGTGTTTATGTACAAGATCCTTTTCTGGGAGCTTTTGCAAATGATCTGGGTACCAATGCCATTGATGAACTAACACTCCTCAGCGGCACCTTCAATGCTGAATATGGAAATGCTATGAGCGGAATAGTGAATATCCTTACTCGTGAGGGCGGTCGTAGTTGGCAGGCAAGCCTTGAGAGTCTGGCAGGCAATTTTCAGAACAGTGATGAGAACAAAGCTGAAGGGACCCTAACGAGCTGGTCTTTGGGTGGACCCCTGCTGGGTGAGGATCTGAGACTTTTTATTTCCGGTCAGCTCACCGACAAAGACAGCTATCTTCCATGGGGCTTTAAAAAATCAAATTCCTATACCACGAAATTGACGTATACGGGTATATCCAATATAAAGGTTAATGCTCTATATAGGGCTTCATGGAAGAGTTATAAGTATTATCGTCATAGTTGGGCCTACATTCCTGAGCAGTACTATCAATATGAGTCAAGCAGGCAGCATGTTAACCTGAACCTCACCCACACCCTGAACCCCCATCTTTTTCATGAGCTGAGGATATCACACTTCGAGCAGGATTACCGTCAGGGAATCTGGATAGATTCAACCTCCACCTGGAAAGACAGCAGTGAATATACAGCTTATAGTGATTATGAATGGAACCACGAAGCTGGTAATGGTTATGAGTTTTACGCCCGTCGCAACCCACCAACTTATGTGATCTCGGCGACCAAGACCTTTGACTTGCGCTGGGATGGTATCTGGCAAGTCAATTCGTGGAATGAGCTAAAAACTGGCTTCCAATACAAGCAGCACAATTTAGTCCTCTCAAATCCATATGATCCAGGCAGAGTTAATTTCTATCGGGATGAGTACGATCAGTCCCCCATCGAAACCGCTATTTATTTCCAGGATAAAATTGAATTCCCTTTTCTGGTTATCAATCTGGGGTTGCGCTTTGACCAGTTTGAGGGGAAGGTGAGTTACCGCGTAAATCCTCTTGATGAATCTACCAGAACCACCTCAACTCCTAAAAGTCAGATCAGCCCTCGACTCGGAATGGCTCATCCCATTTCTGATCGTACAAAGATCCACTTTGCTTACGGACATTTTTTCCAGAATCCACCCTATGCCTATTTATACAATCGACTCAATTACGATTTCGCCGTATCTGCCCCTGTGTTTGGTGATCCAGATATGGATGCAGAGAAAACCATAGCCTACGAAGTTGGACTCACCCATCAACTCAGCCCTGCATTGCTGGGTCGTTTCAACGCTTTCTACAAGGATATCTCCAACCTGGTAGGCACTCGATATTATGCTCCTTATACAGAGGATGCACCCGATCGCTATGTTGGTTATACCCTGGTCATTAATGAGGATTATGCATTTTCAAAAGGGGTGGAGGTCAATCTTGAATATGATCCCACCAAAATGATTACAGCCAAACTCAGTTACACCTATTCCATTGCGATGGGTAGTGCTTCCTCCGCAGATGAGCAATATCCCGGGAGCACAGAAACAACCACGCTTTACAATCTTGATTTTGATAGAACTCATGGGTTGAATATCTATGGATCCTTCAGATCAGGTAGGCATCAGGGTGGGAAACTTTTCAACATCTATCCGTTTGAGAAGGCAGATTTAGGATTTGTGTTCAAGGTGAATTCTGGTACGCCCTATACTCCTTATCGTCGTGATATTGGTCTGGTCGAGATAAACTCTCTGCGTAAACCATCTACCTATTCTCTGGATATGGTGATGGGTAGGCGGTTCTCATTGGCTGGCAAATTCTCTGCACGCGTCTTCATGGAAATACTCAATGTAACCAACGCTAGGAACGCCATTATCATTTTCACCAGTTCGGGTGAACCTGATTATTCCCTCGTCCCCGGACATAGCGAGGAGTACCTGAATAATCCATCTCATTTTGGTCCGCCACGCACTTTCCGCCTTGGTCTAGCCCTGGATTGGAGATAATGATGAAAAACACATTATATAGCATGCTTGCTTTGATCATTGCGTTGCCAATGACCTGGGCACTGGCAGATGATAAAGATTTTGATGACAAGCACACAGCGATTGCCAAATCCATGGACATCACAGATCGGGCTTCAGGTATCCATAATACCAGCAACATCGGTCTATTTTTTGAAAATTATGGAAGATTCTCCTATGGATCCTACCTGTATGGGAACGCATGTGAATTTCCCGCCAACAGTAATCAAAATTATCTCTACCTTATGAGTGCCATGGTTGGTGTAGCACCCGATGCAGCCTCGGGACGATCTGCCAGTGTCATTCAAAGTCGATATACAACCAGTACGGATTGGATGCCAGTTGGGGGATATCATCAGGGTCCCGCAACTGATATTGCCTTTAGTGACAATACAGCGACCTGGCCAAACTCAGAGTGGTACTCCCAAGATGAAGAGGGCGGCACACTTATCATCTCCACCCAGGATAGCTATTGCGTTTACAATGATGAGGGTAACCAAAATGAAGTTTTGGGTATCCAAATCGCCCAAACGGGCTATGCCTTTGGACTCAGCGATTATGAAGATATGATTTTTTTCACCTTTGAAGTAACCAACCAATCGGATGCCAGCTATGATAGTGTTTATTTCGGGTTGTATCATGATTTTGATGTCGGGAATGATCCTGGAGGAGTAAACGATTATTCAGATGATATGTTGGAATTTGATGCTGCTAATGACTTCATCATAGTTTCTGATGCTGACCATTCCTCCCAGGAATGGAATATTGAACCAGGTATGATGGGAATTGTCCTGCTTGAATCACCCCAGCTAAATGGAGCCATGGCGGGTATTACCGATATGCATTATAGAAAATTTGAGGACAATGACGCTATGCAGATGGCGCTGCTCTCTAGTAATCTGGACTATCTCCCCGCTGGAATCGACCCCCTCACCTTCTTCAATACGGGGAACTCCGCTGACATTCATTTTGATGACACTAAAATAATTCCAAGTACAGGTCGGGATATTTATGGTACGATATCATCTGGTCCCTTTGATCTCGCTCCAACTGATACTCTCACATTCATCATGGGAATTGTTGCTGGTACCACTGAAGAAGATCTGTACAACAATCTGACTGTAGCTCAAGGTCTCTATGCAAATGATTTTGTGGCTCCCAAACCACCGGATTCACCTCTGTTGACGGGTGTGGCAGGACATAATGAGATCACACTTTATTGGACAAATGCGGTGGAAGGTGTACCTGATGAATTATCAGGAGCCCTCGATTTTGAAGGATATCGTTTATACAAGAGTATAGATCGTGGGTTAAGCTGGGATCAGATTGATAGGAATCTTTATCCTGAAACAGGTTCGGAAACCGTTCCGCTTAAAAGTTATGACCGCATCAATGGATGGGGTGATGATGCAGGACTGCAATATACATATACTGACAGCCTACTTATTGATGGAATCGAATATTGGTATGCGATCACTGCCTTTGATCATGGAAATTCACTCATTGGGAGTCTGGAAAGTCCCATAGGAAATTCTGTAGAGGCCAGCAATGTCGTTAGTCTTGTCCCAGTCTCAATTTCACCAGCATATGAAACAGGCGAGGTTTCTAGTCTGGTACACTATGGTGGGGGAAATTCAAACTACGCTTTGAACATAGATCCAGTTTCCTCCGACCAGTTGAATAATTTTACATATGACCTTCAATTCCTTTATGAATTCCAAAATGAGATCGGAAACCCCGGAATCTGGGCTTCAGTTGTAATAGACGACTCCAGTGTAGTGCCCACAATTCATTATGGCATTGAGTTCACTGCCGTGGACCAAATTAATATTATCAATAATGATACGCGGACAGTGTATTGGTCTGGTCCATTGGGTTTAGAAGTACCCTATCCTTTCGGGAGTGCCTTCACGGTTTACTTCCATCGGGTAGACACTCTTAATCAACCCAGTTCAGGCGATCTTTTGAGCTTGAATTTTTGTGCTGAATTGTTGCGTTACGATGGTCAAGATACTCTCACGGTAATTTCTCCGCAGCGCTTTGACATAGGTCATAATTTGGTGTCTGAGGATGGGTTGATCCTCAGTCTGGATCCTCAACCTATTATACAGAACATCAGCATACCACCTATCTTGGATTTTGCAATAGAACTTGAAGTGGCAGACCTGGATTCCATCCAGGACATGGACTATCAGATAACTGTCACTCAATCAGGACAGGACACTGAGGACAACACCTATCTTGTTCTGAAAACCACGGATGAAAATTCAGTTGTAATAGGCGTGGCTGATACGCTTTACAACGGATGGGGCATCCAGTACAGAGGGTGGACTGCCTGGGTTGGATTTGATCCAGCACATCCACCACCTCCAGGGACATCCGCAACCTTTTCCACTTTACCACCAATTCCTCCGACCATTCAGGATTACTATCAATTTGGAATTATCGATGCACAAACAAATCCAGCATTGATTGAAGGGGGGATGAAAGATATCCGGGTGGTGCCCAATCCATATATGGCTGGTTCGCTTTGGGAAACTGAAGGAGGCAGTTTCGTCAGAGAGCCGGTCCGCCAGATACAGTTTACTAACCTGCCTGTGGATTGTGAAATTAATATTTTTACACTATCAGGCGATTTGATTAAAACTTTAGAGCATGATGCTTCACATGGGACGGAGACTTGGGATATGCGGGCTGAAGGAGGCCGGGAAATCGTCTCCGGTATTTACCTCTACCAGGTAAAAAGTGCGGGCTTCGAATATTTAAACAGATTTGCGGTGATCAAATGAATCACATCAATCAAATCTTAAAATTCAAGACTATCCTGATTTTCTCAATACTTACTGTCAGTTTGAGCGCTCAAAATGCCAATCTCGGTACAGCTGGAGCACAATTCCTTAAGATTCCAATCGGGGCTCGCTCAGCTGCCCTGGGAGGGGCAGTGACAGGTATGTCCATGGATGCTACGGCACTGTTCTGGAATCCAGCCGGTATTATACATAACCATACCCATGCTTTACATGTTTCACATATCCCCTGGATGACCTTTTTTGATGTCAATGCGCTGGCCTATACGCTCAACCTCAAGGAGCAAGGTGCTGTTGGACTCTATGCCCGCGCATTGGGAATGGAAAAAATGGAAATCACTACTGAATATGAACCTGAAGGAACTGGTGAGTATTTCGATTCTCAGGATCTGGAAATCGGTGTGAGTTATGCCCGTAAGCTCATCGATCAATTCAGTTTTGGAATGACAGCCAAATATATCAGACAGCGTATCTGGAATGAAGTAGCATCCGGTATCGCTTTTGACTTTGGCACCCATTACAATATCGAATTCCAGAATGCTTCCATCGCTATGTCACTGAGAAATTTTGGACCTGATCTGCAGATGGATGGACCTGATTTATTGGTCTTTTATGATGGATCAGAAGACATCCCCAACCGTCTTATTCCGTCAAACATGAATACTGAGGCTTATCCCCTACCTCTGACATTTCAATTCGGGCTGGGTATTGATCTGGTTAAAGCGCCGTTTTTCCACTCACGCCTCGCGCTGGACGCCATCCACTATAATGATAATGATGAGCAATTACTGGTCGGTCTGGAGTCAACCATCGCACAGCGATTCATTTTACGTGGTGGTTACCGCTTTAACGAGACTGAGCAGCAACCCAGTCTGGGTGTTGGTTTACACCAGCGTATTGATAAGATGGTGATTAAGCTGGATTATGCATATGTCATGCATGAATATCTCGGAGATACCCGTTTTCTATCCATGGATATTATTTTCTAATATGTGATGGATCGGTTGTTATTGTAGGGGCGTAGCATGCTACGCCCCTACAATAACAACAACCAAACGCCTAGCCCCGGCTTTCTGCTAAAACCTTCCGCATTACCGTAAATTCACCAGGATCATGATCAAACGGAATAAACCCCAAACCGGTTCCGCCATGAACCACATCAACAGGACGTTTTTTGGCGTTAAATAATTCGCTTACCACTATTTCTACCGTTTTATCAGGCGAAATTATCTCCAGGGTATCTCCCACCCTGATTTGATTCTTTATCTCAAATTCCAGTAACTGAGTCGATGCATACCAGGTCGTGACCATCCCTGCATTTTGATGGGTGAAATCCTGTGAGGAGGGATCCACATAATTCTGGCCATATTCCTGGGGTTCTTTTGTATAGAATCCGGAGATATAACCTCGATGGGCAATACCAATTAGATCTTCCAGGTTTTTTGAATCAAAGGGACGATCCGCCACCATATCATCGATAGCTTTACGATACGAACGAGCCGTCATGGCTGCATAGTAGACCGATTTAGTGCGTCCCTCAATTTTATAACTCACAATACCGGCATCTCGCATTTGTTGGAGCAGCTCTATGGAACATAGATCTTTGGCATTCATCATGTATGTGCCGTGCTCGTCTTCTTTCATATCGAAAAACTGACCAGGCCGTTTGGGTTCCTCAAGGAAAAAGCCCTCTCCAGGCGACTGATAAGGTTTGGGAAATTGGCTTACATCCTCTTGCTCGATCTGGAGCAGGCTGGGTGTTTTCTGGCCAAAATTGTAGCCCCAGCGACAGGAGTTGGTACAGGTTCCCTGATTGGCATCCATGTTATTCATATAGTTGGTGATCAGGCATCTCCCTGAATAAGCAATACAGATAGCACCATGTACAAAAGCTTCGAGCTCCACATCTGGAACCTTAGCATGGATTTCTGCAATTTCTTTCAAGCTCAGTTCCCTGGATAAAATGATCCGTGTGACACCCTGATCTCTCCAGAAGTCAGCACTGGCCCAATTGGTGCAATTAGCCTGGGTCGATAAATGAATATCCAATTGAGGAAATTCTTTGCGGGCGAGGTAGATGAGACCAGGATCAGCCATGATCATAGCATCTGGTTCATATTTGAGCATACGTTCCATCTCATCCATAAAGCCTTTAATCTTTGTGTTATGGGCGTAGATGTTCATGGTGAGATAAAGCTTTTTACCTAAATCATGGGTATAAGCGATTCCGTCAAGCAAAGATTCCTTTCTAAATTCGTTTTCCCGTGTGCGCAAGGAGTAGCGAGGTACGCCTGCATAGACAGCGTCCGCGCCATAAGCAAAAGCATATTTTAATTTCTCGAAGTTACCAGCCGGTAGTAATAATTCGGATGTAGTTTTATTCATAGTGGTATTCACCTTGTTGTAGTTTCATATTGCTCAAATAAGCCATACTGAGACAGAGAATGCAAACACAATGTTTGATTGATCAATCTCACTTCAGACTGACAAGTCGGTTTAAGTTAATCACTCCGGTGAGGGCTTAATTAGCCAGGTTCTGATAAATATTTTATTTCTTGAAATAGAAATGTTTTTACAGGGAATCAAATTCTACCTCCTATGCTACTCGAGCTAATCTCTCTAAGCTATAGATATACAACATATTGGGTTCATGTATGTGATAACCCCTAATAGTTGTGGATATATATCATTCTACTGGAGTATAACAGGTTCCTCACAAATTGGTAGTTGACAGGCAAAAAATGTCAGTCTATCTTGCGCCGTAATGGATGGAGAATTTTAGTAAATCTATGGAGTTCATCTGGGATAAAATTCCCGAGGGACCCATCTATCAAGTGATGTCTATCACAGTCATTACAAATATCGTATGTCCAATAAAAGGAGGAAAACAAGAAGATGAGTAAACGCTATCTATTTACTGTATTGCTCGTTCTGGTAATGGTTCCCGCACTCGCCCTGGCACAGGGTACGATTTCAGGTTCAGTTACAGACGGAAATACAGGTGACGCTCTACCAGGTGCAAATGTGATCGTTGATGGCCAGCCTTATGGTGGTGCATCTGATCTTTCGGGTGCCTTTGCTATTGAAGGTGTTCCCGCCGGTAATTATACCGTCACGGCTTCAGTCATTGGTTATGAATCAGTGACATTGAGTGTACAGGTTGCAAATGGAGTTACCACAACCTTGAATTATGCTCTCTCAAGCCAAGCCCTGGAAATGAGTGACATTGAAGTGTTAGCCTCTCGTGCAGATGCCAACACTCCTGTTGCTTACACAAATATTTCTAAAGAAGAGATGGAAGTACGTCTTGGTTCACAAGATATTCCACTTGTTCTAAACACATCCCCTTCAGTATATGCTACCAATCAAGGTGGTGGTGCTGGAGATGCCCGTATTAATGTCCGTGGTTTTAACCAAAACAACGTTGCCGTTATGATTAACGGTGTTCCTCAGAATGATATGGAAAACGGTTGGGTCTATTGGTCAAACTGGGATGGTGTTGGCGATGCCACATCTTCAATCCAGATGCAACGTGGCCTCAGTGCTGTTAACCTGGCAACACCTTCAATTGGTGGAACCATGAACATCATTACTGATCCCACCAAACTTGATGCAGGTGGTAGTGTTAAAGCAGAATATGGTGCCGGTAATTTTATGAAAGCTACCGTAAACTATAATACTGGTTTGATTGCTGACAAGTTTGCCTTTAGTTCAACTATCGTACGTAAGACTGGTGATGGTCTCATCGATAAGAACTGGACCGATGCATGGGCGTACTATTTCGGTGCTGCCTATTCAGTGAGTGCAGACAATCGTTTTGAACTCTATGCAATTGGTGCTCCTCAGCGTCATGGTCAGAATCTTTATAAACAGAACATCATGTCCTATGACCAGGAATTCGCTGGCGAGGTTGGCGATAAAGCGGCCCTTGAGGCTGCCGATTCTGATGAGGATGGCAAAAGTGACTGGGAGGAATGGAATTCTCAGTTCACCAATGATGCAGGCGAAGATGCCGGTCGTTATTTCAGCCAGAATTGGGCTCCTATTTCTTCTGATTATGAAGGTGAACAATACTGGTATATGTACGGTGAGCGTAACGTAGAGAGATATTCACCTGATTTTCTTAATGAACGTGAAAACTTCTTTCATAAACCTCTGATTAACTTGAACCATTACATGAACTTGACAGAAAAGATGAGATTATCCTCTGTTCTGTATTGGTCAGGTGGTTCAGGTGGTGGTACCGGTACCTATGGTAAGATTCCTACATTAGATGCTGATGGTACCCTTGGTGGAGAAGACTATAGATTCTACTTTGGTAGTGGTCCTTGGACACGCGACTGGAACACACTTCTCGACTACAACTCAGGTAGTGATGATACAGTATATGTTGATCAATCTGCTCTCGTACGTACTCATGGTGCTGACAACAACCAGTCCGTAGGTATCCTGCGTAACAGTATCAACCGTCAGAGCACGATTGGATTGATTTCCAAACTGAACTTTGATATGAGCGATATGCTCAAATTGCAAGTTGGTATCGACTGGCGTACTGCTGGTATCGAACATGCTCGTGAAGTCCGTGACCTCATGGGTGGTGACTACTATCTGGATTTCGCTGATGACAATGCACCAAACGGTAAAAGAGTTACTCTAGGTGACATCATCGCTTATCACAATGAAACTACGGTTGATTGGATTGGTGGATTTGTCCAGGGTAACTATTCTGCTGGTGCATTAAGTGGTTACGGTATGGGTGGTTTTTCATCCATCAAGTATTCATACCAGGATCACTTTACGGTCGCTGATGAAGTAATTGAATCAGAAGCTATTGGCGCAATGCAGGTCAAGGGTGGTGGAATGTTCCATCTTTCTGATAACTTAAACATTTTCGGAAACTTTGGTTTCGTGGAGAAGCCACCGATCATGGATAATGTGATCTATATTGATGGTACTGTTGCTTCCGATCCAACAAATGAGACTTTCGTAAGTTCTGAAGTTGGTGTGAATTTTAAAGCCAAGATGTTTGCTGTCACGGCCAACGTATACAATACGGCTTGGAACGATCGCAACTTGACTAAGTCAGTGACTACAGGACAAGGTTCCAGTGGTGATACTGATGTAATTTTCCTGACGGGTGTTAATCAGACACATAAAGGTCTGGAAATTGAAGCATCTGTGCAACCAATGAAAATGCTACGTCTTGATGCATCTCTAAGCTTTGGCGACTGGCAATTTACTGATGATGCCTCTGGTCGTTATGTATATGATATGTACGACTCCACTGGCGTTGTTTCTGGTCAGGGATCACTGGACTATGACTATGCCCTTAAGGATCTGAAAATCGGTGATATGCCCCAGACAGCCTATGTTGTTGGAGCAACCATTACTCCTATTAAGGGTTTAAGATTACAGGCACTCTACAGCATCTATGACAATAACTATTCGGATTGGGATCCTGACAGTCGTGAATACGACGGTGATGATGCCAATGCTGATAGAGAACAGGTTTGGATGGCTCCTGGTTATGGGAAAATGGATGTCCATTTAGCTTATGATCTGCCAAAGATCGCTGGTATGAGAGCTCAACTGTTTGCTCACGTTTTCAATGCCCTGGATGATGTTTATGTTCAGGATGCTGTTGATCACAGTCAGTACAACGGTTTCAAGATCAAAGATGCTGATGGTAACACCATTAACAATCACTCTGTTCAAAGAGCCGAAGTGTTCTTAGGTTCACCTCGCTTTTTTAATGCTGGAGTTAAATTTAATTTCTAATTTGAATTCAGTTTGATCAAAAAAAGGTCCCGGAAATCCGGGACCTTTTTTTTGGTATTTTTTAGCTGGATATTTTTCGGTTTGTTGTTGGGGCGTAATGCATTACGCCCTTACTGGGCTTGGTGGGGGGTTCAGGGTTTCCTTATAGGGCGGATTCACCATACCACCCGACTTAAGTCAGGTGTTTCTTCAGCAGATAAAAGAGTCCAGCAAATATCCCAATCACTATTCCAGTAGGTGCTAGAAATATTGCGGCTAGAAAGCTGATCACAGCAAGACCCTCTAACAATTGATTGAGTACGATAATCTCACCGATCTGCTGGTTAATCCCGTCAAAAATATTGTGCAACAATACAAGGACAGGGAAACTGATGGCTGAGACCGCCAGGAGCGTCCCATAGAGTCTGGCTTCGCGCCAATGATGGATCATACTGAAGCTTGAAAAGGTCACGCCCAGAAAAACCAGGGTAATGCCCGGTAGGTTGTCGCTGATTCCAATGAAGAGAGCCAAGATGATAAGAATTGTACCTAAACCAAAAAGCATTGGGGTGAATGGACGTTTGAATTGCACCTTGATAAATGATATGATCTGGTCCAAAACGGTCTCCGTGCATTTTTTATTGGCGATGGGGCTATCCAGGCTGGGATTCGAATCCCAGCCTAGAAGATCCAAATCCCAGCCTGGGGGAGGTGATATTTTTAACCGTTTCGATTAAACATCGACTTAAAAAATTCACCTATGGTTAACTCTTTGTAGTCTCTGAATTCTCCAGCATCAAAATAGACACCCTTGCAATCAGGACATTGTTCGTAGTGAATGTGTGCTTGCTTCTTATCCGACTCAGGCATCATAGGAACCTCACACCTTGGACAAATCGCATCAAAATTGCTATTTTGTGCTCTTCCAACTTCTGGATCGCCCATATCAATAGCCTCAGACCCAGAGAGGACCTTCAGATCTTGGAGCTCAAATCTGTCAAACCAGATTCCATAGCATTTGGTACATCGTTCGATCTGAACATGTTCGAACTCGATGCTTTTCATGTAACCCTTACACTTGGGACAGTACATATTTCCTCGCTTTAGCTAGCTTTTTTAACTTTACCTTTTTTGGTGGATTTTTCATCGATTGGTTCCAGAGCGAGCTCAATGACATCAGAAATTTGCTCTACAAACTTGAATTCCATTTCTTTCTTCACTCGATCTGGCAGGTCAACAAGATCGGCTTCATTCTTTTTAGGAAGAATTACTGTCGTTAAACCTGCTCTGTTGGCAGCCATAACTTTCTCCCGAATACCACCAATGGGTAATACAGCACCCCTGAGCGTGATCTCACCAGTCATACCAAGATTACTTTTTACCAGACGCTCTGTCAGGAGAGAAATCATGGCAGTAAAAAGTGTAATACCTGCGGAAGGACCGTCCTTGGGAACAGCGCCAGCCGGGATATGTACATGGATATCCCATTTTTTATAAAACTCTGGATCAATGTTAAAACTTTCGGCATTTGAGCGAATATATGAATACACCGCCTGGGCCGATTCTTTCATCACATCACCCAGTTTACCAGTGAGCTTCAAGCCGCCTTTGCCCTCCATTTTCATGGCTTCTATAAACAGAATATCTCCACCAACAGCTGTGTAGGCCAGTCCAATTACAATTCCATAGTTAGACATACGTTCAGCAATTTCACTATGGCGCCTGGGAGGTCCCAGCAACTTGGTGATACTGCTCTTGGTAATTCGTCGGGGTTTTTCATTCCCCTCAGCTCTTTCCCGAGCGACCTTGCGACAGACATTGGCAATTTGACGTTCAAGATTTCTGACACCAGCCTCATAGGTATAACGACTGATTATTTCAGCAATAGCAGTATCCATAAAGGTTATTTGCTCTTCTTCCAGAGCATGCTCAGTAACCTGCTTGGGAATCAAATAGGATTTGGCGATATGGATTTTTTCTTCCTCAATATAGCCGGGGAAATCAATCATTTCCATGCGATCGCGGAGGGGTCCAGGAATTGGATCCAGCCAGTTCGCTGTGGCAATAAACATGACCTTGGACAGATCAAAAGTTACTTCGAGATAATGATCGCTAAAGGAATGGTTCTGCTCGGGATCAAGTACTTCCAGGAGTGCTGAACTGGGATCTCCGCGGAAGTCAGTCCCCAGCTTATCAACTTCATCCAGCATAAATACCGGATTACGGGTTTTGGCCTTTTTGAGTCCCTGAATGATACGACCTGGTAGCGCACCGATATAGGTTCTACGATGACCACGAATTTCGGCTTCATCACGAACGCCACCGAGGGAGATGCGAATAAATTCTCGACCCAGTGCATCGGCGATTGATTTACCTAGTGAAGTTTTACCTGTTCCTGGAGGACCCTGGAAACAGAGGATGGGTCCCTTGATGGGTGCATCAGGACTCTGCTCCATTTTGAGCTTCCTAACTGCCAGGAATTCGAGCACTCTATTCTTGACTCGTTTCAAACCGTAATGGTCCCTATCCAGAATATTCAAAGCTTCTTGAATATCTACTCGATCCTCAGTTTCCTTACTCCAGGGTAATTCTACCAACCAATCGAGATAGGTACGAGAGACGGTGTATTCAGGAGATGAGGGGGGAATTCGTTGGAGGCGATCAATTTCTTTATTGGCCACTTTGAGAGCCTCTTCTGGCATACCGGCTTCAAGGATTTTCTCTTCCAGTTCCTTGATTTCCAGGGTTTGATCATCTTCGCCTAATTCTTTCTTGATGGCCTTCATCTGCTCTCTTAAAAAGTATTCACGTTGACTTTTTGAGATTTCTTCCTGGACCTCAGTCTGAATTTTTTCGCCAATTTCCTGACGTTGTATTTCCCGATTGATGAGAACAGTCGCTTTTTTTAAGCGTTCAGTGACATCTGTTTCTTCCAGGATGTCCTGCTTCTCACTATTGGAGAGTTGCATCATGGAAACAGCCCGATCAACTAGACGCGCAGGATGCTGGATATTGGAAAGCAGGGAAATGTGTTCCTGGGTGATATAGTCAGCAACTTTTGAAAGTTCACGGAAAAGGGTCCGAATATTGGCGGACATAGCATCGGTTTCCAGATCTGCATCATAGATTTCTTCGATGTTCTCAATACTGGCCTTAAAATACGGATCTGTCTGGGAGTAACCTTTTATTCGGACACGCTCCCCACCCTGAACAATGGCGCTCTGGCTTCCATCAGGCATATCCAATATCTTCATGACAGAGGCTGTCGTTCCCACATCAAAGAGATCCCCGACCTCTGGATTTTCAACTGAACCCTCTCGTTGAGCAACTACGACAATAGTCTTTTTCCCTGATGGTAGTTCACGCAGAAGTTTCAATGAACGTTCTCTCCCGATATACAGCGGGATAACCTGCTGAGGGAAAAGCACGGTGTTGCGCAGAGGCATCACTGGAAAGGCGGTTGAAGGGATTATATCTGTCATCGTTTGCTCCGAAAATATTTGTTTAAATAATTAGAAATCTGAATCGTACTTAAGGGTTTCCTTAACCCGTTGTGTCTGGAAATGTTTCAACACATTTAGAACTCGTAAAGTGACGCCAAAGTCACCCTGTCTATCACGACTAACAATACTGGGCCACAATCCGGTCTTTAACTGGGCATCGATAAGCCAATCGAGCAGCTTATGAGTCTTGCGTTCTTTGTTTTGTCCATCAATTAGTTTGATTGTTTCCAAATATCTGAGTGTACCCCCTGAGATGATACTTAAGCCGCTGGTACCAGATATTAGAGTATCCCAGACTAGCATACCTGGCAGGAGTTGGCTCTCACCATCGAGAAGAACTTTGGCCTGGATATATTTCAACCCTTTTTTAATAGCCCGATTGTCACGGAAGTTCTCTGATTGACCCAGTGTCCACAGGAAAAACAAGCTACTCCAATAGCATGAGGATTTTTCATTCTCTAAACTTGACCAGCCACCATCTGAATTTTGGCGGGCAATTAAATCCCGTATTAACTGTTTGATAATTGGACTGCCTTCAATACGGTAGGTAATGGCCAGATAAATAGCTTGAGCTTGATGATGAAGCCGCAGGGGCAGATCTTGTTCTGCCAGACTCCGTAGAACTTCCCGCATCCCCAGCATCACTTTTTCTTGCTTATGGGTTACAGAGAAGTCAAGTAGCTCATGCAGTACCTCTTGTTGTTTCAGAAGCTGCAGCGTTTGAATCTGGGCTGCACCCAATCCAGTGATCTTCCCATCTATTGGCCATAGTCCATCAGCGTTCTGCTCCCCCAGGAGTTTCCGTCTGGGTTTATGCTTTCTCAAATTTTTCTGTAATGCCAGATACTCTTCTGAGGATGAATCTTCCAGAATATCTGTTACCAGCCGATATCGAATGGGCAGAGGTGCTGCTTTAAGTAAAACAGGGATGGGGTCCTTCTTGAAATTGATCATCCAGGGATATTGCTCAATATTTTGATCGTCATACAACATATGGATAAGCTAAGAGCAAATCACACTCTAACAAGCCAAACAATAGGGGCTAATTAAGGTTTCTTATGAGTTAATACGAATATCGATTAGGCTGAGGCAATATTTCTAACTGCTGAATGAGTATACTAGACATCTGGGGCTGTTTGTTGGCTATTGATTGCTGGAAAATACCCCAAAACTTATGCTACCCTGTACTTTATTATACTAGTGTGTTTATCCGTCTTCGCTGCTTGAGCTTGGATATTCACCCTCACGAGTCGCCGGGATTATCCCAAAACTTACAGAGATATTTGGCTGGTCCACAGGATTATGAACCAAAGAGTTGATGCTGGGGGATAAATTTTATCCGTCTTCGCTCTTCGAGCTACGCCGGGATTATCCCAAAACCTACGGTTTTGGGATAAAAAAAAACCCTGGTGATGAGCCAGGGTCTTGTTCGAGGAGAGTTACGGTCTTAACAGTTGCAGCTACCACCGCAGTTGCAATTGCCACCGCATCCACAATTTGACTGTGCCTTGGGTTTTGAAATGGTAAAACCTTCGGCATTATCGTCTTTGTAGTATTCAACACTGGCACCTTCCAACTGAGCAAAGCTAGCTGGATCAACCAGTACACGGACGCCCTGAGAATCGAAGACATTATCTTCGGGATGTTGCTTTGTCTCCAGAGCCATTCCATATGAATTATTTGAACAACAGCCTGAGTTAGCATAAATTCGCAGACCACCTTCGGTAGATAGATCCTGCTGACTTATGAGAACTTTAATTTGTTCGGCTGCATTTTCTGTAATTTGGATCATTATATGTTATCCCATTTGAGTCAAGTTTATTGTGTTGATTAAAGATGATTATTATTGTCCCCTATTGCAAGACAATTCTCATTTTGGGTGGAGTTAATGAATTATTTATTCAAAGTAAATCTCCAGACACAATAATAGGTATCCGGATGAGGATCTGGAGGGCAGCTTACACAGGACGTCTCAATCCGTGGGTCTATAGTTTTGGCAAATTCTGTGTACTCAACAATTCCCACTGACTTACAGGGAAAATCTGGGAGGCCGTGTCTGGCCCGGGCGACCTGGACGCGACACTCCTGCATCTGAAACAAGAAACTATTTTGAGTCTCTTCGCTTATCACCTGTTTGTTCAAACGGGCATACAAGCGATAACCCAGCGCAAGTTTCAAACCTTCCAATCCAGAATTTTCCGGGATGTCATGTCGTTTCATTATACGCCTGGCTTCAATAACCGTGAATTTTCTCCAGGCTTCCCGGTCACAATTGATCGCAGTTTCCATATCATATTGCTTTTCGACTGCCTGAAACCAGAGACCATCATGGGCCAACCAATTCTTTGCAAAATCATCCAACATCCCAATTAACTGTTCACGAGATAAATGATCCAGATTTGACATATATTTACTCCCGTTGGTGATATCGGCTAGTGCACACATCCCTTTTCAGGATTGTCAACCAAGGTACCATCCACATAGGCAGATAATGCTTCATCAACTCCGCGAAGTGTGGTGATTACAGATTCAATCTTGGCTCCTCGCAGGTCATCGTATATGCGTCTACCCATACCACGTGCGAGTACTACATCACAATCTTTGAGAGCTGACAATATGCTCGAATGTGAGTGCCCGTGTTCACCGTGTTGTTCGCTTCCCCCGGGTTGATTGTGACTGGTAAAGTTATTTTCTCTATATTCCTTTGATTTCACTTTTCCATCAACTACGTCTGCAATAACGAAACCCCTGGTTCTCCCAAAATGCTGAGCAATTGATTCTCTGTCATTTGAAGCAATCCCAATCTTCATATATCCTCTCTTTCGATAAATTTCTTCAGTATTTGATACCTAAGCAAATATAACTGCCATTTAGCATGTATTAAACTTAATGTTTGAAACAATGCAAATTTTTTACTAAAATTTGCTATTAGTCACCTTTAATATTAACTATTATCCCCTTATGCATATTTTGTTAGGTACATATATTCATCTCGCATAAGTATTTATTATTATTCACTGTATATTTCTTTAGATTTTGATATTCGACCGGCTGTTCGACATATTTACATATGCTGATTGGCACATTATTTGTTATAATTAAGTGTGCGTTTAATCATGTATTTGTTGTGGGGAGAAATATTTTAATCGCTCAATCACATACTAAAAAAACGCTAAAATCAATAATTTCGATTTTCTGAAAGGACATTGTCATGAAAAGAATGCTTATCGTTTTATTAATCTTAGCTGTGGGGATGGCGTACGCACAGACAGCAACAGGGGAACATATCGGCTCAAAAAAGTGTAAAATGTGTCACAGCAAAGCCGAAGTTGGATCACAATATTCCATCTGGGAAAAGGGACCTCATTCCGGTTCGTTCGAAACACTGAAAACTGATGCTGCCAAAGCCATCGCAAAAAAAATGGGCTTAAAGGTTTCTCCTGACCAGGCACCAAAATGTCTTTCATGTCACGTGACTGGCTGGGGAACTGAATCTGGTTATCAGCTTGAAGTAGATCCGCTTAATAAAAAAGCAGTTAAGAAAAATAGTGATCTCAGCCGCGTAGGTTGTGAATCTTGCCACGGTGCTGGTAGTCTGTATAAATCCAAAAAAACCAAAGCTGCTATTGCTGCTGGGACCATCACCGGTGAATCTGTTGGCCTGATAACCATCACTGAAAAAACTTGTACTGTATGTCACAACTCTGACTCACCTACATATAAGCCTTTTGATTATGCTGTCCGTATCAAGGAAGTTGCTCATCCAGCACCTGAAAAATAAAAGGACATCCAACATGAGAGTCAGAATGGCTTCGCTTCTTCTCCTTGTAATGGCTGGATTCGTGTGTGGCCAAACTGAGATGAAGACAGACAACATCCCTGATACAATTAAGATTGGATTGTTGGAAAATATTTTCGAACCAGTCCTTTTTGATCACAAGCTCCATGCTGAGATGACAACCATGGGTGGGGGTTGCAACACCTGCCATCACCACGGTTCCGAAGGCGTTTATGAACCCTGTGCCGATTGTCATGTAAGTGAAGCAGAAAATGCATCCCTGTCCATGCCGACAATCAATGGCGCCTATCATCGTAATTGCCTGAATTGTCACCAGAGTTGGACTGGGGAAAAAGTCTGTGAAACCTGCCATGTCCAGAAGAAATTTCGTTTCAACCTTCGAAAAAGTCTGGATGCGACCGATATTCTGGCTCATCATCATGAAGAAATAGTTGTGTCAGATATTTTCCATTTTGTCTCACCAGAGAGTGATCAAAAACCTGTGTCATTCCAACATAAAGAACATGTGGATTTATATAGATTCAAATGTGAGACTTGCCACCGGCAAACCGATTGCTCTACCTGTCACAACTATACACCCTCTTCTGTTGAGACAGTAAAATCCCTGGCTATACATCATGATCCATGTAGCAATTGTCATGATACAGTTATGGAGAATAGTTGTGAAAGCTGTCATAGCTCGACTCCATCCGATGGATTTACGCATTCCCGGACAGGATGGGAACTAAACCGTTTTCACCAACCCTTAAGTTGTAATACCTGCCACGAGGGTACTGAGCCTATAGCTGCGCTTGATCCTACATGCACAAATTGTCATACTAATTTTGAAGTGGACGAATTTGATCATGAAATCACTGGCTTACAACTGAATGACGAGCATATAGAATTTGATTGTTATGAATGCCATACAGATGATCGTTACGATATTCCACCATCATGTGTTGAATGTCATGACGATGATGTGAGCTTTCCAACGGATCTTCCCGGTGAAAGAATCCAACTGAAATAATTCCTAATGACCTACCTTGAGAGGGTTATAAACCTTATGCGACTTACTAAAAGCTATCCTTCCATCCTCATTCTCCTTGCATTACTACTGGTGATTCCCGCCCTTGGGCAGGATGATGAATTTGAATCTATCGATAGTGACCAGTGTATTGATTGTCATGACACCAGTGAAATGGAGACCATCATTCAAGATGATCTGGATAATTCCATTCACGAGGGAATAGAATGTCTTGATTGTCACATTTACCATGATACTGAGCCACACACCGAAGAAGCCGAAAACTTTGTAGCGGGTTGTGAAGGTTGTCGTGATTGTCATGAAGATGCATCGGATCAATATCAAGCCCATGGTCGTTCGGTGAAGGGTGAATGTGCTGATATGCCTACCTGTGCTGACTGCCACGGTGATCATAATGTATTGCCCAGTACGATGTTAAACTCAACAGTTAACCCTACCAATCTGGCCAATACTTGCGGCAACTGTCATGAAAACATCGATCTAGTGAAACGCTATGACATTCTCGTAGATCACCCTGTAGAAGTATACAATAATTCGGTACACGGTAAAGCCACCGGAGGTGGTAATGCCAAAGCTGCTTCTTGCGATGATTGCCACTCAACAGCAGGTACGTCTCATGAGATTTACCCTCCTACTAATCCTGAGTCCGCCATATATCACCTCAACATTCCAAAAACTTGTGGTAAATGCCATCCAGAAGCCGAGAAAGATTACATGGAAGGCATCCATGGAAAACTAGCGGCACGAGGCATGGCCAATGCCCCGGTTTGTACCGATTGTCACGGGGAACATGGAATTATCTCTCCAGATGACCCCATTTCACCGGTATCATCGCATCGTGTGGCAGCTGCGACTTGTGAGCCTTGTCATGAATCCACAGCACTCAACGAACGTCTCGGAAATCGAGGAGAAGTGAGTAGCTATGTTGATAGTTATCATGGCTTGAAAAGTCAGGCTGGTGACCTCCACGTAGCCAACTGTGAATCCTGTCATGGTGCACACCGGATCCTGCCCAGTACTGATACGACTTCATCAATACATCCCTTAAATCTAGCCGCTACGTGTGGCGAATGTCATCCTGGCATGAGTGATGAACTTGCTGCGGTCACTATCCATGGTCTTGGAGATGAAGATCCACGTCATTGGGTGGCAGTTCTCATTGAGAAAATATACATTCTGCTCATAGCTGTTGTTATTGGCGGTATGTTTCTACACACTGTCCTGGACTATTTGAAACAGGTCAGAATGCAGATGAAAGAACCTTCGATCCGACGTATGCGCGGATTAGAAGTTGCTCAGCATACCGCATTATTGGTATCCTTTTTCATACTGGTGATCTCTGGTTTTTCATTACGCTTCAATGAATCCTGGATAGCTGAGTTCTTCTTTGGCTGGGAAGGTGGATTTGAATTTAGAGGAGTCCTTCATCGCTATGCTGCTGTTTTCATGATCATAGCCTCGGTCTGGCACTTCTTCTTCCTGTTCACAAAACGCGGGAAGCAGTTTGTCAAGGACATGATCCCCGGTATCAGGGATATCCGTGAGTTCTGGGAAATGATCCTATACTTCTTTGACTTCAAAAATCACGAGCCTCGATTTGGTCGATTTGCCTATGCAGAAAAGCTGGAATACTGGGCGGGAGTCTGGGGTAACATTGTGATGATCGCCACAGGTCTGGTGCTCTGGTTTGATAACTTCTTCATCCAGAAATTTTCCAGTGCCTTTATCGATATCTCATTGGTAATTCACTACTGGGAAGCCTGGTTAGCCACGCTAGCAATACTCATCTGGCACTTATATAACACCATATTTAGACCCAGCGTGGGTCCCATGAATACCAGTTGGCTAACTGGAAAAATGCCCAAGCAGATGTTCGAACACGAACATGGCGGCGCTAGCCCGGATTCAGATATCAACCCACCTGAGGAGGATGAGGATTAAGCTGTCTCCCCAAGCTATTTGATTTATCAAAAAGCCCTGCTGAACTCCATATCAGCAGGGCTTTTCCATTATTTAGATAAGTGCAAGATATATCTATTCCAAATACACGCGTCTTCCGAAGCTTTAGCGTAGGTAGACCATTTTAATAGTCTGGCTAACTGATCCAGCGTCTAATCGACAGAAATAAACACCCGTACTTAACTGATTACCTTCTTGATCCAGACCATTCCATTGCACTTCATAATTGCCAGGAGGTTTCTCAGCATTATAGAGTTTTGTGACCTCTCGACCCAGCATATCGAATACAGTTAGCCTGACAATTGATAATTCGGGTAAAGAGTAGTTTATTGTCGTGGTGGGGTTAAAGGGATTGGGGTGATTTTGACTTAGCTGAATTGTTCTAGGTAGGTTAGAATTTTCTGCAATCGCTACCGTTGCTGTACTGTGCGTTATAATGTGCAAACCATCCAAATCATTCAGTAGATAGACAGTTCCATTCTCTGCAATTATGTCTCGAATACCATATCCCCTGAAAAACCAGAACGGTTCAGCTGTAACAGTCTCGTATCGACCAATTTTAATTTCTTGACCGGCCACGGAAATATCAAAGACCTCAAGTACTCCCAAACTATAAAGATAGAGAAATGATCCAGATAGCCAAAGTCTGCCATCACCCCATATCTCCTGACCTGAAAGAAAACTGTCCAATTCAATCACATTCTGTGGATCAGAAATATCTAGCCTTTGTATTAAAAAACTTCCATCGTGTATGCCACTCCATCTCAAACTGAAGCCAATATCTCCATCTACAGCATATTCATGGGCTTCGCTATCGTACGTACCAGTTATTTCAGGCTCCAGCGGGGTACTCACATCAATAATTGCCAGGACATATTGATCATCTACAATTCCATAAATCAAGTCACCTGATTTACTTACTTCGAGATGTCTAAATCTTCCAGTATATAAACTTGACGTCAATTCTGGTTGAACAGGATTGCTGAGGTCAATTGTATACAAGGAATCTGCCCAAGCTAAATAAACCGTCGAATTTTTCACCACAATAGCTTGAGTCCCATATTCTGATAACTCAAGATTTATCGATCCAATTAACTCTGGGTTTAGTGGATTTGTTAGGTCGTAGGCATCTATTGTTAACGATGTATCTTCCATGACAGACTCATCATAGGTCAAGTTAATCAATAGATTATTCTCAATCGTACTCCAATAATTCCACTGTGGTGTAACGGCTTGACCAATATGGCCCTGAGATGTAGGGGTGGTGGGGTCATCAATATCGAGTAAATTCCAGGGAAACCCTAGTATCCATAATCCATGACTGGAATGCTCCATCTGATGGGCAGGTCCTCTCTGTGCCACATGAAGTACTGGATCAGAATTTTCAGTGAGGTCAATACATTTTATTCCCCAATCTGTAATGGATGACCTAAAAAGACCTTCACCAAGTTCATATACTTCATAGAAGGCTCCGTGAATGACAGCGTAATCTGCTCCAACGCTCATCGTGTTTAATCCCACACTAAACCCACCAAACCCACCATCGTGTATATATTTTGAGGCAATGGTCTGCGGCGATGATGGGTCGGAAAAATCAATGACTTCGAACGCTACCGAATCAGCTCTGGCAGCGATGGTATATAAGTAATCCCCCCTCATTGTTGGGTATTGATAGTTGAGGGGGGTTGCAGATGTATACACCGTCTGGAAATTACCTGATTGTGAGATGTCTATAAATTCTGTACCTGATGATTCATCAGTAATGAATAAATAATCCCCACAAATATTAATAGATCTGTAGGATTCTGAATCGAACAGGATTGTATCTGTCACTGCCAAGGCATACTTATCAGTTAAATCTAATAAGTAAACGCTATAATTTGGATCTGAGCGCAATATTAGTCTATCTCTCGCAATGCCGTCAATTTCAACATGCTGAGACATGTTATAATTTGACAAACTCACGATTTCACCATCGGCCGCAAGAGAATCGATGAATACGACATTATTTGATCTATAGTAAATGTAATTATCCTCAAAGACGGCATCACCAGTGTGACCCCCAAATTCATAGGAGTTTTGAGAAATGACTTCTGGGCTGGAAGGATTTGACACGTTGACCAGTGTTTGATGGATCCCGTCGTTTTGATCGATGCTGGTGATCCGGCAAATATCATTTCCAATTTGCATAACATGTTGAATTGGTTCATTGTAATCTGAACCAGGTAACAGGATATAAGAGAGCTGTTCTAGTTGCTCCAGATTAGTAGCATCAAAAATTCCAAGGGTATTACCAAAAGTAGTGTACAGAATATTTCCTTCGATTTTCATTTGAGTATCGTAGCCTCCTCCAGCAAGGTAGCGGCTTTGAATTTCAAATCCGAAATTTTCACTCTCCGATTGTGACCAGATGTGTGAGAATAACAGGGTAAGAGTTAGGCACTTGATGAAGACTTTCATGATTTCCCCTCCAGTTTGATTTCATGCAAATTTCTTGGTTGAAAATACACCGCTAAGCAACCCTATTCACCTTTACTAAATCTTTACAAGGCCACTTTTGTTCAAATGGCAACAACACTCATCTCTGAGGAGTCGATAGGCTTAGAGTAGAAGATTTGGAGTTAGCCGATTAGAGCCAGAAATGAAACAGCCCCATTCTCAATTCAATGACAATGGGGCTGTGATCAAAAATGTGTGTATTTAGCGAATGCTAATAGACATCCCTCAAATGTTTGCCCTCATGACACTTCAGCGTACAGGTTCCATGTCCCGGTTCAAGACTTTCAACCTGCTTTACACCATTAATACTGGTGATGTGAGACTGATTCAAATCAATGAGACCTGGGGAATCAACACTTCCATGGGGATTGTGACAAGCAGAGCAGCTATAGCCTGCTCTATTGATATGGAGATTGTGGAATTTGAAGCCATCATTACCAGTAATCTTGCGCTGGTCATGACATTTAAAACATAATTTCTGCTCATCTATGCTGGCATAGGGAAAGTCACTGTAGGGTGCTTTAAGGATATGTGGTAAACTTGAACCATGAGGACCCTGGGGACCATAGGGATCGTCATTTCCGTGACAATCGGAACAGGTTATGAGGGACTGTTCACTCCAGCCTTCCTTCAAACTTGGGACATACTGCGATAATCCAATGTTTTCGATAGGATGGTAGCTCCGATTCCCCACACTGAGGAGTCGAGCAACATCATTTCCAGAGTTCACATTTTGGTTTTGACCATGGCATTTGTAACAAACTTCATATTCATAATCGACCTGATCCTTATGAAATCCTATTGCATCAACACCCTCAACAAAGGCCAGACTTCCATCCAGGACAGGGGAAACATTTTTCTCAGTGACGGCATGTGGATTATGGCAATCACCACAACGGACAAAACGATCATCAGCCAATCCAAAGTTCCACGGAGAATCACTGTCGGAATCATAGCCAACATCTGTAACATTGGGGTTGATCCGGATAGGGTGAGTAAATGGTTTCTCGAAGACTTCTTCAAGATTTTTTATGCTAGCAATTTCTGTATCTTCATCAATTCTACCATCATGACAGGTCAGACAGAGTGTGTTTTCATCGGCCTTGAGTAATTTTGCATTGGTGGGCAGCGTATGAATGGAATGGCATTGCAGGCAGGCAACTTCTTCAAGATCTGCATGTAGAGGATTCTGGGGGTTTCCATGTGTGGACAGTTCCCAGTTCTGCATAGAATGGCATTCCAGGCATATTTCTGATCCCTGGTTTGATACTCGTAGGAAATGACCCTTCTCATTGTTATGCGGATCATGACAGGTGATACAACCAACCTGATTTTGATCAGTGAGCATCAATTCAGAAGATGCATCTGGACGACTGATCTCCTTCCCGGACTTTGGAAAATTGAAGAGGTGCATATTGTAATTGGCTGGTGCCTGGACTTCAGGAGCAGTCATGTTCACCTGGGGATGCTTCTGGTTTCCCCGATGAGGGAAACTGCGAGCCATTGAGCCATCATGACAGGAAAGACAATTGCGACTACCTGGATCCAAGGTATGAACATGCTCATCGGTAGGATCTATTTCTTTATTTATATCAAATCTTGGGACCGAGATCTTCCGATACCATAGGGGTTCAACTGCAGTAGCCTTGTTGGGCACATGACATGAACGACATAGTGAGAAATCGACGAGAATGCTATCCAACATCAGTGCGTCTTTATTCATCATCAGGTTATGTGGAGTATCAGCAATCTTGCTCTTATTCTGAAGATCCTCTAGACCCTGGCCCCAAACAGACACAGCGAGTAAAAATAATACTGGAATAAATTTTAGTCTGATCATAGCTGCCTCACAAAACGCATCCATACCGAGAATTTGTCATCAAATATGGTATCGGGTTCGCCCTGAGCTTGAACTTCAAGTGCCCAATTGAAATAGTGCATGTTTACTTTAATAAATGAATTCAGCCAGAGGTAGTCGGGATAGATTTCTGATTTATAGCGATACATGCTGATCAAATTCAAGCTGCTACCAGGAGACATGTGATATGTAAACCTTGTATTCAGATGAAGACGTAAATCACTCTCCTCTCCCAGGTCACTCACAGTGAGATGATCCAGGGAGGCTCTCAATTTTCTCTTTACATATTTTAACTGAACATTGTGTGTAATGGCATTACGCAAAGTATCTTCTGAAAAATCGAGATCTGTTCCAAAATGATTCAATAGTCTAAATGTGTTAGCAACTTGAACTTTCTGACCAGGCCACAGATCAACGGTGAAGTCTAATCGATGGTCTATGTCATATCTTGGATCTTCACTAACTCCATCCAACCCAATGAAAACCTCACCTTCGGAGTGATCGCTCAAACCCACCCGCAATTTTCGGTTTTGCATCAGGGGAACCCGTTCCTCAAATTCAAAACGCATATCCAGACCAGATCCGAATCGGTAAGATTCTTTATATCCAAACTGCAATACACCAAGAGCTGATTTTCTATCTCCTAGACGCCAATGCAGCCCAGCGAGGTACGCTCTCCAATGGTATTGTGGATCCCCACTAAGCGGATTGACCTTACTACCCTCACCTAGCAGTTGAAAGGCTATGGCATCACTTTTCTTCCAGCGATAGTCCACATCGTAGGCCTGCGTATTGAGATAGCTACCACGATAGGATACCTGCTGATTGTTAAAGTGTGCCCAGACAGTGGAACGGTTGGATAGTTGATAGTTTACCCGTTGATAAACTCGCCAATAAGCATTTCCGCCATAGTTGTAAACGGAATTAATTGCTGTCCAGTTTAATCCTTTTGCAGGACTGCCGTACCACTGAATGGACATGTTCGATCTGTCGTTGTCCCCGCTTGTAACATCATTATTAATCAAATCTTTTTCACCACGGAAACGGAACTGCAAACCCAGGAGTTTTTGTTCAAGATGAAGTTTCGCAAACTGGTGATCTATTGTATTAGTGTCTCGCTTGGAATTTCTGAATCCGAAGGCAAAAAGTAGTCGGCCGTTATTGGGAAGGCTGGAACGAAATTGAAGCCCGTTGACCTGCTCCTTATGTTGCAGACTGTCCTGAGCGATCTGCATGGGATTTCTCATTTGAGAATAGCTGAACATCTCAATGGTGGTTTGATGGAAGGGCTGAAATTGTGCCTTGGCCTGGAATTCAGGAATAAACTCAGTCATTTCAAGCTGAGTCGATCCTCGCAGGAGACCACCACCACTTAAACTATAATTAAAGTCCATATAATTTAACTGCTGTTGGATTCCCCAGTTAAGGCGTTCCATGTGGACCAAATTGTTACTATCCCCAGCATCATTGGAGATCATTCCAACTCTACTCTCAACTCTACCAATACTTGTCAGATCAAGAGCATCTACTTGACTGCCAAGCAGAATCAGGCCGAGAACACCCATCACCATGAATTTCATGGGAGGTGTTGTCTGATGTGTATAATTAAGCTTCATATCCCCGCTCACTATTGTGCGAAATAACGAAATATTTGTACTCTGTTATTATATGGATCGGCAACAAACAATCGTTGTTCCTGATCAATAAACAAATTGCGCGGCATCAGGAATTGACCCCGTCCTGACCCAGTTTCACCGAAATAGAAAAGTAGGGCGCCCGTTGGATCAAACATTTGAATATTGCCAAAGGCTGCATCACCAATGAATAGTGTACCATCAATTGCCAGAGCAATACCCTTGGGAAATGCAAAACTACCGGGGACCTGATCATATTCGCCAAAACTATTGATAAATTGAAACTCAGGATCGTATTGTTTGACTTTGCGAGCCATCCCATCTAATACATAGATATTCCCATTGGCAGCATCCACCGTTATGGCAATGGGACTTTGCAAAACAGCGTGAGAGTGTCCACCTCGACCCAATTGAGCGAGATATTCACCATCCGGTGAAAAAACGAAGACCCTATTGGCCGGTGGATCGGCTACCAATAAACGATTGGAATGGCCATCATAAGAGAGACCGCCTGGTCTTTGCATTTCAGCGTGATCTATTGTCCCCACCAGATTAAACTCATAATCCAAGATATGAACGGTGCCACCCATTAAATCACTAACAAATATCTTATCTGGCCCTGCAGCGATGGAGGTGGGATGCAAAATTTCTGGGAGACGTACTCTCTCACTATTGACCCATTCCCCCTCGACTTCGTTATAAATGGAGATATATCCTGCTTCAGACTCAACAATGAGTAAACGTCCCTTTTGATCAACGACCATGTCGGTGGGCTGATTTAAAGTGAATTTTCTCTCTGGTCCTACAATCATACCTAGAAAACGACTAAACAAGCCCTCAGGAGTGTCCTGAGCACCTTCAATCACTTGTTCAAGGGTCAAGTAGGGTTGGGGAATATCAGCGGGATAATTCATCACCTCGCTGACCTCGCTGCTTGAAGCACATCCCACAAGTCCAGATATAAAAACCGCTGTCATGAGGGATAAAACTGTTAAGTAAGGTTTAAAAGATCGGATGACTCTCATCTTAGTATCTCTTTCTCTTAACCGGATCATGGTAATAATTGTATTTCCAGAGTGTGCTCTCACCATGACAATCAGTACAAAGGGTCAACTGACTTGGATTGCGTAAAAATGATGTGAGGTCATTGCCTTCTTCGTTTTCAGAGCTCAGCTCTTGAAACTTCGGTTTGTAAGACCAGGAATGGGGATTGTGACAAGTGAAGCAATCGATATGACCCACTGTCATGCTGGGACCCGCTTCCGTGAAGAGTGGGAAATCCAACCAATCTCCAGTACCTCTAGCAGGAGGAGTCAGGATGCCAAATTCTCGTGGATGACTATACCCCTCTACCAGTTTGGCTGAGGCTGAGCCTGCTTCACTATGACAACTAAAACAATGTTTCTCATTAAAACTGGCACCAGGTGCATCACCCCATTTTGCTAAAATTCCATATTCGGTCTCTGCATTGTGAGGGGCATGGCAAAGACTACAGGCGCTTCTGTCTGCTTCAGTCAAATCATGATCTGTATTTAAGATCGATTCCTGTTCGGGGTGACAATCAAGACAAAGTTTAGGTTCTGGCCAGTTTGAAATGGTGAGGAATGAATTTCTATCGTCTCCATTTAAATCCACTGTTTGAGATTTTTCGACTGTCTTGCCCCACTTATGTGGATCATGACAGGTATTACAACTCAGTAAAGTTTGACCATCCTTTCTATACCCATGCAGATTGCTTTTTGATTCAAAGGGCACACCGATGGGATGATTATTATGAACCACTGATGTGGCAAAATGCTGACCATCATGACAACGCATGCATAGGACAGTATAGGGATCATCTTCTGTCGATCCTTGCAGAGCATCTGTATGAGCTCCATGGCAGACTGTACACTGCCCGTTCAATGTGTTTGATTCTCTGAATAACTGCTGGAAGCCTTCTCTGGTAACACTATGATCAGAATTGAACATACTAGATTGTCCGGAGTGGCAGCTTACGCATAACTGACCCTGGGCATCATCGGGCAAACGCAGAAATGAGGTATATTCAGTACCCTCTTCATTACTGGCATTCACGGCGTGTTTGTTTGAGAATTCCCACTGATGCGGATCATGGCAGGATTTACATAGTAATTTGTCACCTGCTTTTATTCCCAGCGCAGGAATATTTTTTCTCAGTTTAATTTTTGAAACGGGGTGACCAGTATGTGAGAATGTTTTTTCCTGACCTAGACCAGTGTCACTATGACAACCTATGCAGTAGCCGTTCTCCCCCGCCTTCGGATCAATTTCCATAGCCCACATATGCTCGGCTTGACCATCGTGACTAACATGGCAAGCAGCACATGGATCATGTCCGCCAAAATCAGGACCAATATCGCTAGATTTATTCTCCAGGGAGCTGGTGAGATCGTGATCAGTAAGCTTGATGTTAAAATAAGTTTCATGACATGAGGAGCAGAGTTCACTTCGATCATTTCCGGTTACTCCTACCACGGATTCTGTTCCGTGAATGGGATGACAGGTCATGCATTCCATAGTACCATCTTTACCCCAGAACGTACTTTCAGGCATGGTATTATCAGGTGATACTTTCACTTTGATGGGGTGGTTTTTATGTGATTTGGCTTGATTGGAGTGACAATCCAGACATATCGCCGAATTCATCTTTTCCATTCGGAGGAAAGGCGCCAGACCACCATTTCGGGTTGGTTTTAGACTATGGGGGGTGTGGCAGGTCCCGCAATAGATCTTGCCGTCTTTGTCAAGTGGTAGATCTTGAATACTGGCATGTTTAACATCCATATCCATCTGGTGGTTGCTGGATGCGAAGGTTTGACGAGAATCCTTAACCGTTCCATCGTGGCAGGTAAAACACATGGCTGCCGTGGGAATAAGGGCTGGCATCCCTTGAATCTGAATGGGAGCATCAATTTCCGGGAGTAATGATTTCTCTGCATCAATATTATCGTGCCAGCTTACGTGACAGGTGACACAATCCAGACTCACTTTTCGACCATCCGGGTTGTGTTGTCCAAAAGTAAAAGTGCTAAACAAACTTAGTGAAGCAAAAACCAGGACCAATCTTTTTGTGGTGCTCATCATTTGATCCGCCACACGCTTACTTTGCTGGCGAATGACTCAACCACCCACAGACGATCTTGTTTGTCTATATAAACTCCCATAGGAGCCGAAAGGGCGAGATTCTTACCCTCGCTGGTGGCTATTCCCAGATACTTTCCAGAAATAGAGAAGGCTTGAATGGCGCCTGTATATCCATCAGCTACCCAAATACGCTTTTCCGAATCGAGAGCAATCCCTTTAGGTCTGAATATTTGTCCTTTTTCCACACCTGGTTTGGCAATGATTTGTGGGTAGCGACCACTGGGTGAGTAGGAAACAACCCTGCGGTTGAGGATATCTCCAATAACGATTCTATTTTCAGGACCAGGAGCCAGGAAACCTGGATTGATAAATTCACCAATCTTTTCTCCTCTATCACCCCAGTAATATTTTTCTTTGAAGTCTTTATCAAGAACTGTGATGCTATGATTCAGGCGATCTGTTACTACATAGTTGTCACCCATATCAGTGACATCCACCGGTTCAGTCTGATGATCCAATGGGACAACCTGGCTGACGCGTCCATTCATCTCCATTTTCAGAAGACGTGAACGAGGTGTATCTGCAATCCACAGATTACCATTAATCCAGGCTATACCTACTGCCTTGTAAATGGTTTCTCGCTGGGGTTTTATTTCAACCACTTCTCCACTGGCTTTGAGTTGAACCACACGATCATTCATCCCATCCAGAACAAAGACATCACCGCGATCATTTCCACACAGATCTGTAGGAAAATTGAAATCTGCTTCCAGGGTCCTGACATGGGAAAAATTTACTTCTTGAGCAATAAGACTTTGTACTAGGCCAAAGCTGGCAGCCAGAACAACAATTAGCAGCTTCTTAAATCTCATGAATGCTCTCGAATTCTCTGATTTACTCAAAAACAGGAGGGAAATAGAAGGATTCGTATTTCTCAACCATACCCACTACTGCTGAATGTCGCATTTCATTTAATCTATCCCCTTTAAAACCCAAATCCTCCCAGGGGAATGATGCAGATTCTGAATGACAGTTTGAACAGGTCAACGCTTTTTCACCTACCAGTGCTTCAGCAGCTTGTCTGGCTTTGACTTCATCAACTTTATCACCTGCATCAACTGAGTTTCGATATTGAAGGGATTGCTCAGAACTATATGGTGTGTATAGTCGGGTTTTAATTTCACCATCAGAAATGATGGGAAGGATTTTACTGATAAAATTGTCTGAACCTGAAAGCCTAGAATCGGCATCACGAACTAAGCCATAGGCACCCTGTCTGGTGATGGAATTGTCCACACCGAAGTCGTACCACTCAAATGTTACAGGTCGTCCGGGTTGCTCATCAATGTGACAACTCATGCAAGACATATATCTGGAGTGTTGATTATTAAAAGCACGTGTTCTCAGATCTTTTTCGTGCGGCCATATGGAGTGGCAGGTCAAACAATTTTCCTGCTGATCCATGGGTAATAGATAGCGTTCAGAGGTCTGATGAAAATGACTCTGACGATTCTCATAACTGTCATAATAACTATTTAACTGTTCTACATAATCAGGGAAGCGGGATTCAGAAGGAACCTCAGTTTCGAGTGGGGTATCATGTGAGACCACTGCTTTGATGAGAGTTACTGAAACAAAGGTCCCAAGAACCAGGGCAAGAAGACCATAAAAGAGTTTCAAGGCTTTTTTCATTTTGAAGCCTCCTCTCTGGCTTTGATTTCCTCTAGTTCAAGAGGATGCTCATGTTCCATTTCTTCTTCAGATAAGGTTCCCTTGTACCAGACTTTATTTGCAGGCCAGATGCGAGGATTGAAATGAACATTATAGAAATGCCAGATAATAATAGCTAGCAAGGCCAGCATGGCCTCATCACTATGGGCGATATAGGCGATCTGAATCACAATTCCTGGTAAAAATTTGCTGAATAGGACAGGGAACCATAAAATGATTCCACTACCTGCCATGATAAACATTCCCCAGAAAACTGCCCAGTAATCAAATTTCTCTATATATGAGAATCTATGAAACCGGGGACGTTCATCAGACAGAAACAGGAAGTACTTCATGTTCTCTATGATATTCTTACCATCTCTTCCATTTGGCACAAGATGCATGTCTGCCAGGGATGGTCTTTTTTTATAGAGATTATAACCGAGATAAAGAATATGAAAGGCAAAATCAAGAATCATGACTGCCGCAGCAAAGCGGTGGATGACACGAGCCTTTTCAATCCCACCGGCAGCGGACATGACGACACTCCAGAACTCGCTTTCAGGGAATTTGATGGGAAATCCAGTCAAAACTAAAATGATAAAGGGGACAAACATGAAAATATGCTGTAATCGTTGACTCATCGTGAAGCGGGTATAGTCGCGACTCATTTTTCTTTCCTCCGCATCCAGATATCACCAACCCAGCGTCCAAAATCGAGAAAGATGTGGGCAAAGAGCAGAGCCATAGTTCCAGCGGTTAATATGATGAATCCCCATTCTACGAAGAAGAGGATGGGATTATTTTGAGTGGTAGGTTCTGAGTGAATTGCAGAAACCGCAAATTTAGCCGTAGCATCAGAATGACAATAGGCATTTGAACTACAGGTCTGTTGAATATTATTGGGGTGAATGCTCGAGTTCGGATCATCTGCAGGAAGGTTGAGATGGTTGCGGTGACAGTCCATGCAGTTGGCCACTTCGTTCATACCACGTTTGAGAGCCTTTCCATGAAAATGCCGTTCATATCCCGAAACCTGAGTAAGGTTTACATCAAACTGTTTCATATGACCCTGGTCAGCATGGCAGGAAGAACACAGTTCAACCACATCAATGGAGGCTTCAGCTGTGCGATGACCAGAATGGGAGCTGACATGAAGGATAACCCCGGCAAGTCCATCACCTTCATGACATCGTGCACAGTGCTGACTGTTCGATTCCAAGACCTCATCCTTGATGATATTCCTGAATGTATTGGAGTGACAATACTTGCAATCAGGTTTAGCCTCATTTTTTTCTGCTGAATACTCAGAATTGAAACCGTGGGCACTGATGGCATGGGCATCCGCTTGCTCAGCGTGTGAGTAGCCTGTGAGGGCAAATGGTTTTGTAATGTGACAGGCCTTGTAGCATTCAACCGTGGCAACTTCTTCTGGATGGGGAAAGACGTTGATATCTGTATGGCAATCTCTACAGATGACATTTCTGTGGGTTGAATGGCTGTAGGCTTCAGCTGTAACTTCAAAACTTCGTAATCCATCCGAAGGTGTCGCAATTCCCAGCAATGCCAAACTATGGCAGAGATTACAGTTTTCAGCATCCGCCTGCTGTGCCGGCGCAGAAAGTGCAGTCAGCATCACAAGCAAAAGTACTAGAATTGAATGTCTATAGATCGTGGCAGGCATAGCACAAGTTCTCTTTTGATAGGCGTAAGAAACGCTGGTTCTCTCCGTCACCCTCGTAGACCACCTGATCGGCAGCGAGGGTCCCCCGGTTATGAGTGTAATGACAGGTGTTGCATTGAATAAGATTATCCTGGGAAAGGGGCAGGGTAAGCCCAAATTTTTGTTGTGTCTCACTAAAGCGTTTTACGGTCGCTTTTTTGGATAATTCAATATTTTTGCCCTGATGATTTTGTTCATGGGAATGGAGAGAGTGACACTTGTTGCAGGTCGCAGTCATATCCAGCTGCATCTCTCGGGCAATAGTTGGGTGATCATCTTTACTGGGTTGCTTAATGTGACATTGTAAACAGGTTGAATTGTCGATACTACCATCCGATTGTACCTGCTTGTGTGGATTCATCTTCTTGTAGTCTGATTTGCTATGACAATTATAACAAAAATCGATCTCACGTTTATAAGGTCCACCCCTTAGGAAGGTCCTGTTGGAGCGATCAATTTTGCAGGCGACCTGATGACAGGTTAGGCAGCCCAAACTCCCGTCAGCGTCCAATTTAAAGCTTGTTGGGATGGACATCTTCTCAGATTTGGGGTTGACGTTTTGAAGCGGATGAATCATATCATTTATCGATGCTGCAGCATGGCACTGAACACAGACATCTTTTTTTAGATTGGCTGCGCTTGCTTCAAGTGGTGCAGTATGACAAAATGAACAGTCCTCACTCCCGTGTGGATTTTTAACATCAGGAAATGTGAGCTGTCCGAAAAGAAAGCTAGTCAATAAAAGGGAGCCGAATAGAATTCGGCCCCCTCTACTTAATCGATATGAATACGTATTATTCAAATTGGTTCAATGAATATAAACTAATCCATTGGTAAGTCAGCAGTCAAAGCAGACCATTTGTGGCTCTCGAGTGCTGAATAGATCATTGAATTTGCACCAAACTTCAAGCTGGTAGCATCATATCCAAGTGCTGTCAACCAGGCTGTCATCATAGATGAAGTCTGACCTGTCCAGCAATAAGTAACGATTGTCTGTGAAGGATCAAGAATGTCAAGACCATCGTTGGCAATTGTCAGTGTACCAGGAGTTACCTGATATGCACCGTCAATATGACCATAATGATCCCAGTCAGTCAATCCCCAGAAGTTATTGATCTGATAGTTCTCAGGAGCTTCAATGATTGTAGCTGAAGGTGTTCCCTTGAAACCAGCAAGAATAGCATCAACACGTTCTGCAAGAATGGCGGCACCATCTGTCAAGTCAGTGTCAATTTCTGGATCATCCATACCTGAAAGTAATGCAGGAGGAGCTGCTGTCGACCAGTTAGCGTGATCTACGCCAATACTGGCAACATTGCCTGACCAGCTATCAAACTGCATGGCCCAGCCACTCATTCCCCATTTCAGGGTTTTTGCGTCTGTGTATCCACTAAGACGAAGAGCAACAACAGCATGTGCTGCTGACTGACCTGAGTAGCAAGCTACCAGAACAGGAAGATCATTCGTGTTTTGTGCTTCAACAGTAGTTAGGATATCAGCATAAGTACTATTTACTGCACCGGGGATATGTCCTTCAGCATATTTGTCAGCTGCGCGGATATCTACGATAAAGTAGTTAGCTTCGTTACCTGTAACGTTTGCAGCAGTTGTAATCCAGTCAGCGATGACAACATCTGCATCATAGGAATTATCAACCATATACTGTGATAAGGTTTCAAAAGCGGTTACGGTTTCTTCATCATCAGTGTCCTCACAACTTACCATAAGTCCTAGTGATAACACCATTACCAATACTAGTCTCCAATCAAGTTTCATCTTACCTCCTCGTGGCTTTGTTAACTTGTTTTCAATTGACTATTTACTAATGACAGGCAGAACAATAATTACCATTTGACATGCGGCCCAAACTCGTAAGTGTGTTGAATGGGATCTCGTCACTCAAATCATCATTGGTAATATCGCTCTCCATATTTTCATCTATTAAATAAAGCGCATCATTCACTGCCGTATATGCTCCGACATCTCCGTGCATGTGGCAATTCGTATAACAATCATCTGTTGTATAATCCTGGGTGGAACTGCTAGCCCAGTTTGTATCAGCCAGGGTTCTCTCAGTCCAACGTTGAATATTATGGGGGCTGGCATATTTCCAGGTCTCCATATTTTTTACCGCAGATAGATCATGTAAATCCCAAGAATCAATGTTCCAGTTTTTAAAGGCATCTGGGGATACTGGTACGTGTCTTACAGTGATCCAGGCTTCATCAGTATGTGGATGATTGGCTTCACCGTAATAGGGGTTACGACCGATTTTGAATTGCGGATAGACTCGGTATTCATCCGAATTGTCGGCCTCATATTCATTTTTCCATGAGCCAGCATGACAGGTATTACAGTTGTTATACTGTTGGGAATGACATACGAAGCAGGCCAGGTCAGCGCCATCAGAAGCATCTCCATTGGGCCAATGCCTGATATGATAGGCATTGTCGTCTGCATCAACAGTGTGACAATCTACACAATCAGGAAGATCTGCTACCTGATATCGAGAAGTATACTGGGCATCTGTTTCACCCTCGCCATGCATGTCTTCGGTATGACAGTCTAAACAGGTATAACCAAAATCATTGTGAACATCAGGAACATTTCCTGGCACACGATCTTGATTGGCGTTCCAGTCGTCACCGACACGGGAACCATGACAGGCTGTACATACGTTTTCTTCGCTAGGTGTGGGTAAAAATTTGTGACTATAGCCCACGCGTTGTTCAAGGAATCCACCTCCAGCAGCATGGGGGCGACTAATGTGACACTGTCCACAAGTCGTGTGGCAGCTATTACAATCCTTAGCAAATCCATCCTGAATTTCAGAGGGACAAGATTCAAAGGATTCGTAACCATTCCTCAGGGCAACATGTGCCTTCTCTCCCCAGAGATTACTATGCATGCTGGTCTCATTGCGAGCGACAATATCAGCGTGACAGCTTCCACCGCTACAACCAAGTTCACCAATGGCAGAAGGATCTCGCATCATGCCCTCATGAGCAGCCCGAAAAGCAGAGGTATCATCAACTGCATCAACTAGTGAGTTTCCACCATGACATCCTGCGCAACCAATGACTGCGTGAGTGGGGTCAATATCAGTGAAAGAGTTCACACCGCGTGTGGCATTGATTCTAATTAAAACCTTATCCGTGAGTACCAACGGTACCGCTCCGCCACCTCAGCCAGGCGCCGCATGACCTTCGTCAGGCGGATCAAGATTTAAGGCATCTATCACATTTGATAATGCATTTCTATTCGTATGACAGCCTTCACATGTATAATCTGTTAAATCACCATCATCCGCTGGATTGATAGCGTCGCAGCTCCAGAAGGAGATGCTCATTAACAATAAAATGGCTATCGAAAATTGTTTTATTAATCGCATTTGAATTTCACCGATAATATTTTTTTGAGGTTTTCAACATTGAGGACCTGCTGATAAACAACACAGGTTCTACAATTTTCTCCTTTGCTCCGACAAGGCGTATCATCAAAGTCCCAACAAGGTCTGCAACTTCTATCTCCGGCCGGACAAGTTTGATAGTCTTCCAGGCAACAGGGTTTCATTTCGTGACATGGCAACATTGAAAGAATGTAGCGGATGCCAGCAAAATTCAGCTTGTTCTCATGTATCTGTTTTTGAATACAGGTGATCCATTCAATATCAGAATCAGTATAGCGTCTGTGGCCAGAATCCAGCTTGTAGGGAACGAGCAAGCCCTCACGTTCATACAAACGAAGGCTCTCTACAGAAAGGTTCAGCCGTTGAGCTACTTCCCGCGGTGTATAAAGTTCTTCACCCCCGGAAGGATCAGCTGATGGCGTCGTATTTGGATTTATGCTCATTTATTTTTTTCTGTATTCTGAAATACGGTATTTACAAAGGGTGTGCCAAAACACCGGCGTAACTGCTAATGACTCGCATTTAGGCCAATTGGGGAGAACTGTCGCAAATAAATTTCTTCCTGAAACATTAATCGCGCTTCAAATCTGCTGATTTTGGCGAGTATTTATTTTGTAAACTAGTTATTCCACGCCATTTCTCTGATTTTCGAGAACTACTTCTCGCAACTGAGAGTGACAAAAATGGTAATATTTATATCCACCTTCCAACATAGATTCATTTGCCAGAACCTGATTTGGAGGAAATATTGAGGCATGGAATATCTCATGCAATTGCCTAAGGAATCAATAGGCCAAAGTTTTTTTAACCACGAACCAATTCATGTAGCTCAATCGCTCCTTGGAAAAATCATTGCTGTCCCTCATTCCACAAATTGGCTCATGGTTAGAATCATCGAGACAGAAGCCTATTATCGCAAAGAAAAGGCCAGCCACTCTTCTCTGGGATACACAAAAAAGCGGAAGGCTCTCTTCATGTCTCCCGGCACTATATATATGTATTATGCTCGAGGTGGTGATTCTCTCAATTTTTCCTGTCAGGGTGAGGGAAATGCTGTACTTATCAAATCAGGATACCCAATATTTCTGAAAGATGATGCTATCGACACCCGAAAGGTCATGCAGAGCAACAATCCAAATCGAAATGGCAGCAGGCGCTCCATCGCCAAACTTTGTGCAGGACAAACCCTGCTCTGCAAATCGCTTAACCTCAAAGTAAGTGATTGGGATACTAAACAATTGACCCCAAACTTACTGGAGCTCTGGGATGATTACTATTTTCCCGAAAAGATCATTCAAACCAGGCGGTTGGGAATACCTCCAGCGAGGGATGCTCATCTGCCATATCGGTTTATTGACATGCGCTATGTAGATTTCTGCACAAAAAACCCGCTGCGAGTTCGAAACTTTCAGATGGGGAGAGATTACACTATCTTGAAGCCATGAAAAATCGAATTGCATACATAAACCTGCTTGTTCTCATTTGTCTCTTCCCTCTGTTGGCAGGGCAGAAATTGTCATTGGAGGAGCAGCTTCAAAAACAAGGACTGGTGAACATCCACACACTGGCTCCAGATATTCTGGTTGAATTAAAGTACTCCACTTCAGACAATTTCCTTTCATCAGATACTTATGGTGAATTGGAAAATTGCTATCTCCAGCCTAAGGCTGCAGCCATGCTTAAACAAGCCCAGGACTCACTCAAAAAATCACACCCTGAATTAACCCTGTTGATCTACGATGGTGCCCGCCCGCGCTCTATACAACGCAAAATGTGGGCTCTGGTGGTAAATACTAAATCCCAGGATTATGTGGCAAACCCTGATAGAGGATCAGTCCATAATTTTGGGTCTGCAGTAGATCTTACCATTGCCACCAACGATGGAGTCCCCCTGGATATGGGTACTGCTTTTGACTATTTTGGCAAGTTGGCCCAACCACGTCACGAAGCTCGTTTCCTGAAAGAGAAGAAACTGACTCAGGAGCAACTCGATCACCGCCATCTCCTGCGAGATGTGATGACTCAGGCTGGCTTTCAGTCCATCTCCATTGAATGGTGGCATTTCAACGCCGTGCCAGTTAAAGTTGCTCGTTCTCAATATCATATTATTGAATAAGGATATCTCCATGCTCCCTCAAATAAAATTAATTGTTACCCTTGTCCTTGTGCTGGTGTGTGGAACCACAGCCAGCAGCATGTCAAAAAAAGAGAATCTCCCCTCAGATGAATTTGCCAGACGTAGAGCCGTTTTTCTTGAAGAATTACGTGAACTTGACGCCTGTGCAATCTTTCATACTGCCCCCCAATACCAACGCAATCATGATGTGGAATTTCCATATAGACAAGACTCGGATTTCTTTTATTTGACAGGTTGGACTCAAATGCAGGGCGTATTGCTCCTGACACCACAAGAAAACTCAGAGAATGGCGAAGAGGTTTCTATGTTTGTGTTGCCTCGAATCCCAAAAAGGGAGGTTTGGACGGGTCCCAAAGCTGGTATTGATGAGGCCATGGTGCTACCTGGCATCGATCAAGCCTATGATTATGGGGACTTTTACACCCATTTGGGAAAACTTATCAAAGGCTACGAGCGATTGGTCATTTCACACGGCAGCGACTTAGTTTTTGAACATGAGTTTGAGGAAAATTTTAAATCCATCCGGAGTCGTCCCAGCATTGTTCAGGAAGCATCATCGCTTCTTAAATCATATCGCCTGATCAAATCAGACCATGAAATTAATGCTTTGCAAAAAGCCATTGATGTGACTCATCAATCCCTGGAGGAAGTATTACCATTGATTCCAGGTTTGAGCTTTGAGTATGAGGTGCAAGCCGCCATCGAATATGGCTTCGCAAGGCGTGGAGCCGAGCGTATGGGATTTCCCTCCATTGTCGGGGCTGGTAAAAATGCTACCTACCTACATTATGAAGACAATCACGGCACCCTCCTTGCTGGAGATCTGTTGCTAATGGACATAGGCGCCGAGTGGAATTATTATTCAGCTGATATCAGCCGGACTGTACCTATCTCCGGAAAATTCAGCTCCGAGCAAAGCGCTATCTATCAACTCGTCCTTGATGCGCAGTACGCAGCTATTGAATTGGTTAAACCAGGAACTTCCTGGCGTATCCCACATGAAAGAGCAATTGAGGTAATTACATCTGGACTCGTTGATCTGGGTTTGCTCGAAGGAGATCCAACCGATCTGATTCAGGAAAAGGCATATCGTAAATTTTTCATGCACGGTACCTCACACTGGCTGGGTTTAGATGTCCATGATGCCGGTGGTTGGGTCGGAGATGATGGCAAACCTCACATACTAAAACCCGGGATGGTTCTCACCGTCGAACCAGGAATCTATATTATTGAGTCTGAAGATGTGGATCAGAAGTGGTGGAATATAGGTGTCCGTATCGAGGATGATGTGCTGGTAACACCAAAGGGACACCGTGTTTTGAGTCAGTCTATACCTAAAACTATTCAAGAGATTGAGACTCTGATGCAGCCCTGATAGGCTGCTGATTTCTCAATAAGTTAAACGTTTGACATGCGAATAACTCCCATCTATATTGCGTGGCTTTGACAATGAAGATAGTACTGAACACATTGCCGAGAGGCAAATCAGAGCAGATCTTTGACAGCGTAGCACAGCTACAACAAGATAAAAGCATCGAGTGGAAACCACTCCAGTTTGAATTGAAGTTAGGCATCGACCGACAGGGTCAAAATTTTTATCTACACGGGAATATTTCTTGTACGGGTCTCTTTATATGTGAGTCCGGCATGGAGGAGTTTGAAGACACCCTGAAGAGTGAAATTAAAGTCATGCTAACTTTTGATTCCAAGTATCTGGAGTCTTACGAAGGAGATGAGATGTTTCATGTTCCTGCTCACCAGGCAGAATATGATCTCTATCCTCTTGTCCATGATGCCGTGTTGTTGGCCATCCCCATTTCACATCGATGTGGTACTGATTGTAAAGCAGGAGAAGAACTGCAAAAAATAATCAAACCACGAGAGAAACCGGATGAACGCTGGGCTAAGCTAAAAGATTTGTTCAACGAATAGGAGATTTTTACTCGTGGCTGTACCAAAAAGAAAAACCTCGCGGGCCAGAAGGGATAAACGTCGCACTCACTGGAAGGCGTCCCTCGCTGGTCTTATCACCTGCTCAAACTGCAGCGAACCAAAATTACCACACCGTGTTTGTCCCCATTGCGGATATTACAAGGGAAAACAGGTTACCATTCCTAAAGAAGTTTGATTCCAAAAATGAAAATCGTGGTTGATAGTATGGGGGGCGATAATGCCCCTTTTATCAATATCGAAGGGGCAATTCAATATTTGAATGATCCCAAAAGTATTGGTGAAGTCATACTGGTTGGCAAGGAAGACCTTATTCGCCATGAGCTTCAATCCAGATCTTTTGAAAGTCCTCGGCTACATATTCAGCATGCCTCCCAGGTCGTTACCATGGATGAATCACCCACCAAATCCTATAAAGAAAAAAAAGATTCTTCAATGCGTGTTGGTATCGGGTTAGTTAAAACAAACGAGGCCGACGCTTTTATCTCGGCTGGGAATACTGGCGCTACCATGACCTATTCCCTTCTCTCTCTGGGTCGCATCCCTGGAGTTGATCGTCCTGCAGTGGGAGCCTTTATGCCTCATGAAAAAGGTGCAACCCTCTTACTCGATGTCGGTGCAGTTGCTGAAGCCAAACCAAAAAATTTACTCCAATTCGGAATCATGGGTAGCATCGTGCACCGCTATCTAACCAAAACTGACAAGCCCCGCGTCGGACTCATGAGTATTGGTGAAGAAGCTGAGAAGGGGACCTCCCTGGTCCGAGAGGCCAAGCGACTCCTGGAAGATTCCAGTCTGAATTTTAAGGGCTATGCTGAAGGCCGAGACATCTTTTTCGATAAATTTGATGTCATTGTGACCGATGGATTTACTGGTAACGTCTCACTAAAGTTAGCCGAGAGTACATTTAAAACTTTGTTTAGTATGATCAAGAGAAGAATTGATCGTCCCAGTAGACTTTTAGGTGCCCGTCTTATCAAACCAGTCTTTACTGAACTAATGGGCATTTTTGACCCCAACAATTATGGCGGTTCACCCTTACTTGGCATCAAGGGTATTTCCCTCATAGCCCATGGATCTTCAAATGAGAAAGCCATTAAGGCAGCTCTTTTTGAAGCCCAAAGCCTTATAAAATCGAATATGATCGATGCCATTGAACAGGAAATAACGAAATCCCTATCCAACATCGTTTATACGGATATGGACGAACAAATCATCCACCACTAACCAATCAGGGAAATAATATGATCCGTGCTGCAATAACTGGAGTTGCCTCCTATGTACCTAAAAAAGTAATTACAAATTTTGATTTGGAAAAAATGGTGGACACCAACGACGAATGGATCCAGAGTAGAACAGGTATTAAAGAAAGACGTGTCGCAGCTGAAGGTGAAGCCAGTTCCGATATGAGTGTGAGTGCTGTAAACAAGTTATTAGCCGAAACAGGAACTAAAGCGGAAGAGATTGATGCTATTATCGTAGCAACTGTCACCCCGGACATGCTTTTCCCCTCAACTGCTGCATTGATCCAGGAAAAAATTGGAGCGCACAATGCCTGGGGATATGATCTGTCAGGTGCCTGCTCAGGTTTTCTTTTTGCCCTCAAATCTGGTTCCTCTCTCATCCAGACCGGTTCAAAAAAGGTTATTGTCGTGGGTGTGGATACCATGAGTTCTATCCTGGACTATACCGATCGTAATACCTGTATTCTCTTTGGTGATGGTGGGGGTGCTGTTCTCCTCGAGCCTACGGAAGATGAAAATTTTGGAATGATTGATGATATCCTCCACATCGATGGTAGCGGTGCTGATGCATTGCACATGAAGGCTGGTGGAAGTCGGAAACCAGCTACCCATGCCACTGTTGATGCCCGAGAGCATTTTATCTACCAGGATGGACGCAGCGTTTTCAAACGTGCCTCCAATGATATGGCCAATGTCAGTGCTGAAATTCTTGAGAAAAACAATTTGAAAGCTGAAGATGTTGGAATATTCATCCCACATCAGGCAAATAAACGCATCATCGATGTTGCCGCTCGCAAGGCAGGCTTCAAAGATGAGCAGGTCTTACTTAACATCGATAAATACGGCAATACCACTGCTGGTACGCTTCCCCTGGGATTGGATGAAGTTGTCCGTGATGGGCGCATAAAAGATGGTGACCTTGTGCTTTTTGCTGCATTTGGTGCCGGGTATACCTGGGGCAGTATTTTATTGCGCTACGGACCAAGCAAGAAAGGGTAATTCATGAAACGTGCTCTCGTATTTCCAGGCCAGGCATCCCAGTATGTTGGAATGGGTCAAGATATATTTGACAAGCATCAATCGGTAAAAGATATGTACACCATAGCCAATGAAATTCTTGGCTTTGATGTTGCAGATGTCAGTTTCAATGGTCCTCTGGAAGCTTTGACAGAAACCAAGGTAACCCAGCCTGCTTTATTTGTTACCTCAGCCGCTCTTTTTACGCTTCTACCAAAATCCTACGAATTTTCCATGACCGCTGGTCATAGTCTTGGTGAATTCTCAGCTCTGTTCGCAGCAGGTGTACTCAGTTTTGAAGATGCACTCTCAATTGTGAAGGTACGTTCTGAGGGCATGCAGGCAGCTGGAGAAAGCCAAACTGGAACCATGGCAGCCATTCTGAATATGTCCCGCAAGGATATTACCAAGGTGTGCAAACATGCCTCCTTAAGGGGTATCGTGCAGGCAGCAAATTACAACTCACCTGGACAAATTGTCATCTCAGGTGAGACCGTAGCCGTTCATTATGCCATGGAAATTGCCAAGAATTTAGGAGCGCGTAAAGCGCTTGCTCTGAATGTGAGTGGTGCGTTCCACTCACCCCTGATGGCACCCGCCAAGGATGACCTGAGTGTCATTATTGAGAAGACTAAGTTTAAGAAGGCAAAAGTTCCTGTCGTAGCCAATGTGGATGCCAGCCCCACATCAGATCCAGCCAAAATAAAAAACAATCTGATTGAGCAGTTAGAAAATCCTGTTCTTTGGGAGGATACAGTTCAATATATGGTTAAGGATGGTGTTGAGGAAATTGTTGAAATCGGTCCTGGAAAAGTACTTCAGGGATTGGTAAAACGCATTCACCGAGATATGCCAACTGGCGGTGTCGCAAACCAAGAACAATTGGAGGTAATATCATGATCGATTATCAGGGGAAAGTTGTTGTCGTCACAGGATCCACGAGGGGTATTGGTCACCAGATAGCCTTAGCTTTGGCTGAACTGGGAGCAAAAGTAGTGGTCAGCAGTCGCAAAGCTGAAGATTGTCAACAGGTTCAGGAAGAATTTGAAGCCCAGGGGTATACCTGTCTGGGTGTTGCTGCCGATGTTTCATCCATGGATGATTGTAAAGCTTTAAGTGCCGCTGCTTTGGAAGCATTTGGCCAGGTAGATGTATTGGTAAACAACGCTGGAATTACTCGAGACAATCTCATGATGCGTATGAAGGAAGACCAATGGGATGATATCATGAATATCAATCTTAAAAGTGTCTTCAATATGTCTCAAGCACTGTTAAGAAATTTTTTAAAATTGCGGGGGGGTCGCATTATAAATATTACTTCTGTAGTTGGACAAATGGGAAATGCTGGACAAGCCAATTATGCTGCTTCAAAGGCTGGTATTATTGGGTTTACCAAGTCTCTGTCTAAGGAAGTTGGGTCAAGAGGAATCACTGTGAATGCCGTTGCACCTGGTTATATTGCCACCGATATGACAGACGCGATCACAGACGATGCCAAGGAAAAATTGTTTGCACAGATCCCACTGGGTCGTATTGGAGAACCTCAGGATGTTGCCAATTTGGTAGCTTTTTTAGGTTCCGAGCAAGCTGGATATATCACAGGTCAGGTCTTCAATGTTGATGGCGGCCTGGTCATGCAAGGATAGAATTGAAAGTTAGGAGGAAGGAACTATATGTCAACCTTTGAAAAAGTACGTGACGTTATTGTCGAAAAATTAGGTGTTGATGCCGCAAAGATCACTGAAGATGCTTCATTTATTGACGATCTCGGTGCAGACTCACTTGATACCGTTGAACTCATCATGCAGTTCGAAGAAGTCTTCGATATTGAAATTCCCGATGAAGATGCTGAAACCATCACAACTGTTGGGAAGGCCGTTCAGTACGTTGACAGTAAGCTTGGATAAGCTTTAGTCAAAATATTCTGAAATAAAACTGGGTTCACTGAGGGGTCTGGGGTCAAATCCCGACTTAACAGTGAATCCAGTTTTTTTATAAGGGAGTACCATGAATAAGCGTGTTGTTATTACTGGAATGGGGGTCGTCTCACCCCTGGGGAATGAAATTGATAAATTTTGGAACAATCTGGTTGCCGGAACAAATGGAGTAACCACCCAGGATTGGTTGGTGGAAGAAGGCTACAATGCTACTGTAGCAGCCACCGCAAAAGATGAAATTCTCATTGACGATGTAGTTGATTTTAAAGAAGCACGCCGCATGGATCCTTTTACGCGCTATTCTGTGCATTCAGCCAAGGCTGCAATTGCTCAAAGTGGTCTGGATACTTCAAGTGAAGATCCCACCCGTATGGGTGTCATCATCGGAAGTGGTGTGGGTGGTCTGTATACATTTGAAGAGCAACACGCCATGCTGATTAAGCGGGGACATCGACGTGTCAGTCCTTTCTTTATTCCTATGATGATTCCAGATATTGCGGCTGGTTATGTTTCAATTATCTGGGGACTCAAAGGACCAAATTTTTCGGTAAACTCAGCTTGCGCCACTGCTGCTCATGCAGTTGGTCTTGGTATGCGGGCGATTCGTTATGGTGATGCAGATGTCATGGTCTGTGGTGGTGCAGATGCTGCGCTTACCCACATGGGCTTTGCCGGTTTTGCCAATATGAAGGCACTCTCTTTTAATCCTGATCCAGATTCTGCCAGCAGACCATTTGATAAAGCCCGAGATGGCTTTGTCATGGGTGAAGGAGCCGGTGTCTTTGTTCTTGAAAGTCTTGAACATGCTCAAGCCAGGGGTGCCAACATCCTTGCCGAACTGTCTGGCTTTGGAATGACAGCAGATGCCTATCATATCACCAGTCCTGCTTCAGGTGGTGAAGGAGCCAATCGTGCCATGAAAATGGCACTCGCAGACGGCGATCTTATTCCCACAGATATTGATTATATAAATGCCCATGGAACTTCGACACCAGCCAATGATAAAAACGAATCCATTGCTATAAAGAATGTATTTGGTGATCATGCCTACAAGCTTTCGGTAAGTTCAACAAAATCCATGACGGGTCACCTCCTGGGTGCTTCAGGTGGAATTGAACTGGCGGCTCTTGTAAAAACTGTTATGACCAACACAATCGCTCCGACCATTCACCATGAGAATCCCTGTGATGAATGTGATTTGAACTATACACCTGGTGTATCCGTTCAACGTGAAGTCAGAGCAGGAATTAGTAATTCTTTCGGTTTTGGTGGTCACAATGCTGTGTTGGCGGTAAAGGAATATAAGGCCTAATCTTACACTTATGAGGATTTTGGGGAAACTCTTCAGGAAAAATGATTTGAAGCCGGTGGTCTCTGATCACTTTGCAAAAAATCTTTCCACAATTGAAAAAGCCCTGGGCTATTCATTTGCCGAGCCTCATCTGCTGGAACGTGCTTTAACCCACAGTTCATTTGCCAGCCAGAATAATATACGCTACTCATATGAGCGTCTTGAATTCCTCGGGGATGCAGTTCTCCAGCTGGTTGTTTCAGATTATCTTTTCAAAACACACCTCCATCTAAATGAGGGAACCCTCACAAAATACCGGACCATTCTGGTGAACGGTAACTATCTCTCGGAATGTGCGCTTCGTCTAGATCTGGGGAAGTGGATTCTTCTGAGCGACTCCAGTCGCCGTGGTGGACAACGGGACAATGATTCCATCATGGCAGATGTTATTGAATCACTTATTGCAGCCATCTATATGGATGGTGGGTATGAACCGGCTGCCATTTGGGTCAAAAAACACGTAATCTCCGGGAAGGCTGATTACGCTGCTGAATTACAATCCTTTAACTACAAAGGTCAGTTAGCTGAAAAATGCCAACGTTTGAAGATGGGTAATCCTGCTTTTGAAGTAACCAAAACAACAGGACCAGACCACGATCCACTATACATGATCCAGGTTATCATCGATGGTACTGTCGTTGGATTTGGTGAGGGACGAAACAAAAAGGAGGCAAGCCAACATGCCTCTGAAGATACATTGAAAAACTGGGACGTTTTTTTCTCCGATAAAAAATAGACTACCACCGGGTATGCCATACAATGGCTCCAGCGCCTACACCCCTATTCCCAAATACTGCTAGATAATCAAACTCCCAAACATGTCTTAACGGGTCTTCCTAAAACCTGGTTTATACCGTTTCTACCCTTTGTAGGTCTTGGGATTAACACTATATTTCTTGACTTAACGATACTCAAAGGTTTGTGATTTTTTTTCTAAGAATATTTGTCAGCGACATGAACAAATGAACCGTCAGGAAAAGCATATGAACAAAATAACTCAATCAATCATCCCGCTTCTTTTCCTGGCCAGTTTCAGCATGGCGCATGATCATCTCTCCCCTCAATTTGAAACAATCGATATCAATCTTGGCCTTTCGCAGAATAGTGTGATGACTGTGACAGCGGATAGAAATGGATTTATGTGGTTTGGGACAGAAGATGGACTCAACCGTTATGATGGCATCAACTTTAAGCAGTTTCGCCAAGATCCCATGGACTCAACTTCTATTAACTCCAATTCAATCTATTCCAGCCTACTTGATAGTCAGGGCAATCTGTGGATAGGTACCTATGTTTCAGGCTTAAACAAATATATCGATGAAACTGAATCTTTTGTCCATTACCCTCACAATCCCTCTGATAGTCTTTCACTTGGAAAAGGTTCGATTTGGGGATTGATTGAGGATCAAAATGGTTATATCTGGATCGGGACTTCCGGCGGAGGACTTTCTCGGTTAGACCCCAAAACAGGAATATCTGTTCCGGTAGAGAGCCTTATTACAAACGACGAGACGCTGGCAGATCCAGTGGTTTATGGGCTTCTCGAAGATCATGCTCACCAACTCTGGATTTCAACTCTAAATGGGCTGAGTGTCCTGAATTTGAAAACTTACGAAATCCGAAATTATCGTTACGATCAGGATAATCCATCATCCTTATTCGACAATAACGTGAACTGTGTATACGAATCTTTTGATGGGGAAAATTACAAGATCTGGGTTGGTACTAACTGGGGTGGACTGGATTGCTATGATCCTGAAACTGATGGTTTCATTCACCATGGTTATAAATCTACCATCAATCCTGATTATGCCGAAACCAGTGTAAGTCGAATAATTCAGGTAGGTCAAGATCGGTTATGGGTGGGTACAGACTCTAAAGGGATATTGATCCTGGATATAAATGGCAATCTGTTGGAGACTGTTGGGAAAAAAGTCTATGATGAAACTGCCCTGAACGATGATGCTATCCGGGCATTCTACGATGATGGGGATATAGTCTGGGTTGGTACCGCAGGGGGTGGTGTTGGCAAATATATCCGCAATCGAAAAAAATTCCACAGTCTTACCTATGATCCGTTAAATCCGGAGGGATTACACGACAACCGTATTCTTAAAATTGCCAAAGACAGTAAAGGCAATCTTTGGATAGCCACCTGGTCATCAGGTCTTACTTACTACAACCCGTTAACCAATGAATTTAAGGTATATCGTCACGATCCAGAGGACTCAGGTAGCCTGAGTGATGATGGGATTCAGGACATCATAGTAGATCAATATGACAACCTCTGGGTTATCAGTGCAAGTACTAGCCTTGACCTCCTCAGGAAAGATTCGGATGCTTTCCAGCGTATTTCGGTCGATTCTGATAATCCTAAGGGTCTCCAAAGCGAATATCTGCTCTCGATGATTGAAGGTCAGGAGGGCAATATCTGGCTGGGTAGTTGGGAGGAAGGTCTTTTTCGACTGGATCCCACAAGTTTAGAATTTGAGACCTTTCGCACGCAGGGCGATAAGGATATAAATCTTGGGAATATTTCGTTCTACTGCATGTTCGAGGATTCTCGAGGAAGGTTATGGATAGGAGCTGAAAACGAAGGTTTGATAGGGTTTGATCGCAACACCATGACGCTGAGCCAATATAAAGCTTCCCCCGGTGACCCCACCGCTATACCCAACAATGATGTGATGTGTTTCTTTGAGGACGAAGATGGCTATATCTGGTTGGGGACGTACGGTGGCGGGATAAGCCGCTTTAATCCGCGAAATAGAACCTTCGAGAATTTTTCCACGGAAGATGGATTACCCAGCAATGCTGTTTACACTATTTTCCAGGACACCCATGGTTGGTTATGGATGAGTACTAATAATGGTTTGGCACAATATCACCCAAAGAAAAAAATACTTAGGTCGTATGGCGTTGCTGATGGTGTCTTAAGTAAAGAGTTTAACCCGGCAGGCTGCCAACTTGAAAATGGGTGGTTATACTTTGGAGGGGTTAAAGGAATCACCTATTTCCATCCGGATCAGATAAAGAGTAACCGCCATATTCCTCAAGTTAGATTTACAGATTTATCTATCATGAATGTACCCATTCGTATCGATCATAAATTCAATGGCCGAGTCATATTAGAAAAATCCATCACATCAACCCCCGCTCTGGAGTTATATCCAGATGATTTGTTTTTTAGTCTTAGCTTTGCCAGTCTGGACTATTATCACCCACGAAGCAATAGCTACGCCTATTACATGGAAGGTTTTGACGAGAAGTGGCGACAAATTGGACATCAACGAAGTGTTACATTTACAAATCTACCTCCTGGGGAATACAATTTCAAACTCAAGGGCAGCAATAATGATCAGGTCTGGAATGAGGACGATCTCTCACTTAAAGTTATCATGTATCCAGAATTCTATGAATCGTGGTGGTTCATTTCCAGTAGTATTCTTCTGCTCATTCTCATTGGTTTCATAAGCTATCGTATACGTACAAATTTTCTGATTAAACGTGGGTTAGAACTTGAAAAACACAACATCCAACTCAATGCCCAAATTGAATCTCGTCGCAAAGCCCATGTAAAGGCCAGTGAAAGAGCAAATTATTTTCGCGCTGTAATCGCCCAATCTCCCATCCCCATGGCTATCCACAATTCTGAAGGAAACATTACCCATCTTAATTCCGGTTGGGTTGAACTCTGGGATGCTGAAAGTCCCGAGCAAATTATTCGAGACTATCATGTGGATGAGGACAAGCTGGCAAACAAATTGTCCCTTGGAAATAGCTTCAGAAAAGCGGTAGAGGGGAACATCATCGAAATTCCTGAAGTTAAATTCATAGATGATAATGGAACTACCAAGGTGGTTCAAATGCTTCTTTATCCCCTTAAGAATATTGTTGGGATGACGAATCAAGTGATGATATCCCTTGAAGATGTTACAGAGATCGTCCGCCAGAGAAATCTTCTGGAAAAATCTATTCTCGAAAAAGATATATTGCTTAAGGAAGTCCATCATCGTGTGAAAAATAATCTGCAGCTCGTGGCCAGTTTGCTTGGATTGCAAAAGGCAGGAACTGAAAATGATAAAACACTACAAACCCTTGATGATATAAAAAATCGAGTCAATTCTATGGCCCTGGTGCACGACGCACTATATAGGTCTCCTGAATTTGATAATATAGATATTTCCACCTACATTCAGGATTTAACCGATACCCTCCATGCTGCTTTTGGCCGACATGCCGCGCCCATAGATATCAGGACAAATATACCGGAAATAAGTTTGCCCGTAGATATCGCTGTACCTTGTGGTTTGATGATCAATGAAATGGTAACTAACTCACTAAAGTATGCCTTCCCCGACCCTGAGAAGAAGGATAAATACATCATCATACAATTCACAGAATGTGAAGGTGATTGTTTACGTCTGGAGGTCATTGATAACGGTGTTGGTCTTCAGAAACCTGTAGTCTGGGATTCAATTCATTCTCTGGGATTATATCTACTCAAAATTTTATCTGAGCAACAGCTCATGGGAACAGTCAATCTAAAAGATGCCCCTGGTGCTCATTTTATCATCGAATTTCCTATCCATCCTAACTTCGATGATTAGGAGTGATTGAAGACAAATATTTTCGTGGGTTTATTGCGGTTTAAATGACCAGGCTACTGGTCGATGATCAGATACGACAGAGCTGTAATCACCAAAAACCTCATCCAATCGAATTGTTGATATACTGGAATTTCTTTCTTCATCAAAGAGTGATCGACTGATTAAAATGTGGTCAATGAAGCTGGGATAGCTGGGATAGGAAGCATCTCGTACACTACCTGTGGCAGATAAACTATCTGTGGTAAAACGAAAATTTGTATTATCATTCAGAAATGCCTCAAAACTGTACTGACCAGAATTGTCTGTATCGTGGATATCATCGTTCCAATCCCCCGCCACCACGAAGTTGCTATCTCCCAATGATATGGCATCAGACAGATAATCATGTAGGAGGTTGCAGGCATCATGTCGGCGTTGGATACTCTCCTGGTCTCCAAAGGCTTTCAAATGTACATCAATGATGTTGAGCGTCTGCTCCTTTCCATTTTGGCTAAATAAAAAGGATGACAAAAACGGTGGACGCCAAGCAAATTCATATGAATTCGATCTCAATATTTCAGTTGTCCCCAAGAACAATAGTACGCTTGGCTTAAAAACAATTGATCTGACATAGCTATCTGATGATGAATGAACAACTTGGTACTGGTCAAGAGCATCAACAATTTCGTCGAGATCGGATTTATTATCTATTTCCTGAAGACAATAAATATCAGCATTTAGCGAATCAAGAATTAGCTCAACACGTTCCGTTGTCCTATTCCCCATCTGAGGAAAATTCTCAATGTTCCATGTGACGATGCTGATATTTGCATCACTATCGATTGAAGGAATCTGAGGTCCAATTGGAAGGTCTGAATCAACTGGTTCTGCACAGGCAACCAGCAGACCCAGCGTCCATACCATGAGTATGATGGCCAGGATTTGGCGAATCTCTCGAAGCATGGGTAACTCTATTTTGCCATGTTGAGCTGCATGAGCACTGGGCGGTGATCTGAAATAATTAGTTCATACTCTTCCCAGCTACCTAGCCACTCAGCCACAGGTAAAGTCTGTATGGTGCTGCCATTTTCAAATTCATCGAAAAAGCCCTTCCCAATCAGGATGTGATCAAGAAAGCTCGGCCAACTTGGATATGACGCCTGTTCAATATCCCCGGCTATGAGATCCGTGGTAAATCTGAAATTTTCTGGATCATCTAGAAAGGCTGTAAAACTCTGTGTTACTCCTACATCATCAAGCTGATCATTCCAGTCTCCCAGGACGATGATATTTTCTTCACCTATCTCCATACCCAGAGTCAAATATTCATGCAGCTCGGCTACAGATTTTTTACGACGTTCCAGACCATTGCCACAACACTTTAAGTGTAGATCGATGATGGAAACAGGTTCTCTTCTTCCATTTACGGTCCATACAAAATCTACACGAAGAGGTGGACGACCGGCAAAATTGTAATCGGAATGAGCAAAGGGTTCTTCTCTGCCAACATAGGCGAGCACGCTTTTTTTGTAGATCACAGCCTGATCAAAAAAGCTTGATTGCCTGGTGACCACAAAATCATAAGCAGGCAAAAGATTTACCATGGCTGCAAATTGCTCAAGAGATCCAATCTCCTGCACGGCATACACATCAGCATTCATTTTTTGCATGATCTCGGCAACCGCAGTGATTGTGCTATCCTTGGATTTGGGGAACCACTCCATATTCCAGGTAACCACATCGAGGAAATTGTCCTGGTTAAAGTTGGGAACCTCAAATTGCCAGCGCTCCAGCTTTGTGGATTCCCCTGCCGCTGGGCTAGTCTGAGCTTTACTAAAATCTCGTGTTTTTACAAAACTGCGTGACTTTTCCAGCTCCACAAGGTGTTTTGCCATTGCTTGATCTGGACGAATATCATCAGTGCTCAGCGTAAATAGCACACCTCTGGAAAATGGTTTCTTATAACCGGCCAGCGTGCCAGTCTGACGATGTACATAAAGCACGATGTGTCCAATATTGCTGGCACCGCCATAACCCTGCACAATCAATGTATGCGTCTGTGGATCCTCCCAGGGTGTGTTATAACCTGCATTGGTACCGCCAGAAACAATGAGATCGATTCCATCTACCAGATGACCCAATTCAAGATTTGTAATCACTCTGTCCCCAAAATCGCTTTCATCTTCGTAGGTATCAACAAATTCAGCAAATTCGTTTTCACGCTGATAGGGTACTCCAAGATGAGAAAGACCAATGATACAATTGACTCCCTGATCCTTTAGTGCTTTTATCTGCTCTTTGGCAGAAGGGATTTCCTTTGAGAACTCAACACCCGCGGTTTGTTCAGGTAGAAGTTTTTTAGGTGTGTTAGAAGTTGATAGACCAAAAACACCCAATTTCACTCCTTGATACGATTTAATAAGATGAGACTGGGGTGAATAGGCAGCGCTTTTAAGATTAGCACCCAGGAGAGGAAATTGAGCCCTCTCATCCAATGCGGCAATATTCTCTATCCCAAACATGAATTCCTGCAAACCCACCACAGAAGCATCATATTCCATTTCGTTCATCCAGTCAATCATGGCACGACCTGAATCAGCCATACCCAGAGGAGTTCCCTGGAATATGTTACCACCATCAAGTAACAAGACTTCTGATCCTTCCGTTGCTGCCAGATCCCTAATCTCATTCACATAGGTGAACATGGAAGCACCACCACCGAGATCAGGTGGAAATTCCGGATTCATAAACCAGGCTTTTGAAGGGGCGATCCCACCATGGAGATCATTGGTGAAAAGCAGATGAATTTTGAGGTATTCTGGAGAATCAAACTTTTTGTTGTATGTTGAGGTCTGGGCATCCACAAAATCTGGTTTTAGAAGCACCAGAATTATTGCTACAAAAAAGAAGCCCAGTATGGGTAGTCGTTTCACAGACTATAACTCACAGAGATTGAATAGTTGGTTTTGGACTCCCGAACATTCTCGTAGGCATTGGGTGACATCTCAACAGGAACAAAAATATCATAATATCTATACTCTACAGACGAAAGTTGGATTGCCACATCAAATTGAAGAGGACCACTCTTCCAACCCGATCCACCGCTTATAATTGCCTGCGAAAGGTCACTGTCAAGGGGTGATTCTGCCCAGGTAAAGCCAGCTCTAAAGGGTACATTTTCGTTTACCCAATGTTCGATACCCCCACTAATTGTGAAGGCTTCCCGCATGGCATTGTCAAAGGGGAAATCTGAATTGAGTATGGAATCTGCATAGCTAACCTCATATTGAGTCCAATCCTGATAAGCCAGGGATACATAAACTGCCGTAGGTAAAGAATTAGAGGGTTTCATTCTGAGACCAACTTCAAGACGAGCTGGAATATTGATGGCGGATTCAATACTATCTGATACCCATGCTACGAAGGGTAATCCAAGAGTGTTACTATATAAAGGTAAAGCGCTCTGCCGGGTCGATTCAATTGAATATGCTGCCTGGTAACTTGCACTAATTCTCCAATGCAAACCAAAATCCTTAATCATTCCCACGTTGATGATGAGTGGCGTGTTATCCAACTCCCAACTCTCGGTTTTCAGTAGGCTTGAACCCGCTGCCAAAGCCGATACATCTGCGCTATCTAAAACTGATATGCCCCACTCATTTTCCAAACCAACACCGTGGAGCATGCGCATTCCAAGACCAACAGACCAGGATCCAAAAGCCGTCCCAAGACTGGCGCCACTAGATTGGATAATACCAGCTTGATTCATATGATGATATCCAATAAGAGGATCTCTGTTAATGTTTGGTGAGTAAAGACTGCCTCTAATTTCTTCTTTAAATGTAAATGCCTGTGTCAGAAAGGGAGTTGAGGCCAGGGATACTGAGAATTGACCATTGCCCCAGGTCGCACCACCAGAAAAGGTGCTTTGTAAGCCCTTAGAGACCACATAGATATTGTTGGTAACCACATCCCCAAATTGATCGATGGCAGGAAAGGAGCGGTTTTCGTTTGTGGCAATAGCACCAAAGGATCCACTCAGCTTCAGGCCAATAAAACCAGCCTGGTTAGCTGGATTACTGAATGCATTCATTGCTGTACTATAATCTGACGTGTTTGATCCTGATAAGGCCACATCTCGACTATGGGACAAACCCAATTGATTCATCAATAACGGATTAAAATAGCTCTGTGCAAAAAGCGAGGAGCTTAATAAAAGCAGCATAACCATGCTGAATATTCGGATAGGTCTCATAGTATTCATGGAGGTCTTCTTATCATTCATTTTATACATATTTGTCATATTCATCACCTAGAAGGCGTAGTCCAATTGAATTCGGAAATCGGTAGCCTCGGTATAATAATTTAATCCTGTCTGAGGTGATCGGGCTGACGCAGAAGGTGCGCCAAAGGCATAGTTAGAAATAGCAGATCCTTCGTCCCAGGTGAGTTTGGCTCGAACTGCCCAGTGATTTCCAAGGCGAGAGAAGGTAGTCAGATACCAACGAATCGCTCCATTGGGTGAATCAAAAACCTGAAAATCAGTATCCTCAAAACTCCAGAAAAAGCCCTTATAGTAGGCAATATGCCCGATAAGTTTAAAGCTTTCGGTAAAATTATGAGTCACTGTGAAGCCCAGGGCATTTCCAGGGCTGTATGCCTGCCCCACTGCTGAGTTATTATTGGCTCCTGTTGCCAGATCGATGGTCAATCGTCGACGCGGATCAAATTGAGTCCCTGAATTGGCATATGTAACTTGAAGCTGATCAAAACCGGAAAGTCTCATCCGAGCTGTAAAAATGGTTTCCCGGTTTTCATAACCGGTTGGCGCAAAGATATTGAACCTTCCTCGTGCTTGCCATTTTTGGCGCACTCTAAACCGATAGTTAAATGCAGGGCGATATTCAAGTGTGGCCACAGTACGGAAATATCTGGATCCATCTGCAACACGTGTCCAGGTATCAAAATTCGTCGTTAACAACCAGGCCCGGTGCATCTGATAGCGACTACTTACATAGACACCCTTCTCGGCTTGAGGTTGTGACGCTCCATTGTAAAGATAGGCAAATGCAGGATTCTGTAAATAGTACCAGTCTTCCAAAATGCTGCTCTTATAACGCTGGTAATTTGAAAAACTTCGCTGGTAGGGATTGTCAAAACCCAGATCATAATCTCGATATAGAACCATAAAATTGAAATTGTCGAATTGGAGATAGGCATTGGCTACCAATGCTCTTGGGTCATTCTTTACCGAGAGTATCTCGCTATCCTTATCCAGAACCGCCCATTCAAGTTGAAGAGCCAGATTGCTGATAACTGTGCTGAATTCGAGGCCCTGTACACGCCGATTGGACTTGGCAGCGTCCCAAAGAGAAGACGCCGCTGATGAAGCATGCATGGCAGCTATCTCTGTATCGGCACCATTCCCGGAGGAATTCAAAAACAATCCTGTGTTGTTGGGAAATATCAGCGTAAGGAGTGGATCAGGTCTCAATTCCTTGTCGTAGAGACTTTCATAGCTTGAAAATCCCACAAAAGTTCCTGGGGTGAATTCATAACGAAGGTTTCCACCATAAGTCACTTCATCAACCACATTCATCATATTCAGAGTATCTTCAACAAAAATATTGTAGTTATAACGTGGGTACATAGTGACGAGGGATGTGAAAGATTCACCATCATCATTTAGTATAGCATCTCTGTCATTTTTTGATGCAAATGCCATAAGCTTGAACTTCTCAAATAGAGAACCCTGGATACCCACTCCCCTGAGTGCATACTGTTGGGTTCTGGAAAGATCGGAAAAGATGCCATTGACGCGTTTATTCCACCCATAGCCGGAATAGCGAGGTGATCGAAAATCAGTGGACTGCATCACCAGACCCTGACCAATCGTAGCTGAATAGTTACCCATCACCAGTCGGTCAAGATGCAGGGGTCCCAAATCAAAGTCAGACACGGTGAATGCGAACTTCACTTCAGGAATTTCACCATCATTAAAGTAGCGATGGTCTTCACCCAGGTGTCGATTATATGATAAACCTGCTTTCCAATGACGGCTATTTGTGAATGACAGTTTATGCAGGATATCCGGTGGTCCTTTAAAAACGTAAAGTGAGCCTGACTCTTCATCTGTAGAGTTAGTCGATGGGATCGTCTTCATGACCATGTTATACCAGACATGCATTTGTCCACCCTCAGGTTCGCTATAGGTTACGAATTCACGCAAATTACGATAGCCATAGTATGAGAGACCTATGGCATTCCTGAGCCATCTTGCAGAACCGATAGAATCAACTTCCGTCCTTAGTTTTAGCACGGCTACTGCATCGATCTGACTCACATTCTGAAAGGAAACCAGATCATCATAGGTGGCTGTATTCACATTGATGGGTTCTGCCAGCCTTTCCAGCCAGAGTTCCATCAAACCTTCACTAGCACCTTCAGTTGATGTCCAGTCCTCAACTTTCCTATACTGATCCTGAAGACGCGTATTGGTTGAAGCATTTTCATCTGGTTTTAGCACGAGTAGTGGCTTTATGGCTTCGATATCAACGTGCTCTAATTCGGCGACGTTTACCAGTTCATATATACTCTCAAGTGGACCATGGTATTGTACATACTCATAAATCGCTTGCATTTGATGCTCAGTAAGGGGCAAGTCCTGTAACTCTGAGAGGGAGGCATTGTTGATATCCACGGGGTTTGCCCAGGCCAGCGTCAGGGTAAACACACTGATGATAGCTTTGTGCCATACCCTATTGAATATCATTGATGTTTGTCTAATCATTATTTGACTCTAGAAAGGATCTACAAAGTCATAAGCCAGCGATAATTGATGCGTCGCAGGCAGGACAGGATGGGTTAGTAGCGCATAATCCAAAGCAATTCCTTTGGCATTGAAACTGAAGCCTGTCCCAAAGCGGTTAGGTTGTGATTGAATTCCAGCCCGTAAGGTGAAATAGGCATTCAGACCATATTCCAGACCTGCATGCAATTCAGTGTCAAAACCAGGGCTACTCACCAGCATAAAGCTGGTTACAACCTGTTGGGTTGGGGCGTAGGAAAAACCAGCCTGAATGTCACGATGTAGATTGAACGCTGCACTGCCGGAACCAATCATGGGTCGATTGATATTGTGGGCAACCACCCCGAGCCAGTGTCTTTTTGAAAGTGTCGCTTGAAAGCCCAGATCAACGGCAAAAGCCGAGGAACTTCCCAGATCCATACCATCAGAACCATCACCGGTTGCACCAGCAGATTGGCCATAATCAATTGAGAGATACTTGAGGGTATAACCCATATTCAAACTTGATATCCGGTCTTCACGCAGGTTAAAGGCGTGGGACAAGCCGAGAGCCGTTTCACCACTGAGCGTGCGATCCTGATAGGAAACTGACATGGATTCAAAGCTTAACCCAAGTTTCCCCACACCACTGGGTAGGTCAAGGACAGTCGCCAGGATGCTGTGGGGTAAATAGGACTGATTATAGATGCGTTGGGTACTGGCCAGTACCGTCCCATCCTCAACATTCCCAATGGAGGCAGGATTGAGCAGCAGACTGCTTCCATCAGCAGAATAAGCGATATTACTCCCCATGAGGGCACCCATGGCTGCTGACTTATAAGGAGTATCTGTGGTTACCTGACCAAAGGACAGACCAACCAATACACTAAATACTACGAGTCGAAGTATGTTTAATTTCTTCATGTTATCTACTCCCGATGACTACAGGAGCCATATCTGTCAGAATCTCGCCGGTAGAGCGGTTTACAGTTTCCAAATGCATGATATAAGTTCCTGGAGCCACAACCTGATAAATCTCGTTGCGACCGTTCCAGGTCTTGGTCACTTCTAGCGACAAGCTTCTATAATCTTCGAACAGTGTGGTTACGATATGACCAGACATATCGAAAATCCTCAGGGTTACCCGTGAATTTGAGGGAAACTTATATGTATATTGAATTTTTTCAGCCAACTGAGGGACGAAGGGATAGGGAGCGACTGTGAGGCTGGTTCCACCATCACTGTCCTCACCTTCCTGATAAGGTTGTATATCACTGGCATAGGCTGCCAGGAGTTGGCCGTCACCATTGTATTGGCTGGCCACTCCAAACACCTGAACCAGATTCCCTACCTGGAGCAAACTATCTGCTGTTAAATCATCCAGCAAATTTGTGGTATCCCATATTCTAATCGTGAGGAGACCATCAGCATCTTCCAGACCAACATTGGATCCACCGCCAACTCCGTCACTTCTGGATTGGACAGCGCCCCAGACCTTGACAAAGCTACCTTGATTTGCATCAGCTGCCAGCTCGGCGCTGGTAATGGTTCTGATGCCTGGTACGGGTCGGCCTGAAGCAAGGGGAGTGCTTGAAAAATTAATTATTTGTTTGGTCCCATTATACTCGGAAACTTCACCAACCAGATTGATGGAATCCCCTTGAACCAGGGCAGGACTTAAAAGTCCAGTAGCTGAGAGCACAATACCATAACCAGATTCATCCTGTACATAGGCTTCGGTTCGATCAAGTCGTGTGATACCAGAACCAATGGCTACAACCACATTTAAATTCACAATGGTGCCAGAATAGCTACTAAAATTATCCCGAATGGTCTGAATGGTTACTGGTGGAGGTGGGTCAGCGATTGTCACGCCTCCAATTGCGCTGGTCTCTGAGAGATTACTCGTATTCATAGCTGTGATAAAATATGCGAGCGTACCCTCTGTATTGGTGGCTGGTATGGTGACGGAATAGCTATTACCACCTGTGGTGACCATAGTAAGGTCAGCCGGTGTACCGGTGTCTGATGGAAAGGTATAGGTAAGTGTCACTGAGCTTATGCCCGCCGCATCAGTGACATCAGCTGAGATGACAATGTCTTCTGTGGTTTCAGGGTCCGATGGTGTGGCAGTAACATTACTTATTTGAGGCTTGACGATGGTCAAATCAACAACAGACCAGGTATCAGCTAGATTTTCACTTGTCTCATCATGACCTGTGATCCCATTCCCTCCAGAAATGGTCTCGGTCCCCTCTTCCCCATTTCGGATAAGCTTTGAACCATCCAGATGGGTTGTCATAAAGCTTTGATTTTCTACTGGCGTATCAGCAGCGTATCCCGCAATAAGACTTTTATCTAAGGTGTGGGCTGAGGCTGTGGTGCTATCTGTTCCCCACACAAGATATTCAACATCCTCCACAGTTGATGAGACACCATCCCAATGGAATAGGATGAGAGATTCTGAGGTGTTATCTAATTTGACATTAGGTGAACCACCTATGGTCGATGTACCGGTTTCGGCATCCAACATATCGTCTTTTAGAGAGAGATCAGGACTCGACCCGTAAGTTGTTTCAAAATCACTATTTCTGGCCATACTCAGGATAAGAGAACCACCAGCAGCAATTGAAGTGTCAGGAAATCGAGCTATAAAATCGGTTGAACTTGAAGACCAATAATCAGCACCACTAGGCAGATTATAATAAAATTTTCCGTTGGTCTTATCGGTAGCATCTGTCAGATAGTAATCGCTAAGATTGATAGCAGCCGCAGTGGGATTGCTGATCAATATGTATTCACCTGCAGAAGGCTGGAGTACAACCTCATTGATCAGGAGATGATCAACCGCCATGGCCAGATAGGGCATGAGCAGAAAAAATACGCTTTGAATTGTTATTCTCTTCATTCTCTCACTTCATCATAATAGTAAATCATTAAACAACACTATAGATACAAAAGGCGCCCGACGAGGACGCCCTTTGCCAGTCTATATAAAACTATTTCAGCAGCATAACCTTTTGAATGGCTATTTCATCAGGTGTAATCAGCTGAATAAAATAAACGCCTGAACTCAAATCCGAGGCATCCCAGGACATTGAGAACTGTCCAGGACCACTATGTCCCTCAGCCAATCGTGCCACTTCGCGACCTCTCACATCCATAACCCGCAACATCACATCTGAAGGAGATTCAAGATTCCAGCTCAAAGTGGTTGAGGGGTTAAAGGGATTTGGGTAAGCAGAATTTAGTGCAAATTGTGAAGGTTTGGTATCTATCACATCAATGTCACTGGTGTTAATGATATCAGCATCATATGCCACGAGCATTTGGAAGGTGCCGTTATACTGACTTTCAACACCCAGGAATGACCATTCTGTTCCCACGGTAAGTGGGGTAACATCAATACCGGTTGTTTCCCAGATGCGAACAACACATGTGTCTGATCCATCACCAATCAGAACGTTTTGACCACCACCTGCAGCCCAGGTATCTGCGATAGTACCTGAAATTTTCAGGAAAGTCCCTTCCCATTCGGTGAGATTGGCTTCACCAGGTGTCAAGGTTACTGGAGCAGGTAAATCATTACCAGTTGAGATAAGCTGATATGAAAAATCTTTGATCTCAACTGTTGAGAGATATACATCCACCACACCAACTGCTTTGATCATATCGCCACGATTCAATGCCAATTCATCGTAATGGAAAAGATTGATTCCCCGACCAGAAGCATCCTGGATATAGGCTTTTGTAAGACCAGTCTGGAGCAAACCAGAACCGATGGTGAGGATACCTTCAATCGTTACCACCTCTCCAATGACAGGATCAGCCTGAATGGAGGCGATAGTGGCTATCTCAGCAGAAGCAATTGCCAGCTCGTATGTCCATGAATCAAATTCACTACCCTCGTTTGTGGTAGCAATAAATTCATATTCCAGAAATGAGTTGGGTGCTTGAGCATCGATAATTCCCATCCAGGTATTGCCATTGTCTAACCACATGACACTTTCATTTAAGAGGGTTCCATCAGTCCCATACATGATAACCGCAGAGCTAATGCTTTGGGTCTCATCACCTGGAACAATGTCAATGGTCAGTGTTATTTCATTGGCTGAGGTAGCAAATTCTGGTGAGTGAGTCTCATTTGAGAAGGAAGGTGTGATAATATCCGAGATAAAATCTGATAGCATCCTGGGAATGATGTTATAGGTACCATTGAATTCAGAGGCAACACCGATCACATCCATGGGCCAGACTGGCTCAACGCTACCATCAATATCGGTTTCTTTATCGATGCGCATTTCAGCTGAACCACTGGCATCAGAGATGCTAATGTTTGCATTAGATCCTGATCCTGGCCAGGTATCACCTGAACCATCATTCGAGATGGCATTGATTTGGATCAGTTCACTCTCATAGTTTTCACCATTTGCAGCGAGTTCTGCGGCAGTAATCACTTGTGGATCAGGGAGTGTATTGCCAGTGCTGTTTACAATAATGTCACCGGCAGCACCTGGAATAATTTCATACTTACCACTATATTCAGCTGTTGAACCAGTCACAGTGATCTCATCACCTAAGCCTAGATCGAGTACGCCACCAGTAAAGTATAGATCAATACCTGCAGTGGCATCTTCAAAAGTATATTCTGAGCCACTCCCAGAAAAATTCACACTGTTTACCAGACCTGTAACCGTTACCAGAGTCCCCAGTGCTTGCCCTCTGGCCTCGAGGATCGTCATTGAAGCGCTGATATTTACCGTGATGGCAACATCATCAGTATCGGTCTCGCCTTCATCATCAGTTACTGTTAGTGAGAAACCCCAACTGGTGGTTTCTGTTACATCTGGTACTACAAAAGTGGCAGTGGCTGTTGCAGCACCTGTCAAAGTCACTGTTGATCCAGAGGTTTGTTCCCAGAGGTACGAGGCGATAGTGCCATCAGCATCAGAACTGGCTGACCCATCAAGAGTAACCGTAACACCACTGGCAACTGATTGGTCTACACCAGCATTAGCTACGGGAGGATAGTTAACGTTTGGATCAAAGGTCTGATTGGTATTCACTGTACCAGGTGAAAAAGGACCATATTCCCAGGGGGATCCGTCAATTCCAATGCGGCTCATTGAGGAATCAATTCCAGAAAAATCACCTTCAGCACTCTCCATGGCATTGCCATCTGCGTCAGTCATTTCACCTTCATAGGCAATAGCATCAACAATGTTGCCACCGACTCTCAGAACAATCGCATCGGGAGCCCCGTTCTGGATCAGATTTTCAGATGGCCATCCTACTGGAGTAATATCCAGGTTCGGAACACCTGCAACCCCAATAACATAAAAGCCAAAACCGTTTGACTCATCTGCCAGTGTAATACTTCCAAGATCAGCAGTCTGATAAATAGAATTATTGTTACCATTCACCAGCTCCACGACGACTGTATTGTAGGTTCCAGCTGGACCAGCGAGCTCAAGATACTCACTTGCATCAGTGCCTGTTTGATCATAATCAATCTCATTAATAAAGAGTTGGCCAAACGCCATTGAGCTCATCAGACACAGGCTGATAAACGAGTTTAAAGCTTTCATATAAAAAGTCCTTTTTGTCCCAGATTGTAATTTGATTTGTTTATAAAAAATGTTGCGTAATTAATCATTGGACCGTGATAATAACCCTTCACAGTACCTCATCCAAGACAGTTCATGCCAAGTTTTAACTTCTCACAAAAAAGTGATGTATTTCACCAGGATTGAATTCTTAAATCCTGGTTATTTATTCTCCAAATTCCATCCAAATTGACAAAACAGATAAGGGGCTCCAAAACTGATCCAGGCACCCAGAAGGGTGTATCTAATAAACATGGCCATATCAGTTGTGTAGCCGATAGATATGAACACCTGTTTGAGACCCATCCAGATCAGAATGATACCTGCCAGACCCAGAACAAGCTTTGAGATGACCAGATTCATACCAGGCTTAAGACTGCACTTTAGATATTTTTTCTCATGCAGGTAGCCGGTCATAAATCCAATAAACGCTGCCCCTCCCTTGATGGCTACTTCTGATAACTCAGGGACCAGCATAAACAGCCCCATGAGAAGTACAAAAATGATCAGGCTCTGTCGGGTTGGACCGAGATGCAACCAACCTTGAGGAGATGATTTTAATAGCCAGGAATAGATAAATAGAGTAATAAATCCAATCAGGAAACCGCCTAGAACATCTGTTGGGTAATGAACACCAAGATATATTCTTGAGAATCCTACCCCAGCTATGAGAATTGATGCAATTAAATAGGCACGTTTGTCCTTGAGCTCATAGGCCAGCCAGCCCCACAACACCATCGCACCCTGGGAATGACCACTGGGAAAGGACCAATCGTCAGCATGCACGAGATGTTCAATAACATCGGGTCGGGGTACCTGAAAGATGCCTTTGATGATAGCATTGAGAACAAATGTAAAAAGCAGCACCATTCCGACACGACCCATAACCTGCTTTCTCCACAACCAGTATGCCAGGGGTAGGAAGAGCAAGAAAAATTCCTCATCACCGAGAAAAGTAAAAATCTTCATCACTGGTGTTAGCCATTCAGCACGTACTGATAAAACCCACTCCATAGCATCCTCCTGTTGTTTCTGAATATGGAACTAACTTACTGTTTGGATTGTGATCAAACTATAAAATTGAACGGATACCAGGCGGATTCGCGATATTTCCTGTTTTCTATCTTCTCTCTACAGATTCCAGACGAGGCGCGCCTGATAACGCCAGGCCCAGGGTTCCTCACCTTCAAGGGGGTGAGATTGCCAGATTGGAAAATATAGACCTGCTGTGAAAAAAGATTTGTGCTCAAATCCAAATCCTGCTGCATAGTGAGGTTTAACTCCGCCCCAACCCACTTCATCCATATCAATGATAAGACTACTCGTGAAAACTTTAATTTGAATACCAGACATCCAATAACCACCTGAAATACTCAAGCCCATATATTCATTGGTGTTTTCAGTCAGCTTGGTTTGACCACGAAAAGTAGGTATAGCGGCCAATCCATCCTGCCAGGCATATTGGTGTGTGAATTGATAGGGATCTGGTGTGGACTCACTCTGGAATCCTGTTTCAAATTGGACACCTCCCACTACCCAACCCCAAAACACACCTGAAAGGTCTGTCTGTGCTTTAAATATGGAAAAATTACCCTGTGGACCCTCGCCAGAGGCAAGCTTGACTCTTATGTAAACACGGTCTCCTTGTTTGGTCAGGGATAGCCCAGAATAGGCTCCTTTGACAATGTGAATGTCTTGATTTTGATCCCAGATCAAGCTATCACCGTATTGATCATACTCAAAAGCAAGCCCAACTCTTTGATATATCAGGCGAGGTCCCTGAATCAGGAAAGTTTGTTTACCCACATAGCGAGTTAGCCCAATACTGATACCTGACCAATCATCATAGGTATGAGCCCTGAGATGTGAAAATAGACGCTTATCCAGATTTATGGGGTGACTATAGCTCATTCGCCCGCCCCAGCTCATGCTGGAATCATAGGGCGTGTGACCATTGAACTCCACACTGGTGCGATGACGATAATCACTGGGGTAGGCTGGCCATAGGTCCACACCAAAGCCAGATGTCAATTTTAGCCCGATCCGTTTTTCTCCATCCCAATCAGACCAGATTGAGGGATTAATAGTCACACGATAGTTGGTCCAATCCGGTAAGGCTCCAAAGGGTTGGATATGAATGTTATTGCGTAACCGAGGCCAGCGGTTGTTATACCTATAATACTCTGCCAGCAGATGATCCGCATCCAAAACGACTTCAGCCACATCAATTTTTGGTATCGTGAGTGGTCCGGTTTGGTTCAATGCATATGTGTACTGTGCACTGTCTCCATCAGTGGAAATCACCAATACTTGAACAGGGAAATGCCATACTCCAAGATGCTCGATGCCAATTTCAATTGAATCCTGTCTGGTTCTTACATAGTTCAGATTGACATCACTCCATCGTGAACTGATGAGAGCTTTTTCAAATTGATAGGCAAGATCATCACAGCAATGGATTGACATGCTTTTAATGAGTTCATCAGTGATTCCGGAAGGACCGGCAGATAACTCCATGGCATCATTTATCAGTATGGTAAATAGTGAATCACCAACCGTGCCTTGAAGCATGCGCAAGTATCCAAAACCAGCTACCGCCAGGATAAAACGCTCTTCTGTCCGCAATTTACTAAAGACCAGGTCTTTCCTGATGGACATTAGATTTCCATTGGAAAGTGTCCCACCAGCCAATTCAATTAGATATCGTGGAGTTAGATATTTAAAATCACTCCATAGTGCCGGAATTGCTGCTTCAAGTCCTGCATAAGGAACATTTTCACCCTTCCCATTATTGCTTAGTAACAGCATGGCATATGAACCAAAAAACCATGAACCCTGGTCCAGGCTATCCCCTTCCCAATTACTCAGTGTACGTCCCATTTCATCGATTTCATCGAGGTAGAGATCAAGTGGATGAACAGGAGCTCCTGTTGAATCAGGTGGAATTGATTGAGCTGCCAGCGAAACTGCCAGGATCATGAATAGAAACTTGAATTTGACTTTAGAGCGCATTGGTTTTATGGGCTACTTTATCTTAATACGCAAAGAGATTAAATCTCAGCAGTTCAAAATAGTCCTCAGTTTTAAAACCTACTGTTACTGGATTAATGAGATTGGCCCCTGGGTAAAATGATGCACGATATGCTTCCTGATGTTTTTTGAATTCTATTGAAAATTCAAGTTTATCAGGGATGGAAAGCAAACCCTTTGAGAAATCTCCTCCAATGGCCTTTGCAACACCTGCTCTGATCATTTTCAAAGATTGTGCAGGATGTTGTGAAATAACTGAACTACCCTCACCTTTGATGGTTGCAACTGTCTCAATAGTGGAGTTATGCTCGGCAACCTCCTGGCAAAGTCCTTCATCACCTGAGACAAATATTGAGGGCACACCATAGTAGGAGGCAGCCAGACCGTGTACATAGAATTCTGACATGTCCTGACCATTCAAGGTCATTCTTGCAATTCGAGCAGAGGACATGGTATGGGCCAGGGTGTTGGTATTCTGTCCGGCTCGGGAATGATAACCAATAAACATAATTGCATCAAAACTTGCATCTACTTCTTGAACCATAGACAGGGGATGTCCTGCCCAACCTCGCACAACATTACACAGTTCAGGCAATTCATCCAGAATCAGATTTCTTCCCGAATCGTGGGCATCTTTAATTAGAATTTCAGTGGCTCCACCCTCAATGGCAGCTTCAGCAGCGGCCGCAACTTCTGCGGTCATTTGTTTTTGAAACCAGGAATATTCATTGGGGAAGGCTTTGTCCGTTTCGTTCCAATGTCCAATGCCGGTAATACCTTCAATATCTGCAGAAATAAAAATCTTCATTTCAACTCCTATGATTCAGGTGAGTGATTTTTTGGACTGAATTCAAATAAACATGAATCCACGATAAATGCACGAAGTAAATCGTTATTTGTCAGAAAATGAGCAAATAGTCTGAGATAATGAATCAGCTATTCATGCTTTGATGGAAACATGGATCCTGGCACTCTTCGACAATATTCAGAATAGGCAATGGGATAGGCTTGATCCAGTTGGATCTCTTCCCGGGGAATAAGTCTCTTGATTAGCCAGAGCATCATTATAAACATGATCACCATTAAGATGGATGATAGAATAAAAGTCAGACCAAGGAGAACCAGGAGAGCTGATAAATACATAGGATGTCTAATGATTTTGTAGGGACCATGTAAGGTGAGGTAATCCGTCTGACTTGGTTTCACACCTGCCAGACGAAAACTTCGGCGGAGGGAAAGTCGACTCCAAAGCAGTAGTATGCTTCCAAGCAGAAAAAGAATCAATCCCAGTGATTCAAGAATAATGTTTAGTGGTGTAAATTGCATTTTGATGCAAATAAATATGGGGACATGAATGTCCAGGAGCATTGTGGCTCCGCACAGGGGTATCAATACCAGGAAAAATAAGAGATTTAAAATATTAAAGGTCCACCCCTCCCAACCACACTCAGGGCGTTGCAAACGTATAGAACCGGGGGCAAGAATAAGTATCCCTCCCACGATAGCAGATACAACCAGAATGATTGATCCTAAAAATTGACTGTATTGTGCTAACATCGCCTACTTCGCTTCCCTCACTTTGACGTCTTTCCTAAAAGGCTGAGGGGCAAAAAATATGCCGATGTTAAATTTTAGCTAAGGGAATAAAGAACCACCACTATGGTGGGTGGAATTCTGCCCTGTCGTGAATGTAAAACTGTTGAGGATTAAATCATGAATCCTGAAGAGTGTATCAGAAAAGAAAATCCATATTTTCTTCTGTCATCTCAAAGGGGTTGGGACTTAACATACTGACCTGAAATACGGTCTGACCCAATACTCCAGGGGTAGGTTCTTTCACACTCCTCAGCACGACAGACGTTCCCTCGGCCGTTTGGTATGGGACTGCATTTTCTTCAAAAACGTGCCCATATTTTTCAAAGTAGGCCTGCTTAAAACGCTTGGCATCATATGGATAATCAAAATTATAAAGCACTTCGATGGAGTGGATAGAGACTTTTACATCGGCTTTGATGTTGAACCAGACATAGATTTTTGCAATCCCCTTCTCTCCAATACGATATGAATAGCCAGACAGTTGGCGATTGTCAGTATAGTTCGTTTTTGTGGCTAACTTTTTATCTTTGAATATATCCTGGAGAGCAGAATCTATTTGAGACTCGGACATGGACCAGTCCAAACCCCAATATACATCAGGTGTTTGCGACAGAGCTGGCATTATGAATCCAACAACAAGGAGCAGAGAGATTAAGATTTTTTTATTCACGGCGAGCCTCCTACCAGCTTAAAGCCAAACTCATTCAATGATTGATTACGTCGGGCTAAAAATATGCTCTGTAGGATTTTCCGCAAGTACTGATTGCACTACAAGCGGGTAAGGATTAGAGACGGTGGGGTTTCCCCACATGCTGGTCAAGGACCCAGGTGACCGACCAATTGTGCCCGAGTCGGTGTCCATCCATGGTCGGTGGTAATTCATGGGATTGGTAGAAGGGCAAATCCACTTCTTGAGGATCACTGGCCAATTCTCTGAATGCTCCGTCTTGTGCATGGACGGTTTTATGCTGAATAAGACGAACCGAATTGCTCCACTCGGGGTATTTCAGCTTGTCTCCACTATCGTAGCTCAATTTATCACACTCGTCTAGAAGCTTGGGGAAACCACTCAATGGCGCTGCAATTACATGAATATCGGCATCTAGCTTCCCCAGTCCCGAGGCCGCATAGGTCACAACCATACCTCCGTAGGAGTGACCAAAAATGATGAGTTTCTTGTATTTGCCACTCTTCTCTATCTTTTTTATTTCAGAGGCAAGATTGGCGGCTATCTGGTCTGGACATTGTTCCCAATCATATCTAAAGAAGAAAACCGAACCATAATGGGTAGCCATATTTTTTAAACCGGTAATCCACTCATAACCCCTGGAGTCATACCCGTGGACTGCCATGACCAATACACTATCGTTACCATGCTCACCATCTCGTAATTCGATGACTCCCAATGGCTGTTCCATGAGGTGCTGCCCGGCTGTCGTAATTTCAGTCCCCTCACCAAAAACATGGATGTCAAAGCTTACAAAATCACCATTAATACTTTGTGAAGCCTTGAGGCTCTCCGAACCACTGGGAACACTTCCGCCACAGGCTACGAGTATAAGCAGGATAAAAAATGTAATTGAAATTCGGTAAAGCGTTGTTTGAAGGGACATTTATTCTCCAGGTTTATTGAAATGTAGACCAGCTCTTAAAGTTGCCAGGCCTGGTGAAAATAGCACTAATAGAAAGACGATAGCCATATTAAAATTTGCTGACAACATACCAAGTACACCAGTGAGCATCAGCACAAAACCCAACAAAAAGAAACTGAATTGAAGAAGTTGTTTCGTTCTGGAATCGGTGAGTTTCACTCTCAATCTGAACATGAAGGTCATCAACCCCATGATAAAATAATAGGCGACGAAGGTGAACAATGATTTTTGATCAAGTTCTGTAGATCGAAACGATACGATTGCTGTGATGATCGACAATATCAAAGCCCCATATAAATGCATTAGGGGCATCAACCGTATCGGTGTCTTTTGTGAGGCTTCCATTCCTCAATATAGTGAGCTTCCATAGGAGGTCATACTCATATCAAAATTCACAGGATTAAAACTTAATTTCCTGGTTAAGAATTCCGTGTATTGTGAGTTCACATACTTAATTTCGTGCGAATGATAAGAAAGTACGCATATGATTAACCATGGTCACATATTGATCATCAATCCTGGCTCCACATCCACTAAACTGGCCATCTACAGTTATGATATAGAAATTGAGCAATTAACAGTTGTAGATGAAACACTCATGGTTCATTCAGGTTTGGATGCAAGCATTTTGGAGCAAATGGACACTCGTTTTGATGATGTCGAGCGTTTTGTGGCTTCAGCGGATATTGACCCTCATATTATTATGGCCAGAGGTGCCCCTTTACGTCCCTTAAGTGGTGGGTGCTATCAGGTCAATGATCTTATGCTCGATGATCTCAGAACACAGAAATATTCCCAACATGCCAGCAACCTGGCAGCCCTGATTGGCGAGAGGATAGGTAAAAAGTATGATATACCGGTCTATATATCAGATCCTATCACTTCAGATGAATTTGAGCCAATCGCCAGGATATCCGGAGTGCCTGGAATAGAGCGGAAATCTCGTAGCCATGCTCTGAACATCAAGTCCAGTCTGAGAAAACTTTGCATACGTCTGAGCAAGGATTTTGTAGATAGTTCCTGGGTTGTCTGTCACATGGGTGGCGGGATCTCCGTGGCTGCACTACACAATGGACAAATGATTGATGTCAATGATGCCCTATTGGGCATGGGTCCATTTAGCCCCGAGCGAGCAGGCGCTCTTCCCACATCTGGTATTCTTGACCTGGTGTTTGAGGAAAATCATGACCGCGCTTCGATTGAGGGCTTACTCTCGAAGGAAAGCGGTTTGAAGGGATATCTAGGTACAGCTGACCTCCAGCAGGTTGAAGAAAAAATTAAGAGTGGTGACTCTGAGGCTGATCTCATCTTTCAAGCTATGGTATATCAGATTTGCAAAGAGATTGCCGCTATGGCTTCTGTGCTCAAATTTGAGATGGATGGTATTCTACTCACTGGTGGTATGGCGAATTCGCAATTGCTATGCACCTCAATTTCCCAGCGTGTCCAGGCCATAGCAGAAATTTACATCGAAGCAGGGGAAAACGAGATGGAAGCGTTAGCTCAGGCAGGTCTCCGCATTCTATTAGGGGCAGAACCAGTAAAACAATACACCCAAAAATGAAGTTCCAGAACCGCTGACATTTAACTTCATTCAGTTTAAGCATCTCCGATCGGAAATATTGTAGTTACTTGCTATCCCTCAAAATGTGATCCAGCAATTAGCTATTGTATGATGTTATATATCTTTTACCTTATGTATGTTTTTATTAACATCTTGTAAAGATTCATTAACATGCATTTATCATATCAGGAAAAAAGTATTTGGGCATCTCTAATCATAACATCCATTATGTTCATCTACTATTTCAGTAGAGTCCTGGGAGTTATCGAAAATCCAGAGATACCTGAAACAAGTCTTATCATCGTATTCATTGGGGTAATAACGGTCACCATATTTGCTCAGATTGTCATTCAGAGCATCATGGCTATCATTTATCGTGACGAAGTAAAAGATGGTGGAGATGAACGGGAAACGCTCATCAGGTTAAAAGCGACCAGCATTTCGCATTACGTTCTTATTTCAGGGGTGTGGATAGCTTGTATGAGCTTCTATCTCAATCCATCTGCCCTTATGCTGATGAATGTGTTTATTGTCTTCTTTGTCGTTTCAGAAATTGTAGGATTTGTAACTCAGCTTATCTACTACCAACGAGGTGTGTAATGCAACTCTGCAATATTCAGAACAATATGAGGAAGCTAAGATTTAATCATGATGAAATGACCCAGCAGGAGCTTGCCAAAAATATTGGGGTAACCAGACAGACAATTATAGCAATTGAATCCCGAAAATATTCTCCCACACTTGAGCTTGCTTTTAAGATCGCCGATGTGTTTCAAGTTCCCTTAGAAGAGATTTTTCAGTACAAGCCTAAGCAATAATAAGCTTTACATATTCGTTCGTTCATATCTATTATCGAACGACAACCTCATCACAGAATATCCAGGATTTTTCACCTGCTCCTGGATGCCAATCTGGACAGACACCTCTATTTTTGGCCACAATCTTGATAAAGCGGGTCGCCTCTGTTGGAAAATCAGCAGTTAAGCGATTAATAGTAACATCCTCAATCTTCTCAGAAACCTCATTATCCACTCGCTGAATAACTCTCCACGTTTCTCCATCAGATGAGAAACTCACCTCCAGATACTCAGGCATAAAAATCCACGCTTTGGTTGATTGCAGAAAATTTATTTCCGTCCGAAATATCTCCTGGCTCTCACCCAGGTCAAGTATTAGCTCTAAATCATTTCCCTCAAAACCCTGCCAAGTGCCGTCTTTTGAGTTATCAGAACCCAGAATTCCGTCTATCAAGCCCTGTTCACCACCTCCGGTATAACGCACATGATATTTCAACTTATAAGCAATGGTGCTTCCCAGAGCTTTGTGAAAAGAGAAATCTCTTTCAGCAATACGACCTATACTCTTAGGACCATCAAAAATACCTGCTCGAATTTTTGCATCTTGTCTCAGAAGCAACTTCTCTTGATAAAGACCAGAACTAACATCCGGATCTGTACCATCAAGAGTATAGCGAATATCGAAATCAGCTTGTTCTGAGATCAATTCAACTACTAGTTCATCCGTTTTCAATGGACGTGCGGGCACAATGTCTACCAAAAAGGTTCCTGGACTGTAGTTCCATTCCAGGGACTCAAATCTGGGCAATAAAGCCTGAAGACGTTTCTGGAAGTCTGGCCAATCCCGCTGATCTTTTGAAGACCACAACACCTCGGATAAAGCAGTCATTCTGGGCAAAACCATGTATTCAGCATGGGAGGTGGTCTTAATGAACTCTGTCCACAAATTAGCCTGTGAACCCAGGACATATTTCTCCTCATTAGCGTCTAGTTCTTCTGGGATAGGTTCGTAGCTGTATACTTTTTTGAGGGGAGTGTAGCCGCCGATAGCCTGCGGCTCGGTTTTGGGATCACCTTGATAATAATCAAAGTAAACATGTGAAGTTGGTGTCATGATGACATCATGACCTGCCTTGGCTGCAGCTACACCACCAGCAACTCCTCTCCATGACATAACAGTTGCCTCCTGGGCCAGACCACCTTCCAGTATTTCATCCCACCCAATAAGCTTTTTACCTTTGGAGATGATATACTTTTCCATTTTCTGGATAAACCAACTTTGCAATTCATGCTCATTGGTCAGCCCTTCAGTTTTGATCCGATTCTGGCACTTCTCACAGGTTTTCCAATATGTTTTACGGGCTTCGTCCCCCCCAATGTGGATGTATTTGGCCGGAAATAATTCAACTACCTCATCAAGTATATTTTCCAGGAAAACGAATACAGAATCATTACCTGCACAGAAAATATCTTCATTGGGCCAATAACTCCCTGGACGAACCGGAAGTGTTTCAGCCCTGCATGACAGTTCAGGATAAGCTGCAAATATCTCAGAGGAATGTCCAGGCATCTCAATCTCTGGAATAACGGTTATCTGTCTGGAGGCTGCATAGTCTATAACTTCCCTAATCTCATCCTGAGTGTAGAAACCGCCATATGTGCTTTTTTCATTTGCTTCTATGGGAGACCATTTGCGCCAGTCCTCATGCTCTCGATCCACTCGCCAGGCACATATTTCTGTTAATTTGGGATAACGCTTAATTTCAAGTCGCCATCCATTGTCGTCAGAGAGATGCCAGTGAAACACATTCATTTTGTGGAGGGCAATCATGTCGATGTATTTTTTTACAAATTCCAGAGAGAAAAAATGACGTGAGACATCTAGATGCATACCGCGCCACTCAAATCGTGGGTAATCTTCAATGTTCACGGCTTGAATCTTGTGACCAACCAGTGTGTTGACACCCTGTTCAACTGCAGGGGGTAAGAGCTGACGCAATGTTTGTATACCATAGAATATGCCAGGATCATTGAGTGCAAAGATTCTGATTTCCTGACTGTCCACTTGAAAATGATAGCCTTCGTCAGGTAAATTGGCATCCTGGATGAGATCAAAACTAATATCTGCTTTTCCCTGAGTGCCTGTGATCATATTTGGAATCAAGGAGCTTAAATAATCCATGAAAAATTCTTTACTGGCAATGTCTTCAGAAATCCAAACGGAAGTGCTCTGAGAAAAAATATACTCGCCTTCCTGTACCATCATGGTTTGTGGCTTCGGTATAATATTCATATCCATACCCTCAGTTTTTGGTGCTCTTGGGGTTGAACAGGCCAGAAAGACCTGCATACTTAGCAATAAAACAATAATCCCTCTTGAAACAATTTTCACATGAATCCCCTCTTAATTTTTTTCTATTTTGCTCCCCTGGTCCTGACGCAGATGTGAAATGGGAACCAGTTCCTGATCCATCTCCTCCTCAGTAAGTGGTCTGAACCTGATGGCCATTCCCCCACCGCGGGCTAATCCTGCTTTAAGGGTATCGGACGGAGATACTAGATAAGATCCTATCCAGATTGGATAAGGGTTGGTATCCCAATGACTCTCTTCAGTATCCACATAGCATTCCGCTATCTGCTCTTCCTGGATCATCTGGGACATGGAAATTTCTACTTCTCGTGCAGCTTCATTGGTGATGGCACCCAGGAACCATTCACTTCCATGACGTCGGGAAATAGTAACATACTTACCGATTTCGCCTTCCAGATAAAGTGTTTCATCCCAGTCAACCTCAAGATCCTGAATAAACTGGAAGGCCGGCTGGTTTTCATAGTTTTCGGGTAGATCTGCAGCCATCTGAAGCGGACTATATAGAACCACCATCAAAGCAAGTTGCTTGGCCAAGGTGGAGTGGACCTTAAAGTCTGTTTTGTAGCGTTCAAATTGGATATCAAATATCCCTGGTGTGTAATCCAAGGGACCCGCCAGCAGGCGAGTAAATGGAAGAATGGTGGTATGGTCAGGAGGGTTACCTTCGCTCCAGGCATTCCACTCCTGTCCTCGTGCCCCTTCACGAGTCATCATATTGGGCCAGGTACGCTCGATGCCGGTTCCTTTCACCGGTTCATGTACATCCAGGGAAATTTTATGACTGGCAGCCAATTTTATAACCTTTCTAAAATGTTCAACCATCCATTGTCCATAGTGATATTGACCACTGGGCTTGATTGCCCCAACATATCCAGTCTTGATGGCTGAAACACCAAGACTGTCATAATAGGAATAGGCAGATTCAAGTTGGTATTCATATGAAGTGACATTGGCAGTGGTTTCATGATGACCAATAAAAGTGACATCCTTTTCCTTGGCATATCTAAGCACTTCTACTATATCAAAATCATCGTAAGCTTCGGTCAATTGGAGTGCCCCTTCCTGTCCCCAGTCTTCCCAGCCCTTATTCCAACCCTCTGCCAGAACACCTTGAATATCATGCTCTGATGCAAAATCTATGTACTGCTTGGTATTCTCCGTGGTGGCGCCATGATGGTCACCTTGAACCCAGGTGTATTTGTTGATATGCATACCCCACCAGATGCCCACATATTTCATGGGCTTGATCCACGAAACATCTGACAATTGATTTGGTTCATTCAGATTCAAAATCATACGTGATTTTAGGAGATCAGTTGCTGATCTTCCTATACAGATGGTTCGCCAGGGTGAATGCATTGGGGCTGAGGTTTTCACTCGGTCACCATCTGGCCAGGGAACGAGATTGCTCTGAAAAATTAATGAATCAGAACTGGATCTTTTCAAAGTCATCCCGGCGTAATCTGTAAGATTGGCTTCGTGAATACTGATGTAAAGATCGTCATCGGAGATATATGTAAGAGGTGTGTTCGCAGAATCAATTTTGCTTAAGCGAGAGACCTTGTGCAATTGTTCATAGGAGTCAAATGCATGACTTCCTGTTATCCACCACGATTTTCCATCCCTAGCAAATCTAAACTCTGACAATTCTTCTACGATAAAGAGAGAATCAAGATCAACTTGAGCAGGGATCTCATAGCGAAAGGCCACGCCATCGTTAAAGACTCGAAAATATAGATTGAGTTGCCGATGCGGAGAGAGTTGTTCCCTCAGTTCAAGCTTGATTCTTTTACTAGAGGAATGGATCGACTTTTCCTGTCCCCAGACTGGATTCCAATCTTCTTCAATCATCTCAGTATTGGAATTTATCAGTTGGAAGGGTCCTACCAGATCTGGTTGATTCCGGAAACGATAGCCTAGCGCGGAGGGCTCGATTAATTTCTTTCCATCTACCTGGATGGTGTATTGAGGCATGCCCTGATCCAGTTTCAGCTCGACCTGGATATTATCATCTGGACTGGTTATAATGACGCTCTTGGAAATCTCTGTTTTACATGAGTATATAAAAAGTATGAGAAGAATGAGGGCTTTATTCATTCAGGTTCTACCGTCTAATACATACGTTTTACGTTAAAAAAAGTTCTGAATATCCGATTTCACTAATCATCCACCTTTTCAACCCATCTGGTTTTTCCATCGCGGTCACAAAGTAACACCATACCTGTACTAGAATTGCCTGTCCCCAGATAAGCGCTCATTTTCCCATATTCGTTAGCTGTTCGTAGAAATCCATTCCCCACCGTGCCCGTTCCGAGAAATACGGTCTCGTTTCCAACTTCATTGTAGGTGGTCAATTGACCCCCACCTTTCTCACTGGTCCCCAGGTAAACAGTGGGAGATTCATTTCTATCAAAGGTTCGAATAAAACCACCACCCATCTCGCCTGTCCCAAGACGTGCGCTCATCTTCCCTTCCTGATTATAGGCAATGAATCCACCTTGCCCATCCTCATTTGCACCAATGGTCATTGAGGCGGTTCCCAGAGCATTATTGAGCTCGATGGTACCACCACCTTGACTAGATCCAGAGATAAGAACTGTATTCTCACCAGCCCGAGAAAGAATTCTTAATCCGCCGCCATCACGTATTGTTATGGAACCCACACTAAGATCACCCATCTCAGCTTCAGTTTGCCTGGCTGATATGAGTGACATGAATAACAGAGTTGCCAGAACTCCAATGAGAATGCTTTTTACATCAATTTGACGCTTCATCACTTCACCATCCTCTTGAGTTTATCCCAAATTTTATTGCCCAACATGTCTGAAGCCACATCGACAATCTGTTGTACCAAATCCAGGATATTTTGCTCTCCAGCCCAATGTCTTGTGACAATGCCAGGATCACAGTTCTTCATGACAGAATTGATAACATATGCCGCCAAGGCTACATCATCAAGATAGCCCAAGGGTCCAATAAGTGCTTCAGGGAAAAGATCGATGGGTGAAATGAAGTAGGCCAGAGCTCCAGCAATTTTGGCTTTTTCGCTACTGGGGACTTCCTTATCCAAGGCTAATTTCGCTAGCAGATGGAAAAGATCTGGGGCGAGTAAAAGATATTCGGACCATTGATTTTCTTGCCCGGTCTTGGTCTTCACCCATTCCCGAATGTCTGATCTCATTTTTTGATAAAAATCCTGATTCATGTCTCTACCCTCCCAGGTTGGAATCTTATTATTTAAGCAAAGTTAATTTTTTCACGCTACGCAACTCAGATGTATTTAGCTCCATGATATATACACCCGAACTTACAATGACACCATTTCTATCGGTCCCATTCCATTGGAAGGTGTATTCTCCCTGCACAAAATTGCTTTGAACGAGAGTGGTAATCAGAAGAATTGGTACAATATTTTTCAAGATTTTGGCTCCAAATGCCGTCAATTTCACAAGTCTGATAATATTGGGACAAATCCATTAAATACACCATGAAAAGACAGGTGGGGGGAAGCCATATTTAGATCCTCAATCCTGGATTCTTGCAGGATGGAGTCATCCAATTAGTTAGATATATATAACTTTTTATTTGTAATATGTTAGAAATACATTACTTTATGTTAGAATTACCTAACTGGAGGTTGATATGATTGCAAAAAGTAATAATGTTTATGTGAAGCTAGCTCTGGTGGCCTTTGTGCTTGTCGGGCTTGCACTTTACCTGTTTAAATTTGAACCCATGCTTACCTGGAAAATGAGTACGATCATAGTTCTCTCACTACTCATGCTGGTAGTCCCCATTTATCGAGGCATTCGAGATGCCCGGGACAAGCAGAAAAATATCCCACTGGAAGATGAAATGAGTCGACTCCTGGAGATTTATGCTGGAGCCTATGCATTTCGCTATTCGATGATGGCTTGGTTCTTAATTTTCATTTTCCGTGGAAAGTTCCCAGATCAAGAGGAAATGCTTGGTGTAGGGATTATGGCCTCTGCCGCCATATTTGGTCTAAGCTGGGTCTACTTTAGATTCAAGGGAATTCCAAATGCAGACCAGGATTAAAGAGTTAAGAGCTCGTGATGGGCTGACTCAACAGCAACTGGCAGACCGGGTTATGGTGCGTCGAGAGACCATCGTTTTTCTCGAGAAAGGAAAGTACAATCCTTCTCTCAAGCTGGCTTATGAGATCGCCCAGGTTTTCTCACTACCTGTTGAAGAAGTTTTTCTTATGCGAGCAGAATGAATTTACAGGTTGCTGACGAATTATTTATGGATGAATTTTTGTATGGCGGACAGCAATAAATCGAGTTCATCCCGGGTATTGTAGGCATTAAAACTAAGCCGTAGAATAATTTCATCCCGCCACCCTGTGATCATCGCTTCAATGCGATACTCCTCCCACAAATAGCGCCATAAATCACCTGCCTTTATTTTTTCGGGTAAGAGAACACTGGCGATTTGAGCCAGCCAGGTATGATCACAAATCGTTTTTCGACCAAAAGTGTCTGAGAATCTATCTCTATAATCATGAAGAAGCTTCTGAGCTTCAAAATTACGAGTCTCCCATTCATGCTTTTTACGAAATTTGATTGCAGCAGGAATGCTGAGAAATGCTGCCATATCCCGGGTACCCCACATCTCATGTCGCAATGAAAAGGAGGGTTGGTTTATTTCTGCCCAACTGATTACCAGAGGTTCAAAAGCTTCTCTCTGAGTTGCATGAACATGCAAAAATGCGGTGCCCTTGGGAGTAAGCATCCATTTATGACAATTACTGGTGTAGAAGTCAGCATTTATACCCTCGACATCCAAATCGATTTGGCCCACCGCATGGGCTCCGTCAATGACTGTGATAATCCCAGCTTTACGAGCTCGCCTGCAAATCTCCCTTACGGGTAATACCAATGCCGTAGCAGATGTGATATGGCTCATCAGGATCACTTTTGTGCGGGGAGTAACATGTTTCCAGAAATAGTCGACAAACTCAGCTTTTGTGGCAACAGGCAGATCAACCTTCATCTCGGTAAGAACAGCGTCGTTTTGAAGGCATTTTCGAGCCCAGGTAGCCAGGATGGTACCATACTCATGGTCTGTGGTGAGGACCTCATCATTGGCGTTCAGTTCAATAGAATTGGCAATTGCATTTAGGGCAACAGTCACATTGGGGGTAAAAATCATTCCTTCGGCATCAGCATTGACAAATTGAGCCAGATCAGTCCTCGCTTTTTCCAGTGGACCACTGGCTTCCTTGCCAAACAAACCCTTCAACTGCCGGGTATAATAATCGATGGGATTCTTCTCAAGAATACGTTGCCAGTTTTGATAGTCCTCAAATACCTCGCGAGGGCAGGCACCAAATGAACCATGGTTTAGATAGTGTGTGTCTGGATCAAGGAGAAATTCTGATCTGATATTGGCGAGCATAGGGACTCCCTCTGGTGAATTTAAACAGTTGTAAGCATGTGTGGATACCACACAGGACAAGGTTTTAAGAATATCCACCTGGAATCAGGGGGACGAATGTTGCTGGATCTACTTTAGCAGTTGGATATCCAGGATTGTCAGGGTCTTAGCACCATCTGGGAGATCAAGAACCAGGGTATCCCCTACCTTTTTACCCAACACACGTTGAGCAAAGGGGGATGAAGTAGTGACAATATTCTCGTAGAGTTCTAATTCATATTCTGCTGCACCAGCCATGGAAACTGTGATGGTATTTTCGCCATCGCTATAGGTAACCTGGGTCCCAAATCCGACTCTATCACCTTTCACATCTCCTGGCTCGACAACCTCCTCATCTAAATGTTTTTCAAAGCGATGACGTTTGTTGTGAAGGTGGGCCTGATTGTCTTTGGCAGCATGGTATTCCGCATTCTCTTTCAAATCACCAAAATCAGCTGCTCTTTTGATATCTTTTGTATTCTGTTTGATTTCATCATTAATCTCATGAATTCTCTCGACAATCTTATTATAAGTGCTACGGTATATCATTTTTTTAGCCTTCTATCTTCAACGTATTTTGTCTATCCGGTCCACAATAAGTCTCAATTCAGAGATGCACCAAATTGCCGGGTCACCAGTATAATCGACAGGCATGCATCAATCCAGCATTTAGGAGTCTTCTTGTCATGAAGATTCTGCCATGAAATTTCCCCATTCATCCATGCTATTTACCAACGATTCTTCACCTTTTCGGCAAAGCCCAGTAGATTCTCAATCTGTAAAACGGTTCCATCATCCAGGGTGGCTTTACCTGAGAAGTGGCCAAAAACTTGATGCTGCCAGGATTGAACCACCAACAGATTCGTATTTGAGTAGCGATCTAGAATGGGCACAAAGTCTAATTCAAGACGACCATCATTACTGGAAAACTGCCAGGGTTTCAGGAAGTCATTTTCGGGAATGTGGAAACTCACCTCATCTAGTTTGTGACCTCGACCATCAAGAAAAACAATATTCTCAGAAGCTGCTGAAGTATCCCCAAAGCCATATCCGATATTTAGACCAAATCTTCTTCCATCAACCATTCCCGAAGCTGATCCCCAGTACCAGGTATTTGAATAGGTCCAAACACCCCTGCCCCAATCCAGGACACCAAAAGCGCTTTGATCAGCAAATTCTACCTTTCGCTCACCAAGAGTAAAACTCCCCTGAGCTGGCATACAATTGATCTTATGGTTGTAGTAAAATGCTTTTGGATTTTCAGCGAATGGCGTGGCAATGAGCATGGAATCATCATCTGAAGGTTGAGTCATGACGATACTCCCCTTTAGATCTTTACCCGGTTGAAAATCCTTCCAGTGTACCTCGAGGGTGCGAGTTTGATCCTTGATTGAGAATCTCAGGCTTAGATTTTTCTGCGAGAATTTGACATCTCCGTTTTTACTAGACTCCGGCATATTAAAACTGCCCAGAGGGAGTATCGTTGTGATTGAATTTGATATTTCTTCACCGCTGATGAAATCGAATACGGTGGCAGCAACAAAACCGATATAGCCTAGATCAGATATGGTGAAGGAGATTCCCTGTTCATCAGAAAGAATCGCGTAATAATCCCACTCTTTGATCTTAAAAGCTGCTGCCTTAATACTTCCGCGATGATAGTCCAGTAGCATGTCTTTAGCCCACCCACGCTGGATCAGCTCACCTTGCTCATTAAGTAATTTTGATGATTCTTGAATTTCTTTCTGCATGGAGCCCCCTATAGAAAATTGATGTCAAATATGACCTATGGCTTGTCTTTTGACAACCTCTGTATCAATAGCTTATCGGATGGGTGTTAAATTTGGTCTGATTTTGAATCGTATTTGTTAAGCAATGCTATAAATCGTGGATGCTCACGGAGGGAATCATATTGAGGTGAAAGCTTTAACCAGGTGGTAGACAAATATCCCGGCATAGTCAATATCTTAGAATACAGATCGATAGCCTCGTCCTGCATACCGCAAATCATATATATCTCTGCCAGATCTTCCAGAGCTACTACTCCGGATATCCTGTCACGAGTCAACGACATTAAATCGACTTCCTTTTTACCCCACTCAATAGCTTCTTCGAATTTTCCAAGCTTGGCCAGAGAAACTCCTAACTCGCCATAAAATTCCCAATCCTTAGGATTCTCTTCGATGGCATTTTCGGCCTCCATTCTGGCAGTGTCAAAATAGCTTTGGGCCATTTCCTTTTTACCAGTCAATTCCAAGAGATTACCAATTGTCCAATATGAACCAAGTGTATCAGACATTTCTAGAGCCAGCCAGCCTTCAAAGTCCCGTGTGAATTCGGCATGCATCACTCTGACTTCCATCAAATCATTTGGGTCAAACTTAGCCATTAACTGCTCCAGGACTGCCTGTAGCTTTCCCAGGTCCCCTGATTGAGCAAGTTCAATATAGTATCTTCCTATTTCTGTTTCAGATTCATTGTCACTATGGATAGCTGACAATTGTCCCTGATACCGTTCGGATAGATCCCATTGGTGCATCATGTAGGCCATATCTCGTACCTGTCTCACCTTATTCCCATCATTGGGATCCAGGGAAACTGCTTGCTGCAAATTTTCCAGTGATTCGTCCCACTGACCAAGTCGTCTTTGAACAAATGCTTTTGCGGCCAGCAGGTCACTGTTATTGGGTTGGGATACCTGAGCGATGGAGAATTCTTCCAGAGCACGTTGATAATCTCGCGAACCGTAATAGTAGAAATACCCCTGGGCACGATGAGTTTCAGATGCGTTTGGATCGATTTCAATGGCCCTTGATAGCATCTTTTGAGCCTGTTCAAGACGAGTAGGTCTTGGATCTGCACCTGATCCATCAAAATAAGCAAACGCATGAATAGCGGCTAGCTTGGTATAAGGCAATAGAAAGTCAGGATCATGATCTAGGGCTTGCTCATAAAAGACGGCTATAGAGTCTCTTTCAAGAATGTCAGCATCCCACAGCAGTTCTCCTCTGACATATAGCTCCCAGGCTTTCTGATTTTCAGTGGGTTTGGTTTCAATATAGCGCTTTTCTTGAGGAGTGAGCTTAGCCTTTAAAGCTCTGGCAATCTTTTGGGCTACATCACTCTGGATGGCAAATATATCTGCATATTGTCGATCATAAGTTTCTGCCCACAAATGCTCATCTGTTTTGGCATTGATAAGCTGAGCAACAATGCGGACCTGATCCCCGGCCCGTCGAACACTACCCTCCAATAGATTCTCTACTCCTAATTCCTCAGCAATTTCCGGAATGCCTTTGGTGGTTTCCTTATACCTCATCACGGAGGTGCGAGAAATAACTTTCAATTCACCTATTTTTGACAATTGGGTGAGGATATCGTCATGCACCCCATCAGCAAAACTTTCATCTTCCACTGTTTTTGTAAAAGGAGTGAAGGGTAGCACAGCGACCGATTTTGAGTCAAAATTACTTAGCGGGTTTTCACGAGTTGGGCTGGAATCTGGATTGGTAAATCTCGGATAGGCTAACAAGACTGCAATAATGATTAAGAGAGCAATGATGATGGTATTGCTGGTCATAGGCTTATGCTCAGGGGTTTGCTTCTCACCTGATGTGGGCGAACGACGCAATCCATCTGGCGTCACCTGAAACATCCAGGCCAGTGCGATTGCCAACGGAAACCCGAGCAATAGTATAATGACCAATGCCTTCAGCGACCAATCCGCTGCATTCATCATGGGAAAAAGAATATCCGAAACTTCTATTAAGGCAAAGGAGATACCAATATAGACAGTTGATACACGGAATACCCGCCTGTTGCGGAGCTCCTGAATTAATTTGCTTAAATTACCTTGTGACGCTGACATACTCGATCAGCTATTGCTATCGATAAGATTCAGGTAACGGGGATGATCGTGAAGGGAATCAAGAAATGGATCCAGTCTGATGCGCCATTTTGTATATCCACTTCTAAATGAAAGTATGAATTCCAGTTTATCAATTGCCAGTTCGGTTTCTCCCACCAAATTGTAGATAACTGCCAGCCTATAGTGATGATCGGGGCCATTGAGGGCATCCTTTGAAACTGGTTCCAGTTCTATTGCTCTTTTGCCTGCATCAATGGCCATCGAGCTATTACCCATCAGTGCATGTACGATTCCTAAACTACTGACGAGAAAAGCCTCATCTGGCTTCTTTTTGAGTTTGTTTTCAAGGTTGAGCCGAGATTTTTCTAGTTCCTCGGATAGCTTACTCGAATTATTCTGCAAATAGTAAATCTTACTTTTGTGGAAAAATGAAAAGTCCCCTCTATAATCCTCCTGGATGATCTTCAGGGCTGTCTCATATTCACCAGCCTCAATTTCCAACCTGGCTCTGTAGGATGACAATAAGGAAGGATTATCAGAGTTTAGAACACCCTCATCAAGGATTCGTCTTGCCCTATCTAGATCACCATAGGCATCTATTATTAGGAAAGCATAGAATCTATAGGCCGTCGCATTTTCTGGATAAGATTGAATGGATATTTTATGGTAAGGCTCGGCCTTTTCATAATCACCCATTATTGAGTAATAACCACCCAACCATGCTGCATTTCCGATTCCATCAGGCTCAAGTTCATAAGCTCTTTCAAGATATCGTTCCGCCTCTGCCCATTTCCCAGCTCTAGCGTAGAGTTCTCCGAGGTGCTTAACAGTCTCAGCATTGCCAGGCTGGCTTTCAGCTGCTATCTCATATTCGTTAATCGCAGAGGCTGGGTCATCCAGACACCACTGATAATAAATACCTTGGGCGAAGTGGAATTCTGGATGATTTGGGATCAATAGCTTAGCTCTTTCAAGGGTTTTCCGGGCCAACTCTTTTCTCTCATGAGTAGGATCCCAATCTGGTGACTGGTATAGGACGGAGTGGGCTACAGACTGACGGGCATAGGCCAAACCAAATTCCGGGTCTAGTTTGATAGCCTCCTCATACATGGTGACTGCCTTCAAATTGCCTTCCATAGTGGTTTTGGTATGCCAGAAGTGGTTTCCCTTCAGGAAGTAATCATAGGCTGCCATATTTGATGTGGGGATATCTTTTAGCTGTTGTTCCTCTTCCTCAGTTAAAGTTGATTTCAAAGCTGAGGCAATTTTCCGAGCCACATCCGTCTGAATAGCGAATATATCAGCATACTCTCGATCGTAGGTTTCGGCCCAAAGGTGATCATCCGATTTTGCCTCAATAAGCTGAGCTACTATTCTAACCTGATCACCAGCCCGGCGCACACTCCCCTCAAGAACATTAGCTGCGCCAACCTCTCTGGCGATTTCTTTGATACTCAGATCGGAGGACTTGTATTTCACCATGGTTGTACGCGAAATAATTTTCAGATCTCTGATCTTAGAGAGCTGGGTCAGGATATCATCATGGATTCCATCGGCAAAATAGGCGTCCTCTTCTGAGGCAGAAAAATTTGTAAAGGGTAAAACAGCCACAGCCTTGGCATCAAGCAATTCTGCCTGATTGACTGCGCTGGTTATTCCCGCTGGAGACGAGGACTGCATTCTGGGGTAGGCGAGAAGACCTACTATCACCAGTAGCAGAACGATAATCACAGCATTCCCAGTGAATGGTTTTTGCTCTTCCGTCTGTTTTTCACCTGATTTGGGTGAACGGCGTAACCCTTCAGGGGTAAACTGAAAAGTCCATGCCAGAGCTGCAGCCACAGGGAAGCCAGCTATAAGAATGATAAAAACAGCCTTGACCACATAACCCGGTAAACCCAGCATAGGGATGACAATATCGGCAGCTTCCAGGAGAGCAAAACCCACACCTAGGTAAACCGCAATGGCTCGAAAAACACGCCGATTTCTAAGTTCTTGAATTATTCCGCCAGGACCGTTTTTTTTCTCGCTCATACTTTCCCCATCAGGTTTCTATTAGAATGGCTGAAAATGGTTTGGAGGCCCTCGATATGCAATATTTATTTTGAGATATAAATGGTCATCTTTAAACAGTTTAGCTCACACTTCTAGACCCGTATTCACTATATTTTTGAAAAAATTAAAAACGCAAGGATAGACAGCTCAGACCACCATCCAATTTTTGGAATTCAGATACGTCAATTTCTACAGTCTGATAGCCGACACTCCTGATGGCTTCCCTGGTTTTTGGGAATCCCAATGGAACCAATACAGTGTCATTTACCCAGATACAATTTGCCGCATAGCTTTCAGTCGCATCAATGGGTATAAGGTTGAACTCCTGAAAATCAGGATGACTAAGAAATTCACCACAAGCCACTAGGTTGTTGTGCTCTAGATAAGCCACTCCAGTTTTGAGATGCAGGACATCCTTTAGCTCAACGACTGATCCTGACAATTCGTAGGATTCGAGATTTGCAATAAGTTGCTCAGCCCCATTTCTATTCGTTCGCTCTGATAGACCGATATAGAAGTGCGTGCCTACCATCATCACATCTCCTGCTTCCAGGGTGCCAGGGGATTGAATAGCGTAGATTTGGGTATAGTAGTCATCCAGTATCGCTCGCATACCCTTTACCTCTCCCCGTCGAGATAAAGCCCCAGGGTTGGTGATGATTGCAGAGTTTGCCGTGAGTAAGGCCACATCCTCGACGAAAGTTGAATCGGGAAAATCGGGGTCAGCATCGAGGCAGATTACATCCAATCCACAGGATTCCAGTGCCTTGATGTATTCCGCATGCTGCTTGATGGCTAAATTGTAATCCGGCTTCCCCAATTGAGCTGAGGTGAGCCCGTTGACCATACTCGGTGCAGGTGTTCTAACAATTGCTTTGGTGAACATCTCTCATCCTTCTGGTAATTTCATCCTAGGGTAAAAAAATAGCCTCTTGATCGTAAAAAACAACCAAGAGGCTTCGTCCTTTCAGGAAATATAGACTATTTAAGATAACTGATTTTGATCACCCTTGAATGTGTCTGATCCTGGACATTGGCCAAATAAACACCTGTGGGTATTGCCTGACCTACATCATTTAGACCGTTCCACACTACTGAGTGCCAACCGGCTTCTTGTGGTCCCTGTACCAGCTGAGCGATGCGGTTCCCTCCCAGATCATATATGGTGAGGTTCACTTGAGATGCTTGTAAAATCGCATACTCAATGGTAGTAGCTGGATTAAATGGATTGGGATAGGCATGTATCAACTGGGCGGTGGCGGGATGTTGTGTGTTTTCATCCTTTGTAACCAAAACATCGATTACCGCATGCTTGGTGAGTTTGCCCTTATAATCCACATCACAAAGACGATACTCGTAGCGTTGTCCTACAATAACGTCTTCATCAACGAATTCATAGTTGGTGAGTTTTGTAGTAGAACCTTGCCCAATCAGCTGCTCATCTGACATATAACTGGCAATTTGTCTAAACTCGTGCTCTTCAACCAGTTTACGCTCAATAGCGAAACCCTGGTTCTCGATTTCAGATTCGGTGCTCCACGCCAATCTGACATTCCCTCGATCTGAGGTTCCAATCCATCTGGACAATTCAACAGGGAGGCTACCATCAATGGTTGGACCCTCTTCAATAAGATGAAGAATGATAGAGGCTTTTTTCACATCAAGCGTGCCACCATCAGTGCTATTCATGATCATGAATTTGACGATATCCGTATCACTATCAATATTGATTAGTGAGACTCCACCAAGAGCGCCAACATCAGAATTACTGGAGAGCTTTCGATTAACTCGAGATGGGGTGTGTAAACTTCCACCCACAAAGATCCCAACGCTAAACTCTCGAGGTATATCACTTGCATTTGATGCATCCACAGAGGCAGAATATTTCAGATAATACATACCTGCTGACAAGGTTCCGGTTGTTGCATGGAGCCCATTGGATTCAAAGGTCCAATTATTCAAAGTCTTTGATGAGAGGTTAGGTACCTCCGTCCAGGTATTCTGTGTCAGAGGTACGGATTGCTCCGTACTTCGGTACATCCCACCATATGAAGCAGTCGTTGTCCCTGATATCTTATAAAATGAAAGGTTCGCATACTGAATGGTGATATCAACTTGCTTTGTACAACTTGCATACAAGCTCAGATCATCTCCATCTGCAATAGTTAGTATACCAACGCCTCCAACATTGCCAATATCAGCATCCGCAGTCGTGCGGTAAGTAATAATTTTATCTGGTGTGACATCACCGTTTGAAACTCCAAAACTGTACCCTGCTGGGGCATTATCAGATTTACCAGAGCCAATAAAACTGATTGAATATGTCACGAGGTACTTACCTGCAGAACTAGCATCTGAAGTAGCTAAATCATTGGTTCCCATGGTCCAACCTTCAAGATTGGAGATGGCAGAAAAGCCTGTTAACTGGATATAGGTGTCAGCTGCTGAAAAGTCCTGCGGGGTTGAGTTTCCTGTGATTACCATCCCACCATAATCACTTGATGAATTCTGGGTTAACTCCACCAGTGTAACTTGTGCATCGATCGCGGTAAGCGTCCCATCTGCTGATGGACTTGCCACAAGCTCAATATACTGACCTGAAGTGATAGAGACATGACCACTACCAGTGACATTTCCCTTATCTTTGTTCGCATTGTTAATACTACGCAATTTTACTAGGTCGGTCTGAACAGTGCCATTCACGGCAATGGCAAGGCTCCAGTCAGCTTGTGAGCCACTAAAACTGATTGAATATTCAATCAGATATTTTTTCGACTCCCCAGCCGTTTCAGTAAGCCTGTTCTTCGTCGTATTGTTCCATCCCAAGAGTGGACCGGCAACAAAATCATCAGTAGTAGCTGTTTCGCTACCAATTGTATACCAGGTATCTGCCGTAATTGTTGAGCTCAAAAGAGTACCATTTGCAATATACATAAACCCATAATTCTGAGCCTGCAAGGTGGCGGTAGCGAAGGTGCAGAGAAACAGTGGGATCATTAGTCCCTGTGGCAGTTTAATTTGCTTTAACTTTTTCATAAGATTCCCCGAAAATTGAATTTTGTTCATTTTATGCATTTAGATGGTAATTCAATTACCGGGCAACCTGCTGTCTCTGTAGAATCGACAGGTCTGCTTGAATTTTTAAATGATTGAAATAGAAATTCTTGCCACAATCTGTACACAAGAATTTCCATTGGCTGGTGAGAATTTTCACCGCCCAATGCCGATGCGTCCTAACAGTATATTCAGATGAACATACAGGACAGGCTGCGTGAAAATTAAAATGAGCACACATGATTCTTCCCTCCGCTTAGGTTATTGATTTTAAATATGATTTACTTTTTATACTTAGTGCAGAAATGGTTGGAGGAAGTTGTAGAATGGGATAAATAAGTTTCACTGTTGGTATGAAATTTTTCCCAACAGTTCTTGAACAGTCACATGTCTTACAAACTTTAAATAATGACGACAAAGTATCCCCGCTTTGTAATACCAAAAAAATAGCCTTGCAAACCTTTACAGACAAGGACTCATCTTAATCGTCTGTGCTTTTCTTAAGTAGTTCGGTAAAAAATAGTTCAAAAAAACAAATGCCAGGATTGGCAATTGCGACTAGTTTGCTGTGAATCCTGAAAATTGGGAAAATTGATATGATGCACTCATGTTGAGTTCGCCATATTCGCAAACCATATATCTGTATACAGACAAAACAATGATTGGAGTGCTTCTATGATTATTGATATCATTCTACCTCTCTCCCTTGTATTTATCATGTTTAGCCTTGGGCTGAGTCTCACAATCAATGACTTCAAAAATGTAGCGAAACAACCAAAAGTATTTGCAGTGGGCATTTTAAACCAGATGGTCCTCCTGCCCCTGGTGGCATTTGGCTTAATACTCCTCTTCGGATTAACTAAGGAAATGGCAGTAGGTCTCATGATCCTTGCCTGTTGCCCAGGGGGTGTTACATCAAACATTCTAACTAAATTGGCCAAGGGGGATACAGCGCTCTCCATCTCTTACACAGCAGTTGTCAGTATTGTAAGCGTCATCACCCTACCCATCATCACCGGGTTTTCAATTGCCTATTTCATGGGTGCAGAAGCTCCTGAAATCAGCGTTCTCTCTTTGGGTATTACCATGTTTTTAATCACTGCAATCCCTGTCGCCATCGGTTTGCTTGTGCATCATAAAGCTGAGGATTTTACCCACAGATTTGAACCCAAAGCCAGCAAAATATCTGCAATCCTATTTGTCATCATTGTGATAGGCGCCCTCTCCAGTGAATGGGATACCTTTGTGAATAACGTCACCATCCTGGGACCTGGCATCGTAACTCTGATAATCATCATGTTACTCATGGGTTATAGCAGTGCCCATCTTTTCAAAATGAATGAGGCTCAGGCAGTATCAGTGGCCATAGCAACCGGTATTCAGAATGCTACCGTGGGTATCACAGTTGGAAACCTTATCCTCCCCTCTGGTGAAGGTCTATCCCTCCTGAGTCTCCCCTCCGGTGTGTATGGGATTCTCATGTATCTTGTTTGTCTTCCCATCGTTTTTGGATATGTCAAATGGGTTCATGTGAAATTGGTGAGCGCTCCCGGCTAATATATTATGTGAGCTCCAAGCGGACTCAACACTTTAGCACTTACTAAGTCAATAGTTGTTTAAAACCAATAGTTTAGACTATATCATTAGCATATGGTTCCATATCACTACTATAATTTTTTAGCTGTGCTTTAACAACTTATACCAAGTCTTAGATTTCTCTAATCTTATATTTTACAGGTATTTATGTGATCATCCTTCATAGCGTGGCACGGGGATTGACAATTATACGTGCTGACGAGAGTTTTTTAACAAAATTCGCCGATGAAGGAGACCATCATGACCACAAAAGCATGGATGAAATCAGGTCTTATTATCTTGGCAACAGTGCTTGTTTTGAATGCAATGCCCATGGAGGCTGATATTGTTTCAAGGCCTCAACCAGTGGGTGGCATATCAGCAGTGCGTGAACACGTAACCTATCCTGATCTCGCTATGGATATGGGACTGGAAGGAAATGTTATTCTAAGGTTTAGAGTAGATGAATTTGGGAGTGTGTCCAACATCCAGGTTATTCAAAGTGGAGGTTATCTACTTGATGAAGCAGCCATGGCAGCAGTATCACGCACTGAATGGATCCCGGCGTCTCACAATAATCAGAACTATTCCGTTCTTTTCCAACTCCCCTTCAAATTCTGTATCGACTAGACAGTGTACTTCTTGGGGAATCAGTCAGGATGAATTTATCAATTTGTCCTGACTTTTTCTTTTTACAAAAAATCAGAATTCTACATCCCAGGATGCTTAGGGTATAACGTTAATTATTCTCTGGTTCGACTGCATATTTGGTCTAGCAAAGCGTGTCTCAGTTCAGGTTTTTACGGTTTCCGCTGAGGGCTTTACTTACTGATCTTAAAAATTCAGCAACATCAAACGGTTTTTCAAAAGTGTATTTTACTCCCAGGGCCGAGACAAATTTCAAATACTCTGGATAGCCAGCAGACATGGCAATTATTTCTGGTGCAGGATGAAACTTTAAAAGTTCCATACACACTTCAAAACCTTCCTTGCGCGGCATGATCATATCGGTGATAACAAGGTCATGATGTTCACGGTTATAGAGATTCAATCCTTCTATCCCATCTGGTGCAAGGTCCACATGGTACCCCTCCATCTCAAGCATGGTCACCATAAATTCACCCATGGATGCTTCATCTTCTATAACGAGTATATTCGACATATTTCACCTATCCTTAATGCCCCACTGAAATCTCTACTCTGGCAACAGACTAACGTTGTCTGCTCTAAGCCAATAAATAATCCACACCCTAATATTTCAAATATTGAGCCAATTTCAGACATGGATCGTAAATCTTTGTATTATTTGATGTTATGAAATATCACCAAGAATGATAAAAATAGAAATTGTCAATGAATGTTGACTATTTCATGGATTTTGTAGGATTTATAAAACAGTTTTTATAGCAAGAAGCCCAACCATCTAACTTGGATTCTTCGACAAAATGCTAGTCCAGTTTTTGTAAACCGCTGGACATTAATGAGAACTTGAAAAATGGATTGATTACCTCACTGTGTCCCAGTGTGGTGAAAATCGATGTAATCCCCACTGACTTCAATTCTTCCACAGAAACGGTATCCTTTTCAATCCTTTGATTTGGCAATCCCCAATCATCCAAATCATCCATTAAATCAACACTATTCCTCATGGTCCCACCATTCGGAGTGGTAACATTGATCAACCTACCCTCATATTTATCCATCCAGTGTGTGTAATTTTCGACCTGGCCATACAGGGCATCAAATAGATAAACTTCAGATACATTCTCAGTTACGCCCCCTCTATTTAGAATAGAGGAAATAACCCGATAGGCACCACTGTGCCCGGCTAAAATGATTTTACCATGCTCAAGAGTCTTTGTCTTTTTTTCCTGGTGGAGGAAAACCAGCACATCTTCTACCAGGGCTTTAAAGATCTGTGGTTCCTCCAGCCTGCCACCGAAAGAATCCGATGCATTTTTTGGTCCTTGAGGAAAGACGAAGACCGCATTTGTTTTGCTGTCTGAAAATTGCTGAAGGAGTTCAAATTTCTCAATGGATTTCTGAATGTTATTGCCCCAGCCATGAAAGTAAAACACCAGATTCACTGCTTCAGTCTGAGCAAAATGATCGGGAATAAAAATAGCTACTGAGGAATCATTATAATGTTCTTCGAAACTGAAATGAATGTCATTGTAATCATGACCATGAGCTCTATCAGGATGTGGAAAGGGACTATTCGAACTGGTTTGAATAGTAAGCAGCCCTCCAGACACCGCGGTCCATTCTGCCGACTTACACATTGAAAGACTGGTCATCATCAAAGTCACTAAAAAGAATACCATTTTTTTCAATGTGGGCCTCAAAATAATTATCACATTAATTTCTGCCTAACCTAACATGAGTTTTCCTCAATAACCACGTTTCAACGGGATTTTTTATTCCTGCCACAAGATTTTTGCTTAGATTTGCCCACACTTCAAAACGACTATGAAAAGGGGCCCTTCAATGACACTGCTCACTTTTACCCTGAATGGAAAAAAACAATCCGTTGATGTTGCTCCAGATACACCTCTACTCTGGGTCATAAGAGATACGCTGAAGCTCACAGGAACCAAGTACAGTTGTGGTAAAGGTCTCTGTGGAAGTTGCACCGTGCATGTTGATGGAAAACCTCGCAAATCATGCAATCTCCCTGTCTCTAAAGTTGAAGGAAAGACAGTTCTTACCATCGAAGGTTTGGGTAAAAGAAGTCTCCATCCGGTCCAAAAAGCCTGGATCGAAGATGAGGTCGCCCAATGTGGCTATTGTCAGCCTGGTCAGATCATGACTGCAGTTGCTTTGTTAGAAGACAATGCCCACCCCAATGATGCGGATATAGAAGATGCCATGAAGGGAATCCTCTGTCGTTGCGGGACTTATCAGCGAATCAAAAAAGCCATCCACACGGCAGCCAAGGAGGCTTAAGATGAATTCAATTGAAAGTAAACTCCTTGATCGTCGTCAATTTTTAAAGCTTAGTACAGGCAGTACTGCAGCGCTGGTTCTCGGGTTTTGCTGGCCGCTGAGCGGGAAAGATTCACTGTCAGATGAGGATGTCATCTTTGTACCCAATGCCTATTTAAAAATTCACGCCAATGATACTGTGTCTGTCATTATGCCTCGCAGCGAAATGGGACAGAAAATATATACTGCCCTCCCCCAGATTGTAGCCGAAGAATTGGAAGCAGATTGGAGCAAGATTAAGGTTATCCAGGGAGATTTGAACCAAGTATATGGGTCACAGACCACTGGTGGAAGTGCCAGCGTGCGGACTCAATACGATAGACTGAGAAAAGCCGGTGCCACAGCCAAGGCCATGCTAATCCAGGCTGCGGCCACCACTTTGAATGTACCGGGATCTGAATTTTATGCTGAATCTGGTTTTGTGCACCACAGTGGGAGCAATCGCAAACTCAGCTTCGGATCACTGGTTGCGATGGCCAACACACTACCAGTACCTACTGATGTAATCCTGAAGGACCCAAAAACATTCCGTATCATCGGCAAAGCGTATAAGAGTCTGGATGGTATTGGTAAGGTGGAAGGAAGCATCAAATTTGGATACGATTTTGAACTCCCTGAAATGCTCACGGCAGTCGTGGAGCGTATTCCAAAATACGGTGGGAGCATGTCCAGTTTTGATGCCACCGAGGCTCTAAAAGTGCCTGGGGTGATAAAGATCGCACCCATCTCAGCCGGCGTTGCGGTTCTTGCTGATAATTCCTGGGCAGCGCTTCAGGGAAGAAAAAAACTTGAAGTGAAGTGGAATGATGGCCCACATGCAAAGCTAAACAGCAAAAAAATATCTGAAGACTTCAAAGCTGCCCTTGAACAAGATGGCAGTATTATCCGATCCGAAGGTAACGCAGAGGAAGCGCTCAAAACAGCTAAGCAGCAAATCGAATTGACCTTTGAAGTTCCCTATCTGGATCATGCTCCCCAGGAGCCAAACAATTGCACGGCCCATATCCATGATGGAATTTGCGAAATATGGGCACCAACCCAAAATCCAGGAGCAGCATGGTGGGCGGCAAAAAGCGTGACTGAGTTTGCCGATGACAATATCAAGGTCCATACGCTCCGTATGGGTGGCGCTTTCGGTAGAAAATTGCAAAATGATTTTGTGAGGGATGCCGTTGAAGTAGCTCAACTCACAAAGTTGCCAGTCAAAGTTATTCGAACCCGGACAGAAGACTTGAAAAATGGATTTTATCGACCCAGCACTGTTCATCAGATACAGGTGGGACTTGATCGTAGCAAAAAGCCGGTAAGCTGGATTCACAAATTATCTGGACCGCAAGATGGTTGGGCGCCCATCATAACCGGTGGTGCCGATGAATTGGCATATGGCATTCCCAATCAAAGGGTTTCTTATGTGATGACTGAACAGCCCATTCCTATTGGGGCCTGGCGATCGGTTGCCCACACTCAAAATGCCTTCGTCCATGAAAGCATGATAGATGAAGTGGCAAGGCAGACCGGGCGTGACCCTCTGGCTTTCCGTCGCGATTTACTCAAGAACCAACCCAGACATCTTGGTGTGCTCGATCTGGTTGAAAAGCACTCCAAATGGGATAAACCCCTCAAGGATACTCAAGCCAGAGGTCTGTCAGTTCACTATTCCTTTAATAGTTATGTGGCTATCGTTGTCGAAATATCTAAAGCCAAAAAGGGAATCAATGTAGAGCGAGTCACCGCCGCCATTGATTGCGGGACAGTGATTAATCCAGATGGTGTCAGAGCCCAGGTTGAAGGTGGCATTGTCATGGGCTTAACCGCTGCTTTGTATGGTGAAATAACCATAGACCAGGGTGAAGTGGAACAGACAAACTTTCATAACTATCGCCTGCTCAAGATGGATAAAATGCCTGAGATCAATATCCATATTGTACAAAGCACAGAGCCTCCAACTGGCGTCGGGGAGCCACCAGTGCCGCCTACACCACCAGCACTTATGAACGCAATCGCAGCTCTGACGGGAAAAAGAATAACTCGCCTACCTCTCAAGGGACAGTTGGGATAAAGATTCGAAATTCTGGTTGAAATAGTTCCTGCAGTAAGTAAAATAGTTTATAGGTACCAGAGTTGTGGATGGTATCAATGTTTAAGAAATAATACCACATAAATAATACAATAAGGGGGTCTTCTTGTATCGGTCATCCAGCCAACGCAATCTATTAGTCCGCTCAATTTTCTTTACCAGTTTTGTGCTTCTCTCACTATCAGTTTCTGCCCAGATCAATACTTCACAAGTCGTGCTGGGTGCCCACGCCAATGACCAGGTTGGTAAAATGTTTCCAACGCAAAATGGGTTTGTTTTCGCTGGAAATACTTATTCCTACGGTGCTGGTGGACAGGATATCTATTTATTCGAATCAGATGTCATGGGCAATGTTGAATGGTCTATAGCCTATGGTGGACAGAATAATGAGTCAGCTGCTGGCATTTTGAAACTGGAAGATGGTAGCCACGTGATCACAGGACGTACCACCAGTTTTGGCAAAGGTGACATCGATCTGTATTTCTCAAGGATTAATGCTGGAGGTGAAGTCACCCATTTTAAAACCTATGGTGGATCCGCTGAAGATCGGAGTATGGGTATGATCCCGACCCGTGATGGACAATTTTTACTATTTGGCTCGACTAGAGGTGGCGATCTGGGCAATTTGGATATCATTGTCTTAAAGGTGACAGAGTTTGGAGATGTTATCTGGTCACGGATATATGGAGGTCCGGTAACAGATGTCACATATGCAGTCAAGGAGACGCCCCAGGGAGAGTATATCGTATTTGCTTACACCAATAGCTGGGAAGATCTGTATGGACCTCCTGATGTCTATTTGCTAAAGCTTGATGTAAATGGGAATATGCTCTGGAATAAGTCTTATGGCGGTGCAGGATTCGAGCTGATGACTTCATCAGAGGCAGGTTTCATAGCTGAGAATGGCGATATGTATATGTTGGGAGCCACTAATTCATTCGGCGTAGGTGATTATGACCAACTGCTTATAAAATTTGATTCTTTGGGTGAGATAGTATGGGCTAGGACCATCGGTGGAACCGGATATGACTATGGTAGAACGGTAAAAATGACCAGTGAGGGTCGACTACTGGTGAGCGGATTTATAACTGATCCACAAAATAATAGTCGCGATGGGATAGTGTGCAAATTTTCTGTAGATGGTGACCTGATCTGGTCACGAACCTACGGTGATGGTGAAACTGATGATATCTATAGCATTTACGAAAATGCCGATGCTTCTCTTTTTGCTGTTGGGGTGACACAAAGTTTTGGAGGTACCGATACTGATATATGGTTCATCAACATGGATTCAGAAGGTAATAGTGACTGCAATATAACTGAGTTCGTTCCAACAGTATTGCCGGTACAACTCAGTTCCAGATCCAGTAGTGCCTACAAAGGTATTATGGCCTTAGAAATTTCAGAAATTGATCTTTCTGAATTAACCATTGTTCGTAACAAGGGAATGCATAAGGATGGACCATGTGATGACCCAGGAATGCCTCAGAGAAACCGTCCCTTGCCCCGTGAGTTTAAGCTGGCACCAAATTCACCAAACCCTTTCAACCCGTCAACCTCGATTCGCTTTGACATTCCATATGATGCTAGCGTGAATATCACCATTTTCAATGTGAAGGGTCAACAAATCATTGAACTCATAAATGAGGATTATCTGGCAGGTTCTTATATCAGAGATTGGGACGGGAAAGATAGAACCGGTCAGGATTTAGCATCTGGGATATACATATGTCGAATTGTAGCAGGTGAATTCCGGGATGAGCAGCAGCTGCTCCTCATGCGATAATGTGCTACTGAGGTAGTCGAAGATAGAAGATATTACCTGAGGGCTTATTCGGTTCAACCCCAACATCGCTATTATGGGCTTTAGCAATACGCTTCACAATGGCGAGACCTAGACCTCGACCACTTTTATTTGTTTTTGAAAGTTGAGAGCCTCGTTCAAAAATGAGATTACGCTTCTCTATCGGAATTGTTCGTCCAAAATCTTTAAATCCGATCATGACTGAATCATTTCCCTCGATCGCTTCAATAATAATTTTTTTACCATCCTTGGCATACTTAATGGCATTGCTGATAAAGTTCTTAAACGCCTCTCCGATCAAAGGATTGGCAGTAATTTTAATTTCTGCAGGTATCTGAATTTCCAGGGACATTCCCGTACTTTCAAGCTGAGAGGTGAATTCATTCGCAATCTCCAGCATGAGTTCATTTAATACCAAAACAGATTTGGGAATTTGTTCTCCAAATACCGCCCGACTTAATACAGATGTATTTTCCAAGACTCCCAGCAAACGTTGGCTACTCAAAAAGATACTTTCCACAACTTCATCTTCTGGTAAATATTCACGGGCCATATCAGCCAGACCATAAATTACACTGGCGGGAGTTTTTAGATCATGGGTAACCACATCAAGTAAAAGTTCGCGTAAACTATCTGATTCCTCTATCTTGATTTCTGCAAGCTTTCGCTCTGTAATATCCCTACTGACTCCCAGGACTGCGGTCACCTCTCCTGATTTGCTCTTGACGGGATTCAGTGAAGTATCAATCCATATAGTCCGTTTATTCATCCTTATGCACGACTCATAGCTTGAGCCTTTCCCAGTGACAAATATTTCTCTCAAACTCTCCTGATATTTCTTAACAATATCTGGGGGGAATAATTCAGAGATATGTTTGCCCTGAATTTCCTCCGGGAGGCCTCCAACAGATTTTGCTGCGGCTTTATTTACTGACAGGACAATCCCCTCTTCATCTGCCAGAAAAATTAGATCCGTTGAGAACTCCACCAATGTTCGATATTTTTGTTCACTTTCTAAAAGTGCCTTCTCAGTTTTACGCTCCTCGGTGAGATCACGAATGTAAAGGCGGACGCCAATTGGAACCTGAGCCTCATCTAAAATAAATGAGCCTTGAGAACCACCATAAAAAGGTTCGCCATCTACCTTTTTAAACCAAAAATCGTGCAGCTCTTGTTTTTCAAATCGTGTATACGGAATTTTTTTTTCATAACTATCAAGCCCAAATGATTCAGTTAGTTTTTTGGCTCGCTGAAATTCGGTTTCATTTAGAAATATATTTTGAATCGGTATATTCAATGGTTCTTTTGTAGGGGGATATCCAAAAAGAAAGAAGGCCATCCTATTCATATAGGTAACAGCCATCTTAGATATGTCAAATTCTATCAAAGCACCAGGAAGAAACTCAAGGGTATCATCAACATGCCTTTTTAGTTCTTCCATTTACTTTTCCTTCATCTTGGATATAGATCAATGATCTATGTTCACATAAAATGAACCACTATCGTTTTGAAGCTTGTGACAACTTAGTTCAAATGACATGCCATTTTTTTATCTAACTGTTAATTATAAGTTTAGGGTGATTTTATGAAAATGAGAACTTAAACAAGTGTCGCTAAAATGAGACTATTGAATTGATCCTGTATCGTTTTTATTACTCTGGTATTGAGAGATTTCAAAATGAATAGATCGATTATGAGACAATATTCATGCAGTTTTGTCGTCGATAAAGATTGCACACATGATGATCATTTTTTTGACTGCTCTAGTGCTTTTGAACAATTCTATATATACTTCGCAATTATTTCAAGCAACACTCGACTCATGATAGGCTTGGTAAGAAACTCCTTTGCCCCCGCCTCCAATGCCTCCACCTGGTTTTGAGGGAAAACATGAGCAGTCAGTGCTATAGCGACGGGATTACCGTCAGGATACTCATCGCGCAGAAATCTGATGAGATCCAGTCCATTTTCACCTCCAGGCAGGGAGAAGTCTATGAGTGCGATCCCAAAACTTTCTTCCTCAAGAGCCTTTTTTGCCTCGGTAATGGTGGACACCATTCTTATTTCATACTTATCAGCGAATATGAATGAATAGTATTGCTGGGACGAGATATCATCCTCAACGATTAAGATTTTAATGCTTTTTTCAGACAAGAGTTGTCCCTTCCTGTGGTGGGAAAATCAGAGTAAATGTGGTCCCAACACCGCCCACACTTTTTAGTTTAATTTCGATATGATTCAGATCTGCAAAACGTTTTGTCAAAGCCATACCCAGTCCAACTCCCTGGAAATTTTTTGTAAAGCCTTCGCTCTCCTGGGTATAGGGTTCAAATATACGTTCCTGATAGTCTTCTGAGATACCAATACCAGAATCAGTCACTGAAAATGCGATTTGATCCTGCATCTGAGTGATATCAATATCAATGCTGCCTTCAGGTGTAAACTTGATGGCATTTTCAATCAGATTGATGAGCGCTTGATGGATGCAATATTCATCTGCAAACACTTTGGCTTCTTTAAATGCAGTGCTTAAGTGAATTCTTAGACCCTTTTCTTCAGCAATCGAACGCAGCTCTTCGATAACAAAAACAGTTATAGAAACTAAATCAATGGTTTTGGGATAAATTTTTATCGTTCCAGCTTCAAGTTGAGAGATGCTTAGTATGGAATCCACCGTGCGCATAAGTCGCTTGCTAGCGCTGTTAATATAGTCGAAGATATTCTCGTCTCTCTTTTGTAGAGAAGCACTGTATCTCATGTTTAAGATGTCAGAGAAGCCAAGAATGCTATTTAGGGGTGTCCGAATTTCATGAGAAATGTTTGCAATAAATTGATCCTTTACCTCATTTGCAGTACGCGCATCAATGAATGCCTTTTCACGCTCCTCCTCCGATACCTTTCGTTCTGTAATATCCTGGATAACACCAATCATTTTTATGGGATTTTGCTTGGCATCAAATACGAATTCACCTAGTCCATGTACCCATCGCCGTGATCCATCCTTTTTGTTAATAATTCGATACTCATGGTCAAAATACTCATATTTTTTTTGAAGACATTGGGCAAAGTACGCTTCCATTTCATCACGGTCATCCGGATGCAATAGTTTAGTCCATCCCTCAACATTGCGAACCTCGTTATCACTTATACCAAACATCTCGTATAATACACTTGATCCTGACCAATGATCCTTTGTCAAATCTAATATATAGGAGCCCATGTTTGCCAGTCGCTGAGCCTCTTCAAGTTGAGTTGAACTGGCGTAGAGCGATTCCTCCATTTGCTTCCGAGAAGTGATATCCCGACCCACTGCCTGTATTTCCTTGAGAATGCCGTTTTCATCAAAGATGCCCCGGTCCACCCATAGATGCCAAACAGTCTCTCCAGAAGGTGTGATTGAAATATGTTCATCAGTGAGGATAGGATTATCCAGACTAAGCCCTTCAATTTTCCTGGATACTCTTTCCACACCAATATCAAATTTTCCTCGGGTAATGTTTTTACCAACTGCCTGTTCAGGGGTGGTATTGAAAGCACGACAATAGCTATCATTAACAAAAGTAATTGACCCATCTGGGAGGTAACGCATAATATATTCAGTTTGATCCTGGACCACATTTCGATAGTGCTCCTCGCTTAATTGTAGAGCTTCTTCAGCCTGTTTTCTCTTGGTTATGTCCATACCGATACTCAAGACCCCTTGCGGCTCTCCAGAGCTGGAAAGCATCACATTATTGCTCCAACTTATTAAGCGTTCTTCCCCTCCTTTAAGACGAATGTGATTCTCATTTTGGGACGATTCTGGCATTTGCTGAAGAACTTCTGAAAAGAGCTTTGGAATGGCTATCCTATCTCGAATGGGGATAAAAAGCTCGAACCAGTTTTCACCAATCACCTCGGCTTTTTTGTAACCAGTTAATTCTTCAGCAAATTTGTTAAAGGTGGTTACCCTTGCCTCAGAATCAAAAGCAACGACCATGGTATGGGCTGTTTCCATGAGATTTTCGGTAAATTGCCTGGAGCTGAGCAAAGCCTCCGTGGTAGCTTTTCTGTCCGTTATGTCATGGTAATTAACCATGATCGCTTGCTGACCATCGAATTTGATGGGTATTGGGTTGGCAATAACTGTTCGCACTTCGTTGGTTTTCAAAATCATGCGGAATTCAGCTGGTGGTGGAGTTTGACCATCTTTCCGGATCTGCTTTAAACGCTGTCTGGCGAATTTTTTGTCATCCGGATGCAGGAACTCAAGGGGATCTTCCCCGATCAATTGCTTTTTATTGGTGAAGGATAATGCATTTAGTGCAGCCAGATTAAGATCAAGAATTTTGTTGCCATCATGGATCACAATAGGATCAGGTGCTGACTCAAAAAGAAGCCGATATTTCTCTTCACTATTCTTGAAATTATCTTCAGCTTCAAATTGAGAGCTAATATCACTGATAATTCCCATAAAATAGGTCTGATCTTTATAGCTAATTGAGCTGCCCTTTACATGGGCTTGAAACAGATCACCACCTTTCTTGAGAATTTGGATCTGCTGTTCACCATTTTGTCCTTCCAGCAGCTTAGGAAACAATTTGAGGTTTGTACCTGAAGGAACTAAATTATTAATTTTCATGAAAGCAGTTCAGGCTCTGA